>Ga0180438_10005320_pt1 | contig 17982 bp, 21 predicted proteins | sample SS_ome_12_FD_132455 | JGI IMG/M metagenome (GOLD analysis project Ga0180438, IMG submission 132455) | Hypersaline lake sediment archaeal communities from the Salton Sea, California, USA - SS_3_D_2 metaG | ecosystem: Environmental > Aquatic > Non-marine Saline and Alkaline > Hypersaline >...
GGTGACGGATTTAATTAGTACACGTCTATATGTTGACCGTATCGATCCATCCATCGAGCCAACTTACCCGCTTGCTATTATGCAGACTATAATCGAAAACACAGATTATGCTCATGATGGAGAATTGATGCCAAGGGCCCTCATCCAGGTAGATGTCTTCAGTGATGATAAAAGTGAGAGCGTCACGACGGCCACAACCATGCGAGATGAGGTCTCGGGCTATTCTGGAGCTATTGGGTCGTTAAGTAACGTTACCATATTCGTTAGCAATATCCGAGGTGGCTGGGACACAGGGACGCAACGGTTCCGGCGCATGTTTGATGTTGATGTTCGAGTAAATGGATAAAGGAGTAAGAAAATGGCAAGTTATGATGCATTCGGTTCTCAATTCAAAGTCGGGACTGCCCAAATTGAGACAGCGACAGTAGTTGTAACCACGGTTACTGCCGGCAACTCGGACTGGACGCTAACTGCGTCAGGAATGACCGGAAGCCCGATTACAACCGTCGTCGCTTTAGCAAATGATGACACAGCAAACGAAGTTGCGGTGAAGGCCGTTGCGGCCATGAACCTCGACTCCGACATAACCGACCTTTTTGATTTGAAGGTCGAAGGTGATGATATCGTAATCACTAAAAAAGTGGCAGCTGCAAATGATGCAACCCTCAATTTAGCATATGCTGATGACACGAGCGGTGGCCTCACAGATGATGCGACTTCAACCAATACCCAGGCTGGAGCTGCTTTGACCACTGTCGCGCAAGTAAAAAGTATTTCGGGACCAAGTCTTGGTACTGATACCGAAGACGTTACTACCCACGATAGTCCGAATGCGTGGGAAGAGGTAGTCGTTACCTTGTTACGAAGTGGTGAAGTGACTCTTGACATTGTGTACGATCCAGCCGATGATACACATGATGGGACCGCGACTGGTGGTTTACTAACGAGACTGCAAAACAGAAACGTAACCGATTTTGCCATCGTGTTTCCAGATGCTGCCTCGACTACCTGGTACTTTGACGGCTATATTACGGGGTTTGAACCTGATAACCCCGTAGATGGAGCGGTCACGGCGTCTGTAACGATCAAAGTTACCGGCGAAATGACCATCAATTAGTAAAGGAGAAAAGCAATGGCGAAATATGATGCATACGGAACTGAATTGTATCGCGGAACTTCTGGTGCAGGAACTGCAATCGCTCAAGTGAAAAGCATTTCCGGCCCTAGCTTAAGCGCCGATACCGAAGACGTTACATCTCACGATAGTGTTAATGCGTGGGAAGAAGTGGTCGTTACAATTCTTCGCAGTGGTGAAGTTACCCTCGACATCGTTTACGATCCGGCGGATGCAACCCACAAGGATGCGGCAAACGGTCTTTTGAACGATTTGCAAGGGCGCGCTTCAACCACTTACACGTTGGTGTTTCCTGATGCAGCCTCGACTGAATGGTCGTTTTCTGCATACGTTACCGCCTTCGAGCCAGATGCTCCGGTCGACGGCGCTCTGACAGCTTCTGTGACACTCAAAGCAACCGGCGATATGACTATTGCCTAAATAATCGAAAGGAATAAAAAATGAAAATACTTAGCCGAAAGGAAATTCTTGAAGCGGAAGACATTCAAGTCGAGCAAGTACTAATCCCTGAATGGGGTGAAGATGCTGGCGTGAATGTGAAGGGGATGAATGGATCTGAACGTGACATCTTTGAATCTTCGTTGGTAAACCAGCGAGGGCAAGGAATAAAGGTCAACACGGTCAACATTCGGGCGAAGCTGGCGTCGCTGACTGTAGTAGATGAGAATCTACAGCAAGTTTTTACGGAGAAAGATGTTCGTGAAATTGGTAAGAAGTCAGCTTCAGCACTCCAGCGGATTTTTGAGGTTGCACAAAGGCTTTCCGGAATTTCGCAAGGGGATGTCGAGGAACTTGCTGAAGCGATGGAAGACGACCCTACCGAAGGTTCACTTTCCGATTAGCACTTGCTCTTGGAAAAACTCGGCATCAGCTTCTTAGCGAAATGTCGAGTAAAGAGCTTTCTGAATGGATGGCATTTAGCATGCTCGAACCCATGGGTTCTGATGTCACCTATCTCGGAAGTGCAATTGTTGCAAGTACTGTCGCAAATGTGAACCGAGGAAAGAAAACAGGAAAGACTTACACGCCGATTGACTTCTTCCCCAAGTTTAAGAGACGAGGAAAGCAGTCAATCGATCAGGCCGTAAACTTTGCAAAACAGCTCACGGCTGGATGGAAAAAGAATAAATGACAACTGTTGCAACTCTTTACGTCAAGTTAGGGCTCGATAGCAAAGGTTATCAGTCTGGTCTTGATAGCGCCAAAAGCAAAACGAGGTCCCTTGCCACAACGCTTGGTAAGGGGATGGTTGCTGCCGCTGCCGTAGGAGCAACTGCTCTTGGTGGTGTTGCTATCGGAGCAGGTAACTTGATCAAAAACGCAGCACTAGCAACAGCTCGTGTCGAAGAGCTTCAAGCCGTAAACCAAGTACTTGGCGAGGAGGCGGGATACTCTTCAAGTGAGATAACTGGTTTCGCACAAGCCGTCCGTGACGAGGGTATTCAAGCATCTGTTGCAGAGAAAACGGTTGCTGAATTTATTCGTGCCAACCTCGACTTGACTAAAGCGGCTGAGATTGCTAAAGTCGCTCAAAACTCAGCTGTAATCGCTGGGATGGATTCATCAGAAGCAACAGCTCGTATTGTTGAGGGTATCACAAAACTCAATCCCCTTATTCTTAGGAATGCGGGCGTTGTCGTTGACTTGCAGGCCGGATATAAAAAGTGGGCTGAAGAAAACGATCGTACCGTACAGTCTCTCACAACGGCTGAAAAGCAAATGATTGCAACGAATGCCGTGATTAAAGCGGGTGAGACAGTTGCAGGCGCTTACACAGCTGCGATGGAAACTCCAGGCAAATTACTACGCTCGTTCCCTCGCTATTTCAACGACATCATGGTATCCATGGGAGGACCCTTCCAAAAGCCATTTGCCACTTTCCTATTTGCCTTGAAAGATGTGACTAAATGGGTCGGTTCCATGGTTGCAGAAGGTGGTGCGTTACGGCCACTACTGGACATGATAGCTGATGGTGCACAAAACGTAGCGGACAGGTTCAAGGCGTTCGTTGAAGGGGGTGGACTTGATGAATTGCGTATGAAAATTGGCGTCATTGTTGGCGTTTTCAAAGAGTTAGCAACTACAGGTTCTATCAGCGATATGGGATTTGAGGCCTTAGGACAGATTCTACCTCCCGGAATGGCTAAAGGGATAGAAGGACTTTTCAATGCTTTTGGCTCGGTTGGTTCGATGATACAACCATTCATGGCAATCTTGCCGATTTTTACGGGTCTTGGTGGTGTCATCTTCAAGTCGCTGTTGCCCGCTTTCTTACAGCTGGCTGAAGCAATTGGCCCAATTATCGGTGAATTTCTTCCTCCTTTGATTGAGACTCTTTCTAATTTGGCCATGACGGTCTTGGATATTTTACTGCCGCCATTTTTAGACTTGGTGAATCTCATTCTACCGATTGTAGCTGAATTATTCTACGCGGTTGTGGGTGCCATTATGCCGTTAGTTACAGCTCTCTTACCTCCGCTGGCGGAATTGTTTGGAACGCTGGTAGCTGCTATCGCCCCTCTGATCATGCAGATTTTGCCGCCACTAGCGGAACTAATTTTGGTTTTGATTGATGCTCTAATGCCCTTGCTGATGGCGTTGATGCCTTTATTCATTGTGCTGGTTGAATTGCTGCTAGCTGTCATCTTACCACTTCTCGATGTCATTCTGCCGGTTTTGATATTGCTGCTAGAAAGTCTCGCAAATATCATCACAATTTATATTGTTCCGGCTTTTAAGGAATTTGCAGAGTGGATCGATCAAAAAGTTGTTCCTGCATTTGGGAAACTCGAGAAAGCCCTTAAGCCGGTAATTGACTGGTTCAGAGATTTGGGTGATACGATTGCGGCTCTTGAGCTTCCTGATTGGCTTACTCCCGGCTCACCAACGCCACTCGAACTTGGGCTTCTCGGAATTTCAGATGCTCTCAAGAAAGTAGATGCAGATATGTTGCCCGCTTTCACCGTCCCAATTATGGCCGAAATTGCAGCTGGGTCAGAAGGACGAGGTGGGCAGAGTGTCAAAATCTACGGTGGCAATTGGTCTCTCGGCAAAGATAACGACTTTGGTTCCGTGCTAGATAGGATGAAAAGCTGATGGATATAAACAACGCAACTTACGTATCCTTTAACGGACTCACCCTAAATGATTCCGATTACTGGACAGGTATGCCAATCGAGGCTCCAGTACAGGGGACTGGAGAACTCATTGAGATACAACGTGGCGAGAGTGCTCCGGTGTACACAGGAAAGGTTTTCGGAGGCCGCACAATACCACTCAATATACACATTAAGACTAACGGATCGGGATCAATCGGGGAAATCCTGGAGTATTTCGATCCGTATGATGCAGACGAATATCAACTGATCGTTAAGGATACGGCAGATAGTGACAAACAGTGGTACGTAAATGCAACTGTCCACACTGCCACACCGATCAGTAAAGAAGGCCCACTTGTTAGTGTCGTCTTGTATGCTGCTGACCCAGTTTGGCGAACGGTAACTCCTCTCCAGACTAACTGGAGTGTTACAAGCGATGGTGATACTGAGGTGATAAACGTTGGCGGAAACAAAGCTGTTCGAGTAACATTTGACGTGACGCCGACCACAGCAAGAGGAAGTGGCTACGGATACCGTCGATTTGTTGCGGTTGAAAATAATGCCCCAAACAAGATCGGTTATCTCGACGCTCTTGATATAACAGATGGTGGGTGGGACACCGCTACTTTAGTCTCGGGTGGGAAAATGCAAGCTGATGGTGACGACCTTCGAGTTATCGATGATCTAACAGGCCAAGAACTCATGAGATTCTTTGGTGGTGGTGGCATCAATAACGCGTCTACCCAAGTGTGGGTGAATACACGGTTGAGAGGGACATGGTCAGTTACACTTGGGGCTTCGATCGCATCTTCTGGAGCTGTTGATACAATCACTGTTGAAGACACTTTAGAAGGAGAGCAATTTTTAAGAGCTCTCGATAGTAACCCGTATAAGGTTGTAGTAATCGATTTTGGAGGTGTAGATGAAGAGTACTTTACATACACTGGTGTAAACTTGCGGGCTAAAACGATTACTGGGTGTACTAGAGCCCAAAAAGATTCTTCTATGGCGGCTCACACCACTTCAGACACAGTTCAAACCTTCAATGGGTATTGGATTCTATATGGCCACTCAACAGCGGAAGCCCCAACCGTTGACACGGACTTTCAGCCTATATTCGACTTAGCTAACTCGACCAACGCAAGTCGAGTTTACACGGATTACTACGACCCTGATACACCAAATCGTCTGGGGCAATGGCTTCCAAAAGTAGTCTATAATCAGGGTGGCGAGAGTGAATTCTATACAGCCAACCATCTGACCGAAGCAAGCGGTGTAGCTGAAGAGCTTGGAATCGTACTACGTCCTTATACTGTCAGTGGAATCGATCGTTCCGCGGTTGGCCGTTTATGTTGGTATTTTACACACCCAGTCTTAATTGAAAGTGTGGCGGTCTCAGGCGAAAAACGTCGAGAGACTACATCCTGGCCCGCAGTTGCCGGCCTTCGCTATATGGCTTCGGCATCTGCATTCACGGCTCTCCACAAAAGTACTTACGAAGTGTGGAATGAAACAACCCCAGGAAGCGCTTCGACCTGGACCGCATTCTCCCAAAACGCGACAGCCGGAGCGGTAAGTGATGTTCCTGGAGTGGCTCTCATGCTTGGTGGTTTGATATCTGCAGATGACACGTATGCCGCGATCGAGTTTGACAGTATCACTGTCGCATTGACCGCGGCAAATGTTCCAGACATTACCTTCGGTTCTGAAGTCGTGAATAACCATGCAGACTTTAGAATTACTAACAATACTACAGGCGAATGGATTGAGGTCCACGCGCCTTTGGCAGTGAATGATAGCATTATAGTCGACACCGAAGACTATGAATGCTATCGAGAATCTGATGCCGCTGACCTTCCCATTTTACTTGACGATGAGTCTCGGGCTGAGTGGCTATTGCTTCAACCAGGTAACAATACACTGCAATATGATGAGGCAAACGTTGTTGCGGTGACCGTACTCGTTACATGGGAGGACTTAAGTCTATGAGCAGCCGCATTCGAATTTACGATAAAGATGGCGGTAAGGTGGGGGACATTCGAGCTAGTACTGTTCGTTCGTGGACGCTCGCTTCTGCCGGCGTTATTGGCGAATGCAAGTTCGACATCTCTCGTCGAGATTCTAAGGCTATCGAAAAGTACTTACGTTATGGAAATTACATCATCGTTACTGACGGAGATGCGAGACTTCCAGAATGGGTTGGCGTCATCTACCCCCCTCGGTCTTGGGGTATCAGCGTTATCACGGTAACCGCTTACCAATTGGAAAAGATCTTCCAATGGCGGTCCACTCCAGATGAAACTTACAGTGGTACGCCGGGATCGATCTTCACTCAAATCGTTCAACATACTAACAGCTCAGACCACAACGAAAAGAAAATGATGATCGATCAAGTCTTCAACGGTGGAGACTCTATCGAAGAGAAGTTAGGGGATGATGCTTATTCCCACTTACAATATATTGCCGAGGCAGCGGGACACGACTTCGACGTAGTTCACGAACTCGACGATAATGGAAAGCTTTCCCTAAAAACTAATTGGTATGATCGTAAAGGATACGATACCGCCATGGTTTTGCAGGAAGGATACAACATTGATTTGCCCGAAGATATCTTGGAGGAATCTGGTGACCTGTTCAACGAAGTAACAGGATATTCGGACTCCTCATCTGACGATTCGAGGCTGGTTGGCACCCAGAGAGACCTGGCCGCAATAAGTAAGTATGGACTATATCAAGTGTCCACCGTGTTTGACGGGGTGAAAAATGAATCAACCCTCAATTCAAGTATCTTGAGTGCTTTAGAGCTTTCAATCGAGCCGCTAAAATCCCTTTCAGTTACAGCTGTTGATAAGGGGAAAACGTTTGCAAATCTCGAAATTGGAAACCTTATCACTGTGAAACTTCAAAATGAAGGATTCATGGGCGACGGCGCCCTCGGCCTGTACGAGACCGCGAGAATCATGGGGATGGAGACTGATGACAATGAAGGAAACGTGAAGCTGGTTGCGGAGGTACAAAATGCCGAGAGCTAGAAGCCCACGAATCTCTCCTTTAGACGATTTGCGGAATCGTCGAGATCCGCGCGTTCTTAGTACTAAGAAAACGAGAACAGAACGACATCTCCTTTTCATGGACAAATTCAAGAACGTAGATCCAGCTACACTTCAAGAATTAGCCGAAGACCTTGGTGATATCGTTGGAAACATCACAATCATCAATGAAGCGGGTGACATCATCGGCGTCGAAACCGATGGCACTCCTATAGCTAACGACTTTGCCAAATTCTCAGACCCGAATACGTTGACAGGTCGTTCGTACGCAGAAACAAAAACCGACTTGTCTTTGGATAACGTCGAGAATACCGTTCACTCGACCGACGCTCATACGATGACGATTGATGGCCGAGACGTTTCGGCTGATGGCACAAAACTTGATGGAATTGAGGCGAGTGCTGATGTAACTGATGCAGAAAATGTGGAAGACGCGATCACTGGTGTTTCGGCTGATACGTTGACCGATGCTTCGATTCTCCCATTTGTGAAAGCTGCTGCTTTAGCCAAGATTACATGGGCAAACGTCAAAGCTACACTTGAAACCGCATACTCAATTTTGACTAAAACAATCGGGATTGCAGACGATAATCTTGTTGAGATCGATAGCGCATCGGTCGCAGATGACGAGTTTGCCCGCTTCACGGCTAACGGGTTGGAAAGTTTGACGGCTGCTGAAGTGCGAGCCGCCCTCGACCTCGAACCCGGGACTGACATTTCCAACTCTTTGACTGCAATGAAAGAGGCGGATCAAACAATTTCGGGAACCGGAACCGGCTTCACAAATGACACTCACATTGTTGTCGCGCTGGAAGCTGAAGCGTATTATATGTTCGACATGATTTTATTCTGCACCGCCGACGATGACGCTCCTGATATCAAGTTCGACTGGACACTACCAACACCAGCTCCCGATGGTTATTGGGGTTCTCCCGGCCGCGACATGGACGCGTCATCAAACTCAGGGCTTTCGAGTGTTGGAGCTCCTGCTGCAAATAGTGCCACCACAATAGCTACTCAGCAAACGATGGGTTTGAAAAGTGGGATAACACACGCCGTAAAGTTTTCAGGAGCTTTTTACACGCAGGCAAGCGGCTCTGGAAATATGCAGTTTAGATGGGGCCATCTCAATTCGACTGGACTTTCCAAAGACGTAACGATCAAGAGGGGCTCTTGCCTCAGAGTAATAAAAATTGGATAGAAAGGAGGATAAAATGAAACAAAAATTCGTAAGTGCTGTCATGTTGGCTCTGATCCTTGTAGTCGCCGCCGCCAGCGTAGTCTCAGCAATCGCACCTCCAGATTTGCACGAATTGCCAGATGGACAAACATCTTTAGTTTGCCCTGACGGATCGTTACCCGAAATCTATGTGAACTCGATTGTTGTATGGGCTTCGTGTCCAGACGCATCATACCCCACACCACCGCCACCGCCGCGGAAACGATAAGGAGTACGTATGGATGAAATTTCAATTGTTGCAATCACAGAAATCATAGGGAACTTAGGAACCCCTGGAGTTTTGTTGGTTCTTCTTTACACTTTCATGAAAGGCCTCATTATGCCGAAAGATGTGGTCGACAAGATTCTTGAAGAATCTCATGCCCAAACTTTGAAGTTGGCTAATGAAGTCAACGAAGGGCTTGAGCGAGCCGTTGAACGTGGCATTCGGGCAGGAATAAATGGGCATACGAAAAAGTAGTATACTATTTGTCCTTTTAGTACTGTTCTTGACTGGGTGCACACGCCTCGCAATCCCTGAGAATGTCGAATTCGTTCGCATCACTGAAGACCACTCCAAGTTAGAGTGTAAAGATGGTGACGTAATCCCACCTCTCATTATCGAAGGTGATTATGTCACGGTAAGGGGGTGCAAGATAACCAACCCCAACTTCAAGACTGGGATTCGTGTCTACGGCAATCACGCGATCATAGAAGATAACGAAATTTACGGGCTTGCTGAAGACTGTATGTGGATTTGGGGCGAAGGAAATGTCATCCGTGGAAATAGGTGTCATGACATCCATGACGATCGCAACTGGCCCACGATCGATCAACACGTCGACTGCTTCATGACGTGGGATTGGGAGCCAATGCCAGGGGTGAAGCCTGCTACTAATTTGCTCATTGAGGGGAATGTATGCGAACTCGATCGTCCTCACGGCTCTAACCAATTCTTCATTATGACAAACGAAGATCCTGATCGCACTCCTCGAAACATCACGTTCATAGACAACACTTGGATTTGTCATGACACTGGTTACTGCCCCATTTCCTTCTTTACAGCGAACCCACTTGACATCTTCGTAGTCGACAATTATTTCAGTTGTCCGCGCGGTTGTAGTGAAACGATGTGGTTAGAAGGCCCAGTGACCGCAGTCACTAGCGGTAACACAACTAACAACTATTCAGGTGAGGCCAGGAAGCTTGCGGGAGCTAGCACCGTGGAAGATGTAAGATACTGTATCGAAATGAAAACGAGTGTCCGGAGTGCTCCTACGCTTTGGTCACATAAAATGTTTTCCCTCTATCCAGGAGATGAAGTTGATATTTTGTATATCACACCAGCTGTAGACCTCGTTGGAATCATGCGATACCCCGCTGAATTTGCATGTGCAAGGTTTGGAAGTCAAGAACTTTGTTTTGCGACTAAGTTCTTAGATAAAACCTACGCTAAAAAGTGTTATAATTGAGAAGCATACAAATCATCCTCATGAAAGGAGGCACAAATGAAATCGTTTATGCGTCGAGTTATCGACATCCCGGAAAAACTGACAGCTTGGGCTGCCGCAGGTATCCTTGCTGCCATGATTTGGGTTGTGGAGTGGCTGTCGAGTCTGATCGGATTTGAATTTCCAGAGCTACCGCTCCAGGCCGTTTCTGTTGCGATCGCGGTGGTTGCTACCGCTATTTTGAAAGCGGTCTTCGAAGCATTCATTCCTGAGAAATGGCATAATGCCGCAAACACTCTGCTGGAATGGATTGCAAATTTCCTCGTGGCTGGTTTTGCATACAAGATGCTGCTTGCGTAACCGCCGATACTCCTAAGACAAAAAAAAAAGGCCGAGAGCATGTGCTTCCGGCCGTTTTTTTTGTTTCTCGGTTTTGAACTAAGACAAAAGTTCTACTAGAGCGTCGTAATCAAAATCTTCAGGATACTTGTCTTTAGACTGTGGTCTCAACTCTTTGAAGGGAACAAACATGTGCTTACAAGTCGAGTTTCCGCCTGGAATGGGGAGCAAGTTGATGAAGGCCTCTCTAGGTTTCGTACCCCTGCCGACTAGTTGCACGATACGCGGCCCGTACAAAACTTCAGGAAGCTGGCTTTTAGAGCTACTGCTTCCGCCCCCAAATTGACCACGCCGACGCCGTTTCGCTTTTGTTTTCTTTTGGGCTTTCACCAGTTCGGGGTGTACCGCGATATTTTTGTTACTCATTTTCTATTTGCTCCAATCGCTCCAATTCAACTGACGTAATCCCTGTTGCAGAGTGAAACTTTATTGCCTTAACTTTCAGCTTTTTCTCTTGTCCTTCGAGAACAGGAAATTCGTAGATTACATCAGCCAAGATTTTGAAAGATGGCCTATTGGCGAATTCGTTGTAGTCATCAATACTCATGGGGATGTCAACGCTAATTGTCTTTGTCACTACGTGCTCCTTTCATTCCATCCACCAAAAAGTAGCTATCCCTTTGGCTTTTCGCGACTCTTCTGGGCTCATTCGTCCGCTTCCAGGTTGGTCACCTTCAGTATCTTCTTCCAGGTCAGAAAGGGACCTTGTGACTTTTGAAACAACTGCAAGAAAAAGAAGGGGTCCCCCACAAACGGCGAGCCAGCAGCCTGGAATTCCGAACACTTCCCCAAGACTCATACGTTTAGGCATGCCGACTTCCGACCATCCCAAGAACTCTGACAAGATGCCAACGATCACAATCATCACCAACACCCCGGCAGCGACGGCGCAGAGGCCGCCACCAGCATAGGGCGATTTGTATTTGCTCGATTCACGTACTTCTTCAGGTATCACAATTGTCTCCTTAGAATAGAGGTTTACGTTTTCGGCGAGGAACGCCACGTGCAAAGACGAGATCACTGACATTCCAGTATCGGAAACCTTCCAACGATGGTGCAACACGAACTCCACCCGGGATCGAGTCTTGGTTCAAGAACAATTCAATTCTCGCAACTTCTCTGTATGAGGGGCGGTCTGCGGCTGCAGCACTTAGGCAAACTTGGTCTCCAACTCGGAACTCTGTGCCTCGGAAATTTTTCATGGGTTATCATCAACTCCTTTCATCTCCTAGTCTCCTGGAAGGGCGAGGATCTTCGCCGTAAATGGGGCTAAAAGATCCTCACCAGGAGACAATTTCATTATACACTAATTTGTGAAAATTGTACACAGTTTGAGACAAGATTGGGGGATCGGAAAATGTTGCTCCAGAATTTGTCGTCTTCCTCGTCTGCTTCGGCTCCGGGAGCAAATGCTTGAGCCCCGATCCCCGACTCAAGCAACACTTTCGTAGCTTTGTGGCCGGCTGGATCGTCGTCAAAAACCCCAATCTTTTTAGTAAAACCGGCAAAGTATGGGATTGCATGCCGTAGAATGCCAGCTCCCATGATTGCAAACGCATGTACACCATATTTACGGGCTCTCAGCACACCGAAAATTCCTTCCACAATCACGACGTACGGGCTCTCACCAAGACGATGCATTGGCCAAATCGGAGGTCGTTCGCCGTAGAAGATGTACTTGTATGCTCCACGATACAAACGTTCTTGAGCTCCAATTATGGTGCCATTTCTATCCCAAAGCGGAAAAACGACACCATCATTAGATTCTCGTATATCGTAGGCAGCCACCAGGGCATCCCTAACACCTCTACTGGCGAGATATGAGTTACCATATGCCTTAGGCAGAGAATGAACCCAGGACCAATCTGGCTGTTCAGTTGTTATCATCGGAATGTCTAGTTCTTCGAGTGTGGTGAAAACCATAGAAGTTCCAAGCTTTTCAGCTACTTGGACCGTGGTCCAGGATTGTTGGCATTGAAAGCAATAGAGCTTCCCCTTCTTGACATTGAAGCTGGCGGAGGGAGAATGGTCGTCGTGGAATGGGCAAACACAGTGAGCTTCATATCCACTCATACGAGCGACCTCAAGACCAAGTGCAATGGGGTTTATGATTTGCATTAGTAGGTCCCCCACATCGGATCATCTTCTTTTTCACAGAGACCGCGCTTGAACAATTCGATCCCAAGAGTATCCCATTCTTTTTCATAAATGTCATCACCCCTAAAAACCCGTAACAAAAGCTTCCATAAAAATTCGATCATTTCACGGTCAGTCATTACGTTTCTCCTTGTGTACTAATTTCCCTTATCGACATTGTGTCGAAATGGATGTCAACAAGAGTTGCTAATTTCGCTCCGTACCGGTTCTTAATAAGTTGAAGTTCTTGACGGTTTCGTTTTGCGTGTCCGAGCGGACGAATGCCGACTACGAAGTCGGCGTCTTGACCAAGAGCATCGGCATACCCGATGTCCTCGTCACTAAACTTTTCAGCAGCACCAGCACCACGTTTTAGTTGAGATGTTGTAATCGTTGGGACCCCGAGGTCGAGTGAGATGGCCTTGATTTGTCGTGAGACTGCAGTGAGTTTCTCCCATCCGGCTCTCCCCGTTCCCATTTCAGAAGACGTGAGATGGTAGACACCGTCGATGGCAATTGCATCACAGTTGAAGGTTCGAGCCATTGAGTGAATGTTCTCGACATCCCAAATAGAGAGGCGAGGCATGATGATATCACTGCCTGTTTCTTTTATAATTCCTTGAGTTACATGAAGCTGAGGAAGCAGCTGCTCTTGCTCTTCTTGTTCTCTCAACCGAAGTGGATTGAATGTAGCAAAGATAGCATCAATCCGAGCGAATACGTCGGCCGCTGGCATCTCCTTCGAGATGCACAAAATACGACGTTTCCCGCTTTCTAAAATTTGCTTTAGAACAAACTGAAGAAGAGTTGATTTGCCGACCCCAAGTCGGCCGACGAGCAAGAGCGTTTCGCCAGGGTAAACCCCTTTTGTAGCCCCATCCAGGAGTGAGATTCCTGTCGTAACTGGCTTCCCACTCCTGAAATAGGAGGAACGATCGAAGGTCGTGTATCGGTGAATTGTTGACGAGGTAAGAGCTAACTGATCGAGATTGGAAATGTGTTTTGAAACATCAAACGTCTTTCCCTTCTTTAGAGCAGCAAGCTCCTCTTCCAGCAACAAAGTTGCGTAATCATTTTTCTTTCGTTCCACTGTCTGGTCGGCAACGTCAAGTAACGGGTCCTTTGTCTTGAGTGAGACAAATGACGGCGCCAACTTTTCCAAACGCTCTGGTGTTGGGGGTTTCCCGTATTTCGTTGTGTAGTTTATAATCGTGGCAACGAGTTTTTGTTCAAATTCGTTCAAAAGAAAACGTGGGAATTCCGTGAGCGGTTGGATGTCCTGTTCTTCCAATGCTTTTGTTATAAGCAAGTTCATGTGGTCTCCTTACAGGTGTTTTACGGTCAAGGCCCTTCCAGTACTTTCAGTTACAGTTGCTGAGACCAAATCTCCGATCTCAATATCTCTGTCGACTTTGGCTTTTCGAACCCAGAATACTCCAAATGGAACAAGGCGGTAAACGGTGTAGGGTCCATAATTTGAACGTCTCTTGTCTGTCGAGGCAACAATTCCGGCTACCCGGCCTGCCGCTTTTTCTGACTTAATTTTATCAAGCTCTAAGGCCAAAGGTACAAATATACCAAGGAACTTTCGTTGAATTTCTGTTGGTTCGTCATCAAAGTCTACGACGTCGGCTTTTATCTCAAGAGTCTTTGGTGTTGCTGGCATTCCACGAAAGCCTTGAAGTGCGTACAAGCCGGCGCGAGCACGCCCTTGACATACTTTCTTGGGAATCCGTTTCATAAAATCTTTGGCTGACTTGAAGTCTCCGTCTACGTCTCTCGAACTAACAATCGCTTTAGCTGCCGTTTGCGACAGGAACTTAATTTCCGACAGTGGCATGAACAGTTTTGTCACACCGCCTTCTCGACCAATCTCATACTGGTCAGAAGACACATTCACATGAGGCATCACAACGTCAATACCACTTTCCACAGCTGAGACGAGATACGCTTGCCCATTCGGTTTATCAACGTTCAGAATGGAGCAAAAGAATTCAGCCGGATAGTTGTATTTGAACCACGCTAACTCCCATGCGATTCGAGCGTAAGAGACCGAATGAGATTTGTTGAATGAATACCGACTATGAGCCGCCAACTCTTCCCAAAGATGCTCACCTTCAGTCCTCGAAATTGACTTTTTTAGACAACCTTCAATGAAAAGTCTCTTCAATTCTGTAAACTTTTTTACCCAAGAAAGGTCATGAGCTTTTGACTTAACGATGACTCGTCTCGCATTATCAGCGGCGGCAAGATCGCCATCTGTAATTCGGGCAAAAATTGCCATCACCTGCTCTTGGTATACGATAGCCCCATACGTTTCTGCAAGAATATCCTCGATCAAAGGGTTGACTTTTCGAGGAGTCTTTTTCCACTCAGGAAACTTATCCGTTGCTCCAACGTCTAAAGCACCTGGTCGATACAGCGCGTTGATTGCGACCAGATCGCCGAAAGAAGTGGGTTGCAACTTCACTGTCAACTCACGAATCCCTTCTGACCCGGAGAACTGAAAAATGCCATCAAGATTCCCATTTCGAAAGATGGAGAAAGCTGGATCGAGGTCTACTGGCGGAAATGGAGCAACTTCTCCAGTCTGCTTCTCCATTCGCCGAAGGGCGGACAACGCTGTCAATCCAAGCAAATCAAATTTGACAAATCCAGCATATGACAACTCATTCTTCTTTCCTTCGACCCAAGATACAGACAGCGACTTCCCTGATCGCTCGATCGGAACGACTTGGTCCGTGATGACCACGCCACCAGCATGTGTGCCGCGATGACGAATTTGACCTGAGATGATGTTATATGCAGGCCCAAATTCCTCAAAATTCTCAACAACTTCTTTGAAAGCTTTCGAATCTGGCCCGCTATCGGCTGCCTTCGCATCCAACTCGCGGGGAACTCTCAACTGTTTAGACAGGTCATGTGTCAAAATCTTGTGAGCATACCGTGAGTAAGTTGCAATCGGAACCGCACCCCACTTTTTACTTGCATACTCAAGCACGATCCCACGTCTCTCGGCATCAAAGTCTATGTCTACATCAGGCATTCCTTTGCGATGCGGGTTGAGGAATCGTTCAAAGGATAGGTTGTAAACTAACGGATCGATTTGTGTGATACCGAGAAGGAAAAGTACAAGCGATCCTGCACCGCTCCCGCGACCCGGGCCGATTCTGACACCGTGGGCTTTTCCGTATTCCACGAGATCGTGAAGAATATAGAAATATGCCGAATATCCCATTTTATTGATAATGTCAAGTTCAAATCGAACTCGCTCTTCGTATCGCGGCCCTTCAAGTGAAGCCTTTGAGAGCACCTGCTCTTCAAGCCACTTGTGAGAGCCTGGAACATGAGGTAAACTAGGACTCGCGGCAAGGTTGACTTCACGAAGATTTTCACCAATTTCCCAAGCTAAATGAAGTGCAGGTTTTGCGAGATGTTCGGGCATGTACTTCGTCGCGGCCGCAAGCATCTGTTCAGGGGTCTTAAGGAAAAGATGTTGCGAATTGTATGTAAAACCCGCTCGCATTTTAGTCAAAATAGGATGAATCTTGGTGTGCTCTGATAACGGCATGTGCGTATCATTTGTGATGACATACGGGAGCTTCAATCTTTTACGTAACTGAATACCTCGCTTCGTTTTGTTCTCGTCGCCAATGAACATAAGTTCTATGAACATACGTTCTGGAAAATGAGGTTTCAACTGTGCACCTAGAGCTACCGCTTCATCGAGCGGAAGCGTTTGAAATGGACTCGCTTGACATCCTGTCAACATGATAACATCATTCGAGTGGTCAATGAGTTGGTTGACAGTGAAAGCAGGTTGTTTGTTATTTGATGCATGCCCAAGATTGTTGAGGCGAACAATGTTTTTGAAGCCATGGTCGCCGTCGGCGAGCAGTGTGATATGACCAATTTTCCCTTCGTGGATGAGATATCCCTCAAGCCCGAGAAGCGGCTTAATCCCCACCTCTTTTGCTTCAAGTGTAAATGAGACCGCGTTTGCTAGGGTACCGTGGTCTGTCATAGCAACATGGTCAAAACCCAACGTTTTAGCGGCTGATATGAACGAACCGACTGTACCCATCCCGTCTTGAAGAGATGCATCGGTGTGAGAGTGAAGGTGAGTGAATTTCACGACTGCACCCAAGGGAAAGTAATCCGGCGAAGGGTTTTGTCATTTAGTGTGTTATAGTACTCTTGAGCAAGTGGAATACTAACACGGCGATGGCCGAAAATCAAAGCGAGAGCCGCAAGATCGCGCGAATATGGATCGCTGATCGTGTTGAACGTTCGTTGGCCTGTAACATTCGTCGCGTTCTGGTAGACATGAGAAATTTTCGACATCTCCAAAGTTTCAGGCATATAACCCATCGTATACGGCCAACGCCCCTCTTGTGAAGCACGTTCCCATTTGTCTTGAAGATTATCTTTGACGTAGTAATGAAGCGAACCTGCAAAGTGATGATACTCGCCGACGTTTAAGCCTAAACGGCGAGCAATATACTCTTGCAAAAGAGTGAATGCGGCCACATCATTAGGAAGCCCCAGATAAATGTCTGAAGAACGCATATATGTTATCATATCTAACTGGTTTCCGCTTCCCTGGATGAACTGCAGTGATAAGGTGCAAGGTGTATTTAGACCTCCTTTGTCACGGGTCAGGTCGTCACGATCGTATATGGCGATAACACCTCTGCGCGACATTGGATTCTCTTTCAATTTTCCGATTACGGCCTCAACTTGGTTAGCGCTGTTTGAAGCGATGACACGAGTTCCATACGCGCCGTCCAAGGTTTCTCCATCTGACGAATAGCGATCGTACCCTGGGATGAATTGCTGGAAGAACTTGATATCGTCTATGCCAGCTATCATCGCAACGAATTCGGCGACGGCAAATGCCGCGTTAACACGACGCACTCTTGATACGTCAAAGCGCGCGATCGGGTTCCTCACGATCAAGTGTGCGCCAATAATTTCAACGCTATCTCCACGCTGGCTTTTGCGAGGAGTTCCGTGGCTGAAAAGCCATGGATACAGAGAAAGTGAGGATGAGGGTTGGTAGACTTTTTGCATTATTTTTCTCCTTCTAAAAGCTTATACCATGGGCGGTCGTCCATATGTTGAAAGACCATATTTTGTTGGCGCAAAAGAGTGCCAACGAAACGATATTTTGAATTCATGATATCATGAAATGAGTCGCTCATTTCGTCCCCATTGGCAACGACTAAACCGTCGGCCATAAATAGAGAAGCAAAGGCTCGCGGCATTTTGAATGTTTGGGGAATGAAGAGGATACAAGAGGCTGCGATAGCTTCAGCCCATCGAATTGTTACAAAACCAGAGTGACCATATGACGGCTTATGGAGAGCAACAGTCGCATACGCATTTTGCAACACATCCCGCACCTGATTTTGCGGCAATCGACCTTGGAAAAGAACGTTTGGAAAGTCGGTTTTCACTTGCTCCGGGGTTTCGCGGTCAGAATGCTTTTCCA
>Ga0180438_10005321_pt1 | contig 17980 bp, 16 predicted proteins | sample SS_ome_12_FD_132455 | JGI IMG/M metagenome (GOLD analysis project Ga0180438, IMG submission 132455) | Hypersaline lake sediment archaeal communities from the Salton Sea, California, USA - SS_3_D_2 metaG | ecosystem: Environmental > Aquatic > Non-marine Saline and Alkaline > Hypersaline >...
GCGGCGGAACTGTACGCGGCGTTTCTCGCCGAGCATCCAGGCGATGACGCCTGCTTGCATGGGCTGGGTTACGCCCTTCTTGCGCAAGGAGAGGCGGAAGAGGCACTGGCGCATTTCGAGCGGATCGTGGATAGCATGCGCAAGGCCGAAGGCGTGGCGGCGGTCGCGTACGAGACAAAGGGCGAGGATGCGCGCGAGACGCTCGAGTCGGCGCGCGAGGCCGCAGACACGGCGTACCCGGACACGCTTCTGGCCAATCTCGAGCTGCTGCGAGGCCGTTACGAGTCCGCCGCCGCTCGGCTGGCGAACGCGACCCGGGATCGGTTCTATTATGACTGGCAATACGCGAAGTGTCTCCAAGCCCTGGGCCAGGCCTATTACCGTCTCAGCCGGAACGAGCAAGCCCTGGACGTATTCGGGCGGCTCGGAGAGACCACGCCGGCAGCACGGCCGCTTTCGGCTTCCTATGTCGAGAAACTGAGACGCATCGAACTGGATGACGCGACGCGCGACGCGCTGCGTCAGCAGATCCGTGAAGTTGCACAGGCAATCGAGGCCTCGGACGGGCCGTCGCCGGCCGAGCAAGACGCGTGGACGAGCCGCCCGCTCCGGTTTTTTGTGCTACCGCCGGAGGCGGGCAATAGCCGGCTGGCGTTCGAGTCGGGCCTCGCCGACGTGCTGCCGCTCTGGCTTGAGCGGGCGCTGGTCGAGAACACGCACCTGCGTGCGGTGGATCGCAGGGATCTGGACCAGGCGTTGACGGAACAGGAGTTGTCCGCTTATCTTGCGTCCGAGGAGGGCAAACTGTATCTGCGCAAGATCCTGACTGCGCGGCTGTTTATTGCCGCGGACTTCTATTCAGTGTTTGGCGAGGATAGCGTGATTGTGAAGATCACCGACACCGAATCGTCGATCAAATATACGCTCGAGGATATGCCGTTGACGCGTCCATTTGATCGCGAGGCCTTCGTGACCAAGCTCCGGCGCGGGATTTGGCAGAAGATCGCGGAGGAGTACCCTGTTCGCGGCAAGGTCAGCAGCGCGAACGGTCGAGCTACGATCGATATTGGCGAAGCCGTTGGCGTGACGGAGGGGATGCGCTTCGTCGTGGCGGCCCGGGCCAATGCGGCGTTTGTCATGGAAGGCAAGGCGGCGGTGGTCGATGGGGTCGTCGAGTCGGACACGGCGCCCGTACGCCTCGAGGGATTCTCGGCAGACACCATACCTTCCGAGGGCTGGTACGTCATTGACGAGACCTGGTACCGGCAGCACGGGGAAACCTGAGCAGCTGAGCATGCCGGTGATTTCGCTACCATGGGGATAGCGGGCAGCTTGTCTGTCCGAGGGGAAGTGCCAGATGCCGAGAACACTGGCGGACAAGCCGCAAGTGACACCCTGTACGTGCATGATGGTTGTGGTCTCGGCGCCTCGAAGATCTGCCTTCAGTCCTGGCGCAATGGGGAGAGCGGGATGGATCGGTGGTTATCGAAGGTGGTTCTCACGACGGTTGTGCTGGCTCTCGGCGCCTTGGCGGCGGGTGATAAACCCGCCGAATACGTTCGTAACGGCGTGCGGTACGGCGTGGTCGAAGGCCGTTTCCGGGGGCGGTGGTGGAACTACTACGAGCGGGGCCGGTCATTTCTTGACGGGGCGTTCTGGGCCGAGGCGGAAAGCGATTTCCGTGCCGCGTTGACCGGGCGCGGGCGTGACCAGCGCTGGCCGAGAACCTATGGCCTGCACTTTGTTCCCGAGTATTTCCCGCACCGTGAACTGGGCATTGCGCTGTTGCGCACGGAACGCATTCCCGAGGCCATCGAAGAACTCGAGGCGAGCATCGAGCAGCAATATTCCGCCCGGGCCGCATACTACCTCGACGAAGCCCGGCTGGCTTTGATCGACCTGGTGAAGACCGATACCGCGGCGCCGACCATCGAGATCGGTGCGCCACAGAGCGACGCCCGAATCGGCGCGCTCGAGGTCGAGGTGCGCGGCGTTGCCCGAGACGATACATTTGTCAAAGTTATCGCCGTCAATGGGGTACCGTGGCCGGTCGCAGTGTCCGCGCCTGAAATACCGTTTTCGCAGGCGATCTCGTTGCAGCCGGGCGATAACCAGGTCATGGTTGCCGTGACAGATCTTACGGGAAAGGACGCGACAAGGACGGTCTTCTTGTTTTGTGATGTGGATGGGCCTGCGGTGAGCTTCGACCGTGCCGTCGGCACCGGCGACATCGTCACGGGGGTCTTGTTCGATCCGGCGGGCGTCGCCTCGATGCGAATCGGGGGCGAGGAGGCTGCCCTTTCTGACAAAGGGGCCGGCATGGCCGCGTTCGCCTGTGAAAGCGCTCGCGCATCGTTGCCGTTCGAGGCTTTCGATACGCTCGGCAACGTCACCCGAGGCCGAACCCCCAGCCGGCTGGTCGCGTCGTCGAGCGTACGAGGGTATGGGCCGTTCCCGGATAGCGGCCGTGTCGTCTCCGTTGGTCTTGGCTCGCGCATGCTGATGGTCGGCGGCTATCTGTACACGGTGACTGCGGCGTTGCCTGAAGACAGCCGGCCTGGGCCGGTCTCCGTGAGATTCCTCGAGATGCGGGACGGGCAAGCGTATCGGTTGCCGCAGATCGATGTGCAATTTGCCGTAGACGCAGAGAACACCGTTGCGGCGGCGGAAGTAAACGGGTTCCCGGTGCCCGTGGCGCCTGGGCGCAGGTCCCAGGATCTGAGCCGTCGCGTGAATCTACCGGAAGCGGAAGAGGGCCCCGTCGAATTTGAGATAGTCGCGACGGCGACGGACGCGGTGGGCAACGCGGCAGAAGCCAAGGTCAAGATCGAGCGGGTAGCCACGCCGCTCGAGTTGCCCGTTGGACGCCTGAATGTTGCCGTATTGGGCCATGTATGGGAAGGCAACAGCCCAACGTTCGAAGGCGCGGCGGGCATGGTCACCGACTGGCTCGAAGGGGAGTTGTTCAACAAGTACGAGCGGTTCTGTCTTGTTGACAGGGGCAATCTCGATGTGGTTCTTACGGAGCAATTGATCAGCGAACTACTGGCAAAAAGAAGCGCCCGCCTCCAGAGGGGACTTCAAGCTGCTGAAGTAATTGTGGTGGGCCGAATTCATCGGGACTCCGAGGGCGTCGAGATCATCCTGCAGGCAAGCAGCACCGAGACAGGGCTCAAACTGGCCATAGTAGACGTGGCAGGGCCCGTCAACTCGAGACAAGAACTGAACGATCTTGTTGCCGCGCTCGCGCTACGCCTCGTGCAAGCCTTCCCGGATGCAAAAGGCACGGTGGTGAAAGTGCAAGGGCGCGACAGGATCGTGTCGACGTTGGGGAAAAGGGACGGCGTTCAGACTTCGACGAAAATGGTGGTGTTCCATGAAGGGGAGCGTCTTTTCGACCCGGACACGGGCGCCGATCTCGGGGCTGAAATCGAACTCGTCGGGTATGGCTTAGTCCAATCGGCGCAGGAAAGCAAATCAACAGTGTCTTTTGCCTCCGCCAGCGAAGACGACGAGGGAGTAGCCGTAGCGGAAGGGCATGCTATTGCGACAAAGTAGCAGAATGACCGTCTATGGCGCCGGCCTGCTCATCGCGGGGCTATGGCTGGGCGTTTCCGCTACGGCGCAGGAACTCGAGATTGCGATCTCGCCGACACCGGTGGGGTCGGGGGCGCGGGCGGCGGGGATGGCCGACGCGTTCGTGGCTATTGCCGACGACGCGACCGCCGCGTCGTGGAATCCGGCGGGACTTGTCCAGCTTGAGAAACCGGAGTTTTCGATCGTCGGGTCGTACAACGGCGTCTTCGAGTCCTTCGAAGCCGACTATCACGACGAGGTCGAGTCGGATCACCAGGCGCACAACTTCGACCTGAACTACGCCAGTTTCGTGTACCCGCTGCCGTTTCTGGTTTTTGGGCGCAATGCTTCGCTCGCCTTGAACTATCAGCGCAAGTACGATTTCTCGCGGGATTTCACGCTCGATTACACCCTAGCCTCGGCCACGTCTCGCGGACGGCTATTAACTCGGCTGCTGACGATGGAATTCGAGCAAGACGGGGGACTTAGCACAATTACGCCGGCATTTGCCCTCGAGATCACGCACCGGTTCTCGATCGGCGCCTCGTTGAACCTTTGGCGCAGCAGTTTTCTGTCGGAAAATTCATGGAACCAGACCATTCGGCTGGACGAAATCGACATGCTCTGGCCCATGTTGTCCGTCCTCAACCGCGAGACCAAGGAGAAGTACCGCGATTTTTCCGGGGACAACCTCACGTTGGGGGTACTGTGGAACTTCGCCGATAAGTGGAATTTCGGGGCGCGGTACGACACGGCGTTTACCGGCGAGGCCGACTATAGAAGAATCGAAACGCGCACGACGAGCGTGTTTCCGTTAGCGGGATTTCGCGGGTCGTTGACGGGTGCCGCGCGCGACGTGCGCGAGAAACGCCACGTCCGGTTTCCCGATTCGCTCGCGTTGGGACTGGCCTACCGCGCGAACGACCGGTTAACAGTGTCCGCCGACGTCACCCGGACGGACTGGAACGACTTCTACGTGAAGGACGGGAACGGCCAGCGGTATTCTTTAGTGGATTTCGGCAATCGCAACACGCGGTGGACGCGTACGCACTTCGACCCGACCTACACGGCGCGGCTCGGTTTCGAGTACGTGTTTGTGCCGGAGCAACCCGATGAAGAGCTCAACCGGTTGTGGACGTTGCGGGGCGGTGTGTTCTACGACGAGGAACCCGCTACCGGCAAATCGGAAGGGTTCAAGGGGTGGGTGCGCGACGCAGGGTCGGGCGACCCGGACGGGTTTTACGGCGTTGCGGCCGGGCTGGGTCTGCTTGCGCACCACCGCGTCAACATCGATTTGGCCTATCAGCTCCGATACGCCGAAAACGTCAACCGAGACTTCATCCGAGGCGTGCGAGGCTTTCGTGAAGACGTGGCGCAGCACCGCGTGCTTCTCTCCACGGTGGTTTACTTCTAGCTTGTTGCAGTTCCGGCGCGCACCGCGCATAATGGGGGGTTGTTTGTCATCGTTGCAGGACGGGTATGCGTATGCATAAAGGCGGTTCTAAGGGAGGTTTTTTGAATACGCCGGCAACAGACGGGAACGGTCAGACGGACGTACAGACGCACGTCAGAAACCGGCTCGATCCGAACGAGAAACTGATTCTGGTGACGGACACGGACATTGGTCGGGACGGCCGATTCGGCGCGCGTTGGCTCGTGGTCACGTCGGATCGGATCATGACGTTTGCTTCGGACGGCCCGCTCGCCGAGCCAGAAGAGGAAGTACGCCTTGGCGACGTGAAGCTGGTGAAACCGGTGCATCTGGTAGGCCAAGTTGCCCTCGAGGCCGAGGCCGACGGCCGCATGATCGAACTGCTCCGATGCACGAATTCGCTGGCCGAGAAGTTCGCGAAGGTGGCCAAGTCGCTGACGGACGCCTGCAAAGACGCCAAGCCGCTGGAATTCGATCTCGAGGAAGAAGAACGGCGTACGTGCCCGGATTGCGGCAGACTGCTGCCTGAAAAGGGCAGTTTTTGTCCGGCCTGCCTCAAAAAGCACCGGGTGGCGGCCCGGTTTTGGAAGTATCTCGCGCCGCATTGGGGCAAGGCGCTCGCCGTGAGCGCCAGCATCATCATCGGCACGGCAGCACAGTTGTGCCCGCCCTATCTGGTCAAGATTCTGGTCGATGACGTATTTGGGGCCAAACGCGGCGCGGGCCTCCTGCTGTTGCTCGTGGGTGCTCTCGCGGGCCTGCAGCTTTTCGCCACGCTGTTGGCTATTCTCCGCGGCCGCCTATCCGCATGGCTCGGTTCGAAGATCATGCACGACGTGCGATTCGACTTCTATCAGTCGATCCAGGGGTTAAGTCTGCGGCGACACGACAAGACGCCGACGGGCTCGCTGATGTCGCGTCTTACGGGCGACACGATGATGCTCAACGACGCGTTCATCTTCGTGGGTTTCTGGGTATTGCCGAGCATCCTGCAGGTCTTGGGCATCTTTGTTGTGCTGCTCATCATGAACTGGAAGCTGGGCCTCTTGGTGTTGGCCCCGGCGCCGGTGGTAGTCGTTATGACGGCGTCCTTTTTCCGTCTCATTCACGGCTACTACCATCGTTGGTGGCAGCGCCGGGCCAAGATGAGCGCGCTTGCGAACGACGCCATCTCGGGTATCCGCATCGTCAAAGCTTTCTCGCGCGAACCGGAAGAGGTAAAACGATTTGGCGCAAGGAGTTACGCGTTCTTCGAGGCGTGGGCGACGGCGGACGGCATGTGGGTGACGGCGATGCCCCTGATTTCGTTCGTGGCCATGATGGGGACGTACTTCGTCTGGTACTTCGGGGGCCTGAACGTGCTGAACCGACCCGACACGATGCAACTGGGCACGTTGATGGCGTTTATCATGTACCTCGGCATGTTTTATGGTCCGCTGCAGATGTTGACGCGGGTGAGCGATTTCCTCAACCGGGCCTTTACGGCGGCGCAACGGTTGTTCGAGATCATGGACGCGGACCAGGAGGTCTACGACGACCCGCGCGCAAAGCCGCTCGAAAACCTGCGCGGCGAATTCGAGTTCAAAGACGTCCACTTCGGCTACGAGCCCGACAAGGAGGTACTTAAGGGCATCGACTTCAAGATCGAGGCAGGGGAAATGGTGGGGCTCGTAGGCCGATCGGGCGTCGGCAAGACGACTATCACCAATCTCATCTGCCGGTTTTACGACGTCAATGAAGGCAGCATCCGCCTGGACGGGGTGAATGTTCGAGACATCCGGCTCCGAGATCTCCGGCGCCGCATCGGCATTGTTCCCCAGGAGTGTTACCTCTTCGATGGCACGATTGCCGAGAACATCGCTTACGCTCAACCGGGGGTCACGCGGGAGCAGATCATGCGCGCCGCCATCGCGGCAAACGCCCATGGCTTCATTCTGCGCTTCCCGGACGGTTACGATACGCGGGTGGGCGAACGCGGCGCGCGGCTCTCGGGCGGTGAGAAACAGCGGGTGGCCATCGCCCGGGCCATTCTCCACGACCCGAAGATTCTGATTCTCGATGAAGCGACATCCTCCGTGGATACGGAGACGGAGGAACTGTTGCAGGAGGCCCTGAAACGCCTGGTTGAAGGCCGGACCACCATCGCGATCGCCCACCGGCTCTCGACCCTCCGCAACGCGAACCGGTTGTTTGTGATCGACGAGGGGAAAATGGCGGAAAGCGGCACGCACGACGAACTCTTCGAAAAAAAGGGCATCTATCATAAACTCGTCGAAATGCAATCGAAGCTGTCGGCTATCAAAGCCGTGGACGGATAGTGCGCGACATAGCGTCCCGGCAAACGGGGGGCGCGAGAACAGGAACGGCCCCGCTCGGGCGCGTGCTTGGGCGCAAAACAGGGACAGTGCCGCTCGGGGACTCGCCGGGGACAGTCCCTGTTTTGCGGGTGGTAGCATAAGGAGGCGCCGATGCCGGAAGCGCATGCAAAAGCGGCAGTGCGCGTGGAACGCGAGCCGCATTACGATCGACTCGATCCCGAACGCGTCCGTTTGTTCCGGGACGGTAGCGGGAAGTTGCGGATGACCATCGACGGCGACCGATCGTATATCGAGGCGAAGGCGGTGCGCGCGTTTCCGCTAAGCGAACCGGATCGTTACATCGCTTTTCTGACCGATAAAGACAAGACGATCGGCATGATCGAGGACATCGGCGCGCTGGATGCCGACTCGCAGACCCTTGTGCGGGCGGATCTCGAGCGACGGTATTTCACGCCGAGCATCAAACGGTTCTTAAGTCTCAAGGAAGAGTACGGCGCCATATACTGCGCCGTCGAGACCGACCACGGCCCGCGCGAATTCGTCGCACGCGGCATTCGGGACACCCTCGAGGACCTCGGCAACGGCGAATTGCTGTTTGCCGATGCGGACGGCAACCGCTACCGCATCGCGAACTGGCGCGCCCTCGATGCCAAGTCCCGGCGCTTCCTCGAACGAGTCGTATAGGAGCGGTTCCGGGTAAATCGCCCAAAGGGTCGCCATCCAGCGAGACGCGTTGCGCGCGATGGCAGGGGTCAGGCGACGGGTTGCTTGTAGAGTCGGTCGATCGCGGCCTCGATGTCGGATGGCGTGGCGACGGCCGGCTCGACGCGTTTGCCCGTAGCCAAACTGACGTCCTCGATGGCGACGAGATCCAACGGGTTGGCCATCGCCAAGATGACGCCGTCCCGGCGCTGGGCAACCGGAAGCACCGTGTGAAACCGTGCGAGCCTGCCGCTGATGATGCGCGCCGCGTCTTCGTCGACGGACTTCTCGTCGAGGCGGATAAAAGGGATTTCGAGTTGCGAACCGAGCGCCCGGGCGATCACGTCCTCCTCGGCATAGCCGAGATCCACGAGCACGGCGCCAAGTCGCCTACGGGGGTCGGCCCGCTGTTCGGCCAATGCGTTGTCGAGTTGTTCTGCGGTGATGATATCGGCGTTCACCAGAATCTCGCCCATCTTGCGCTTCTGCCCCGCGCCGTCGGTGCCGGCAAGCAGCACTTCCTCTTCCGTTGGCTCGGGTGCACGCGGGTGACGGGTAAGGCTTGCGTTTGCGCGTCGAAGCGTATCAATCTCGGATCGCAATTCGTCGATTTGGCGTTCGGCTTCCGCGCGGGCGCGCACGGCGCTCTCGATTTCGGTGGCCAGTGCGGTCGCCCGGTCATGGTCGGCTTGCGCCCTCCTTTTCAACTCCTCGAGCGTTCGCTCGAGTTCTCCGACTTTGGCGGCTTGCCCTTGTGCTTTGGCGATTTCATCGCGGGAGGCCTCGTCGCGGGCACGTAATCGGGTTTGCGTGTTCTCCAATTCCGCAAGGCGTTCTTCGGTCGCCCTGAGCGTTGACTCGCGTTCGGCCAGAAGTTGCTCGAGCTGGGCAACGCGTCGTTTGCTGGCGTCGAGGGCTTCTTCCCGTTCCGCCTGTTGTCGCGCGGCCGTTTCGCTTACGGCGCTTTTTCCGGCAACCTCCGCGCGGGCCTTGTCGGCGGCCGCTTTCTCTGCCAGTGCATTGAGATGTGCTTTGGCTTGAGTAAGACATTCGGCGAGGTCGTGCTGGGCGCTGGTGAGTTGTGCGCTCCATTGTGCAATGGCGGCTTCGAGTTTGGCAAAGATATCGTCGGCGCCTTGACTCATTTTCCCCTCACACGTGTGTGCGCTGATGCATCCGGCGGACCACGTAAGAATTATAAGCTTTTTAACACATTCCGTCAAGAGAAAATAGCGGAAGGGATTAGGCGACACGCGGTTGGGGAATTTGGGTGGATCCGCGGGGCGTGACACGAGTTCGTCACGGTCTTTGGCGGCGGCGGAGCCCTCTTTTCACCTCAGCCGCGCTGCATGGCCTGTTTCTCGGCCAGATAGGCGATTCCCTGAGCGTTCATCCGGATGTCGGCAGCGAACCATTCCCAGTCTTGGTCGTTGAGGGGAACGGGCCGGTTCTTGCTTTCGCGCGTCATGGCGTTGCGGATTTGGGCCTCGCAAAAGGCCTCCAGCGCCGGGCCGCGTTCGTCCGAGGCCGCCGCGTCGTTCAGAATTGTCTCGAAGGCGTCGACGAAACGGCGGAGTTGCTCGGCGGCAGCGTCTAGATGGGTAACCTCACCAAAATGGGCAAGATACGCGCGCTCGGCGCCTGTGGCCAGCAGGCGCCGTAGACTGGTGCGCGCTTCGTCCGGCCGGAAGCTTGTGGGGGGGCACGAGAAGAGCATAACGCGCTGCGCCGTAGGGTCCGGCGCCGGCGGGGTTACGCCGAACGCATCGCCTGTGAAGACGCCGCGCGAGCCGGCATCGTACACGCAGATGTGGTGGTTGGCATGGCCGGGCGTGTGCAGGAACTCGAGCGTCCGAGCGCCCAACTGCATCGTTTCGCCGTCCTCGACGGTTCGTATCCGGCTGGCATCGACGGGCGCGATCGTTCCATAGAGTTTCTCGAAAACCGCGTCGCCGTACACCTGCTTTGCGCTTGCGACGAGCCGCGCGGGGTCGGCCAAATGCCGCGATGCGCGCGGGTGGGCAATGACGTGCGCGTTCGGGCAGTGTCCAAGGAGGGCGGCCGTGCCCGCTGCATGGTCGAGATGAACGTGCGTGACAATGGCGTAGGCCACTTGTTCCGGCCTAAGTCCGCGCGCTTCGAGCGCATCAAGCAACAGCGGTACGGCACGCGGCGTGTTGTTGTCAACAAAGGCCGCTTGGTCGCCGTCCACGAGCAGATAGGCCGATGCGCGGCCGCGCTGAATATATTGGCAATCAACGGTTACGACCGGCGACGATTCGGCAGGAGTGTCCACAGGCACTTTCCTATCTTGAAACCGGCAACGAGGCGATTGCGGATCATATCGTCTCCGCCGCCGGAAAACAACGTGGTCTGGGTTGAACGCCCTGGGTTGAACTGATACGCTTCGTACGGAAGGGATGCGAGTTCAGGCCGAAGTTGGATTGAAATCAGTAGACAGGTTGGGTAGAATGGTTGCGCTTGAAAACCGGCGATACGGGATTTCCGAGGTCTGTCGGCTCGTCGATGTCCCGGCCCATACGCTTAGGCAATGGGAAAGCCGGTTTCCGCAGTTGAAACCCAAACGGGACCGAGCCAATCGCCGGTACTACACGCCGGCAGACATTAACGTTATACGGCGCATCAAGCAGCTTCTGCGGCACGAAGGGATGACGACGCGCGGCGCGAGCCGGGCCCTGTCGCAGGAATTGTACGGTCAAGGGCGGCCGAAAACCCGGCAAGAAGCCATTGACTTACTGGACGAAATCGAGGCCGAAGTGCGCGCGTTGCTTGATTTGCTCGACGAAGAATGACGCACGGGTCGGGGCGTGGCCTAGCCCGGTTAAGGCGCTTGACTGGGGGTCAAGAGATCGCTGGTTCAAATCCAGTCGCCCCGACCATTTTAGATACTGAGGCCCTGCCGGTTAGGACTCCGCTGTTTCCTCCGCGAGGTGTTCTTTGGCAAAGGCCATTTCTTTGGCGATCTCGAGGTTTTGGGTGCATTTCTCTTCGCATTCGCCGCATTGGGTGCAGGCGTCGGCTTTTGGGCCTTTCATGTGTTTGTTGTACCGTTCGCGCGCCGTCTTTTTGAGGTCCCAGTAGCGATAGTCGTAGATGCAGGACATAATCGCCGGGATATCGATCTCCTGTGGACACGGCATGCAGTATTTGCACAGGGTGCAGAAGCCTACGTTCTCTTTGGTCATGCCGTCCAGGAAACCCTCGATTTTCGCCACAGTTTGCGGTGAAAACGGCGTTTCTTGCGTCGCGGCGACGGCATCGTCCACGTCGGTTTGCCTGGTGATTCCCACGAGCATCGTGTTCACGTTGTGGTTGGCGAGGACGTAGCGCAGCGCGAGGTCGGGCACGGAACGGGCCGCGGCGTCGTCAGCGAGTTTTTTCAATACGCTGCTTTGCTCGGCCAGGGCGCCGCCGCCCACCGGATTCATGACAATTGTCCCGATGCCGCGCTGGTGGGCGGCCTGGATCGCGGGGGCATAGGTCCGGTTCAAGAGGTTATAGGTAAACAATATGATCTCGGCCCAATCGACCTCGGGGATGTAGGTCAGCAGGTTCTCGACGGAATCGTGGGTGGTGAATCCGGTGTGGCCGACGCTGCCTTCGTCAATGGCTTTGTGGATGCCGTCAACCATGCCGCCTTTGGCGACGGCCTGGTCGTAGGTCTCCCGGTTGACGATGTTCCAGACTTGGTAATAGTCGAGGTAGTCCACGTCGAGCCGTTTCATGGATTCCTCGATGCGTTTCCGCGTACAGTCGGCCGAAGCGTCGTCGGATTCTTCGATCTTCGTGATCCAGGGTGCCCATTTCGTCGAGAGAATGACCTTCTCGCGATAGCCGTCCTTGAGGGCTTTGCCGACTTTGATTTCCGAGTCGCCGTAGCCGCGGCTCGTATCGAGGTAGTTCATACCGGCGTCGATGGCGTGCCGAATAAGGGCGACCGCCTCATCGTCGTCCTTGGGTAGCCGCATGGCGCCGATGGTGGCCCGAGGGACTTTGAACCCGCTGCGTTTTCCGAAGTCGTACCGCTTCATACCTTCTCTCCGTTTGGGAATTCCCCCTTGCGCGTGCACGCGGGCAGCATATACAACGCAGGGCGCCCTGTCAACGATGTCGCCAAACCGACGCATAGGGGCGGGCAAGAAAGGGTGCGTGCGGCGTCGCTACCCGGCGGTGCGCTTTCGTTGTGAATTCGACGGCCTCTTCGTCGCCCTAGACGTAGTGTTTTGTCAGTTCGGTTTTGAGAAACTCGAAGGCACCGTCGACGCTGTCGTGGAACTGAAAGAGGTTGAGGTCTTCGGGGTTGATGGTTCCCCATCGCACCAGGGCGTCAAAATCGATGATATCGTTCCAGTAGTCCGTGCCGTATATAACAATTGGGACGTATTTGGCAAGCTTCTTTGTCTGGGCGAGCGTTAGTAGTTCGAACAATTCGTCGAAAGTGCCGAACCCGCCGGGAAAGATGACGAGCGCCTTGGCTAGATACACGAACCAGAATTTGCGGATGAAGAAGTAGTGGAACTCGAACGCCAGTTCGTTTGTCTGATATCTATTGGGCTGCTGTTCGAAGGGCAGGCTGATATTGAGTCCTATGGATTTGCCGCCGGCTGCGGCTGCGCCGCGGTTTGCGGCCTCCATGATGCCGGGGCCGCCGCCCGAGGTGATCACGAAACGCCCGGAGTTTTCGGGTAACGAGAGCGACCAGGCGGTGAGTTTTTCGGCGAGCGCGGCGGCGTCTTCGTAGTACTGCGCCATGGCGACGGCGCGTTCGGCGCGCTCGAGTTCAAGGGACGGGGTTCCGGTTTCTGCCGCTTTGGCCCGGACCTGCGCAAGCTCCCTCTCGGCTTCGTCGCGCGGGGTTGCGCGCGACGAGCCGAAAAACACGATGGTGTCCTTGACGTTGTGCCGTTCGAATCGGGTAGCCGGCTCGATGAACTCGCACAAGACGCGGATAGGCCGCGCATCGGACCCCATTAGAAAATCGAGGTTTTTGTAGGCCTTCTCCGGCCACTTATCGTTTCCATCTTGCTCAGAAGCCATTCGGTTCTCTCCAATCACTGAATCTAACATTTAAGAACGTGCGCTTTCGTATACCTTTGCGAAGGGCTTGTTTTCAAGTGCGTATGATATAATCGCCGGTGATTCGGAAGGCGGCACAGGGGCCAGCTCGATAGCAGGGAGGGAGGCACGCTTCGGTATGAGCAGGCGAATCCGCAGGAACAACCGGCTTGCGAAACTCGCTAAACGGGGTTACCGCGGCCATCCTATCGCCACGGTGGCGTATTATGGGCCCGACAACCGTATCGCGACAAAAGTGGCTGTCGGGATTGTCACGGACGAATCGTCGGAAGTGTCCGCTTTGAAACGATGGTTCTCCGAGGCCGCTGACATACGCCAGGACGCGGGAATTGCCGCCGAGATCGTCACCTTTATAAGGCAACACGGCGCAAAGTCGGTTGTGGTGACGGATCGCATCATCGGGTGCCCGCACGAGGCGGGCAAGGACTATCCCGAGGGCTCCACATGCCCTCAATGTCCGTTCTGGGCAAACCGCGATCGTTTCACCCACGAGATTATTGAGTGAGTTCAGGTTTGTAGCGGCAAAGCCGCAAGTGCGAAACTGACGTCGCCGACAGAAGTCGAGAGCGACCGCATATCGGTTTCAGTGGCACGTTTGGCATTCTTCATTCTCGAGTGCGAGGGTGTTTTTGTGTCGGATAGCGGCAAACGGGACAAGGGTGGCGCTTTAAGTGCGTTGGCGTTGCCAATGCAGCTTGGGCTGACGATAGCCGCCCCGATCGTGGCGGGGGTATGGGGCGGCAACTGGCTGGATGCGCGTTTGGGCGGGGGTGGCCTGATTCTGGTTGCGTCAATTCTTTTGGGGATAGCGGCGGGCCTCTTCGGCGCGTACTGCCTTTTGATGAAAGAGATTCGTTGGAAACGTTGAAACGATTTCGCATCGTGGCGGTTCAGTTGTCGTTGCTGCTGACGGCGGTTGGCGGCGGCGCGGCGTACGCGTTTTTTGGGTATGCGGCTGCGCAGGGCGTGCTGATGGGCGGCATAGCGGGCGTGCTGGGCTTCTGGATCCTTGCGGTTCGAATCGAGAAGTTTGCGGCCCTCGGCGCGGGCAAGGTAAAATGGGTGACCTACAGGTGGACGGCAGCTCGGCTCATTTTGTATGCGCTTGTACTCGTCAAGGGCTATTCGCTTGATCGGGAGCGTTTGTCGGGTCTGATTGGCGCGGTGGGCGGCATATTCATCATTCAGATCGTTTTGATCTTTCTCGGCGTTACGGGATTTGACCTCAAGAGAAAAGAATAAGCAACCATCATGGAGCAAATTGGCGAACGTCTCGTGTGGCATTATGTGCCGTTCACGAACATTCCCATCCCGCTCGGCGGCCTGAATCCCCTCACCGTTTTCAACACCGTCGTTGTGATGGTCGTTTTATGGACGGCCATGTGGCTCGGCGCCCGCAGCCGTGCGCGGGCCCCGGGGCGCGGCCAAGTGTTGGTCGAGTTGTTCGTGGGCACGTTTGACGGGCTGGTATCGAGTTCGCTCGAACTCGAGACGCGCGAGAAGAACCGGACGTATCTGCCGCTGATTGCCTCGCTGTTCGTCTTCCTCTTGCTGTCGAATTTCATGGGTTTTCTGCCGACGTCGTACTTCGAGGAACCCACGGCCGACGTGAATACTACCCTTGCCCTCGGCTGTATGGCCATAGTGATTGCGACGTACAGCGGCATCAAGGCCAAAGGGCTCTGGGGTTACACGGCAGAGTTCTTCGGGCCGCTGTGGTCGCAGGAGGACGCACAAGGCGCGGCGCGGGTTCTGGGGAAGCTTTCGGCGCTGTTTTTCTTACCGCTCAACGTGGTAGGCGAACTTGCGAAGGTGGTGTCGATATCGTTCCGTCTCTTTGGGAACATTTTGGGCGGGGGGATCATCATCGTGGTGGTCTCGAATCTCATTTATTACATGCTTTTGCCCATTGGGATGGACCTCTTCTTCGTGTTCTTTGTGGGCACGGTTCAGGCGTTCGTGTTTACGATGCTGACATTGACGTATATTGCGGTGGCGATAAAGTGACGGCACGTTGACTGTTGCGGTGTTTGGCCGGGTTCTACGGAGAGAGGGATGAAGTCAGTGACGCTTCTCATGGCGTCATTGCGAGGAATAGCGTGACGAGGCAATCATTTGCGTCGCGCTCCCAGTGGAAAGCGATTGCCGCGTCGCTCCCCGCCTTCGGCGAGGTCGCTCCTCGCAATGACGTGTAAGGCGCACCTCGGCGCAGAGAGGCGCAAAGAGGTTTGTCTAATGAGAACCGGGGATTAACCTGTTGTTGCGAGTGGATATAGGAGGCGTTTTTGGAGATTTCGGCGGAAACGTGGGAACTGATCGGCCGGTATGTGGGCGCGGGCCTTGCCCTCGGGTTCGGGGGCATCGGCGCGGCCATAGGCATGGGGATGGCCGCCGGCAAGGCCAATGAAGGCATCATGCGGCAGCCGGCCTGCCAAGGCGCGATGCTGCGGACGATGTTGATCGGCCAGGCCGTGGGGGGCAGCCCGTCGATTTTTGCCCTGGTTATCGGCATCGTGATTCTTTTTGTAAAGATGCCTCTTTCGGGTTTGACGCTCGCGGCGGGGGCTGTGGGGGCCGGATTATCGATCGGTCTGGGGTGTTTGGGCAGCGGCCTGGGGTGCGGGTGGCCTGCGGGGGCGGCGTGCGATGGGTTGGCGCGGAACCCGGGTCAGTCCGGCAAACTCACTCAGATTATGATCATTGGCCAGGCGGTAGGACAGACCCCAAGCATCTTTGCCACGGTGATTGCACTGGTTCTTCTGTACGTGCCGGCGGCGTTGAACGTCCACACCGGTTGGGTCGTTGCGGGCGTCGCGGTGGGCGCCGGTTTTGCCATGGGCGCGGGCGCCCTCGGGCCGGGTATGGGGTCGGGACTGGCGGCGGGCGGTGCGGTGCGCGGCATCGGGTGTTGGCCCAAGTCGTACGGCGTGACGCTTCGGACGATGTTGATCGGGCAGGCCGTTGGTCAGACGCCGGCCATTTTCGGCATGTTGCTGGCGTTCATCATGCTGTTTGCCTTGGGGGGGCGGGCCGTCGGCCTTGTCGGGTTTGCCAAGACATTAGGGGCGGGATTGGCCGTCGGTTTCGGCAGCGTGGGTCCCGGGATCGGATGCGGTCACGCCGCCGACAGCGGGGCGGAGTGGACGGCGCGCCAGCCGCTCCACGGGGCCGCGCTCCTTCGGACGCTGTTGATTGGGCAGGCCGTGGCGCAGTCCACGGCCATCTACTCGTTGGTTATCGCGCTGGTGTTGCTGTACGGCGCGGGATAGGGTATTGCGACGTTGTCGAACCACAAAGGCGAGGAGACGTCGGTTTGTTCTTGGCGTTCCTCAAGGAAAGGGGACGGTTGATTATGGATCTTAGCTCCCTTCTAACATGCTTGGATGCGGTGATGGCGCAAGCCGATGTGGCGGCCGAAACGGCGAGCGCGGCGGCAGAAACGCTGAGCGACGCGGCTGTTACCGCGAAGGCCTTGATAAAGGCCGGGGGACTGATCGGCGCGGGTATCTGTATGGGATTCGGCGCGATCGGGCCGGGCATCGGCGAGGGGTTCGCGGCCGGCAAGGCGTGCGAGGCCATCGGCCGCGCGCCAGAAAACGCCGCTCTGTTGACCCGCACGATGCTGATCGGCCAGGCCGTATCGGAATCGACGGGCATTTACTCGCTGGTCGTGGCCTTGATCATTTTCCTTACCGTTCGTTAGAGACCGTACAAGGCGCGACAATGATCACGCTGAATTTCACATTCTTCGTCCAGTTGGGCCTGTTTCTCGTGTTCCTGTGGGCCACGCACCGGTTCATACTGCGTCCGACGCTGCGTACGATGGACCAACGCGAGGCGGAACGAAAACGGGAAGCGGAGGCTACGCAACAGGATGAGGAGGCCGCCGAGGGTTTGGAGAACGCCTATGCGGAGCAACTGCGGGTTTTTCGGCGGCGACAGAGCCAACGCGCCGAGAAGGCCCGCCGCGCGGCACAGGAGAAGCATATGGCCGACTTGGCCGCACACCGGAGAGAGGCGGACGGCCACGTTGCCCAAGCCCGCGAGGGCGCACAGGCCGAACTGGCCAAGGAACGCGGGAAGTTGGGCGCGCTGGCGCCGGACCTGGCCGACGCGATTGCCGCACGCCTCGGACTGAAAGGGGGGCGGCAGTGACTTCGCGGAAACGGTTCTTCCTTGTTTTCTTCGCCGTCTACCTGGCGGTTGGCTCTGGGATCATCGGCGTGTTTGGCCCGCCCGGCGTGTCGGGCGACTATCTTGGCGCGTTCAAAAGCGAACATGATCGCTACCTAGCAATTATCAAGAACGAGGAGTACAAACGTTACGTGCAACGTCCCGAGTTGGCGCCAGCGGCAGAAGCGCTCCAGGCTGACGCGGCCTTCGTGGCGGCGTATGAGAAACGGCCGGAATTCGTGCGCGAGCATCGGCGTCGGGCCGCTTTCGAGTATCTCTTCGAGGCGCTGAATATTGGCGCCGTAGTGTGCCTCCTTGTCCGCTTCGGGAGAAGCCCGTTGTTGAAGTTTCTGGATCGGCGTATCGCGAGAATCCGCGGCGATCTCGAGCGCGTTAACCGGCGGCGGCGCGAGGCGGCTGAAAGACAGGGCCGCGCGCAAGCCCAACTGGACGGCATCGAGAACGATAAGGTTCGGATCGAGCAGGAAGTCGATGAGTATATGGCGGTAGAACGGCGCCGGATCGAACAGGCGACGGCGGATGGTTACGCGCAACTTGACCGGGAAGCCCAAGACCGAATGCGTCATGAAGCGTTGACGGCGGCGATGCGGCTCAGGCGCGACCTGATCGAGCAAGCGATTGAGGCGGTCGCGGAGGCGTACAAGACACACGGCACGCCCGA
>Ga0180438_10005322_pt1 | contig 17979 bp, 15 predicted proteins | sample SS_ome_12_FD_132455 | JGI IMG/M metagenome (GOLD analysis project Ga0180438, IMG submission 132455) | Hypersaline lake sediment archaeal communities from the Salton Sea, California, USA - SS_3_D_2 metaG | ecosystem: Environmental > Aquatic > Non-marine Saline and Alkaline > Hypersaline >...
CCCCGATTGGAACCGCATGGATGAAGCTCACCCAACCCGAACCGCCGTGGTACGGACCCGTATGCCCGGTGGTGTGACAGGGAAAGCCCGCGAGGGCCTACCTATGTCGATTAGCCGGGGGCGGAAGCCCCCGGTGGGCGTCCCCCCATAGGGAAGAGCCCCGAAGGGGCGACAGAACGCTACGAGGAACGGTCTGCGCACCCGAAGAACAGCGACCCGACGGACAGTGGTCATGGGAGCACAGGCGGGCCTCGGGGCGACGGGGCGGGGCTCGGCGTGATATACTGTTCAGCCGGGCCGTTGAGCCCGGTACTCGCCGCGGCGCCGAGGAGGCCGGCCGATGCGCCGGATATCGGGTGTCGCCTGTGTTGGGATTGTGAGTGTGGGCAGAGGAGACGGCGGATGGCATTGGTGGATGATGCGGGGTCGGCGCAGCTCGAGCGGATGGCCGCGCGGGTGTATGACGACAGCTTCGAGGCCAGCGAGATCGCGGCGCGGGAGATCGCCGACCTGATCCGCAGCAAGCAGCGGCGGGGGGAGCGGTGCGTCCTCGGGCTGCCGACCGGCTCGACGCCGATGAGCGTCTACGACGAGTTGGTCCGCATGCACCGCGAGGAGCAGCTCAGCTTCGCCGGCGTGGTGACGTTCAGCGTCGACGAGTACTACCCGATGCGACCCAACGAGCTTCAGAGCCACCGCCGCTACATGCGCGAATACTTGCTGGACCACGTGGACATCGAGGCGGCCGACGTGCACATCCCCGACGGCGAGCTGGCGGCGGCGGACATGGGGGCGTACTGCGAGGCGTTCGAGCAGGCCGTCGCCGACGCCGGCGGGATCGATCTTCAACTGCTGGGGATCGGGCGGACCGGGCATATCGGCGCCAACGAGCCGGGCTCCGACCGCGACAGCCGCACGAGGCTGATCTGGCTGGACCGCGTCACCCGCATCGACGCCGCGGGTGACTTCTTCGGCGAGGCGAACGTGCCCCGGCGGTCGATCACGATGGGCGTCGGCACGATCCTGTCGGCCAAGCGGGTGCTGCTGATGGCGTTCGGGGAGGGCAAGGCGCGGATCATCGCGCGGGCGGTCGAGGGGGAGGTGTCGGCCTCGGTGGCGGCCAGCTTCCTCCAGGAGCACGCCGCGGCGGAGGTCCTGCTGGACCGCGCCGCCGCGGCGGAGCTGACCCGGTTCAAGTGCCCCTGGCTGCTCGGGTCGGTCGCGTGGGACGACCGGACGATCCGCAAGGCGGTGATCTGGCTGGCCCGCAAGAGCGAGAAGGCCATCCTCAAGCTGACCGACGAGGACTACAACGAGAACTGCCTCCAGGACCTTCTGGCCGAGCACGGCCCGGCCTACGCGATCAACCTTCGGGTCTTCCGCGCGCTCCAGCGGGACGTGACGGGCTGGCCGGGCGGCAAGCCGCCTTCGGCGCGGCTGCCGGGCGACGTGGAGCGGCCGGGCAACGAGATCTTCCCCAAGCGCGTGGTCATCTTCTCCCCGCATCCGGACGACGACGTGATCTCGATGGGCGGGACGCTGATCCGGCTGGTCGAGCAGGGCCACGAGGTGCACGTGGCCTACCAGACGTCGGGCAACATCGCGGTGTTCGACGAGGACGCGATCCGCTTCGCCGACTTCGCGGTCGGTTTCAACGAGATGTTCGGCATCGACCGCGAGCGGACCGGCGAGTTCGAGCGCCACATGCACGAGTTCCTCCACGACAAGCAGCCCGGCCAGATCGACAGCCGCGAGGTCCGGAAGATCAAGGCCCTGATCCGCATCGGCGAGGCGAGGGCCGCCGGGCGCCACTGCGGCGCGGACGCCGAGAATCTGCACTTCCTCGACATGCCCTTCTACCGCACCGGGCGCGTCCGCAAGGACCCGCTGAGCGAGCAGGACGTGCAGATCCTGGTGGACCTGCTGGAGCGGATCCAGCCGCACCAGATCTACGCCGCCGGCGACCTGTCGGACCCGCACGGCACGCACCGGACGTGCCTGACGGCGATCTTCGGCGCCCTCGAGCGCGTCGGCCGGGCCGACTGGTTCGAGGCGTGCGAGGTGTGGCTGTATCGCGGGGCGTGGCAGGAGTGGGGCCCGCACCAGATCGACATGGCCGTGCCGATCAGCCCGCAGGAGCTGCGGCGGAAGCGCGAAGCCGTCTTCAAGCACGAGTCGCAGAAGGACAAGGCGCTGTTCCCGGGCTCGGACACGCGGGAGTTCTGGCAGCGGGCGGAAGACCGCAACCGCGCAACGGCCCGCCTGTACGACCAGCTCGGGCTGGCCGAGTACGAAGGCATCGAGGCGTTCGTGCGGTGGGACGGGCAGCCGCGCGTCGGGTGACGTCGATGGGTGGTCCGGCCGACCAAGGCCGCAGCGCCTGTCAGAACGCATTCGGGGTGTGCGTGATCTCGGGCTTGGCGTCGTCGGGCAGGACGACGGCGACGACGTCGAAGCGCGTGCGATAGCCCTCCGTCGGGTGGTTGCGGAGGTAGTAGTCGGCGACGCTCCTGATCTGGCGGCGCTTGTGGGCGTCGACGGCGGCCTCGGGGCGAGAGCGGCCGGGCGATGAGCGGGTCTTGACCTCGACGAAGACGATCGTCTCGGACCCGAGCGTCTTGCGGGTGGATCGGTCGAGGGCGATCAGGTCGATCTCGCCGGCGGGGCAGCGGTAGTTTCGGGCGAGGATCTTCAGCCCGGCGCGTCGGAGGAGCTTGCGGGCGAGCAGCTCACCGCGTTGGCCCAACGGCTTGGCGGCTGCGAAGGGCCAGCGCACCGGTCAGCTCTCTTCGCCCTCGTCGCCGGCCGGCTGCTCGGAGGGCTCGGCGGCCTTCCGGGTCGGGCGCTTGGTCTCTTTGAGGCGTGTGGCCTTGCCGATGCGGTCGCGGAGGAAGTAGAGCTTGGCCCGGCGGGTCTTGCCGCTTCGGACGACGACGACGTCGTCGACGCGGGGGCTGTGCAGCGGGAAGGTCCGCTCGACGCCCTCGTTGCTGACGATCCGGCGGACGGTGAACGTTTCGGAGATCCCCGAGCCCCGCCGGGAGATCACCGTGCCCGTGAACACCTGCACCCGCTCCTTGTCGCCCTCGACGATCCGCACGTGCACGTTGACCGTGTCGCCGATCTGGAAATCGGGCACGTCCGCCTTCATGCTGGCCTCGGCGGCCTTCTTCAGCAGTTCCTGGCTCACGTTACCTCTCCTGCCGCTTCCCCGGCCCCGTCGGGCCGTCGATGCCTCAACGTTCCTGTCGGTCCGCGTCGTGGTGCTGCCGCCACAGGTCCGGCCGGCGCCGCCGGGTTCGCTGCCGGGCCTGCTCGGCCCGCCAGGCGGCGATCTTCGCGTGGTCGCCGTTGAGCAGCACGTCCGGGACCTTCATGCCGCGATACTCCCGCGGCCTCGTGTATTGCGGATACTCCAGCCATCCGGTGCTGAAGGATTCCTCGTGTGTCGACTCGTCCTTGCCCAGCGCGCCGGGCAGCAGGCGGACGATCGCGTCGACCAACGCCATCGCCGCGATCTCGCCGCCGGAGAGGACGAAGTCGCCCAGGCTGATCTCGCGATCGGCCAGGCCCGTCCGGATCCGCTCGTCGAAGCCTTCGTAGTGGCCGGCAATGACGATCAGACGGTCGGTCTCGGCCAGCTCGGCCACCAGCGGCTGGTCCAGCGGGCGGCCCTGCGGGGTCAGGAGGACGACCTCGCCGGGCAGCTGATCCTGCCGGCGGACGGCCTCGACGGCATCGAAGATCGGCTGGCACTTGAGGACCATGCCCGGCCCGCCGCCGAAGGGCGCGTCGTCTACCGTTCCGTATTTGTCCGGGGCGAAGTCGCGGATGTTCGTCAACCGGATGTCGACGAGTTCGCGTCCGACGGCCCGCCCGACGATGCTCGTGGAGACAAACGCATCGAACATCTCGCAGAACAGCGTCAGGATGTCGATGCGAAGGGCCATGGCGCTCGGGGCCTTTCCCGCGCGCGGAGCGGGGCGAATCAGCTCTTTGCCGCAATGCCCTGCTGTTTCAGCAGGTTGCGGACGGTGTCGCTCGGCGAGGCGCCCACGCCCAGCCAGTACTCGATCCGCTCACGGTTCAGAGAGATCTGCTTCTCCGGCTCCTTGGCGTTCGGGTCGTACCAGCCGAGCTCTTCGATCACCCGTCCGTCGCGGGGCTTCCGCACATCCATGGCGCTGAGGCGGAAGAAGCTGCGATGCCGCCGCCCCATCCTTTTGAGTCTCAACCTGACTGCCACGAAGATCCTTTCCAACATACGCCCCCGCCCGGCTCGGCCGACGGGGGCAACGCGCGTCCGGTCAACTTTGCGAACCGGGTATTCTAGCAACCCGGGGCGGCGTTGCAAGGGGTTTTGTGGGCATTTTTGTCTCCCGGGCCGACCGCGCGCGGCGCCGCGGGGCTCGCCGATCCGTTTGCCGCCGACAGGGCTGTAGCTTTCCGGCTCATCTGGCCGATACACCTCCCGGGACCCGCCGATCGCTTCGGCGGTCGGCCTGTGCGCGAAGGTGATATGGTCTACGTCGAGTTCACCGTCTGGCTGCTGCTGATCGTCTTTTGCAGTATCGGCGTCTACCGGCTGTGGACGGGGATGGTCCGGCCGGCGTGGGTCAACTGGGTGCTGCTGCCCGGGACGCTCGTCTCGGAGATGGCCTACATTTTCGGCTGCCTGATCACCGGCGGGGAGATCCGCCACGCAAAGCTGCTGAGCGGCTCGGGCGACGGCGACGGCGCCGAGCCGGCCACCGAGGCGGCCCCGCGATGGAAGCTGCTCGGCCCGGTGGTCGCCTCGCTGCTGGCGATCCTGGCCTGCGGGGCGGCGATCGCCTTGGCCGACCGCCTGCTCGGCGAGCCGGTGATGGACGAGTTCGGCTTCACGCGGGCGTTGGCCGACCCGGCCGGGCCGTCGCGCGCGCTGACACGTTGGCAGACGCTGTGGTCTCGGCTGGACAACCAGTTGCGGCTGCTGCGGCGGACGTGCGAGACGTTCGGGCGGCTGGACTGGTCGAACTGGCGCGTGCCGCTGTTCGTGTACCTGGCGGCCTGCCTGTCGGTGCGTCTGGCGCCGGTCCGGCGGGACTTGCGGGCGACGTTGGCGGCGGCGGGGATTCTGGCGGCGCTGATCGTGGCCGTCGGAGCCGTCAGCCGGCGGTTCGAGCAGATCGTCGAGCCCGTCCGCCCGATCCTGACGTACGTCTGGGGGACCCTGCTGCTGTTGCTGGCCGTTTCGCTGCTGATCCGCGGGGTGGTGGGCTTCGTGCGAATCCTCCGCGGCGGCACGGAGGCCCCCCGCGGCCGATAACGCTCCTCCCCTCTCCGGCCGCTCGCGGCCGCGTATCTTCTCCCGGACAGGATAAAGACAGTTGCAATCCGCCGCCGGCGCCCGTAGAGTAGCCGCCAACGCAGGGAGGCTGCTTCCCTGCGCGGCAATGGCCCCGACAGGCACGAGGTGCAGGACGTGGCTGGCGCCCCCGCAGAGGTACGCGAGAAGGCTCAGCGGTTCGTTGCGGGCATGTCCAGTGAGGAGCGGATGCTGGCCGTGCTGAAGGGCGAACTGTACGAGGGCAGTTGGGACGATATGGTGGCCGACCTTCAGGCCAGACTGGAAGGACGGCCGTACATCTTCAAACTCGCCCACCGCATCGCCGACGACCTCGAGCGGATCGAGCGGCTGAGGCAGTTCGAGCGATCCTGCGGCGTGGACCTGAGCGACTACGTCGAGCTGGAGCCGTAGCGAGCGGTTCGGCGAGGCATTCTCCGGGCGCGTCGGCGCCCCGGGAGCGACACTGTTGGCAAGGAGTATCGCATGCGTGGTCTGGTGAAACTAACGTTGGCGGCGGCGCTGATGCCGGTGATCGGCTGCGGGACCGCCAAGCCCATCCGCAGCCTGACGCACGCCAGCGTGCTGGCCAAGGCGGGGCTGAGCAGCTACTGGGAGGCGCAGCTCCAGTTGCTGGAGGACGAGCAGATCGATCGGATGTGGCTGCGGGAGGAGAATCTCTACTGCCTGACGAGCGAGAACGCGTTGATCGCGGTGGACGCGGCGAGGGGCGTCCGCAAGTGGGCGGTTCAGGTGGCCCCGACGGGCGTGAAGGTCTTCCCGCCTTCCCACGGGACGAACGTGTCGATGAAGGAGCAGATCCCGGACGTGCGGGAGGTCGTCACGCTGGCGGCGCCGGAGACGATGGGGCAGTTCGACGTGGTCTTCATCAACACGCCGAACTACGCGCTGGCGCTGGACCGCGCGACCGGGCAGCAGAGGCGGAAGATCGACTTCACCCGCCAGCCGGACCAGTTCGTCGCCAGCACCGGCGGGTCGTGCGACGGGACGTTCTACTACGTCGGCGGCCTCGACGGGGCATGTCGGGCCTACCGCGTCAACGAGGACGTCATCGCCTGGCGGATGGCCACCGAGGACGTCCTCAGCAGCTCGCCCCAATGCCGGAAGATGGGCGAGGACTGGCGGGTGTTCGTCGTCGGGGAGGACGGCAACTACTACGTCGCCTCGGCGGGCGATCTGCTGTCGCGGATCTGGCCGCCCGACGAGTCGCGCAGTTGGCCGGCGATGGCGGGCCCGGCGCGGATGGAGTTTCACGTCGACGACCGGGCGTGCTTCGTCGCCTGTGCCAAGCGCCGCGTCTATGCCTTCCCCCTCGGCGGCGGCGCGCCGATCTGGCGGTTCACCTGTGACGGCGCGCTGTCCGACCCCCTCCAGGTCTCCGAGAACACCGTCTTCCAGTACGCCCGAGGCGACAAGCTCTACGCCGTCAACCCGACCAACGGCCAACTGCGATGGGCCATGCCCCGCGGAACGCGCGTCCTCGCCGCCATGGTCGAGGACGACGCGCCGACCGCCTATATCGTCGACAACGCCGACAACCTCCTCGTCGTCGACGAGATCCTCGGGACCGTCCGGGCGTCGATGCCGCTGACCGGCTGCGGGGTGTTCGCCGACAACACGTCGGCCCCGGCGATCTACGTCGGCAGCCGAACCGGCGACCTCTATTGCCTCCGCCAGATCGGCGCCGCTCATCTGACGGCCGACATCCTCAAGGGCATCAAGCCCAAGCCGGAGAAGGCGGGCAAGTAGCCTCCACACTGCTGCCGCGAAAACGGGGACTGGCTCCGAAGCGCAGCGGAGGTGCCTGTCCCCGTTTTCGCCCCGTTGCCCCTCCCCCCGGGAGCCCGGCAGACCGCGAGCAACCGACGCGACAAGCAGAAAGGAACCCGCAACCATGGACGCCACCGTCATTCGTCGTGCCCTGATCAGCGTATACGACAAGACCGGGGTGGCCGATTTCGCCAAGGCGCTGGCCGAGATGGGCGTGGAGATCATCTCGTCCGGCGGGACGGCGAGGGCGATCGAGGCCGCCGGCGTGAAGGTCCGCTACGTGCAGGAGTGGACCGGCTTTCCGGAGATGCTGGGCCATCGCGTGGTGACGCTTCACCCGAAGGTCCACGGGGGCATCCTGGCGTTGCGGGACGACCCGGAGCACCAGGCGGACATCGAGAAGTACGGCCTCGAGCCGGTCGACCTGGTCTGCGTGGGGCTGTACCCGTTCGAGCAGGCGATCGCGACCGAAGGCTGCACGTTGGCCGAGGCGGTGGAGATGATCGACATCGGCGGGCCGACGATGGTCCGCGCGGCGGCGAAGAACCACCGGTTCGTCACGGTCGTCACGGAGGCGGGGCAGTACGAGCAGGTCCTCGCCCAGATGCGCGCCAACGAGGGGGCCGTCGGCTTCGAGCTGCGACAGAAGCTCGCCCTCCAGGCCTTCACGCTGACGAGGAACTACGACACGGCCATCTCCGCGTACCTCGCCGAGCAGATCGGCTGATCCGCCGATTGGCCGCCGCCGACAGAAGGGGACCGGCTCCGCGGCGCATGTGCCTGCTCCCTCTTGTCCCGACAGATGCCCGGTCGCGGCTTGCCGTTTGGCGCCCTGTGCCGCTGATTTCGCTTGACCGGCCGGGGGGGCATGGGGAGAATACCCGGTTCTCTGGCGGGCGGGGCTTTCTGTGCGCAGGAGGCGACCGCCCGGCGGACGGCGGGTGCGCCCTGCGGCCGGACGGCGGCCCGCGTGGTCCGGCCGTCGGCGGGAATTGTCCCAACCCCGCCGCGCCGGGCGACCGATGATAGAGTATCTGACTCGTACGCTGGAAGTGATATGAATGCCAAGAATCTGCCGTTGAAGTTCGTGGCCGTGGCCGTCCTGGCGGCGCTGTGCCTCTGGTCGCTGTTCACGAAAGGCACGCAGCAGGGCATCGACCTGCGGGGCGGGCACAGCCTGATCTTCGCGATCAACACGCCCGAGAGAGAGATCCAGAAGCGTCAGGCGGAGCTGGCCGAGTCGCAGAAGAAGCTCGCCGATCCGGCCGCCACCGAGGACGAGAAGAAGCTGCTTCAGGGCCGGATCGCCCAGATCAAGGAAGACATCGAGCGTCTGGAGGCCGACGAAGGCGGCGGGGGGAACCTGTCGGAGCGGATGATCTCCATCCTCAAGGAGCGGATCGACCCGCGGGGTCTGGCGAACCTGGAGTGGCGCCCGGTGGGCAGCAACCGCATCGAGGTGCGCATGCCGGCCGGCCGGGAGGATACCCAGGACAAGCGCCGCGCCTACAAGGAGAAGATCGACGCGCTGCGGGCGGGCAACGTCTCGCGGACGCAGAAGCGCCGCTACCAGTACGCCTCTCCGGCCGATCGCGAGGCGATGCTCGAGCTCGAGCGGTTCACCCAGCGCCAGAAGGAGCACCTGGAGGCCATCGGGCAGGCCACCGACCAGCGGACCAAGGCGGAGGCGGCGCTGAAGGCGGCCCGCGCCGGCTCGGACGCGGCGAAGATCCAGGCCGCCCAGGACGCCTTCGACATCGCGCGGGCCAGCCTGCGAGAGAAGGAGCTGGCCCTGCTGGACACCAGCGTTCGGACCGGGCGGCTGGAGACGATCCTGGCCAACTACCGCACGCCGCGGGAGCAGGCGGAGCTGAACGAGAAGGAGGCGGCCGAGCTCAGCAAGCAGTTGGCGCGGGACCTGGACGCCCTGCGGGCCGAGCATCCCGACCGCGTGGGGCAGATCAACGCGGTGGCGGAGGCGTACAAGGCCTGGGCGCAGGTCCGCCACCGCCTGAGCGACCCGTCGGACCTCCAGCGCCGCATCGCCAAGGCCGGCGTGCTGGAGTTCCGCATCGTCGCCGGGCACTTCGGGCAGCAGATCGACCGGAAGGACCAGGAGTACTACGCCGAGCTGCTGCGGAAGGAGGGGCCCGAGGAGATCCGCCGCCGCGGGGCCGACTACGCGTGGTTCCCCCTGCGAAACAACGACCGGACCGACTTCGCGGGCATGGTCATCGAGGAATACGCCGGGCGATGGCACGTGCTGCTGTGCAACCAGAAGGAAAACCGGATGGTCCGGCAGCGGGGGGACATGAGCTGGCGGCTGAAGGAGGCGTACTCCGACAACGACCAGTACGGCCGCCCGGCCATCGGGTTCACGTTCGACGAGATCGGGGCCAGGCAGTTCTACGACCTGACCGCGCTGAACAAGGACAAGCGGATGGCCATCCTGCTGGACGACGAGGTCTTCAGCGCCCCGTCGATCCAGACGGCCATCTCCAGCCGCGGGCAGATCACCGGGAAGTTCACCAGCGACGCGGTCAGCGACTACGTCCGCCTGCTGGAGGCCGGCTCGCTGCCGGCGAGGCTGAACCCGAACCCGGTCGCCGCGCGGAGCTTCCACGCGACGCTGGGCAAGGAGAACCGGGAGAGGGGCGTCCGGGCGGCCTGGCTGGGGCTGATCTGCGTGGCGGCGTTCATGCTGATCTACTACCTGATGGCCGGGGGGATCGCGGACGTGGCGCTGCTGCTGAACATCATCCTCGTGCTGGGCGCGATGAGCCTGCTGGACGCCGTGTTCACCCTGCCGGGCATCGCGGGGGTGATCCTGACGATCGGGATCGCCGTGGACGCCAACGTGCTGATCTTCGAGCGGCTCCGCGAGGAGCAGGCGAAGGGGCAGTCCGTCCGCATGGCGATCAAGAACGCCTACGAGCGGGCCTTCAGCGCGATCTTCGACGCGAACATCACCACGCTGATCACGTGCATGATCCTCGGGTGGGTGGGCACGATCGAGGTCCGCGGCTTCGCGATCACGCTGGGGCTGGGCGTGGCGTTCAGCATGTTCACGGCCCTGATGGTCACGCGATGGGTCTTCCAGATGCTGTTGGGGACGCGGTGGCTCCAGAAGCCGGTGTTCATGCTCTCGATCATCGGCGTGCCGAAGATCAACTGGATGGGCAAGCGGAAGCTGTTCTGGGTCGTCTCCGGGCTGCTGGTCGTCCTCGGCGGCGCGTCGCTGATCTCGCAGGGCGGCGACATCCTGGGCATCGAGTTCTCTTCCGGCACGCAGGCGACGGTGCGGTTCCGCCCCGACGCGCTGATCGGCGCCGACGCCCAGCCGCCCAACGGCGAGCGCGTCCGCCAATTGTTCGTCGCCCAGGCGGCGAAGGACGGCAACACGGCCCTCCAGGCCGCCCGCGTCGAGATGCTCTACGACGCCGACCGGGCCAGGAAGTTCCTCGAGGCCTATGACGCCGACGGCGACGGGAAGGTCACGCTGGCCGAGGCGAAAGCGGGCAGGCTGAACGAGAAGTTCTTCGCCCTCATGGACACCGGCGGAGACCAGGTGCTCGACGGCGACGAGCTGGACGGGCTGCCGGAATCGAGCTACCAGATCTCGACGACCGTCACCGAGCTCGTGCCGATCCAGAACGCGGTGCGCGAGGCGTTCGGCAGGAGCCTGGCGCGGCGGACGAAGTGCGCGTTCGAGCTGGCCTCCGGCGCGGCGGTCGAGTCGCTGGGGCTGACCTGCGACGGGGAGGGCAAGGCGCGGATCGAGCCGGTCGCCGGCTCGCCCTACCTCGAGACGCTGGAGGAATACGCCGGCGGGGTGGCCATCGTCGTCCGAAACGTCAGTCCCCCCATCACCACGGTCGACCTGACCCAGCGGATCGCCGAGATGCGATACCAGCAGGGCGCCACCGGGCAGAGCGAGATGCGCCAGACCGAAGTCATCGCGCTGGGCAAGCCCGCCGAGGAAGGGCATACGTCCTTCGCCGTGCTGGTCAAGGTCGAGGAGGCCACCTCCGCCCGGTGGGCCGTCGCGGCCGAGGGAGAACTCGAGCTCGTCAACGACGCTCTTCAGCGCGAAGAGGCCATCACCGTGCTGAACTTCGACAAGGCCATCGCCGGCGTGGCCACCCAGCGGGCGATCATCGCCATGGTCCTGAGCTGGGTGGCGATCGTGCTGTACCTGTGGCTGCGGTTCGGCTCGATCCAGTGGGCCTGGCCGCGGTGATCTGCCTGGTCCATGACGTGTTCATCGTCGTCGGCATGGTGGCCGCCTCGGGCTGGCTGTACAACAGCTTCCTCGGGCGGGCGCTGGGGCTGGAGGCGTTCAAGATCGACCTGGCGATGATCGCCGCGATCCTGACGGTCATCGGCTACTCGGTCAACGACACGATCGTCGTCTTCGACCGCATCCGCGAGAACCGGGGCAAGCTGACGACCGTCAGCGTGCCGGTGATCAACAAGTCGATCAACCAGACCCTCGCGCGGACCCTGCTGACCAGCGGCACGACGTTCATCGTCGTGTTCATCATGTACGCCTGGGGCGGGCAGGGCCTGCGGGCGTTCAACTACGCCCTGCTGATGGGCATCATCTTCGGAACCTACTCCTCCGTCGCCGTCGCCAGCCCCCTGCTGATGGGCTTCAAGCAGGCCCTCGTCGTCAAGGCCGTCGACGTCGCCCCCGCGTAGACAAATCCGGGGTAGGCCGATCCGCCTTTTCGTGGTACCATAGATACTGCGCTGGAGCGGAAAACGGAGGAACTGCCATGCGTATGCTTCTATGTGCGCTGATTGCGCTCACATTGACCGGGCCGGCCTTCTGCGGCAACTTCGCCGTCCTCGACGCCGACGGCAGCGCGGCGGCGTGGAACGCGGCGACGTCCGACTGGACGGTCCTCACCGGCCGCTGGAACGACCTCGCCGCCTCGGGAGGCGACTTCGCGGTGATGGAGACCGGCGGGACCGGCCGGGTGGCCGCGTGGAGCCGGACCACGTCAACCTGGAACCAGAACAGTCGCGCCGGATGGGACCAACTGCTCGGCTCGGAGGGCAGCTTCGCCTTCCTCCAGAGCGGCGGGGACCGGCGCGTGACGGCGTGGACGCAGAACGGGCCCTTCTGGGCGGACAGCCCTCGCACGCGCTGGGACGCGATCTACGGCTCGTCGGGCAACTTCGCGGCCTTGCAGACCGCCGGCGACGGGCGCGTCTCGGCGTGGAACCGGGCGACGTCGGCCTGGACGGAAAGCCCCCGGGCCCGCTGGGGCCGCGTCACCGGCTCGTCGGGCAACTTCGCCGCCTTGCAGACCGCCGGCGACGGGCGCGTCTCGGCGTGGAACCGGGCGACGTCGGCCTGGACGGAAAGCTCGCGGACGCGCTGGGGCCACGTCGTCGGCTCGACGGGTAACTTCGTCGCCATGCAGACCGCCGGCGACGGGCGCATCTCGGCGTGGAACCAGGCGACGTCGGCTTGGACGGAAAGCTCGAGGACGCGCTGGGGCCACGTCGTCGGCTCGTCGGGCAACTTCGCCGCACTCCAGACCGCCGGCGACGGGCGCGTCTCGGCGTGGAATCAGGCGACGTCGGCCTGGACGGAGAGCCCGCGGACCCGCTGGGGCGACGTGCTCGGGTCGGGGGGCAACTTCGTCGCACTCCAGACCGGCGGGGACCGGCGCGTCTCGGCGTGGAACCAGGCGACGTCGGCCTGGACGGAGAGCCCGCGCACCGGCTGGGGGCGGGTGGCCGGCTCGAGGGGCAACTTCGCGGCGTTGCAGACCGGCGGCCATCAGCGCGTCTGTGCCTTCAACGGCGCGACGTCCGCGTGGGTCGAGAGCCCGCGCACCGGTTGGGGCGAGCTGGTCAGCTCGTCGGGCAACTTCATTGCCTTGCAGACCGCCGGCGACGGGCGGGTCTCGGCGTGGAATCAGACGACCTCGGCCTGGACGGAGAGCCCGCGGACCGGCTGGGGCGAGGTGACCGGCTCGTGGGGGAACTTCGCGGCATTGCAGACCAGCGGCGACGGGCGAGTGGCCGCGTGGGACAGGGCAACGTCCACCTGGGCCGAGAGCTCTCGCACCGGCTGGGGCGAGCTGGTCGGCTCGTCGGGCAACTTCGCCGCCCTCCAGACGACCGGCGACGGGCGAGTGGCCGCGTGGGGCGCGACGGCGGGGACCTGGACGGAAAACCCGCGGACCGGCTGGGACGGCGTGATCGGCTCGTCGGGCAACTTCGCCGCCCTCCAGACGACCGGCGACGGACGGGTGGCCGCGTGGAACGAGGCCACCTCGAGCTGGACGGAGAACGCCCGCACCGGCTGGTGCGGCGCGATCGGGTCGGTCGGCAACTTCGCGACCCTACAGGCCGACGGAACCTACGTCTCCGTCTGGGACGAGGCGACCTCCCTGTGGGACGAGCTGTACGGGACCTGGACCGACCTGCTGGGCGCCGGCGGGGACTTCCTGGCCATCGGCCCGACCGGCGCGGCCGCGTGGGAACACACCACCGCCACCTGGTGTCCCATCGACGGCACGTTCACGATCGCCGTCGCCTCCCCCACCGTCGCGCCCGCCATCGCCGGGGACCTCAACGGCGACGGCAACGTCGACCACCTGGACTACCTCGTGCTCAAGCGGAGCTACGGCATCGACGAGGCGACCGGCTTGGGCGACGGCGACAGCGACGCCGACGGCGACGTGGACTTCGCCGACTACTGCGCCGCCCGCGCGAGCATCGAAGAAGCCTTCGCCGAACGAGGCCTCCAGCCGCCCGGCGCGTTCCACGCCAACCCCGAACCGGCCAGCCTCGCGCTGCTCGGCCTCGCCGCCCTGCCCCTGCTGCGCCGACGACGAAGGTGACCGAGGCGGCAGCTACATGCCGCACGCCTCGCGACGGCGTCGGGTCCAGGCTGGTTCGCGTGAGAGAGCGGCTTCCGTCTCGTGGGCTACTGCGCCTCCCCCCATGTCTGTCGAACGTCCGCCCCGCCCCTCCGGGGCTCCGGAGGCGGCCGTGCCGGCCGCCGCTAAACGGGGCCGGCCGGCGGCAGACGCCATGTCACGCGGAACTCCTGCCGTTAATCGTCCTCGTCCTCGTCCTCGTCGTCGTCCTCGGCTGTTGCTTCCATTCGGCATTCAGCATTCGGCATTCGGGCGCTATTCCTTGCCCGTCTTCTGCTCGGCGAGGATGGAGAAGCGGTTGGCGATGGCCAGGGCGGGGTCGAGGGGGACGTCGACGCGCTTCACGTCGGCGGGGATGTCGATGGTCGGCGCGGGCCTCAGCGCCTTGCCCTCGAACTGCGGCAGCCACTGGCGCTGGGCCTCGAGCAGCTCGGCGGACATCTCGCGGATCTCCTTGAGCGTGCAGCAGGCGCTGGTCAGCGGGTCCATCGCGCAGGCGTGCATGGCCAGCTCGGGGTCGCCGGTCAGGGCGGCCTCGGCGGTGAGCTGCTGGACGGTGACGTTGGACTGGTTCAGCGCGGCCAGTTGGCTCGGCAGGGCGCCGACGGTCACCGGCTGGATGCCCCGGCGGTCGACGAAGACGGGCACCTCGACGCAGCAGCCGTCGGGCAGGTTGGAGATGTAGCCGTCGTTGCGGACGTTGCCGTTGAGCCGAAAGACGTTGTCGGTCTCGATCGCCTCGAGGATGTAGGAGCAGTACTCGACGGAGCGTTTCTCGATCTTGGGCGACTCGAGCGACAGCCAGTCGACGTCCTTGTACTTCTCGTTGAGCATGTGGGAGTACTTGTAGTAGGCCCCGGACTCGCCCCCGAAGGCCGGCTCGTCGCAGTAGGCCTTCAGCGCCCGCTCGCTGCTGCGGAACCAGGGCAGGTACTCCGACAGGTGCCCGGTGCTCTCGGTCATGAAGTAGCCGAAGTGGCGCATCACCTCGCAGCGGACCTTCTCGTTGACGTAGTAGCCGGGCTTCTCGATGTTCTCGCGGAGGATGCCCATCAGGTCTCGCCCGTCCCGCTTGTCGGCCAGCGAGAGGAACCAGGCCATGTGGTTGATCCCCGCGCAGAGGAAGTCGATCTGCTCCTTCGGCACGTCGACGTATCCGCTGATCAGGTCGAGGGTCGTCTGCACGCCGTGGCAGAGGCCGATGAACGGGATGTCGGTGACCAGCCCGAGTCCGAGGCAGACGGCGGCCATCGGGTTGGCGTAGTTCACCAGCAGCGCGTCGTCGCACAGTTCCTCCATGTCCTCGGCGATCTCGACGAGCACGGGGATGGTCCGCAACGCGCGGAAGACCCCGCCGGGCCCCAGCGTGTCGCCGATGCACTGGTCCACGCCGTACTTCATGGGGATCTCGTAGTCGTGGCTGTAGGCGTCGAGGCCTCCGACCTGGATCATGATGATGACGTAGTCGGCCCCGTCCAGCGCCTCGCGGCGGTCGAGCGTGGACCAGACCTTCGCGCCGGACGCGCACTCGTTCTCGTCGATGACGCGCTGGACGAAGGCCTGCATGCGGTCGAGCTTGTCCTTGACGGGGTCCATCAGGCACAGCTCGCTGTCGGCCAGCGCCTCGGTGGCGAGGATGTCCATCGACAGCGTCTTGGTGAAGATGAGGCTGCCGGCGCCGATCATGGCGATCTTTGGCATTGTGTTTCTCCTATTGCAGGTGTCCCGGGCTGGTGTGTATCGGCCGCCGGACCCGCCACGGCGCCGGCGCCGTGACGTTAGTATCCCATCGCCCCCCGGCATGCCAAGGAAATCTCGCCGTGGATCCACACTTGTCCGACACGACCGGGCGGATCCATAGTATACTTCCGTTACGGGCGCGGGGCCACCGCGCCGCGAGTCCTTGCCGCGCCACTGGGCGAGCGAACGGAGGCGCCCCCCGCCGGGCGGCGGCCGGAATAACGCATCGTGAATGCGTCTGCCGTCAAGCTCTCTCTGCGCTGGTTGCTCGCCGTCGCGGCGGCGGCGGGCCTGTCGTGCGCCGACGCGACGGTCGACAGCCACATGAACACCGTCGCCGATCTCGAGTACCTCGCCGACGCCGACGGGGACGACTGGCAGTCGCCGGAGCAGACCGTCACTCGCGGGGGCGGGGACTGCGAGGACCTGGCCCTTCTGCTCCAGCGCCTGCTCCGCCGAGACGGGATCGCCTCGACCGTCGTCTTCGGCGTCCGCGACGCGAAGCGCCCGAAGACCGGCCACGCCTGGGTCGAGTGCGTGCTGCACGACGAGCTGTGTGTGCTGGACCCGACGTGCCGGCTGGTGGCGCGGCGGTCGTCGCTGCCCTGGCACATGTACTACCGCGTGCCGGACCAGCCGGACCTGACGAAGCGGCTGCGGGAGTACCTGGCGCGAACGGGGGACCGGAACGTCAACCTGGAGTACGAGGCGGCGATGGCGGCCGCGGCGGCGCGTCCGGCGGAGGCCGCCGGCTCGGACTAGTGCTCCGTCGAGGTTGATTCTTCGGGTGGCACAACTCTCCGAGTTGTGTTCTTCGGCCTGTTAGCCGTCACAACTCAGAGAGTTGTGCCACCCACAGCAAGAAAGCGAATCCGAAAGTTCGATGTTGACAAAGCCTGGCGGCTTGGATGGCGGCGCGACTACGCGGCACGTCATGGTGCATCCATCATGGCCGCGCCCTTCGGTGGATTCCGTGAGCAGTCCGGCCGCCGGCCGAACGTTTGACATCGGGAGTTGACCCCGGCATGATGAGGTCTCGGTAGGACTTGCAGGGAGGGTCGAGATGTTGGTGCCGCAGAAGACCAGGTACGCGCTGCGAGCGCTCTTCGAGTTGGCGAAGCGCTACGGGCAGGGGCCGGCGAAGATCGCGGAGATCGCCCGGGTCCAGGCGATCCCCGGCCGCTTCCTCGAGGTCATCTTCCCGGAACTGAAGCGCGGGGGGTTCGTCGACTCCAAGCGAGGCAGGGAGGGGGGCTACTTCCTGATCCGCGAGCCGATCCGGATCTCCGTCGGCGAGGTGATGCGTTTCCTGCACGGCTCGCTGAGGCCCGTCGAGTGCACCGACAGCAACTCGAAGAAGGCCTGCCCGCTTCGCGAGAGCTGCGTCTTCCTGGCGATGTGGCGCCGCGCCGAGCAGGCCGCCGCCGAGGTCTACGACGGCACGACGTTCCAGGACCTGGTGAACGAAGAGACCGAGGTCCACGCCCGCCGGGCGCCGAGCTACAACATCTGAGGCGGACCGGCCGGGGCTCGGATCGTCACTTGACCACGGTCATCGCCGCGACGACGGGGGCGGCCGCCGTGCCCGTGTCGCGGAAGAGGATGCTCTCGACGGGCTTCGGCTTCAGCGCGACGGTCAGCACGTTCAGGTGCCAGATGCCCTTTCGCAGGCCGACGGCGACGTCGGTGGCGGCGGGCGGCTGGGCCCAGTCGTCGACGGTCCGGCCGGTGATCAGCGGGACGGTCTGCACGGTCCGGTCGGCGTAGCGGATCTCGTACCGGCCGACCGCGCCCCACTTGCCGACGCCCGGGTCGCCCGCCGCCCAGCCGGTGACGTTGCCCAGGATGCACAGCCATCGCCCCTGACAGCCGACGGGGATCTCGACCTCGCGCGGGAACTCCGCGCACGCCTCCGCGCCGTTCAGGACGAGAAGGCCCCTGCCCGCGCCGTCGGCGGGGTCGAGGAGGCGGAACGGCACGCCGCGAACGACGCGCTCGCCGACGGGCAGCCCGGTGAACAGATACCGGCCCGGGTTCGCCACGTTGAACGGGGCGGTCAGGGGGTTCGTGTTCGCGAAGCGCGACAGGTCGAGCTTCACGCACTTGCTCGCCTCGACGTCGGTCGGGGTCGGCGCCAGATGGGGGATCGGTGCGAAGGCGTCCACTCGGCCGGCCAGGAAGGCGGCCACCTTCGCGTCGAACGTCACCGGCGAGGCCTTC
>Ga0180438_10005324_pt1 | contig 17976 bp, 11 predicted proteins | sample SS_ome_12_FD_132455 | JGI IMG/M metagenome (GOLD analysis project Ga0180438, IMG submission 132455) | Hypersaline lake sediment archaeal communities from the Salton Sea, California, USA - SS_3_D_2 metaG | ecosystem: Environmental > Aquatic > Non-marine Saline and Alkaline > Hypersaline >...
ACATTAGTTGATAGGGGGGGGCGGAGCAAGAGGAGAGGCACGGCGAGGAACGAGGGATGAGAGGCGAGGGCTCGAAATTGAGGGTTGAGGGTTCGGGGTTCAGGGTTCAGGATTTCGGATCGAGGGTTCGAGGTTTGGGCTGCGGCGTTGTTGCGGGGCAGCCGGCTTTTGCCGATTCGGATTGGCTTCGGATTTCGCGCCACCTGTCTGGGATTTGCCGCCCTCTGCTTTTTGCCCTGGCCCTGCTTTTTGTAGGCCCCTTGCCCGGCCGCTTGCCGGCGCAGACGTTCCGCTGGGGGGGAACGGAGTTCAATGCACTGCGGAAAGTCGACGTCCCGTCGGATGCCAAGTACTCGGTCGTCGTGACCCAGTTCTTTCATCACGGCGAGATAGCGCCGGACGGCCGGAACGTCGTCGTTTTGACGCAGGACGGCAAGCCCGTGCCCACTCGCGTGCTCCAGCTTGGGCCCGGCGACTATTGCCGCCTGGCCTTCGAGACGCTCGCCGCGCAGCGGCACTACGAGATCTACTACGGCGGCGATTCTCCGGCAGAGGGCGAAGCGCCGCCGTGGACGAACACGGCCGGTCTGCTCTTGGAGACCCGCCGCTATCGCGAGTGCAACCTCAACAGCCTCGAATCGGTCCGCGGCGCGTTCGAATCGTCCGAGCGGATCGGCTGCGACTACGTGGACAACGTCCAGCACTCCTACAACCCGCTGTCGCTCAAGCCGGAGCCGTTTCTGAGCTACTACTCCGGCTACCTGCACGTGCCGTCGGTGGGGACATACGGTTTCCTGACGTCGAGCCAGGACTGCAGTTTCCTCTTGATCGACGGCAAGCTGGTGGTCGACGCGCCGGGGCGGCACGCACCCGCCCGGCGGGCGATGCCGGGCACGCGGAAAGACGTCCGCCTGACCGCCGGGGCGCACAAGTTCGAGTACTACCATGCGGCGGCCGGGCCGGAGGCGCTGATGGTCGCCGCCTGGGAAATGGCGCCCAAGGACCCCAAGCCCGCGCCGCAGCCGATCCCCAGCGAGGCGTTTCGCAGCGGGGCGGTCGGGAGGGTGGAGACGCAAAGCCTCACCACCCGCACAGAGCGCATCGTACCCGACTTCCTCGTCGGCATCGCCGGCGACGTGCCGCTGCCGGACAACGAAGACGCGCTGATCGGCGTGAAGTTCCTCGACACCTCGCCCAGGGCGCTGACGCTGAAATCGAGGATCGAGTGGGACTTCGGCGACGGTCAGCGGGCCGAGGTGCCCGACCCGGTGCACGTTTACCTCCACCCCGGCGTGTACGCGGTGAGCTTGACCGTGCATCGCGGCGGGAAGCCGTTCTCGATGACCAACCGCGTGAACATCGATCGGCCCGTCTTGACCGCCAAAGACAAGCTGCACGAGCTGGAAGACTACCTGCCGATCATCTCCACGTATGATCCCAAGGCGCTCGACGCAAGAGGGCTCTGCCAACTGGTGCTCGCCTACCAGTGGAAGGCCGACAAGATTCTCGCCGACCCGGAGCCGAGCGAGGGCGAGGAGGACGAGACGCCCCAGACCGAACCGCCGCCGGAGTCGGGCGATGCGACGAAGGCCCGCCAGCAGTGGGAGGCCCGCCGGCTGGAGGCGGCGAAGTACGTTGCGGCGGCCGTGGCCGCGGGCAAGACGCCGTTTCTCGAAGAACCGGCAACAGGCCAGTCGGTCGACGCCGCCCGTGACGCCCAGTTGATCCGGCTCGCCCGCCTCGTCGGGCCGATGGCGAGAAATCAACTGGGCGAGTCGCGGCTGGCGGGCCAGATCTGGCACGGCGCTTCGCGGAAGATCAGCGACGACGTCCTCAAGTCCGAATGCGAGATGGAAGCGTCCGACGTCGCTCTCGGCGACTTGATCAATCCCAGCGCCGCCAAAGCGCTCCTGGAGGCCGCCACGGCGCACCTCGGTCAAAACAAAGACAAAGAGGGCCCGCTGGCCAGCCGGCTGAAGCGCGTTTGGGGCGACTACCACGCCATCAGCGGCGACGGCGACGCCGCCAGAAAGGCCTACCTTGAGGCCGAGGCCGTGCTCGGCGACACGCGGACGCACATCGAGCGGGCCGCCTGGCAAGGTGCGCACAGCCGCTCGACCGAGGAGTTCCTCAGGAGCGGGCAGTGGGACCGGGCGGCGGCTCAGCTCCACACCTGGCAGAACGAGTTTCCCGCCGACAAGATCGGCGGCTATTTGACGCTGCTTTACGCCCGCTACTGGGCAGGTCGCGGCCAGTACGATCAGGTCGTCTCGCTCAGCGACCAATTGCTGGCGGTCAATCCCGACTCGCCCTACATCGACCATCTCTTGCTCCTGGCGGCCGACAGCGAGGTCAAGCGAAAGCGGCCCGATCGCGCGCTGGCCACGCTGCACTCGCTCTTGAAGGATTATCCCGGCAGCCCGTTGGTGCCTGTCGTCCGCGAGAACATCGCGGCACTGGAAGCCGCGGAGGAGAAGTAGGGGCGAGGGACGAAGGCCATTAAATGATGAATAACGAACAAGGAATGTAGAATGTCGAAGTGCTTCGTGAAGATGGGTGGGGTGCGTATTGTTGTGTCCCGTCTTCTGCTGGCCTCGCTCTGGCTGTGCGGCGCGGCCGTGGCCGGCGCGGCCACGCTGACGGTCGAAATCGGCGACGGCCAGAATGTGACGTTCGTGGGAGCGGTCAGCCGCTGGGACCTCGACGGCAACCCCCGCAAGCCGGTCGATCCCAAGGCCAGGATCGACGCGCCCCAGGTCGACGCCGTCGCCCAGAACACGGGCGGAGGCACGTGGGTCTTCTCCGATCTACCGCCCGGCACGTACGACTTGGTGATCATGGCGGGCGATCGCGTGCGGATCGAAGGCTGGACCTACGCCCCCGTGCTCGAGTTCGATCCCTTCTTCCCGCCAGAGAGCACGATGGACGAAGACGTCGCCCAGTTCGTTGCCGACGACATCCGCAAGGCTCGGCACTACGAAAACAAGGTCGAGCCGCTGCGGATCGGCGGCGACGGCGAAAAGACCGCCCGCGTGCTCGTGATGCTGATCCGCGATCAGCGAACCAGCTACGAGGGCCACTTCCCCGGGGCGGCCACGATGCGGTTCGAGATCTGGCAGTACGACTGGCAATACGGCGGCTGGGTCAAAAACAAGCGGACCAGGGTGCTGCACCGCGTGATGCTGCACCGCGACGAGCTCCGCAAGTGGACCTGGCTCTGGGCCCCCAAGCTCGGCGGCATCGACGTGAAACAGTCGCCGGTCGAGGTCCAGTGCCGGATTCCGGACCTGTCCGGCGCGGAGCTCAAGGGCTTGCGGCCCTATTGAGAGTTGAGAGTCCGCTGTTGCGAAAGGGAGCCGACATGAGGTCCGTCTGTCTGGCGGCGTTGGGGGTTCTGGGAGCGATCGGTGGCGTATCGAACGGGCTTGCGCTGGCCGAGCCGATTCCGGAAAACCTCGCTCGCACGGCCCGAGTCGCCGCCACCTCGGAGCACAGCGCCCCGCACCGGGCCGAGTTCGCCGTCGACGGCCAGATTCCCGCGGCCGGCAGCCAGGCCGCCGACCGCCAGGCGGCATGGTGCGTACACAAGGCCACCAGCGGCGACGCGGCTGACTTCACGCTCGAGTGGCCCGAGGCGATCCCCGTCGCCGAGATTGTCTACTGGGGCCGCACCGCGTGGTTCATGACCGAGTGCTTCAAGCAGTACGAGGTCTACCTCGACGGTGCCGGAGAGCCGGCGGCCCGCGGCGTGCTGGGAATGATCCACGGCCCCCAGCGGATCAAGCTGCCTTCGCAGCCGGTGCGGCGACTGACGATCAAATTCCTCAGTTCCTACGGCGGGCCGAACCCCGGGGCGTCGGAAATCCAGGTCTTCGGCCACCCGCTCTCCGATCGCGATCTTGCCCGGCTGGCCAGGCAGTCTCCCGCAGCCGCCGGCGAGGCTTCGTGGATGGAAGATGCCGATCCGGCCGCCCTCCGCAGCCTGATCGAAAGGCTGCGGGACGCCCACGGCGCCAACTACGCCAAGGCCGCGGAGCACCTGGCGCGGCTGGACGCCATCGAACGATCGCGCCTCCAAAACGCGGCCGCCGACGGGCCTTCAGACGACGGGGATAGCCTCGATGGGATCGCCGAAGCGATGGAACGGCTCGAGCGGGAAGTGCTCTTGTTCGACGTCGACAAGCTGGTCGCCATTCGCCGCCACGAGATCACCGCCTCGCACGTCTACACCTATCACTACGAAGGGTTCACGCCCGGTGGCGGGCTGTGCGTCATCTCGTCCCACGACCCCGAAAGCGAACCGGTCGAGCTGGTCTCCTCGCCGACGGGCCAGATCCTCGATCTCGACTTGTCGTATGACGGCCGGCTGGTGCTCTTCAGTTGGCGGCGGACGGAGGACGAAGGCTATCATCTGTGGACGATCGGCGTCGACGGCGACGGCCTCGAGCGACTGACCGACGGCCCGTGGCACGACTACAATCCCTGCTGGCTTCCCGACGGCGGCATCGGGTTCCTGAGCACCCGCTCGCCGCAGTTCGCCTATTGCTGGCACGCGCCGGTGGGGATCCTGCATCGCATGAACGCCGACGGTTCAGAAGTCCGCCGCCTCTCGGGCAACTACCTGAACGACTTCACGCCGGCCGTGCTCGAAGACGGGCGGATCATCTACTCGCGGTGGGAGTACGTCGACCGCCCCGCCATCCCCATCCAGAGCATGTGGACGATCAACCCGGATGGGACCGGGCTGTCGGTCTTTTTCGGCAACCGCGTGATCTCGCCGGGCACGTTCATGGAGGCCCGCTCGATCCCCGGCACGTCCAAGGTGATCTGCACGATGACCGGCCACAACGGCCCCACGCGAGGTGCCATCGGCGTGATCGATCGCTCCCGCGGGGTCAACGCCCAGGCGGCCATCGAAAACGTCACCCCCGACGTGCCCGTGCCCAAGGTCGACGAAGGCAACGGCAACACGTCGGGCACGAAGCTCTACAGTTGCCCCTGGCCGCTGGACGCACAGCGGTTTCTCGTCTCGAGCCGCGGACCGGTGCTGGCGCGAACGCTTTCGGGCGAGTGCCGGTCGATTGCGCTGGCCGCGCCGCAGCGCGGGATGCAGTGGTTTTCGGCCCGCCCCGTTCGCCCGCGAGCCCGGCCGCCCGTGACTTCCTCGCCGATGGAGTCGCAAAGCGAGCCCTATGCCACCGTCTTCCTGCAAGACGTGTACAACGGCCTGGAGCCGTACGTCGCCCGCGGCGAGGTCACCCACGTCCGCGTCGTGAGGGAATTGCAGAAGACGGTGCGGATCGACCCCAAGCTCAAAGCCTTCGGATTTCAGTTCCCGGTGATCTCCTGCGGCGCGACCTACGCCGGCAAGCACGTCTTGGGCGACGTGCCGGTCGAGGTGGACGGCTCGGCCTGCTTCCGCGTTCCCGCCGGCATTCCGGTCTACTTCATCGCCCTGGACGCCCGCGGCCGGGCCGTGCAGCGGATGCGGAGCTTCACGCACTTCATGCCGGGCGAGGTGCAGGGGTGCATCGGCTGCCACGAACACCGCCTCCAAACCTCCCGGCCCACGATCTTGCTGGCCGGCTGTCGCCCGCCGCTCGATCTTGAGCCGCCGGAGTGGGGCGACGGCGGATTCGACTACTCCCAGGTCGTCCAGCCCGTGCTCGACCGGCACTGTGTTGAGTGCCACGGGCCGGTCGACCCGGCGGGCGGGCTCGACCTGACCGGATCGAAGACCGATTTTTTCAACGTTTCCTACGACGTGCTCGCCAGGCAGGATCAAGGCCCTCGCGGCAGCCCTTACGTCAACTGGATCCCCACCTACAACGGCCAGGAGTGGAATATCCTCGAAGTGACTCCCAAAAGTTGGGGCTCGCCGCAAAGCAAGCTGGCCGAGTTGATCCTCTCCGGCCATCCGGACGAAGACGGCAAGCCGCGGGTGTCGCTCGATGAGCCCGCGCGGCGGCGAATCCTCGCCTGGATCGATCTGAACGTGCCCTACTACGGATCGAGCGAGACGGCCTACCCGGAAAATGAAGGCTGCCGGCGGATCTATCCGGCCGAGCTGGACGGCGTGCTCGCCGACGTGGCGGCGCGGCGGTGCGGCGGGTGTCACGCGGGCGGCAAGATCTCCCGCCGCGAGTGGACCCGCATCACCGATCCGCAGTTCAACGGCTTCCTGCTGGCTCCTTTGGCCGGTTCGGCGGGCGGCAGCCAGCGGTGCGGCACGGCCATTTTCGAGAGCGCCGACGACCCCGACTACCGCGCGATTCTGGCGACGTTCCAGCCCGTCACCGAGATGCTCGCCCGCCGCCCGCGAATGGACATGCCCGGGGCCGTCCCCTCCCGCGAGGTCTCCCGTAGCTGCCAGTAGGGAGAGGCTAGAGCCTGTGCGACTTCTCTGGTGAGCCCTGAGCGAGACGACGAGACGGCCTCCTTCGCCGCGGGCACAGGTACAGTCCGAAATCGGACCGCCGCCTAGGGAGACATCTTCCTAGATCGCGTACGTGGTCGGTCGGATTTCCCACTTCTTGGGTTTACTTGCGCGGCATCGACACTAAGGGGACTCGGTTCATCGAATTTCTGAACACCGATCATGTTCACGGGGACTACGGCTGTTGGCTTCAGGACGAAACCACCGTCAGGACCGGCGATAGGCATATTCGCGGCCCCGAGCCCAAATTCAACAAAAAGCGCCCAATGCCCCTCATGAATACCTGCGTGCTTGACAAGTACTTCTGCTAGTTCTCGATAAGGGAATGTTTTTCTTTCTCTCTCAGACATTGCCAGACACCTTTAATGGAGTGACAGGCACAAACGGCTCCTCCAAAACGGATTCCGTTCGTTGGTACGGCAGCGAAGGACTAAGTTTCTCCGTCAGAAACATGAACTCGCAAGTGGAAGACGTTTGAACATTCACGAGAGTTACCGCAAGCGCAGGTGTGCTTTGAAATCTCTCAACTAATCGCTCGTATAATTCTTCGGCTCCAACCCTGGCGGCAATGGCTGTTGCGAAAAATTGGTTAAGGCTAACCTCATCCCTCTCGGCAAAACGGGCAGCTTGCTTGTGGATTGACTTCGCTAACCGAAGATTGATCTTCCCTGAATGCCCATGAGCCGCTATAGGCGATGGAATCTCCTGCCGCTGTTCAATTGCTGCTTCGATCCAAGATGCAGCAGCATTTTCGAGATTCGTAATTGCCTCTTCTGCGGTATCACCTTCAGCGTAGCATCCTGAAAACTCAAGAATCTCCGCCGTGTAGGTCCCATCCTCTGCAGGGGTAAGGAGCCTGGCGTAGGGTTCTCTTAGAATATCTTGAGGCGAACGAGTTCCTTTTTCATTCATAACGTGTTGTCCTCCGAATCGTGCGGCTCAAGCGTCTCTTCCCACCGGAAAACGTCCTCGTCAAGCTGGTCTAATATGCTCGCAGCCGTGAACCTTTTCAATGTCCCGGGGTGGGACGGAATTGAGATGGGTCTAAGATCCGGAAAAGGCTCGCTCACATAAGTCGGCTCCTTCCCTCTGTTCGATCGACGTCTTCCAAGCGATTCCGCGATTTGAACTAGTTCGCGACTGCGAAGGCCCGCACACCTTGACCGCAGGTCTCGCAGATTTTGCTTAATGCGATTGAGTCTCTTTCTGTTCATGGTACCACATACGGTACTGCAAGTCAACTGCCGCGTTCGCCGCCCCTATAACGTGGTGCGTATGAACCAGATTAGACAACCTTTGCGGAGCGGTAACGTACCACATTTGCGGGGCTAGCACCAGCGGGCTGGCGATTGTCGGTCTTCTGCTTTCCACGCGGCCTTCTCAGGGAGAATTGGACCACCTACCCCACCGCGGCGCCCATTGATCTCGGGGATGCCTTCTGGTAAACAGGTAGGATTGCGCCCCTGCCGCAGTCGTCGTGTTTGGGCAGACTGTCGGCAAAGCGGCCAGAGTCTCGACCCGCCGGGTCATCCCCCAGAAACGTTGCACGATCGTTCCAGGTCAGGAGTCCACACGTGCCGAGCAGCGAACGCCGCAAGGAAATCAAGCGCCGCCGTCACCGTCGCAAGAAGCTGGCGCAATTGTCGAAGCGTCTTGAGAAGGCCACCGTTTCTGAGCGGACCGCGATCGCGGAGAAAATTCGCTGTCTGACTCCCGGGGGCGGCAATATCGTCGATTCATGGGGGCTGGACGCCCGCTGACGCCGGTTGTTCGTGACGGTGGGGCCCTAGTCGATTCCGTTCGGCAAAACGGCTGCCACCCGGCCGGAGGGCTGATGGTAGAGCCAGCCGGCCGTGCCCTTGGTCTCGATCGGCGGAAACGTCTCGGTCGGCTCAACGACCGACGAGCCCGTGTAAGGATTCGTCGGCAACCCACCCGGAAGGTAGGGGCCGTAGGGGAATTGATCCCCGCGCGGGCCGGGCACACCCTCAGCATTCGTGGCGCTTGTGAGTTGGGGGAACTCTCCCTTGAACAGCAGCGGCATCTGGTCTCCATGATCGAGCTTGTAGAGTTCGATCTGTTGCCTGAGAACCCGCAAGTTCTTCTGCAATACCGCAGCTTTAGCGCTTTCGTCGGCAGATTCGAGCAGCGGCGAGCTGGCGGCAGTCACCACCCCCATGAGCGAAACGAGGATCAGCGTATCCATCATCGTGAACGCACCGTGGCGGTGGCGGAAGCAACTGAGCAGGTAGACCCCTCCGGCGATCATGCCGAAGACGACCGACATCGGCAGCGGCAAATTGGAGAGCGACAGCTCGGTCACGGATCAACCCCTCAAAGGGGCGGGGTATCTGCGCAGATGGTTCTCCGTCCTGCAAACATAGCTTAGAGCAACGGCATGCAGCCGCGTGCCGTCCCTCGAATCAGCACGAAACCACCCATAAGGGGCGCATGCGGCTCCGCTCCAAGTGTTATAAGCGGGCTCCCTCCTGCTCGTCGGCCCGCGCGAGAGTAAACTCGCCGCCGGCATAGTCCACGGTCACTCGGGTGCATTCGGCCGCCGGCTGCCTGAGGATCTCGACGGCCAGGGGGTTCTGGATCCGCTGCTGAATCACCCGCTTCAACGGCCGGGCACCGTAGGTGGGGTCATACCCCTCCGCGGCGACGGCGCTGACGGCCGCCTCGCTGACCTCCAGCTCGATACCGTGCTGTTCTAGCTGCTTCCGGAGCCGACGGATCTGAAGCTCGACGATCCGGCGGATCTGCTCCCGCGTGAGCGGGTGGAAGAGGATCGTCTCGTCGATGCGGTTGAGGAACTCGGGCAGGAAGCGGGCACGCAGGGCCTCCGTCACGGCGACGCGGATCTCGTCTTCGCTCCCGCCTTCGCGGGCGATTTCGTGGATCGTCTGGCTGCCGATGTTGGAGGTCATCACGATGATCGTGTTCGTGAAATCGACCGTATGCCCGTGATTGTCGCTGAGTCGGCCGTCGTCGAGCACCTGCAGTAGGATGTTGAAGACGTCGTGGTGTGCCTTCTCGATTTCGTCCAAGAGGACCACGCAGTAGGGCCGGCGGCGGACTGCCTCCGTCAGCCGGCCTCCTTCCTCGTAGCCGACGTAGCCGGGCGGGGCCCCGATCAGCCGGCTGACGGTGTGGCGCTCCATGAACTCGCTCATGTCCAGCCTGACCATTGCGTGCTCGTCGTCGAACATGGCCTCGGCCAGCGCCTTGCAGAGCTCCGTCTTCCCCACGCCCGTCGGACCGAGAAAGATGAATGACCCGATCGGCCGGTTGGGATCCTGGAGGCCGGATCGGCTGCAGCGGACGGCGTCGGAGACGGCCTCGACCGCCTCGTCCTGGCCGACGACGCGCTGGTGGAGGCGTTCCTCCATCACCAGCAGCTTCGCCCGCTCCGTCTCCATCATTCGCGAGACGGGAATGCCGGTCCAAGCGCTGACGACCTCGGCGATCTCTTCCGGGCCGACTTCCTGCCGGAGCAGGCGGCGGCCGCTGCCGGCAGCGTCGCCGTCTTGCGGGACTTCCAGCGGTTCGAGCTGGCCGGCGAGTCGCTTCTTTTCAAGATCGAGCTCGTAGAGCTTCTGATAGTCCGCCTCGCTCACCGGCGTGCCGGAAGCCTGCTTCTCTTTGATCGCCGCGCTGAGGTGATTGAATTCCAGCTCGAGGTCGGCCAGGCGGCTGCGGATCTGGTGGACGTCGCCGAGGCCGCTCTTTTCCTTCTCCCACTGCTGCCGCAGCGCGGCCAGCTTTTCGCGAAGCTGGCCGATTTCTTCTTCAATTTCCGCCAGCCGCTGCTGGGCGTGCTCCTCGGTCTCGTCGGCAAGCTGCCGCGCGGCCAGCTCCAGTTGCACGAGCCGCCGCTGGACCTGATCGATCTCGCCCGGCACGCTCTCCAGCTCCATCGCCAACCGGCTGGTGGCCTCGTCCATCAGGTCGATGGCCTTGTCGGGCAGGAAGCGGTCGGCGATGTAGCGGTGCGAGAGATTCACCGCCGCCACCAGCGCGGAGTCCTTGATCTTCACGCCCTTGTGGTGGGCTTCGTAGCGCGGCTTCAGCCCGCGGAGGATGGCCAGCGCGTCGTCCACCGACGGCTCGCCCACGTAAACCGGCTGGAAACGCCGCTCCAGAGCGGCGTCTTTCTCGATGTATTTGCGGTACTCGTCCAGCGTGGTGGCGCCGATGCAGCGGAGATCGCCGCGTGCGAGGGCGGGCTTGAGCAGGTTGGCGGCGTCGCTGCCGCCCTCGGCCCGGCCCGCGCCGACCACGGTGTGCAGCTCGTCGATGAAGAGGATAATGCTCCCGCCGGCGTCCTCGATCTCGCGGAGGACGGCCTTCAGCCGCTCTTCAAACTCGCCGCGGTACTTGGTGCCGGCCACCAGCGCGCCCATGTCGAGGGCCACCACCCGCTTGTTCTTGAGGCTTTGCGGCACGTCGCCGTCGACGATCCGCAGGGCGAGCCCCTCGGCGATGGCCGTCTTGCCGACGCCCGGCTCGCCGATGAGCACGGGGTTGTTCTTGGTGCGGCGGGAAAGGACCTGGATGAGGCGGCGGATTTCCTGGTCGCGGCCGATGACCGGGTCGAGCTTGCCCCGCCGCGCCCGCTCCACCAGGTCGATCCCGTATCGCTCGAGGGCCTGGAACTTGTCCTCGGGGTTCTGGTCGGTGACGCGGGCGCTGCCGCGGATCGCGCGAAGCGCCTTCAACAGGTCGGCGTCGGCAATGGCGTTCAACTGAAGGATGTTCTTGGCCTTGGAGTCGACCTTCGCCAGGGCCAGGAGCAAGTGTTCGACCGAAACGAACTCGTCCTTCATGGCGTCCGCTTCGCGCTGCGCCGATTGCAGCACTTTGCCCAGCGCGGGGCCCGGCTGCGGCGGGCTCCCGCCTGAAATCCTGGCGAAATGCCTCAGCTCCGACTGCACCATGGCCTCCAACTGCTCGCGGTTGGCGCCGATTCGGCTCAAGATCGAGCCGACCAGCCCGCTGGGATCGGCCAGAAGCGCAGCCAAGAGGTGCAGGGGGTCGAGTTCCGGGTGGCCGCGTTCGGCGGCCAGCGCCTGGGCCGCGGCCACCGCCTCCTGCGCCTTGATCGTCAGTTTGTCCAATCGAAAAGCCATAGTCTTGTTCCCTCACCCTCTGGGAGAGGGAGCCGAGGTCGTGGTCTCCCAAATCGAAGATGAGACGTTGTGTGCCACTGCTGGCTTGCCCAGCATTGCCCGAAACACGGTTGGACAAGCAAACCGTGGCACCCGTCAACTTGAACTCGGCGCACCACTAGTCGTTTAGTCCTTGACCTCGAACTCCGCGTCGATGGCGTCCTCGTCGCCGCCGCCGGCTTGGTCGGTTTCAGGCGCCGCCTCGCCCGCGCCGGGCTGGGCCCCGGCCGCTTGCGGCTGCGCACCGGCACGCTCGTACAGCGTCCTGCTCAGCGCGTGAGACGCCTGTTCCAGTTCGTTCAAGGCTGCCTTGATGGCCTCGGCGTTGTCGCCTTTGGCGGCTTCGCGGGTTTTTTCGATCGACTTCTTGATGGCGTCCTTGTCGGCCCCGCTGAGCTTGGCGTCTTGCTCCTTGATGAGCTTTTCGAGTTGCCAGCACATCGAGTCGGCCTGGTTCCGCAGTTCCGCCAGCGCCCGCAGACGCTTGTCGTCCTCGGCGTGCGACTCGGCCTCGTTGCGCATCTTTTCGATGTCCGCGTCAGAAAGCCCGGCCGACTGCTCGATGCGAACCGTCTGCTCTTTGGCGGTGCCGAGATCCTTGGCCGAGACGTTGAGGATGCCGTTGGCGTCGATGTCGAAGGTGACTTCGATCTGCGGCATGCCGCGGGGGGCGGGCGGAATGCCTTCGAGGTTGAACTGGCCCAGCAGCCGGTTGTGAGCCGCCATCTCGCGCTCGCCCTGGTAGACCTTGACCGTCACGGCGGTCTGGTTGTCGTCGGCGGTGCTGAAGACCTGTTTCTTCTCGGTCGGGATGGTCGTGTTCCGCTCGACGAGCCTGGTCATGATGCCGCCGAGCGTTTCGATGCCCAGCGAGAGCGGAGTCACGTCCAGGAGCAGCACGTCCTTGACCTCGCCGGCCAAGACGCCGCCTTGGATCGCGGCCCCGACGGCGACGACCTCATCCGGATTGACGCCCTTGTGCGGATCCTTGCCGAAGATCGACCGGACCAGCTCCTGCACCTTCGGAATTCGCGTCGACCCTCCTACCAGCACGACCTCGTCGATCTCGCTCGGGTTGAGCTTGGCGTCCTTGAGCGCCTGGTTCACCGGCCCCCGGCAACGCTCGACGAGGTGGTCGACGATTTGCTCGAATTTCGAGCGGGTGATGTTCACTTGCAGGTGCTTCGGGCCGCTGGCGTCGGCCGTGATGAACGGCAGGTTGATGTCGGTCGACTGGGCGGAGCTGAGCTCTTTCTTGGCCTTTTCGCAGGCTTCCTGCAGGCGCTGCAAGGCCATCATGTCCTGGCGCAGGTCGATTCCCTTGTCTTGGCGGAATTCCTCGGCCACGTAGTTGATCAGCTCCTCGTCCAGGTCGTCGCCGCCCAGGTGCGTGTCGCCGTTGGTGCTGATCACGCGGAATACGCCCTCGGCAACTTCCAAAATGGAGATGTCGAACGTCCCGCCGCCGAAGTCGAAGACGGCGATCTTCTCCGCCGCCTTCCGATCCAGTCCGTAAGCCAGCGACGCGGCGGTGGGCTCGTTGATGATTCGGGCGACCTCCAGGCCGGCGATCTGCCCGGCGTCCTTGGTTGCCTGGCGCTGCGAGTCGTTGAAGTAGGCGGGCACGGTGATCACGGCCTTGTTCACCTTGTGGCCGAGGTAGGCTTCGGCCGACTCCTTGAGTTTTCGCAGGATCTTGGCGGAGATCTCCGGCGGCGTATAGTCGCGGCCGTCGACCCTGACTTTTACGTACTCCTGCGGGTCGCCCACGACTTCGTAGGGCACCATCTTCTCCTCGGTGGAGACCTCGGCGTGCCGCCGCCCCATGAACCGCTTCACGGAGTAGACCGTGCGTCTCGGGTTGGTGACTGCCTGACGTCGGGCGGGCTCGCCGACGAGGATGTCTTCTTTGTCGGTGAAGGCCACCACGCTGGGTGTGAGGCGGTTCCCCTCAGGGTTGGGGATGACTTTCGCCTCCCTGCCTTCCATCACGGCCACCACGGAGTTGGTCGTGCCGAGGTCGATGCCGATGATTTTTTCCCCTTGAGCCATGGATGATGCTCCTTTCTCGCGATAACGCTGAACCTGCCGGCCGAGGTAGATAAGTCTTCGGCCTTCCAGGGCTGTTGTTGATCCTCGCGTGCTGTCGCGTCTGGTGTTCCGGCGGAAAGGCAACTCGGTCCCGTGATCCGGACAGAGCATGCCCGGCCACGGCACTCACGTCCCTTGGCCCCTCGGACTTGCAAAGGCTGTGCCGCTCTTGGGCCTCGCCCCGGTGGCAATCATAAGATATGCCATATCAACGACTTATGTCTAGGTCTCGGGAGGTGTTTGGGCGAACGGAGAAGGAAGTCTCCTGCCGGGCTGCCATTTTGACAAGGGCGGGGCCCCAACAATGGGGAGACTGCCACTTTGGCAGTCGCTGGCCACCGACTCGCTGGCAGGCGTCGCTTGACAGCCTATCGGGTGGGCTGTACAAGGGGAAATGGAGTTTTCTTGCTTCCTCTTTTGCTTACCTCCTGTGTGCCCGAAGTCCAGTCTTCGGAAACGTTTATGAGCAAGAAAAAAGCGACTTCCAGAGCGCCCCGGCCGGCCAGGAAAACGGCGGCTCGCGGCGAGAGCGAGGCGACGCTCCAGGGGAAGGTCGAGCGCGCGGACCGCGAACTGCTCAAGTTGCTCCATGAAAGGGCCTCCTGCGTTCAGGCGTTGGGGCAACTGAGAGTGTCGGCCGGGAGGCCGGCATTTTCGCTGGCTTCCGAAGACGAAAGGCTCGTCCAGCTCATCAACCAGAGTGTAGGCCCGTTTTCCCTGCACGCCTGCCGAGCCGTCTTTCGCGAGGTGATCAGCGGATGCCGGTCGCTCGTGCGGCAATTGCGGATAGCCTACTTAGGGCCGCTCTACACGTACAGCCATCTGGCGGGCATCCACCGTTTCGGCCAGTCGGTGGAATACGCGCCGGTGGGGAGCATTGCCGCCGTGTTCGAGGAGGTCAACCGGCGACATTCCGATTTCGGAATCGTCCCGATTGAGAACTCGACCGACGGGCGGATCGCCGACACGCTCGACATGTTCACGCGGCTGCCGGTGCGGATCTGCGGAGAAGTCGAATTGGAGATCCATCACACCCTGCTCGGGAAGTGCCCTCGGGCCGACGTTAAGGAGGTCTACAGTCGGCCGCAGGCCCTCTCGCAATGCCGCAACTGGCTGGCGAAACATCTTCCCGGCGCCCGCACGATCGAAGTCACCAGCACCACCACGGCGGCCCAACTGGCCAGGGAGAAGCCCGGCGCGGCGGCAATCGCCAGCATGGAGGCGGGCGTCCACTACGGGCTCGACGTTCTCGCCGAGCGGGTTGAGGACAACCCGGGCAACACCACCCGTTTTGCAGTCATCGGCAAGGAATCGGCCGAGCGGACGGGCAGCGACCGCTGCGCGATGATGTTTCAGACCGAGCATCGCTCCGGGGCCCTGGTCGACGCATTGGCGGTTTTCAAGAGGAACCGTCTCAACATGACCTGGATCGAGTCGTTTCCGATCCCCGAATCAAAGCGGACCTACCTGTTCTTCGTGGAGCTGGAGGGGCACGAGAGCGATGTGCGGTTGCGGCGGGCGCTGGCGACCCTGGAGCGGAAGACGCTGCGGCTGAAAATCTTAGGCTCGTTCCCCATGACCGCCGCGGCGGGCTAGCTCCGTTCATGACTGAGTTACAGAATTGCGCCCATTGGCCAGGCAACGCTGGAAATCCGCGTATGCCTTGCTCTCCACACAGAGGTTGTTCCGGTAGGAAAGATTGCCCACCAGGCTGATCAGCGGCTGGCGGCGCTGCCACACGCTACGGCACACCCTGTGCAGAATACGCGGCATCGAATAGAAACGTCGGTCGCAGGACATCATCTCCTTGATGATGCCGTCCAGAGACAGATGCTTGTATTGAGCCACCGGGAAGGTCAGCGTGTAGTACTTCCAGTCTTCCGGGAACGAATCGAGGTCAATGCGGCCCTCGGCCTTCATCTGGTCCCACAGCCGCGTGCCGGGCAGGGGCGTCAGAAACAGCACGTTGAGATTGTCCACGTGGTACTGGCTGGCCACCTCGGCGATACGTCTGCCGATGCCCGGTCCGTCGACGTCTAAACCGATGATGAAGGAACCCACGACCAGAATGCCATGTCGCTGAATGCGTCTCACGGAGGCGCGGAAGTCCCGGTCCTTCAGAAGGTTGAACTTCTTGCCGAGCTCCTGAAGCCCTTCCGGCGTGGGGGATTCAAAGCCGATGAACACCCCTCTGCACCCGGCCTTGGCGGCCAGCGCCAGAAGTTCTTCGTCGTCGGCGAAATTAATGGTCGCTTGGGCAATCCATTCCTTTCGCAGCTTCGCTTCGGTCATGGCACGGAACATGTCCTTGGCGCGGGCGATTTGTTCAGGACGCGTGCCGATGAGGTTGTCGTCCACCACCAGAACACGTTTCTCGCGAATCAACCGGAATTCCCGCACGACATCGGGAATGGGGCGTTGCCTGTATTGGGCTCCGTTAAACGCCGTCACGCTGCAGAAGCTACAGTTCAAGGGACAGCCACGTGTGGTCTGAATGGCTCCGAAAGCATACCCCCCAGCCAGCAAATCATGGCGGGCAGGCGGGACATCGTTTATCTCGGCAAGCCCTCCGTCATACCAGCGCTTCAGACTGCCGTGCCGAGCGTCGTCCAGAACCTGAGGCCAGATTCCCTCGGCTTCCCCCGTGACGACTGAGTCAACGCGCCGCATGACCTCTTCCTGGCACGTGGTTGCATGAATGCCGCCCACGACGACGGGTACACCCAGATTCCGGAAGTGAGCGGCCACTTCATAGGCACGGTTCGCCTGCGAGGTAAAGGCGGTAATGCCTACCAGGTCCGGGCGAGGCATGGCCGGATAGTCCGGTACGCCGAGATTTTCGTCCACGATCGTGATTTCCCACTCCGGTGGGGTCAGGCCCGCGAGAACCATAAGGCTGAGCGGTTTCCACACACGGTAACGGTTCCAGCGGCTCTCCTTGACTTTGACGATGCTGACAAGCGGGTTGCAGGGGTTGATAAGGTATAGTCGCATGGCGTACATCCGCTCAAGGATGCGGGATTTGTCCCTTGACCTTCGCCCAGGTACGCACCGGCCTGCACGTCCCCATTGTTGTCGCCAAGTACCGGCCCCACAAGCCTTGCACCGACGCTACGGGGACCGCACAGGTATCCGAAGCACTCGCTCCCCAGAACGTCTTTGGAGCCCTCGGCGACCGAGCGGGCCAGGGAGCCGATACTGCCCTAGGTGGGCTCTGACGTGGACGGGTCTGGCACGACCTTTAGCATGTCCAAGCCGGAAACGAACTCAATCTTGTGGATGTGCTCTTTCAGGACCGACAAGAGGGCAGTCCGACGCTCTCGGTCGTTCCCATTCATGATGCCACATGTCTGCCCGTCGCTGATGGTCCACCCGTGCTGTTCCCATTTCCACTTCGAGCATCCACGCAGGCACTGGTCCGTCAGCCGGAGAACGCCCGGCGTGTTCGGGTGTTCGCTTTGCAGCCGCTCCAGTTCCGCGTCGAGATGTTCCAGTTCTTCATCCGGCGTCACGATTCCCGCTTTCATGATTTGGGACCCAGGGGCATAGATTCTCTCAGGCTACCGAACCATCCGTGGGGCGTCCAGGGCCCGCTGCCGTCACGACCGCAAAGCCCACTCGCTAGCGGGGCCGTGCCATACTCCAGTGCTGGACCATCGCACCTGACGGCACCCCGATAGCAGGCCATCGGGGCCACCCCGCCCGCCCCGCGTGCGGCAATTCAGGTTTCAACCAACGAGTTCAAGTATTCTTCGAGGTTCGTATAGCCATCGCGATCCTGATCGCCGTTGCGGTCCTGCGGATTCGTCGGGTTGAGGCCGTGCTGGCTTTCCCAGTTGTCGGGCATGCCGTCGTTGTCGGTGTCCTTGGGTGCGGGGGCGCTATGCAGCTTGGGCCAGCCGCCCACTTCCTCCTGGCTGTCGATGCGACGGTGCGTTCGATCGCGAACGCCCTGCAACACGCGTTCGTCCGCGGCGTCGCGCGACTTGGACGCGCCGCCGCGATCCAGGACTAGCCGGTACGCCTCCTCGCCCGAGTGAGTGACCGGTCGATCCATGACGGCGACGGGTTCGGCCGGCAGTCGAAACTTCTGGAGCGTCACGTCTCCGATGTAATTGCCGCCCCTTACGCCCCATTTCATCGCCGAGTAGTTGTCGCGGGTCCACGGCGGGCTGCCCTCGTACACCGCGCCGCTCATGAAGCCGACCGTGACGTCGTGCGCCTCTGCCTTGGGTGCGATCGGGTGCTTGACGACGTCCGTGTTTGGCCCGGGACGAT
>Ga0180438_10005328_pt1 | contig 17954 bp, 9 predicted proteins | sample SS_ome_12_FD_132455 | JGI IMG/M metagenome (GOLD analysis project Ga0180438, IMG submission 132455) | Hypersaline lake sediment archaeal communities from the Salton Sea, California, USA - SS_3_D_2 metaG | ecosystem: Environmental > Aquatic > Non-marine Saline and Alkaline > Hypersaline >...
CCCAGTTGCCCGCGTTTGAACAGGGTGTTGACCCCAGGCGTTGCACCGCGTGCCAGAAAATAGATCACCTTCAACACCAGATAGCCGAGCACCAATCCCAATACGGGGGAGATGAACAGGGCAAGAAGTACTTTTTCCAGCCCAAACAGATTGATGGTGCCAAACCCCTCGGCCATGGCCACTGCGCCTATCAGGCCGCCAATGAGGGCATGAGAAGAACTGGACGGCCAGCCAAAGTACCAAGTGATCAAGTTCCAGATGATGGCGCTGCTCAGAGCGGCGATGATGACGAGGCTGGTGATGGCTGCCGGATCGACCACTTCGCTGCCGATGGTCGTGGCCACCGCGACCCCAAAAAGAAACGGCCCAGCCAGTTCAGCGCAGGCGGTCATGATCAAGGCAACCCGTGGCGAGACAGCCCGGGACGAGATCATGGTCGCCACGATGTTGCTGGAATCGTGCACCCCGTTCAAAAAGTCGAACACGAGCGCGATGGCAATGATGACGATCAACAAGATAGGCATAGCTGGATGCCCCTCCCAAGTGTGCGAATCCGTTCGCTTGCATCCCTGGGGGAGAGCGGGACCTTAGAAGTAGTTGATGGTGATGCCACCGTCCACCACCAGGTTGGCCCCGTTCACCCAGGTGGATTCATCGGAAGCCAGGTAGATCCCAGCATAGACCACGTCCTCCGCCTTGCCAAAGCGGCCCATGGGGATGCGGTTCAGGCGCAGCGCTCGCTTGGCCGGATCGGACAGCAGTTGGTCCAGCAGCGGCGTCAGGATCGGGCCGGGGGAGATGGCGTTGGTCCGGATGCCCTTCGGCCCGAATTGCACAGCCAGCGATTGGGTGAGGGCCAGGACAGCCCCCTTGCTTGCCGTGTAGGCGTCCTGGGGCACGGTGCAGCCCACGAGGGCCACGAAGGAGGCGATATTGACGATCGAGCCGCCCCCCGCCCGCAGCAACGCCGGGATGCCGTACTGGCAGCAGTGGGCCACCCCCTTGGCGTTCACGTCCAGGACGCGCCACCATACCTCTTCGTCCAGCGTCAGCACTGACTCGTCCTCGTCGGGCATGATGCCCGCGTTGTTGTAGAGTACGTTGACGTAGCCAAAGGCCTCTTCCCCCTCGGCGACGGCGCGCTCAACGTCGCCTGGCGCCGCCACATCGCCTGGCGCGGCGATGGCCTCACCGCCCGCGTCGCGGACCATCCGCACCGTCTCTTCGACGGCCCCGGCACGGTAGTCGTTGGCCACGATCCGGGCCCCCTCCCGGGCGAACATGAGCGCTGCGACACGGCCCATGCCACCACCCGCTCCAGTAATGAACGCCACTTTTCCCTCCAGCCGCATGGTTCTCGCCTCCTCAGTTTTGCTGACAACGTGACATGTGTCGCGCCCGGTGCTACAGGCGGGCCTAGACTATCGCTTGGTCGCTGGCAACACCAGGTGATCGATCCAGTTCCGCAGTTCTTGTTCGCGGATCTCGGCCTCCAGGATGTCGTCACCAACGCCCAGTTCCTGGCGCAGGGCCTCCGAATCGGGCTGCTGGTGTAGAGCGTGCATCTTGCCGGCGTAGGCCTGCACCGCGTCGATCGTCTCGAAAAAACCTTCCCGGACCAGCGGCTCGGCGCGGGCCGCGATGAGGCGGGCCATCTCGTAGAGGTTGTATTCGGGATGGTACTGGGTGGCCCAGAATACGCCGCTTTCGTGCCGCACCTCCACCGCCTGGACGTGGGTGTGCTCGTTGGTGGCCAACAGCGTCGCGCCTTGCGGCAAGCGGGTCACTTCATCCAGGTGCATGATAAAACCGTCGTAACGGTCCGGCTTGCCCGCCAGCAGGAGCGATTCCTGGCCAGCCTCTGTGCGCTGGATGTCGCGGGCCAGGCCCCACTCCCGACCCCTCGGGTTCTTTTGAACCTCACCGCCGGCGGCAACGGCGGCCATCTGGACGGCCCAGCAACTGCCATAGCAAGGCACGCCAGCCCGGTAGATGGCCCGGGCCAGCTCGATCTGACGGACCACGCGGGGGTCGTCGTGGTGGTAGATGGTCAAGTCGGAACCGGTCCAGATGTAGGCGTCGTAGGAATTGAGATTGGCGCCGCTGGGCAGGGTGGTGTCCTCGTCGGCGATGAACAACACGTCCAGTGTGGCCCGGGGTGTATAGCGCCGCAAAAAGCCGGCGTACAGGTCGTGGGGATGGCCGACGTTGGCGCGGTCAAAATTCTTCCGGCTGGTCCGAGGGTAACAGTTCAGGATGGCGATGGCAAGCTGTGTTTCTACAACCATAGAAACCTCCGGTGGAACCAAAGATAGAGAGACCCACTTGATATCTGGTCTAGATCCTCTCGCCCAAGGCCCCTGTATCAGGGGCGCCGTCGGCCCTCGAGGGCCGATACTCGTTCGGAAAGGAGGGCTAGAGCATTTTCGGATCGGTCCCTAGATTCGCGTCTAGATCCTTTCAAAGAAGCGGGCACGCTCCCAGGTGGTGACCACCTGGTCGAAAAGACGCTGCTCCGTGCGGGCAAAGTGCAAATAGTGCTCGACCACTTCATCGCCAAAAGCAAGGCGGACAAAGTCGCTGCGCTCAAACTCGTCGATGGCCTCGTTGAGGCTGGTGGGCACGCGAGGCCCACCGGCGACGTAGGTGTTACCGGAAGCGGCCGGCGGCGGCTCGATCTGGCGTTCGATGCCGTCCAGTCCAGCGGCCAGGGTGGCGGCGAAAGCCAGGTAGGGGTTGGCGTCGGCGCCGGGGACGCGGCACTCGACGCGCAGGCTGTCGCCGTGGCCGACGATGCGAAAACCAGCCGTGCGGTTGTCGTAAGCCCAGGCCAGGCCGGTGGGCGCAAACGATCCGGCCTGGTAGCGCTTGTAGGAGTTGACCGAGGGGGCAACAAAGAGGGTCAACTCGCGGGCATGGGCCATCAGGCCGCCCAGGTACCAGCGAAAGACGTCGCTGCAGCCCACGGGCAGGCCCGGCAGGTCCTCCTCACCAGCAAAGAAGGTGCGTCGGCCATCCAGGTCCCACAGGCTGGAATGGAGGTGCAGGCTGTTGCCGGCGGCGTCCTCGTGCCACTTGGCCATAAAGGTCACGGCCAGGCCCTGTTGCATGGCGATCTCTTTGCAGACCTGTTTGAACACCACGCTGCGGTCCGACATTTCCAGGAAATCGGCATAGCGGACGTTGATCTCGTGCTGGCCGGCGCCCCACTCGCCCTTGCTGAACTCCACGGGCACGCCGGAGCGGTCGAGGTGGTGGCGGATGGCCCCCACAAGCGGCTCCTCCCGCGTGCCCTGCAGGATGTGATAGTCCTCGATGTAGCCGCCGAAAGGCTCCAGGTTTTGAAAGCCCTTTTTCTGCGCCGATTCGTAGGTTTCCTGAAAGAGAAACATCTCCAGTTCCGCACCACCCATGGGCAGAAAGCCGGCGGCCCGGGCCCGCTCCATCTGCCGCTTGAGAATGGTGCGGGGCGCAATCTCGACCAGATCGCCGGTGCCCTCGTCGTGGACGTCGCAGAGCACGAGGGCGGTGCTGTCCAACCAGGTGGCCCGGCGGAGGGTATTCCAGTCGGGCCGGCAGTGGATGTCGCCGTACCCCTGCTCCCAACTGGCAAAGCCGTAGCCCGGCACAGGTTCCATCTCCATGTCGCAGGCCAGCAGGTAGTTGCACAGGTGAATGCCGTGCTCGCTGACCTCCTCTATGAAGAACGGCCCGGCAATGCGCTTGCCCAGCAGCCGGCCGTACATGTCCGGGAAGGCGGTGATTATGGTCTCGATCTCTTCCCGGGCGACGAGCTCACGCAACGTCTCCAGGTCCAGCTTGCCACGGATGACTGCCGAAGCGCTCATGATCCTCGCTCCAGGGCCAGCAGACGCTGGGGAAAATCGGTGAACAGCCCGGTCGCGCCGGCAGCGATAAAGCGCCGCATGTCGTCCACTTCGTTCACGGTAAAGAGGTTCACGGTGATGCCCTTGGCCACCACCTCACGGATTTTTTCTTCGGTGATCAAAGTGCTGCGGGCGTTGTAGGTGCTGAACGAGAGATCGCCCCAATCCAGCGGTGCGGTGAACGAGTAGCCGATGAGGGCCTGGATGGCGATGTCAGGGCGCAGAGCCTGGGCCTGGCGCAGCCAGTCATGGTTGAAGGAGGAGAGAATGACCTGGTGGGGCGACATCCCCAACTCGTCCACCAGGGCCAGGACTCGCTCCACGACGGGAAAATGCGCCAACTGGGAAGGCAGCCGTTTCAGCTCCAGATTGAGGCACCAGCCGGCCTCTGCGGTGAAGAGGAGTGCTTCGCGCACGGTGGGGACCTTTTCGCCCCGGTAGGCATCCAGTTCGGCGGGGGTCACGGCCCCGGCCGCGATCTGGCCAAAGGGATCGGTCTCCGCAAACCGGGAGCCGGTGTCGAGCGAGCGGATTTCGGCCAGGCTAAAGGTGCTGAATGTCCAGGGCGCGCGGTCCGGGAAGCGGATCTCGGCGTCGGTGGTGCGGGCCAGCGAGTCGTCGTGAAAGAGGATCAGCTCGCCGTCGGCGGAGACGCCCACATCGGCTTCCCACCGGTCGGCGCCAATTTCCAGCGCCTTGCGGGCAGCGGCCAGGGTATTCTCGGGGGCCAGACTGCGAGCCCCCCGGTGGGCGATGTTGACGACCATGCTACTTCTCCTGGCCCAGCGCAAAGCCCTTCGTGAACTGCTCGTGGAGCAGGACAAAGACAATCAGCGGCGGCAGCATGGCCAGCACCGCCCCGGCCATGACCACACCCCAGTTGGTCGCATCCTGGACGGCGGTCATGCTCCGCAAGCCGACCTGTACGACCTGCCGCGTGTTTTCGCGGATGATGACCAGGGGCCAGATGTACATATTCCACATGTAGATGAACTGGATCAGGGCCATCGCGCCGACGGTATTCCACGACATGGGCACCAGGACACTCAGCAGGAAACGCAACGGCCCGGCGCCGTCCACCCGGGCGGCATCCATCAAGTCGGCCGGGATGCTGGAAAAGTGTTGGCGAAAGAGAAATACGCCGGTGGCGCTGGCCAGAAAGGGCACCGTCAGGGCTGCATAGTTGTTGCCCCATCCCAGGTCCGAGACCAGGTTGAAGAGGGCGATAATCATGATCTCGGTGGGCATCATCAGCGTGAACAGGATGTAGTAAAAGACGGCGTTTTTGAAAGGAAAGTCAAAGTAGACCAGTCCCAGGCCGGCCAGCATCGAGAAAACCGTTTTGAAGAACATCACGATGCTGGCAATGATCAAGCTGTTTTTCATATAGAGGCCCAGGTTGAAGGTATTCCACGCCGTGCGATAGTTGTCGAGGAAGGCTGTGCCCGGCCCCAGTTGTGGCGGAAAGCGAAAGACCTCAGCGCGGGTCTGGGTGGACTTGGACACGGCAAAGAGGACGGGCGTCATCACCAGAAAGCAGACGATGATGAGCATCATATGGGTCAAGATTGTCTCGCGGGTTTTTCGTCTCATCATCAGCCTCCGTAGTGCACGCGCCGGCCGCTGGTGCGGAACTGGATGATCGTAAGGCCGACGACGGCGGCAAAGAGGATGACTGATTGCGCGGCCGCCAGCCCTGTCTTGTAGTATTCAAAGCCGTCGCGGTAGAGGTTGTAGATCATCACGTTGGTCGCATTCAGCGGACCGCCCTTGGTCACCAGGTCGATCATGCCAAAAAGGTCAAAGAAGGAGTACGTGATGTTGGTGATGAGCAGGAAAAAGGTCATCGGCGAGAGCAGGGCAAAGGTGACGCTCCAGAATCGCCGCCAGGAATTGGCCCCGTCTATCGAAGCGGCTTCGAGGACCTCGGTGTTCACGTTCTGCAGCGCTGCCAGGTAAAAGACCACGTTGTAGCCCAGATTCTTCCAGATGCTGGCCAGTATGATGAGCAGCACCGCCAGGGTGGGATCGCCGAGCCAGTTCAGCTCAAGGCCGGTGACGCGGTACGTGAGATAGTTGACGGCGCCAAAACCGGGTGAGAACATGAACAGGAAGATCACACCGGCCACGGCCGGAGACAGCGCAAACGGCCAGATGAGCAGAACCCGGTACACTGAACCACCCCGCATCTTTCTATTGGCCAGCATGGCGATGGACAACGACAGGGCCAGCCCCCCAACGACGACAGCCAGCGTGATCACGACGGTGACCCGGAGGGTTTGCAGATAACCAGGATCCTGGAAGAGGTCCACGAAATTCTCCAGGCCCGTGAACTGCTTCTTCAGTCCCAGGAAGGCAACCCGGTAGGTGGACAGGCGGAAGGTCTGAATGACTGGGTAGTACAAGAAGACCGTCAGGATGACCAGCGTTGGAAGCAAGAAAAGCCAGGGGAGCCACTTGCCTTTGAATCTGGATGTGTACATGCTCGCTCCTTTCCCTGCCAGCGGCGATCAAAGAGACCGGGCAACCGGCTCCGTGGGCCAGATCACCCGATCTCCGATGGGCGGTTGGGGCCCAACATCCAGCAGGGGCGCACCGCGATGCGCCCCTGCACCCAAGCGATCCTATTCAACCGACTTGTTATAGTCCTCGATGGCCTTGTCCGCTTCGACTTTGGCCGCTTCCAGTGCTTCGTCCACCGTCGCCGTGCCGGCCAGCACCTTTTCCACCGCCTGCTCGATGATGGTCCGCAGCTCAGGGAAGGCGCCGATCAACGCACCCTGGGTGGAGCGCACGGGCTTGGTCTCCAGCAACTGGTCAAAAGCCTTGGTGTAGGCCGGATTCTGCTCGAACCAGTTTTCGACCTCTAGCACCTCGACGGCCGACTTGCGGATGGGGAAGTAGCCGGTGGCCTTGTGCCAGCGGATGGCATTCTCAGTGTTGGTGAACCAGATGACAAAGTCCTTGGCCGCCTGCATCTCCTCGTCGGGATGCCCGCCGGTCATCCAGATGCTGGCCCCTCCGACGACGACGCCCTGGCGCTCCATGTCCGCCGGGTGTGGCAGGTAGGAGGTGCCCAGTTCAAAGCCGTTCTCCGCGGCGTCGTTCTGGCGCTGCACCACGTCGCTGGTGGAGGTGATCTCCATGGCCGCCTGGCCCGAGACAAAGATGGCATCGGCGCCGTCCCAGTCCTCCAGCTTGCCGCTGTGGGCATAGTAGCCCTTGTCGCCCATCTCCTTCCACCAGTTCACGATGGTCTTGGCCGCATCGCTGGTCAAGTAGACCTCGGTGGCGCGGGCATCCCGGCCGTTGCCGTTGTTGGCCAGCTCCGCGCCCATCGTGGCCATCCACTGCTCAAAGAACCAACTGTGGAGGGGCCAGGAGATGCAGTTCTTGGCCGTTCCGCTGGAGACGATCTGTTCGCAGGCAGCCAGCATCTCCTCAAAGGTCTCGGGCGGATCTTCCGGATCGAGCCCTGCCGCACGGAACATGTCCTTGTTGTAATAGAGGATGGGGTTGGACGAGTTCCAGGGCATGGAGTTGAACTTGCCGCCGATCTTGTAGTAGTTGGCCACGCCCTCGATATAGTCGTCCGGCTGGAACTCGGGGCCGATCACATAGTCCTCGATGGGCACAAAGATGCCCGAGTCGAGGCCCAACTGCGAGCCGATCTCAAAAATCTGGACGAGATGGGGGGCCGTGCCCTGCTGCGCGGCCAGGACTGCCGCGTTCAGCGTGTCGCGGTAGGAACCCTTGAACTCCACGCGCACATAGTTGCCTGGATGGGTGTAGTTATAGTCGGCAACCATGCGCTCGATGAGGAGCTGGCGCCCGCCGCCAAAGGCGTGCCAGAAGTCGATGACGGTGGCGCCTTCAGGGATCTCTTCCGCTGTACCAGCTTCCGGGGCCACGGTGACTTCTACGATCCTGGTGACCTCGACTTCTCTGACTTCCCCTTCCGTCGGCGCGGGGGTCGCAGCGCACGCTGCTATCAACGGCAGCAGGAGCGCCATCAACGTGACGATTGCCAACAACTTGTGAGTCTTCATTGTCTCTCTCCTTTTTTGCTTGTTGGACACTGCGGGTGAATAGGACACAGTCATGCAGAGGTTTGTGGCAAGGGCACCTCCTTTCCGGGTATCCGAGGGGAGAACCAGGAGGCAGGGGGAATGCGCACCAACCGCAGTGGAGCCGGATTGCTAACCGAGAGGTTAGGCGATCTGCGCACTTGGTTGAGGGCTTTCATAGCTCCCCCCAAAAAACGGTCCAGGCCTCAAAGGTAGTACAGATACTTCTACCATTCTGGACGAAAAGACCTGACGACAGACCAGCCAGACAATAGCCAACTTGCACCTGGGATCAGCATTTAGATTATACTCCGAAGCGCAGGGACTGTCAAATCCCTCGTCTGTCGCATGTAGGCCGGCTGCAAAGTGGTCATTGCGACGGTGGAGATTGCTTCGCTCGCAAGCGACGCTCGCTCGCAATGACGTTTCTGGTCTGATGAGTGGCGCCGCCTGCCATGGATGAACTCGCAATGACCATGCCAGCCGAGTTTCCACAGAAATGTATACACCGTCCTCGGCGGTGGGGGCTTGCGACCTGTGGTATAATAGGGACAGCGGCACATGCGCTCATCAACGCGAGCTTGTCAAAGCCGGAGGGTGCGGGGAGGAGGGCGAGCTTGCGGTGCATCCCCGCGCTTGCCCGCTCGATGAGACGCGACCGTGGCACCCGCTTGGGGCGGGCATTGAGCTGGAACTTTTGTCCAGCCCCTGACGTCTGTCCTACAGGGGAGATAACCGAGAGAACCTCACCCAGGGAGGCCTGACCATGACGAACAGGTTGGTGGAATGGATCCGTCGCCATCGATTCTCCATCGCCGTCGTTGGCGTGCTGCTGGCGATCGGCGTGCTGGCAGCGGCGGTCGCCGGTCTTTGGTGGAATGCGCAGAGCCACGGGGCGGAGGGTGAGACCATCCCCGCGCTAGTGGACACGACCGCCGCAGGGGGCAGGGTCTCTGAGGTCGCGATGGCCTCTCCCGGCAGTGGAGCGGGACAGGGCGGCGAGCAGGACCTCCTCATCCTGCTCAGCGAGGGGCGGGAGGAGACCCAGGAGGCGACGCCCCTCCCGCTGACCAGTGGCGAACCGCTGACCGAGGAGGAGATCGCGCAGATCCTGGCACGGCTGCCTCCGCTCGCCGTGGAGCCCGAGGACCAGGTCGATTTCCGGCTGCCGGAGGATTCGCTGCCGCCGCCGCGGACCGGCGAGACTGTCGAGGAACCGTTCCCGCCACCGTTTGCGCCGGTCACGCCGGAGGCGGTCGATGCTGGTCCCCTGGAGGTGTTGCGCTACGCACCCGAGGGTGAGATTCCGCTGGCCCCTTTTGTTAACGTGACCTTTAACCAGCCGATGGTGCCACTGGCGACCCTGGGGGCGTTGGCGGCCGAAGAGGTGCCGGTGCAGGTGGAGCCGGCGCTGCCCGGCACCTGGAAGTGGTTGGGCACGGAGACCCTCAGCTTTGAGTACGAGTCGACGGCGATCGACCGTCTGCCCATGGCAACCGAATACACCGTGACGGTTCCCGCCGGAACCCGATCGGCCACGGGCGGCGTTCTGGCTGAGGCGGTCCGTTGGACCTTTAGCACGCCCCCGCCGGTTATGGTCGGGTCCTACCCGACGGCCGACCCGCAGCCCCTGGAACCCGTTTTCGTGGTGACGCTCGATCAGCGGGTCAAGCCAGAGGCGGTGCTGGAAACCATCCAGGTGACCGCTGACGGCCAGGCAGTTCCGGTCAGGCTGGCGGACGACGAGGAGGTGGATGCGGACAAGGCGGCCAGGCACATGGCCGAAGGGGCTGGCGAAGGGCGCTGGCTGGCCTTCGTGGCCCAGGAGCCATTGCCGGCTGATGCTTCTATCCAGGTCACCATCGGCCCGGGCACACCTTCCGCCGAGGGACCGCTGGTCACCCGGGAGGCACAGCGCTACGAGTTCCGCACCTACGCGCCGCTGCGCATCCAGCACCATGGTTGCTTCTGGGGTGGCAACCAATGCCGGCCGCTGGCACCTTTTTTCATAGAGTTCAACAACCCCCTGGACGTCGACGCCTACGAGGAGTCGATGCTCCGCGTCGTGCCGGTGCTGCCAGGCGCCACGGTCGACGTCGTCGGGAACACGATCACCGTCCACGGGTCCACGGCCGGGCGCATCACGTACCAGGTCACCGTCAGCGGATCGATCCGGGACACATTTGGGCAGACACTGGGCGAGGATACGCGGCTGGCGTTCAAGGTAGGCTCGGCCGAGCCGGCTCTCTTTGGGCCGGACGAGACGCTGGTGACGCTGGACCCGGCCTCAAGGAAGCCGGTCCTGACGGTCTATGCCATCAACCACGACCGCCTGAAGGTACGAGCCTACGAGGTCCAGCCTTCCGACTGGCCCGCCTTCAAAACGTATCTGCAAGAGGTGTACCGACAGGATACGATGCCAGCGCCGCCCGGGCGCCAGGTGATGGACGAATGGCTAGAGCTGGACGCTACAGCCGACGCCCTGTCTGAAGTGAATATCGATCTGAGCCCGGGGTTGGCGGACGGCCTTGGGCAACTGGTCGTCGTCGTCGAAACGGAGGGGGCGCAGCGCATCGAGGACCGCTACGGGCGACTGGTGGTGGCCTGGGTCCAGGTGACACAGATCGGGCTGGATGCCTTTGCCGACCACAGCGAAATGGTGGTCTGGACCACGGCGCTCCAAGATGGGGTGCCACTGGCGGGAGTGATCATCGACACCAATTCCCGCGAACAGGTGGCGGTCACCGGGTCAGACGGCACGGCTAGGTTTGCATTGCCCGGTGGGGGCGTGAGCCTGCTGGTCGCCCGCCAGGGCGACGACACGGCCATCCTGCCCAAGTCTCCGCATGCCTGGGACGATGACGCCTGGAAGCCCAGGCCAGTACAGGATGAACTGCGCTGGTACGTCTTTGACGACCGCGCCATGTACCGGCCCGGCGAGGAAGTGCACGTCAAGGGCTGGCTGCGCCGGGTCGGTGGCGGGCAGGATGGGGATGTCGGCCTGCCCGGCGACGCGCTGCAAGCCGTGCACTACCAGGTGATCGGTCCCCAGGGCAACGAACTACTGGAGGGCCAGGCCCAGGCCAACGCGCTCGGTGGCTTCCACTTTGTCTTCACCCTGCCGGACAACACCAACCTCGGCTACGCGCGGATCCTCCTGGAAGCCCAGGGCAGCCTGGGCGGGCTGGATGGCCTGGGCTACGGTCACAGCTTCCAGGTTCAAGAGTTCCGCCGTCCCGAGTTCGAGGTTACGGCGCGCAACGAGACCCCCGGCCCCTATTTCGCCGCGGGCCAGGCCACGGTGGCGATCGAGGCCAGCTACTATGCTGGCGGCCCGCTGCCCAACGCCGAGGTGACCTGGCTGGTTAGTTCGACGCCCAGCAACTATTCGCCCCCCAACTGGCCCGATTTTGTCTTTGGCCACTGGACGCCGTGGTGGTATGCCTACGAGCCGGTTTTCTACGGAGAGGGCTATTGGCCGCACCGCGAGGCACCCAAGGTGGAGACCTTTTCCGGGGTGACCGATGCCTCGGGGAACCACTACCTGCGCCTGGATTTCGACCAGCCTGAGGTGCCACGGCCACACAGTGTGCTGGCCGAGGCGACGGTGATGGATGTGAACCGCCAGGCCTGGGCGGCCTCCACCAGCCTGCTGGTGCACCCGGCCGAGCTGTACGTCGGCCTGCGCTGCGATCGCACCTTTGTCCAAAAGGGCCAGCCGCTGGTGATCGACCTGGTCGTCGTCGATCTGGATGGCGTTGCCGAGCCCGACCGCCCGATCGAGGTCGAGGCGGCCCGGTTGGAGTGGAAATACGTACGCGGCGCCTGGCGCGAGGAAGCGGTCGACGTCCAGACATGCACCGTGGGCTCCCTCCTGGAGCCCGTCTCCTGCACTTTTGAGACCGAGGTGGGCGGCAAGTACCAGATCACTGCCACCGTCATCGACGCCTTTGGCCGGGAGAACGAGAGCCAGTTCACCCGCTGGGTGAGCGGCGGCCAGCAACCGCCGTCACGCAAGGTCGAGCTGGAGACCGCCACGCTGATCCCTGACCGGGAGACTTACCAGCCGGGGGACGTGGCCGAGATCCTGGTGCAGGCCCCCTTCAGCCCGGCCGAGGGGCTGCTGACCGTCAGCCGCAGCGGCTTACTCTACACCAAGCGCTTCCGCATCGAAGAGGACACCGCTACCCTGCAGGTGCCCATCGAGGAGGAGCACATCCCCAACCTGCAGGTGCAGGTGGACCTGGTGGGCGCCGCGCCGCGCACCGACGACCAGGGGGAAGTGGTCACCGGCGTGCCACCCCGGCCAGCCTATGCCTCCGGCCAGCTCGATCTGAGCATACCCCCCTTGCAGCGGACCCTGTCGCTGGCTGTGACGCCGCGCGAGGTGGAGTTGGAGCCGGGCGGCGAGACAACCATCGACCTGGTACTGACCGATGCCGGCGGCCAGCCGGTGCCGGACGCAGAGCTGGCCGTGGTCGTGGTCGACGAGGCAATCCTGGCGCTGACCGACTACCGGTTGGCCGACCCGGTGGCCGCCTTCTACCAGACGCGGGCCGCGGACGTCGGCAGCACCTATGGCCGGGCCAGCATCGTGCTGGCCAGCCCCGAGGCCCTGGCCGCGGAGGACCGTGCCCTTGGGGTGGACGAGGAAGTAATCGTCGAGGAGGTAGAACTCGAGGGCGAGTGGATGGCCGCAACGGAGGCCCCAGCCTCGGCTCCGGCTCCCGAGGAGGCGGCCGACAAAGGGCCGGAGGGGCAACCGATCCGCGTGCGGGTCGACTTTGACCCGCTGGCCACCTTTGCCCCGGAGGTGCGCACCGATGGGGACGGCCGGGCCCAGGTGGCGGTGACGCTGCCCGACAACCTCACCCGCTACCGGGTGATGGTCGTGGCTGTGGCCGGCGGCCACGAGTTCGGCTCGGCCGAGGCCAACCTGGTCGCCCGGCTGCCATTGATGGTCCGACCCTCGGCCCCGCGCTTTCTCAACTTTGGTGACCGGTTCGAGCTGCCGGTGGTGCTGCAGAACCAGACCGACGCGCCCCTGGCGGTGGACGTGGTCCTCCGCACGGCCAACCTGGAACTGACCGGTGATGCGGGCCAGCGCCTGACTGTCCCGGCCCGGGACCGGGTGGAGGTCCGCTTCCCGGCGACGACGATCACGCCAGGCACAGCCCGTTTCCAGGTGGCGGCCGTCTCGGGCACGTTTGCCGACGCGGCGACGGCGGAGCTGCCGGTCTATACCCCGGCCACGACAGAGGCCTTTGCCACCTATGGCGTGGTGGACGGGGGGGCTGGGGACCAGCCCCTGGCCGTGGCCCAGCCGGTGGCTGCACCGGGGGATGACATCTACACGCAGTTCGGCGGGCTGGAGATCAGCACCTCCTCCACGGCCCTGCAGGCGTTGACCGATGCGGTGATCTACCTGGTCTCGTACCGCTACGAATGTTCGGAACAACTGGCCTCCCGCATCCTGGCCGTGGCGGCCCTGCGCGACGTCCTCGAAGCCTTCTCGGCTGAGGGGCTGCCCTCGCCGGCTGACATGGAGGCGGCGGTCGAGCGGGATATCGAGCGGCTTCAGGCGCTGCAGAACGACGACGGCGGGTTCCCCTATTGGAGTCGCGGCCGCGAGTCGATCCCGTTCAACACCATCCACGTCGCGCATGCCCTGCAGCGGGCGGAGGATATGGATTTCCTCGTCCCGCGCGACACCAAAGCGGGCGCGCTGGACTATCTGAGGTACATCGAAGACCACTATCCGGATTGGTACGACAAGGAGACGCGCTGGACGCTCAGCGCCTATGCGCTCTACGTCCGCCACCTCATGGGCGATGGCGACGTGGACCGAGCCATGGGGCTGTTGGATGAAGCAGGCCTGGAGAACCTGTCGCCGGGGGCCGTGGCCTGGCTGTGGCAAGTGCTGGACGGCGCCCCCGATACCGGGACCCAGGTGGAGGCTATCCGGCGTCACATCGGCAACCGGGCCTTGGAGACGGCCGGCGCGGCCAACTTTGCGACCTCGTACAGTGACCAGACCTACCTGCTGCTCGATTCCGACCGCCGCACCGACGCTATCGTCCTGGAGGCGATGATCGCCGGCGACCCGGGCAACGACCTGATCCCCAAGGTGGTCAACGGGCTGCTGGCGCACCAGACCAAAGGGCGCTGGAACAACACGCAGGAGAACGTCTTTGTCCTGCTGGCCCTGGATCGCTACTTTGACACCTTTGAAGCGCAGACGCCCGACTTTGTGGCGCGCATCTGGCTGGGCGACACCTATGTGGGCGCGCATGCCTACGAGGGCCGCACCACCGAGCGGCACGAGACCGCCATCCCGATGGACTATCTCTCGGCTTCGTTCGGGGCAGGCCCGGCCAGCGGCGACGAGCTGCAGGACCTGGTCCTGAGCAAAGAGGGAACCGGGCGGCTCTACTACCGATTGGGGCTGCGCTACGCGCCCGCCGACCTCACCCTGGACCCGCTGGATATGGGCTTTGTCATTCAACGCAGCTACGAAGGGGCCGACGATCCGGAGGATGTCGTCCAGGATGAGGATGGGGTCTGGCACATCAAGGCCGGGGCTCGCGTACGCGTGCGGCTGACGATGGTGGCCGACAACCGCCGCTACCACGTGGCGCTGGTTGACCCACTGCCGGCCGGGTTGGAGATCGTCAACCCGGCGCTCGCCGTCTCTGGGGATGTGCCCCAGGACCCCAGTGCCCCTGATTATCGCTATGGCTGGTGGTGGTGGGGCCCCTGGTACGAGCACCAGAACATGCGCGACGAGCGGGCCGAAGCCTTTGCCTCGCTATTATGGGAGGGTGTCTATCACTATTCGTACGTGGCCCGGGCTACCACGCCAGGGAGATTCGTGGCGCCGCCGGCCAAGGCGGAGGAGATGTATTCGCCCGAGGTCTTTGGCCGCAGCGGCAGCGACTGGGTGATCGTAGAATAGTACCCATTGCCAAACGTAGGGGCGCAGCATGCTGCGCCCCTACTGTACCCCTATGGGCGGCGGTTCGTATGGCAGAAGGTGTCAGACCTGAGGGGTAGGCGACCAGTGGTCGCAGGGCACCAGTTGGGTCTGCTTGCACGTTGCCAGAACGGGCCAGATATGGTAAGATGGGCCAGCCGCCCCGTTGGCGAGAACGCTCGCAGTGCGATCGTGAAGGAAAGGCGAGATGGCCGGACCGTTGCTGGCGACAAAACTCTATATCCCGCCCGTCCGGCCCGAGCTCGTATCGCGGCCGCGCTTGATCGAACGGCTCGACGCGGGTGTGGATCGCGAGCTGACACTCGTTTCCGCCGCGGCCGGGTTCGGCAAGACGACGCTGGTGGCGGAATGGCTGAACCAGGTCCAACGCCCCTGCACCTGGCTATCCCTGGACAGGGGGGACAATGACCCGGTGCAATTTGTGACGTACCTCATCGCCGCGCTGCAGGCCGTGGATGCCGGCGTGGGGGAGGGCGCGCTGGGCCTGTTGGGCGCCCCCCAGTTGCCGCTGCTCGAGTCGCTGCTGACGCTGCTGATCAACGACATGGCGGCCACCCCTCAGCCCTTCGTGCTCGTGCTGGACGACTATGGCACCATCTACGCGGAAGCGATCCACCGGGCGGTCGAGTTTCTGATCGAGCACCAGCCACCACAGGTCCAGTTGGTCCTGGTCACACGCCAGGATCCGCCCCTGCCACTGCCGCGCCTGCGGGTGCGCCGCCAGGTGGTTGAGATCTGCGAGAACGACCTGCGCTTCACGGCGGAGGAGGCGACGGAGTTTCTCCACCAGGCGCTGGGCCTGGACGTGGATCCCGGCGTGGTGGCGGCGCTCGAGGCCAGGACGGAGGGCTGGATCGCCGGCCTGCAACTGGCGGCGCTCTCGGTCCGGGGCCGGCCCGCAGAACGGATCGCCGAGTTCGTCGAGCTCTTCAGTGGGAGCCACCGCCACGTCATCGACTACCTGGCGGAAGAGGTGCTGGCCCAGCAGCGTGACGAGATCCGCGATTTTCTGTGCCAGACGTCGATCCTCGACCGCCTGACGGCCCCGCTCTGCGACGCGGTGACAGGACGCAGCGACAGCAAAGCAGTTCTCCGGCAACTGGACGGGGCCAACCTGTTCCTGGTCCCCCTGGACGACCAGCGGCAGTGGTACCGCTACCATCACCTGTTCGCCGATTTTCTGCGCACCGAGTTGGATGCAGAGACCCAGGCCGCGTTGCACGCCAGGGCAGCACGCTGGCTGGTGGCCCACGGCCTTCTCCCGGAGGCGGTCAAGCACGCGCTGGCTTCCGGGGACCTGGACCAAGCCGCGCAGGTGGTAACGCTGGCATCGGCGGAGGCATTTCGCTCCGGCGCGCTCGCGACGCTGCAAGGTTGGCTGGACGCGCTGCCGGACGTGGTGGTGCAAGGCGACAGCGAACTGGCTACCTACCAGGGCTACCTGTTGTTCTTTACCGGGCAGACAGGCCAGGTTGGCGCCTACGCCGAGGCCGCCGAGCAGAGCCTGACGCCCGAGGCAAGCCCCTCCAGCCGCGGCCGGCTGCTGGGCTTAAAGGCACACCTGGCCCTTTGCGCCAATGAGCTGGACGCCGCGGCCCAGCTTTCCAGGGAAGCCCTCCTCTGCCTTGAGCCAGGCGACACCGTGTACCGCAACCTCACCGCCAACCTCCTGGGGCAGGTCCTGGAAACGAAAGGGGACGTCGTCGCGGCGGCCGAGGTCTACCGCGAGGCAGTCCGCAGCCAGCGGGGCGCTGGCAATGAAGTGGGGGCACTGGTGGTGCTCACCAACCTGGTCTTTTCGTTGAACGAGTTGGGACGCCGGCGGGAAGCGGTGGCCGTATGCCGGCAAGCCGTCGAGGAAAGGAGATCCCTGCCCGGACGCGCGCTGCCGGTTACCGAGGGGATCTATTTGGCGTGGAGCCTGTTGTCCTACGAGGCCAACGAGCTGGAGCAGGCCCGGGAACAGGTCGTGCAGGCACTGGGGCATGCGGACCAGGCGAACATCGTCGACGGCGTGATATGGGCACGGTTGATCCTGGCACGCGTGCACCTGGCCCTGGGCGAGCTCGGCACGGCGCGGCAGGTCGCCCGGGAAGGGCGCCAACACGTCGCCGGCCTGGAGGTCTACGGGGGCAAGGCGCAGTGGTTCGCCGCCTTGGAGGCACAGGCCAGCCTCCTGATGGGGGATCTCGGCGCAGCGGCCCGCTGGGCCGAGGCCACCGGCTTTCGCCCGGCCGATACGCCCCATCACTGGGACGAGCCGCAGCACTTTGTTTACGTGCGCGTCCTCCTGGCCCAGAAGCGGCTGGCGGATGCACAGCAGCTCCTCGACACCATGGAGCGCTCGGCCCACCAGGGTGAGCGGCGCCGTAAACTGATCACCATCTACCTGCTGCAGGCCGTCGCCCAGCGGGCAGGGGGCCACGCCGAGCAAGCGACGGCTCTCGTCGAAAAGGCCCTGGACCTGGCTGCAGCGGAGGACTATCGCCGCGCCTTTCTGGAGGAAGGACCGGCCATCGTGGAGCTCCTGCCCCGAGTCCGCCACCTGGCCCCCGGGTTTGTCTCCGAGGTGCTCGCGGCTGCCTCCGTCCAAGACACCGGCCCGGCGCTGCTCCAGACGCAGGCGCTGGTCGAACCCCTCAGCGAGCGCGAATTGGAGATCCTGCGCCTCATCGCCGCCGGGCGCTCCAACCCCGAGATCGCCGAGCTGCTCTACCTGTCCCTGAACACGGTCAAGTGGCACGCCAAGAACCTGTATGGCAAGCTCCAGGTGGGCAGCCGCGTCGAAGCCGTAGCCCGCGCCCAGGAGCTGGAGCTGCTCTAGTTCCCCCTGGCGGCGCCTCTCCCCTCATTGGGAGAACCCCTCTACAGCATCGCTCCGAGTCCCCCCTACATCATCGCTCCGAGCCCCCCTAATACTTTGCTCCGCGCCCCCCCCTAAAACTTTGCTCCGCGCCCCCCCTAAAACTTTGCTCTGCGCCCCCCCTAAAACTTTGCTCTGCGCCC
>Ga0180438_10005329_pt1 | contig 17951 bp, 17 predicted proteins | sample SS_ome_12_FD_132455 | JGI IMG/M metagenome (GOLD analysis project Ga0180438, IMG submission 132455) | Hypersaline lake sediment archaeal communities from the Salton Sea, California, USA - SS_3_D_2 metaG | ecosystem: Environmental > Aquatic > Non-marine Saline and Alkaline > Hypersaline >...
CTGCTAACATTTTTTATGCTCTGACGTAGCTATAAAATCCTTGATACTCATCGCCTGTCTGGACGCTACCATCTTTATACGCCCATCCAAGTCTACATTGATTACCATCATAAACAAAAGCATTACAACCTCGAGTGTCAGTATTGCATGCATTGATGCATTCGTCCACGGTTCCTTCGTCCCATGTGTTGAGAAATCCCGCACCAGCACTGCGAGCACCGTCAATTCCCCATGAATTGGGATGATAGTAAAAACCATTGTAGATGACCGGAGCATTCGAATTTGGAGTGTTGGGGAAGTTCGTGTTATTGGGGGAGTTTGGAGTGTTGGGTGAGTTTGGAGTGTTGGGGGAGTTTGGGGTGTTGGGGGAGTTTGGAGTGTTGGGTGAGTTTGGAGTGTTGGAGGAGTTTGGAGTGTTGGGGGAGTTTGAGCCCTTTGGCCAAAATATGATTGCAACTGCAATTGCTGATGCAATTACGAGCAAAGAAATGACTGTAATTCCTGCAATTTGACCAGTGCTCAGTTTTTTGGGCATTTACTTTAAAAGCACAAAAAATTCTAATGTCTTGTTCAACTCAAGAGGAATGTCGAAATTTGTGTGGATCTGACAACATATCGTTTAATCAAGCTATTGTCAATGGATCTCTTACCAGCTCTTGTACATGTTACGATACGGGTGACGTGTGTACATCGAATGGTTCAGATGGTCAGAACGCCAACTTTGAAGCTTCCGGGGATCAGGAAGCCACCGGTGGCTCCGGCGCATCCGGGGCTTCCATGGCGGCCCAAGTCGTTGGTACATTTTGTGTTGTAGCATTAGTGATACTCTTATTTGTGGTAGCTTACTGGAAGTACCCACAACACAATCCCTGGTTGTTGATAGGTGGTATTGCTTTAGCGGTGGTCGCAATACTGGCATTGACTGGGGTCTTCTAAAGGAGTTTCTTCTTCCAGGTGAGGGGGTAATGAGCTCCAAAGATCCCGCAAAGGACCAAAAAAGTTCCCAATATTGATGAATTTGCGGATCGCGCTCGATGTCCCCTGTAAAGCAAACTGGAACCAGTAGTTGTAAGGGTAATGTAAATGAAACGAGTCTTCCACGATTTGTTCATTTTTATTTTCGTGGTCCCTAATGTAAAAAGATAATGGCAACTTCTTTATCAGACGCATGGTCTTCAAGTTCTCGAAGTGATTACGAGTTTCCAGTAACACAAGGGGATCAAATGTCCCAAATGATGCAGCAACGTCAACAACCTGTTGGGTACTCCGTTGAACCCCAGAGCCCCCAAAAATCAGACCTTGCAAGGGCAGTACAATCAATGCATGAGGCAGTTGCGGAATCGGAGGCATATTTGCAAAAGAAAATGAATCAGGCAACACAAGAACAGTCAGAAGGCACAGATAAAGTACAAACCTGGGTTTATATTGTATTTGGCGTCCTGGTGGGCGTGCTGGTTCTGGGGATTGTCGGATTTGTTTGGAATCGCATGTCAATGCAAAAGAAGCTGGCTTCATTGGAGATGAGTGTGCGCTCAGCTAATATCCAGGCCAGGCCCGGCATCCAACAAACATTTCCAACGTTCAGTGCCACAGCAGCCGGACCCCAGTGAGCTCACAAACCATAAGAAAATAACAGGGTTAAACCGCCATTTGAGAGCGGCCTGGAGCCCTCCAAAAAAGAGGTGGACGTTCACATTGTAACGGTCTGGTTCTGGGGGCAACAGAGGACATGAAGTTCTCAAAAGAATCATGTTTTGGCACGTCTGAGCCATGTGCAGTACATACTCATCTTGTGCAAAAAAGACAGCTTTTGCGACCTGCTTAAAGTAATTCTTAAAGCCTTTGCACTCCGCCGAGAGTCTATCTTGAAGGAGGTAAAGACCCAGGGTTTCATATGGCGGGTAGACGTTACAAGGGTAATTTAACATGGTGCCGCCGTCCACATACTTTTGTCCTTCAATTTCAACGGCTGGAAAGACAAGAGGAATACTCATAGAAGCCATGGTTGCTTGGATGACAGAAACGTTCGGACTTCGATTATGACTAAAAAGCCGCACAGAACACTCCTCTAAGTTCACTGCGGTTATTACTAAATCTCGCCCAGATCTCTCAAATAAATCTTGAAATGTTAAATCCCTAACTTGAAATTTGCTTTCTAACAAGTCTTGCATGATGTTCACCAACTCTTTAGCATCCTGGCAAGCGTAACTTTCCCTAAAAAAGTTCAACGAAACATTAATAGTTGAAATAGTCTTGTAATGACGCTTAAAAATCGCGATTTGTTCATGTACGCTAAAGCCGCAAGTCATTAGCAACGCTAAAAGAGCGCCAATAGACGACCCACATGCTCCTTTTAAGTTTAGTTCAGTCCCACACGCTAATAGATATTTTTCAATATACTGGAGCGCCCCTAATTGTAATACACCATTGATACCCCCTCCTGAAAAAGACACGTATTTCCACATTTACGCTTTATTTAGAGCATGGAAAGATTTGGAGATGATGGAATGAATGACACGTCGATACGAAGGCGAGGCGTTAATGGTACAAATTGACCTGAGGATTGACCAATATCGTTTTGCATAGCCAAGTCACTAATTTGCGCATAGGGTTGAACGAAGGCGCTCATGAATGCCTCCAGCGCACTTTCGACGTCTTGGGGCAACTCGGGTATAGATTGATGGTGTGCATCTTGATCTTTGCAAGTATCTTCCAACATTTGCGTGTAAAATCGACTCTCAAAATGCTTAGTATCTAATGGTGTATACCCAGGATTTGACGGGTCATATTCTTCATCGGCGTCCTCTTGCACAATCCAGGGATTTTCCGGATCATACTCCTCTTCGACCTCTTCTGCCTCGCCGACCCTTTGACGTTTGGAACTGGATAATGGGCTTTCAGGTAGCGGTCTTTTTCGGGAAATCGGAGGACTTGAAGGATTGTAGGTAGGACTTGAAGCATTGTAGGTAGGACTTGAAGGATTGTAGGCAGGGCTTGTAGGATTGTAGGTAGGACTTGAAGGATTGTAGGCAGGGCTTGTAGGATTGTAGGTAGGGCTTGAAGGATTGTAGGCAGGGCTTGTAGGATTGTAGGTAGGGCTCGAGGGATTGTAGGTAGGACTTGAAGGATTGTAGACAGGGCTTCTAGGATTGTAGGCAGGGCTTGTAGGATTGTAGGTAGGGCTCGAAGGATTGTAGGTAGGACTTGAAGGATTGTAGACAGGGCTTCTAGGATTGTAGGCAGGGCTTGTAGGATTGTAGGTAGGGCTCGAAGGATTGTAGACAGGGCTTGTAGGATTGTAGGTAGGACTTGTAGGATTGTAGACAGGGCTTTGGCCTACCGGGCTTGTGGGTACATACTCTGGACTTTTGCTGCCATCCCAGGTGTCTAATGTAGGTGAAAGTCCTCGATATCGCTTGGGTGGTCCAAGTGTCCATGCATCACACGCATAAGTTCTCGTGAGATGCAACTCTTCCAGAGTGCGCCTTGAGGCTGCCGGACATGCATGTGGGTCCAACATAAGAACCGGTTTACCCGTCCCCAGAGGAACTCTTTGACCAAACATGATGTTATCACTAACCCCAGTGAGCGGGTTGTTCTCACCATAGAACGCCGCCTCCAGAATGGTCTCGGTTGTCCTTTCAAAGGTGCACTTGGTCAGAGGGCTCACCTTCATTTTGGCCATTCCATGGCGCGTTAAACCGTTGAGAGAGCCATCCCGCGTCATCGCATTGCAGACCATCCAGATGTGTCGATCATTGACGTAAGAACCATCAAAGGAAAGCACATTTCTAATCTCATTGAAGAGTAAGCACCGTGCAGCTTCAATTCCCAGGACGCCTTGCACTTCATGTAAATCGTTGGAGTATGTGCGCTGCCAGTTCACTAAAGGGTCGTCCCACAGCTCTCGCAAGTTTAAGCCACTTGCAAAGAGGACATGCCCATCTTGGGACTGTACGCACATCTTCTTTTCATCCCAGTAAGCGCGCTTCTCTTCATCGTACACACATTCTGCAATACCTTCAAGACCACAAAGTATCACATTTTCCCCCAAATGTTCGGAGAATAAGTGGCACATGTTCTTCTCAAACTCGGAAACGACATTTTGACCTTCTTGGACTTTTTCTTCAAGGTTTGATCGCATCTCCTCCAAACCTCCCATACGCACCCTGAGAAACCACTCCGTCATGTTCATTTGCGCGACCCTGAGTTCGCACTGGCATTGAAGGTTGTCCAAGTATTGCTGAACAGTGTCCCTGACATTTTCGATATTCAAGTCCCTCTTTCGCAAGGCGTCTTTGTCCAGGACCATGCGAATAACCCAAGAAGAGGCTTCGGGAAGGGTGGATGGGAATGACATCACAAAGTCATCTTCAGGGCCACAAGATTTGCTGACAGGAATGACTTCACTTCTGGACACCGCTTCTTCAAGCTTAAATTGCGGTAATCTCGCGGCGTAAACTTTGCAAAACTGCCTGTTCTCTGCGACCGCGTCCTTGAGGTGAATGGTGGTGCATGGACCTTTGATGGACTTGGAAGCATCGATGAGCTCGCGAATTCTGGGGACTCCCAACGTTACGTTTTTCTCTGCGATCCCACATGCTAAAACAAAATAAATATCAGGTGAAGTTTTGGGACGAAAAAGTACCATGGAAGGTGTCAGCAACGGCCATTCCGTTGGCAGCAATGAAGTTCCGAGTTTCAGCCACAGTGAAGTCGTATACCAGCGGGGTCGTTGAAGCCACATGTTCAATCGATACGATTGGATCATACTTGACGTTTCCCGGGAACAAGTCCGAGATCCATGGATTTTCATCCACATTCTTGTAGTATAACAAGAGTCTATGGAAATCACCACTTTCGCCGTTTTGCAAATGACATCCGGGAATGACATCGTTACAAACCAGGTCACGAAATTGCAAACCAGTACCATTATTCAATATCCAAGTTTCGTCATTGAACGTCCCAACAGCCAAGGCGAATGCCAGGACACTCTCTGATGATAGATCACCTGCCTCATTCTTGTTATTCACATAGATATCCCAAAAACCCTCCGAAAAGCTTTGAAGATATACCAACTCACATCCTAAAACGGAAGTCGGAAACTCACCCAAGCGCGCTGCTTCTTGTCCGTGTCTAAATGCGGTTAATGGGTCCACTTGAACCGTCTTTCTAAAGGATGGTTCTGGTAATGTGACCATCACAGGAAAGTAATCCCCAACCTTCAGTTCAGACCCAGGAACCGTTACGATCTCATTGTTGCGCCGCTGTAGGAAGGACTTGGAAGGAGTGGCCACAATTGATCTTCCAGATGCAGTGGTGACCTTCATTAGTTTGGTATCACTTGGAGGAGGGTGTCGGGTAACTGCTTCGAGCTGATGGAATGCCAACAGAGCGCGCTTGGAGATGTCGGGAACTTCGAGTCCAAGATGTTTAGTATCGAGGTATTCCGTGCCATTTTCGGGGTAGAACGTAACCTTGGACGGATCCTTACATTCCTTAAACAAACCATCCACAAACTCACCAATCTTGGGGGTCCAGATTTCGCCAGTTTTGGTATCTCTGACAATCACTCGTTCTTCGTAATCAAGGCTGTTAAGCGTCAGTTGTGTACATGGATGGCCCACCGACTCTGCTGCGAGCACTCCAACAGCTTCTCCAGCTTGTATAAGGCATTTCTGGTACGTTCGACGAAGTTCCTCAAGAAAAGGCAGCCCCACATCGCGTTCTGAGACATTCGAGTAACGCAGGTGGTACACCAAACTAGCACGTAAATAAAGCGTTTGTGACTTAGCGTGGTTCCTCTTGAGCCAGTTAACAAACTCAGTGACCGCATTGCACCACTCTTCGGGCCCCACATGGCACTTGCCCTCATCGAATTGGTCCAGCAACAACGGTAAGTTAAAGGGTAAGTAAGCCGAGGAGTCCAAGGTTTGCACAAAGAGCGTGAACTTCACCGATAGGCACTTTTCTCGTAAAGGCAAGAAGGCATCAAGTTCAGGCGCGGTTAGATCAGCATTGAGCTCATCCAGAGACATGGTTAGACCCTGGATAGTTACCTTTTCCAGGTATTGCGCGTCACAGTTGTCACCGCCATAAACATAATCGATAATGCCTTTAGTAGCATTGCGAACTGTGCCATCATAAGCCACATTAAAGCTCTCCAGCGCCTTGGTTAGCTTCCGTTGAATATACCCGGTATCAGCGGTTTTAACACTAGTGTCAACGAGTCCCTCACGCCCTGCAATGAGATGGAAGAAGAATTCAGTCGGTGAAAGGCCCTGCATGTAGGAATGTGGTATGAAGCCCCTGCTCAGCACAGATTCATCACCATGCTCAAATGCAGCCAAGTTTCTTGCTTGAGGATTGGCAGTTCTGTACATCCGGTGGCCTTCATTTGATTGTTGACCCACACAAGCCGTGATCTGTGCCACGTTGATCTTGTTCCCCTTAGCACCAGAAGTAACGATGGCCATAAGGGCATTCTTTTCAGGATCCAACTGCTTCTGAGCCATTCCTCCTGTGATATCCAAAAGCTTGGAGAGGATCCCCGACACATGTCGTTCCCGCTTCTCAAAGGACAAACCCAACTCTTTACCAGCTTTATAGACGCGGTCGGCATGCTGCATAGTTTTCCTGATGGTCCATTGAATCTGCTGGTTAGTTTGGTCGTCGAGCATGAAATCCTCGATGCCAATCGAGAGACCCACTCCTTCCATCCAAGCGTTAATCAGGAGCTGGCAGTCCGTCATGAAATTGAGTGCTGCTCGGTTTCCCTTGAGTTTCGCAATCGCATGGATAAGACCACCTCCAGATGACCCCAGGATGGACTTGTCGAGCCGCCCCCTTAGTAGTTCACCCTTGTAAATATAGACATCCCCTCGACGATAGGTAATCTTTGGTATCAGCAAAGAAAAGACTTGCTTACCCGTCCAGAGAGGTCTTGGGTGCACCACTGCGGGCCCTGGGAGCTGGGTAATATCCTGTAAAGGGTAGCGCAAAACCATCACCAGATTCATGATGTCTTCGCGCTCCAAAAAAGTTGAAGGTGACGTCATAAGCCAGCTGCCCACCAGAGCGTCTTGGACAATGCCCATCACCGGCCGGTTATTCTGCGCGTTCAAGAGTTGACTCTCCACTGACATCAACTCCGAGTTCTCAGCCACTCCATCCAAAGACTGGATCAAAAAGGCATTCATTTCATCACCTGAACAAACAAGACGTGATTGGAGATTCTACAGGTTCAACACTTACCATCAAAGTCACCATTGTAGGTTGACGTGCAACAGAGATTGAGCTGAAACGTGCGGATCCCAGGGCAAAGACGAACCTTGTGTGCCATTATGGATTTCTTTCGCAAGCTAGGTTGTCGGTTGAAGAGAAGGACGTCCCCATTCTGCAGGTATCGTTCGACCTTCCAGCCAAGTTGCAGGCGCAAAGGTGGCCATTTGGGAACATACTCCAATAGTATGGTTTCACCCTGATGATTGGTGTACGACTTGGCGCCGGAAATGTGATCATGACCAGCTTGAACTCGGCTGCTCAACCTTTCTAAGTTATACTCTTGGACCACCTCAGTCACCGTGAGTTTCTTGGCTACAAAGTAAGGCACCCCGACTTCGTCGACATCAATGTGACACCCAGGGGAGATCACAGTTCTGGAAGAAAAGTTGACGCGCTTGCCCATCAAATGGCCCCTGAAAATACCTCCTTTGCCCTTCCAGCGCTCCATAATGCATCGATCAGGCAGCCCAGAATGTTTCTTGGTTTGGAGAGCTTTTAAAGATTGATTATTCATATAACTTGCTGTCTGCACACACACACACATACTAGATGAGAGAAAAGTCACACAGTTCAAACCAATACCTCAATTTGTAAGCGGTCCTTAAGCGTTTTATCGTTTGGACTCAATCGCAGACGGTTGGATATCTTGAGAATCTCCTGAAGCTTCAGAGTTAAATCATCTATAATAAAAACCGTCTCATAATGTCAATGTGATGTGTAAATACCTTGGCCGCGGTTTCTGGAACTCTCTGAAAAGTTGATGGTGGGTCTCATGATGGGCGGTGGTACCAATAGCGTCTGAATAATCATGTTGCGAGGGTGACCATGTACTCCCAGCATCTCAAAGACTTCATCGTCCACCAGTTCCAAGAGATCTAGAACTACTTGAGGAGTTAGGGCAGGTTGAGGCAGATTGGCGCGTGCTTTGCCTACCCAGTCCCGCTTGAGCCCCAACGAATTCTGACTGTATTTGGGTAAATAAGCTTTACAGTCTTGTTGCATGCATTGCTTCTTGGTCTTAAAGTACTTTTCAAAGACATGAAAGCGTTGTTTAGCATCGTCAGCGTACCTTGACACAATAGAACGTGTTGCTGGACCATCATCAATGCAACGACAACATATGGGACAAATGCAGCGGAGGATCTTTAGGAGGTAGCTGATGTAACCAATGTGGTACACAGGACAAGCCAGCTCCATGTGACCTGGGTGCCCATTGCAAACAATCATGTTGTTGTGACAAGTTCTGCATTTAAGCTTCTTATCGGCCGTGCCCATCCTATTGTCATTGATGGATCCAAATCGGGGTAGGGATCGTTCATGCAAACTTGTCTTATGAACTTTACAAACACTCAGCCGGCGAATATCACTTGCCGACAATAAAGATATACCAACACCCTTAATTCTTGAGAGCTGTCTGTACGGCTGAGACGGTACATGTGAGCGCCAGAAGGACTGGTCCGCGCATGACTGTTCAAGCATGGTTTATGAAAAAAAGTGGAACGTTGTTGTAAATACAAAAAGAAAAATATCAAGAATCAAGCATTTATTTTAGAATCTTTTGGGGCGAATCGATTGTGGCGTAAATCCCATATCAAGTGCTTGTCATCGCCAATCTCTTGGGCCTCACCGGGGTTGCGCAAATCGAGTAAATCTTGAAAGGCGGCCTTGTGCTCTTGGAGTTGCGACAATGTCACCGGTTTGCCAATCCGCAACTTGTTTTTCTGGCTTTCGTCGGAACTTCCCACGAAAAGTTTGGTGCTTTGTTTTTGTTGCTTGGCGGTTTGAATGTGCTTTTTATAGCGGTTCACCACTTTGGACATATTGTCGCTCACATTATTGATGCTTTTTTTCTTAAAGCTCTTGGACAGCCGGATCAGCGTTTTCATGCTCAAAAAGTACATTGTTCGTTGTCCAACGACTGGCATGGTGTCTAGTAATTTCTGTTCACGCTTGCTGTCCGTATGGGCCAGGTGAACTGTTTTGAGGATGTGCCAAATTCGGGAGATTTGCAAACGTTCGGTACCTTTGCGAGTGCATTTATCATAGAACGCCATCACGTGGGGGAATATGACCACCTCTTTGCCTGCCAAAGGCCAGAATGGGAGTGCCCCAAACTCGGAATCAAAACTAAAAAGAAGCTCTAAAAAATGGTCAGTCTCCTCGGGCGTGACAGGAGCCTGGATAACCGCGGCCGGTTTGGGTGCCTTGAGTACCTTGGGTGCCGTAGGCGACCTGCGGACCCTGGGTGCCTTGCGGGACGGCGCGGATGGGGGCGTGACAGGATCCACAGAGGCCCCCAAGGTTCCAGTCTTGGCCTTCTTGTTGCGCAGCTCCTCCTTTAGTTTGTGAATTGTTTTTTGCAGCTCGCGTCTCTCATTGCTCAGTATTTTCACTTGCTCCACCAAAATAGCGTTGGTCTGGGTTAGCGTCCGTAACTCCGAGGACAAAGGCGGTAGTGGAGAAGGTGAACGAGACCGAAGGCGAATGTAGGTACTCCGGGTCTTTGCTGGGCTTCTCGTGCGCTTTCTCGACGTTGTTGTTTTCTTACCGGACGAGGACGACGAGGAGGACGCGGAGGACGCGGAGGACGCGGCGGACGAGGACATCCTTGGTGCGCGGGAAAATTTGTGGCAAAACCTTTATTGTACAATGCTGGATTTTTACTGGCCTGGAACCGTCAATGCCCGGACAGTAAAATTCTCAGACACAAAGTCGGTTGTTCCTGTTTTGCGCAAACCGATGACAAATGGAGTCATTGCAGGAAGTGGGGTATCAAAGGTCTTTGTCAACTCAAACGTAACTAAACCACCAGGGAATGTTGATGGTATGTCGCCAACGCTAAAAGACGGACTATTACCAGGAATAACTGTATTGGGAACAATGAACACTTCCATTTGAATATCACCATAATCCTCAGAAGAGCTGGATTGAATGTTGTTAATGGCAGCCACAACTTGCACTGATTGTAGGTCAGCTGGGTACGAATAAATGAATACTTCTTCAAAGTCACTAGGGTTCAACGTTAATGTCATGTTTATTTCTTCATCCCAGTACGTCTCTTCACGCTCCAAAAAACTATATGTGTTGGCCGTGTCAGTAACGGCCCCATCCTCATTACCACCCATTGCTAAAAAGACTTCTCTTGGTTGAGGAGCAGGTGGGGGAGGTGGGTTAGGAATCAAATTGTTACCCTCACCATCGGTTAATTGTCCAACAACAGATAAATTACAAACTCTAGCGGATCTAACATTTAAAGATTTGCATTCATCAAAACTTGACATTTTGGGGATTTGTTTTTTTTATTTTGAAGGTTTCAAAAAAGTCAAATAATGTTCAGGTTCAGACGGAATGGTCAGTCACAAGGTAGTATTAAGAAGGATCTTGCCTCGTTGCCCAAAATGGCGCCGCGTACAGTACCACGTAGTTGCCGAAGATTGCACCGAACCATAAGATCATCATGCAGGAACAGCAAAAATGTTAAAGTTAAAGTCGGTGACGCTACCAGCAGTACCAGTCATGTTGAAGCCCACCACAAAGGGAGTGAATGCAGGTAAAGGTGTCGTAAAGACCTTTTCCAAAGTAAAAATAGCTGAATCAGTCAAACCGGCTGCAAATACTGGTGAAGTTCCAGGGATGACAGTGGCGACAGGATACGCAAAAACCTCCATGGCAATATCTCCGAAATTCGTAGATAGGTTATTGTAACCGTGAATGTTCGTAAGAACTAATATAGACTGAACAGGAACATCACAAACATGAACTCGAATTCCACCATAATCGGAAGTATTGACCATGGTTGCCGGGTCAATGTTGGTCAAGTCTGAATCTCCGTTTTGTTGAAAGGAAAACGATGGCGGGCTAGCCAAATCAACATCGAATTTACCAGCAAACCCCAGTGGAATGCGAGCAGGAGGGATGGGTGGGATTACGGGGATGAGAGAATTTCCTTGACAATCGGTAAGGTTACCACAAACAGAGAGATCTTGCACTTGAGCAGTCTCAATCTTAGCATCTCTAGCCGTAAGTTGACAGGTGGTTACTGACGTAGCCTGAACAGACTTTGAGCGAGAAGTTTGGCAGTCTTTGAGTTCGGACATGGTAGGGTTTATTTTTAGAGGTAACATTTTTTCCACAGTTTCGCAACCTTTATTGTGTGACCCCGCGGATGTTCCACTTTTCGCGCCTTCCACAACAAAGATGCCGACCAAGAAGCGGAAGAAAGTGGAACCAGAGGAGAAGGGGACGCAGGCGGATCCAGTGAAGCCAGTGGTACAAAGAGCTCCCAAAAAGCGGCGGTGTACACGGCGCAACACAAGATTGGTGAAGACCAAGACCGGGCGGATTATGCTTTCTATTTCGGCGGATGCTACAAAGGCTAATATTATGGAGGCCTGTCAGAAAGTTTGGAATGTTAAACCGGGAGCTCGGCTATGGATCATCAAGTACCACACTCATCCTTGCCTAGCGATGGCTAAGGAGCTTCGAAGACCCACCCAGTGGTCTGTGGAACCAGGAGCAAAGAGTCAAATTCTGATCTCTCCAGAGCAGCGCCCGAGAACGTTTCCAACAGACATTAAGTTTGTTATCGGAAATAACAATTGCCATTGAGAAGTGCAAGAAGATGATATTAATTATCATAACTGCAAACTATTACAAAATTGTGTAATTGGCGTTTATTGATGAGATGGGGACCACCTTATGATTATACTAAAACCCAATGTACGCGGAGGCCTTCAAAGACAATTTCACGATTAAATACATTTTTTCTTTATTTCTTTGTTATACACTTACTGACCACATCCAATCCAGGGCTGATACTGGGGGTTCACCAGGGCTTGTTGAAAGCCTGATGCATTAAATTGGACAGGCCCACCGCCCAGAGCAGGCGATGGATCCGACCTTAGCAAGTTGCGGGTCCCGGTTACACGATCGAGGGAGTTGCGGCTTTGTACTTGTATGCGAATGCTGCCCGACGATTGCGTATACCTAGCGACTCCCTCGGGCGTAACTGAGTACCTGTTCCATGAGTTTTTGTTCCCCGGACAAGCAGTAGCGGCTTGTGCAACGGCCTGGTCATTAAAAGATTTCGGCATGAGACTGTTAAGATTGAGTTGGTTGGCAGCAGCCCATGAGTAGTTAGTTATATTGTTGTAGGGGTCTTGACAGCCTTGCTGAGGCTGGTAGAAGGGCTGGGAGATGTTTGGATATTGGCTGTATGCTTGAGGTAATCCGTAATATGAACAAGACATGATTCAAAGTTTTCTTTTTTTTGATATTCAAGTAAACATTATTTTCGAGGTTTAGTCAACAAAAAGATGAATACTCTTGAAGGATCTTATACCTACTCTGCGCCCGCCTTTAAGTACCAGCTGTACAGTTCTGCGGCTGAGAGACGTAAGTTGTTTGGGTACGATTACATGTCTCAGAGCGGCCTTCAAAACCGGCACCATGATGCTTACTTCCAGAATACATACTGTGGGCCTGTAGGAGATATTTCGAGAGCTCCAGACGATTATTATTATGGTAGTGCGAATCGCCCAATGCCTACATGGGGCCAGAATATCGGGTACTTGGGAACGCGCCCCAACTTGTACAATGATAATGTAAATCCGTGGAACCCTACGTTTGAACGACCTAACATGTACCGTTCTTGGGAGCCTCTAAGTACTACGGCTACTCCTGCCATGCAAGGGTCTTACACACAGTTTTTGCCTTACGAGCAGCCTTGTGAAGTGGCTCCCTGGAACTCTTCTAAACTCTGGGTTGCAGATATTAACTCAAAAATCTATGAGCGCGCCATGGTGACGGGAGCTGAAGAACAACCCTACAGTAATTGGTATAGGCGTCAAGGTTTGGCGCAGCTCCTAAACATTAATAACCCTGAACGGCATGATGACTACACAGTTAAACTCGACATGCCAGAGAACTCGTTTTGTGCCAAGCTGGCTCAGAATAAGGGAGTTCCACCAGCGGTTGTTAATATGTGAGGGCTTCAACAAAGGCGAGTCCAAAGTTGCATATTTGAAATACCTGGTAAACCTACTATCATGTTTAAACTTGAGAATATTAAAGGATCAAGCGAGCTGCCGCCGCGAAAAAAATTTTTTTGGTACACTTTTTTGAAAATTTTTGTGAAACCCGAATTTCCCCCAAAAATGATTTAGGGCATTTTAGTCCAAGCCCCAAATTTAGGATTTTAGGGCGTTGTCACAAGGCTCACAAATAAAGGTTTTCCGCACTTTTCTTCCAATCTACCCGATGCTTCAAACACACATCCGCAACCTGCTCAAAAGCCTGTGGCTCGATAATGGCGACGAGTTCAAGGCGCGCTACCGGAAAGAGTTGAAGGTTAATGGTATGGGTATCTTCATGTGTCCATTGCAAATGGGGAATTTGGATAATCACGACAAGACGTACTATTTCCATTACATGTCTTTGAACGACCTAAGTTCGATGAACGATCACGGCACATCGAAAATGGCTGTGGATGTCAGCAAAACAAATCCCAATACTCACATTAATTTGTGTATGAGTTTGGTTGAGGACGAAGACATTGGTGCTAAATTATATGCTGTGGAATTGCCTCTGACTGGCTATGTTGAGCGCCCGACGTCGGTGTTTGTCCAAAACGCCAAACTTGGACGGGCCGACCAGGCTCATGGGCTATGCAATGAGTGTTCATGGTGTCGCCAGTGCACACACGACTCAGGAAAAACGATTCGAAAGTGCGGAGGTTGTTGCTTTGCTCAATATTGCAGTCGTGAGTGCCAACGGGCCCACTGGAAATCCGGGAGCCACAAAGCATTTTGTGAGGAGTTTCGCAATGTGGATGCTCGCGATATCAGCAATACTCTTAAGTTAGAGTACCAGCAAAAAACCTGGAAGCAACGTCTGGTGGGGGTGCAGGCCATTATTGAGGATTTCCGCGCTTGTGAATCCTGCTTTAATCGCCATATTTTGGTACGCCTAGCTGCGTGTTTGTTTGGTATAGCTATGGCTAAGAATATTTGCAAGCTTAAGGAGATTTCCGAATATTTGGAAGAAAAAAAGGATCCAGCAGTTGTGATGAACTTTATTGAAGATACCCTGATCCCGTTCTTTCAAAAGAAAATTCGTGGCAGCGAAAAGCGCAGGCGGCGACGAAGACTGGCTAAGATGAATGAGGATGTTCCTGAGGAAGGCAAGGAGTGCCCGATTTGCTTTGAAGACTTAGAAAACCCTCGGATGTGCAGCAATCCCAGCCACCCTCATACTCTCTGTGGAGCCTGTGCCAAGACTGTTCGTGGATCCAAATGCCCGTTCTGCGCTACCCTCATGTCATTATGATGGTAAATTGAATCCAATCGTCAGCTTGGTACTCTCCATCCATTCCTACAAACCATGGAAATAAAGTTGTTGGTTCTGTTAATGTGAATTTGTTGAATAGTTCTACATTCCAATCCCCCTGAACTTCTGTGTCCGCTAGCCAAACCAAAACATTATCCTGGGATGTCCCCAACCCTGGACGCATAGGTTGTTCCGTAAAGCCTTTAGAATTAATGATTGTGTACGTACCAGCTGGGAATACTAATGCAAAATACTCCAAACTAGGATGTACGATATCCGTCGGCCAATTGTAAGGGTTATCTTGATAATAAAATTGCCGATCGTAACATCGGTCTCCTTCACACGCATTCCAGGTTAAGGTTAAAAGCTCTTGCTCGTTGGTCGTCATATCAACTTCTACAATATTAACTTGGAGAGGAGTTTCAGATAAATTAGTAATCCTTAAAGATATGGGCATAGTTGGGTCATTTACTGAACCACCTTGGGCTGAAATGACATTTTCGCCTTTTACTAGCATTACAGGCTGCTTAAATACTAGTTGTTGAGCACCATTTGAAATGTCAGCATAAACACCGTTTGTAGGCAAAGGGTCTGGGCTTTCAGTATCTACATCAATATATACTTTAATGTTGTAGACTTGGGTGGGGTCGGGTTTATCTATGAGATTGATATATCCAAGACGCCCAGGTTCAACTACTAAGGTCGGGAAGCTCGGGGAGTCCGAGGAGTCTGAGGAGTCCGAATTGTTTAGTAATGTCACAAGCAACCAAATACCTACACCAAGTAACGTGAGTGCTACAAGAATAATGCCTATCAAGAGTCCTGTTTTCGCTGGTTTCGCCTGAGTTTTAGGTGGCATTTGTTTTTTTTGATACAACAATAAAACGTGACGAAATGCAATTATTTGTTTGCAGCTATGGTACTAACCCTAAAGAGTGTGAGGAGTTGTTAGCGAGCGCGGACAAGTCGGGGATTCCCATCAACATGTACGGCAATCACGAACGCTGGGCTGGATTTCACCGTAAACTAGAGGTGATGCTTAATTTCTGCAAGTCTGTGGAAACCACCCATGGGCTTGCGTCTATTGTGTGCTTTGTGGATGGGTACGATGTGCTTTTGGCGCGCCCAGCGGGTGCCATAGTACAAGCCTTTCTGGACACCAACTGTCAACTTCTGTTGAGTGCTGAGCAATTCCTTAATCCTGACAAAAAGGGGGTTCGCGAACGATACCCACCGTCTTCGGAGACCTTTAAGTACGTCAACTCAGGTACGTACATAGGTACTGTTCAAGCAGTACGGTACATGCTCGAGTGGTGTGCGCGTTGGAAGGGCTTTAATGTGCCGCGCGCGGATGGCCACATTCTATATCCCAACAATGACCAGCGATCCGTAACGACATTCTATTTACAGCACTGGCGCCAAGGTTGGTGTAAGCTTGATACTACTCAGAGTGTATTCGCGTGTCTGGCTGGTCTTGACCCTTTTGTCGCTCTTAAGGGCGGTCGACACCAACAAACCGGGCAATTCTCGTGTATCTATCACTTGAATGGTAAAAGTAAGCGCCACAAGAAAAAGCTGCTACTTTCGCTGACATGCCCCAACTCCTCAAATTCGACGTTGCGTGGATAAGCAAAAAGTTCCCCGAATCTAACTTTGAACTCTTGCGCCCTCTAGAGCGTAAACATTGGACCGAGCGTCAAAAATATGGCTCTTACGATCCACCACTTTATGGTTGTCTCAGCTATTCCCAGTACGAGAGCGTTCCCCAACTAGATCGTGGTTCAATTCTGCGATATATAGGTAAACCGCGGAATGGGGATACCCGGAAGCACGTTTGATTTCTGCTATTTTGGGGATGTGCAAACCTCTGATGAGTTGCGGTTAGAAATTCGGCGGCAAAAGCAAACATTAAAGAACCTTGAAAAACGACTTCTACTTCAAGATCAAAAAATTGCGCGGCTTCGCCTGAGCTTACAAACTCCTCCGCCGCGCGTTCCTGAGACTCCGCCCGATTGGGATTTACTGTAGACGTTTGAAAAAGATGGATGTTTATTGGTTAATATTGTTTTTCGTGCTTGGTAGCATTGGTGCTGGATGTGGACTGAATTGAATGTAGCTGGGTCTTCACATTATATGTGTTGCTATAGACCATCCTCAACAACATTATTTAATAAACCACCCCGATGTCCCATCACTGTATATAGTCACAGATTCATAGTCTGTAGTTAAAGTTGCACTAGCCTGGCCATTAATGGTGTCACTAGTATCCGCATTAATGGTGATGTTATTGGTAGAAGCATTTCCCGCCTCATCAGTGATCGTGTACATTTTCAGACCTGTAATGTTTGGTAGAGTTAGCGTACAGGTTCCAGTGGTTGTATAACGTACACCCAATACTTCATCAGTGGTAAGTACGCTATAGGTCGCGACATTCACCGCAGTTCTTGTGTAACTTGCATATGGTACACTGCCGTTAATCCACACACCAGATGATGTGCTGTACTTCACAACATCGTCGTTGGAAGGGTTGGTCATAGTGACTCTGGATAAAGTTTCGATACTTGGCCGACTAACGCCAATATAGCCCCAAATTCCACTACCTACATAAAGATAATCTATAGTTTGATTTCTGTAGTCAATGTCTAGAGTAATCGAGTTATTAACACTGAGGAATGGAAGGCGATTTGGATCTGTTAAAAATTGACCAGTGTTGCCTTGAACTGTAATAGTAAAGAAAGGGCCTGGGCCAAACGCACTTCCAATAACAGTGATATAATCACCAACCGTAAGAGTTCCGGTGGCGGGCAATTGTACTGTAACGTTGTTAGCACTTGCGTTAACTTCAATGATGTCACCCACAACCGCGTTGTATGTGGGCCCAGAGGTTTGAACATAATTGCGATTCAATCTAATGAGGCCACTTGTACCAGAAACTCCAGTCGGACCAGTTGGACCATCATCTCCGGTAGCCCCTGCAGGCCCCGTAGCTCCTGTTGGTCCTTGTTCGCCAGTGGCCCCTGTGATACCGGTCTCACCAGTAGGCCCGGTAGGTCCTGTAACGCCGGTTTCACCAGTAGCTCCTGTAGCGCCGGTTTCGCCAGTTGCTCCAGTGGTCCCTGTGGCGCCGGTAGGTCCTTGTTCTCCAGTTGATCCAGTTGCTCCAGTAGCTCCTGTAGGTCCTTGTTCCCCAGTTAATCCAGTAGCTCCTGTAGCCCCTGTAGCGCCGGTGTCGCCAGTTAATCCAGTAGCCCCAGTAACTCCGGTCTCACCCGTAGCTCCTGTAGCCCCTGTAGCCCCTGTTTCACCAGTGGTCCCTGTAGCGCCGGTTTCGCCAGTTGCTC
>Ga0180438_10005330_pt1 | contig 17949 bp, 18 predicted proteins | sample SS_ome_12_FD_132455 | JGI IMG/M metagenome (GOLD analysis project Ga0180438, IMG submission 132455) | Hypersaline lake sediment archaeal communities from the Salton Sea, California, USA - SS_3_D_2 metaG | ecosystem: Environmental > Aquatic > Non-marine Saline and Alkaline > Hypersaline >...
ACGGATCTGTATCCCCCCCTGGGCGCGTCAGATCCATTCAAGCGCTTTGCCGTCGCGCTGCTCGCCTCTCTCTTGCGCGCTCAGCAGAAGCATGCCAAGCGGAAGGCTGAACGCGTCCGCGCCACGCGGTCATCTTGACGTGTCAATGGTTGACGCGGACCCTTGTCGGTGATATCTTATCGGCGTACTTGGAGATGCATGATGAACATGACCCGCTTAATCTATAACGTTGAGAGCATGTCGCACGCCCTCGCTTTCAGGGCGGGGTGTGGTATGTGGCTCTGGTGTAGGGAGGACAGCGGGTAGACTCGCCAAAAAATCGAGTCGTTACCGATAACCCGCTGCCAAGAAGGCGCGGGTTCTTTTGTTTAAACGAGTCTATTGATAAGGGTGAAACAATGGTTATGGAAAGGAGCCATCAGGCGGTTACGGGCGAGGGCCGAATGCGCGTCCCCCGCCTGGCATGGACAGTCTTCTCTCGCGGAACCGTGACGGTCTATTCACCAAACCCTGTTGGGAGGACATTCCATGCGAGTGGTATCAGGCATTCAGCCCTCGGGCGACCTGCACTTGGGCAACTTCTTCGGCGCCATACAACAATTCCTTGAACTCCAGAAGGAGCACGACTGCTTCTTCTTCGTGGTTGACTATCACGCGTTGACCACAGTACACGACCCGGACACTCTCCGGCGTCTCCGGATCGATTGCGTCTGCGGTTACCTGGCATTGGGCTTAGACCCCGGCCGGGCCGCGATCTTCCTTCAGTCCGACGTACCGGAGGTGACGGAACTGGCGTGGATTCTCTCCACCGTCACGCCCATGGGCCTACTGCAACGTTGCCATGCCTACAAGGACAAGGTTGCGAAAGGCATTCCCGCGCACCACGGCCTCTTCGCTTATCCGGTGTTGATGGCCGCCGACATCCTCCTCTACGGAGCGAAATTGGTGCCCGTTGGCCGCGATCAGAAGCAGCACCTGGAGGTGACTCGCGACATCGCTCAGGCTTTCAATGAGCGCTACGGAAGGCTCTTCGATCTGCCGAAGGGGCGGGTCATGCCCCTTGTTCCGGGCGCGGACGGACAGAAGATGTCGAAGAGCCACGGCAATGTCATCGGCATCTTCGAGAGCGAGGAAGCCATCCGCCGGAAAGTCACGGCCATCCGCACCGACTCGAAGCGACCCGAAGAGCCCAAGGACCCGGACCGGTGTAACCTTTTTGCGCTTTTCCGGCTTCTAGCGGAGCCGGGCGATCTGAGCGAGATGGAAACAAGGTATCGCAACGGCGGGATCGCGTACCGGGAAGTGAAAGAACGGATAGCGGACACGTTTTTCCTGCGCTTCCGCGACGCTCGCCAACGCAGAGAGGAACTTCGAGCGGAACCGGCGGCGGTACGGGCGGTCCTCGACGCAGGCAAAGAACGTGCACGGAAGGTTGCGCGCGCGACCATGGAACGTGTGCGAACGGCCGTCGGTCTGCAACGCTACCCCGGCCTCGAAGGAGTGTTGCCATGAATCGGCCAAGTCCCAAGGCATCATCCAACGCCGGATCGTCGCGATACACATTTGGGACCTCCGACGCCGCTGCGAGACGACTGGGAACCATCGCGCGGTTCTTCGATATACCATCCGAGGCTTTGATCGCGCGTTACATCACGCCTTCGGCCGACTCCGTTCTCGACCTCGGCTGCGGGCCCGGCTTCACGACGGCGATGCTCACGCGGGTACTGCCCCATGCTGCAACCTGTGGGCTAGACAAGTCAGACGCATTCCTGAAGCTGGCCCGCAAGCGCCTGCCACAGTGCGAATTTCTGAAGCACGACATCACGCTTGCTCCGTCCCCCCGCCGCGCAAGCCTCTTGTATACGCGGTTTCTTCTCTCCCACCTGCCGGAACCTGTGGCACTTGTGAATCGCTGGATATCCGAAGTCGGCAACGAGTGGATTGTCGTTGAGGAATTGGAGAGGATCGAAACAAGCGTGGATGTCTTCCGGCGTTACCTTGATACCAACACCGCGTTGATCACCAGTCAAGGCGCCGACCTTTGCGTCGGGCGCGTTCTTGGCAAGGGAACGTATCGCGCGGAGGTTATATGCAACGAGACCATTCGCCTGCCGGTGCCGAATGCTCAGGCCGCGGAATGGTTTCTTCCGAACGCGCACACGATCTGGGAAACCGAGCCGTTCGTGCGCGAGCGCCTCTCGGAACAGGCACGTTGTGCCGTTCGCAAGGAACTGCAGCGCATTCAGAAGTCCGACAGCCGCCAGTCCGACATCACGTGGTACATGCGCCGCCTCGTTTTGCGGAAATGAGGAGGTCCATGTGTCGATAGCCGCCAGCCTCGAGGCCGGGCTTGCATCGGAAGCGGACGCACACTTGACAATTTCCCACCGTCGGCTATCCTTCGTGTTATCGTAATGCCTTCCCATTCATTCTGTTGAGCGAGGCGGGAGCGCGATGGCGCAACGGGCGAGGAAGCGCGGCAAGCTGATCGTCCTCGAAGGTTCGGACGGCAGCGGCAAGGCGACGCAGACGCGGCTGCTGGCGCGGCGCCTGCGCGCGGAGGGATACGCCGTCGAGCGGATGGACTTCCCGGGCTACAAGCGGTCTTTCTTCGGCAAGATGGCCGCGGCCTACCTTCGTGGGGAATACGGCGAGGCCGACCCGCGGCTGGCGGCGGTGCTGTACGCGGGCGACCGGTTCGAGGCGCGCGACCGCATCGTGAAATGGCTGGCCGAGGGTAAGGCGGTCCTGTGCGACCGGTACGTGGACTCGAACAAGGCACATCAGGCCGCCCGGCTGGAGAGAAGGGCGGGCCGCGAGGCGTTCTTTCGCTGGATTGACCGCATGGAGTACGGCGTCTTCAAGCTGCCGCGTCCGGACCGCGTGGTGTTCCTGTACGTGCCGCCGCGCATGGCGGAGCGGCTGATTGACCGTAAGGGGAGCCGGGCTTATTTGCGGGGAAAGAAACGCGACGCTCACGAGGCCGACGGCGGCCACCTGGATCGCGCCTCGCGCGTGTACCGCGAACTCGCGAAGCGGGCGCCGCGGCGGAACCGTCTCATCGAATGCGTCGAGAAAGGCAAGTTGCTCTCGAAGCAGGCGATCCACGAACGGGTCTATAAGGCCGTGAAGGGGGCGCTTGGACGATGACCGAAAAAGAAGAACCCAAAGCCGGCAAAGAGACTTCCCAAGAGAAACCGGCGCGCAAGCGAAGGCTGCGCTCGGTCCTGACCGCCGCCGTCGTGATCGGTCTCGTGGGCGCGGCCATGTTCGGGCTTCAATTCTCCACGCGCCCGCTGATCGCCTACGACGGTTACTTCCACACCAAGTTCAGCTATCTGATGGCTCACGGCCACGGATTCATCCGCAGCCTGCCCTGGCTTCAGTTCACGGTCCACCGCGATTTTTTCCGCGACCATCACATGCTGTACCACGTCCTGCTCATCCCGTTCACGTACGGCGACCTTCGCGTGGGCGGCAAGATCGCGGCGGCGCTGTTCGCGACGATGGCCTTCGGCGGCTTCTACCTGATCGGCGCGCGTCGGAGCAAGGCGGCGGCGGCCATCGCCACCTTCGCCCTGCTGGGCGCGGGGAACATTTTTCTGACGCGGATGAGCATGGTGCGCGTGCCGTCGCTGAACATGTTGTTCATTCTCCTTGCGACGCACGCGATGATCACGCGCCGCGCGCGATGGTTCGGCATCGTCATGCTGCTCTTCGTCTGGCTGTACGACGGGTTTGCGGTGGTGATTCCGATCATGCTGGCCTTCATGGTCGCCGACGCGATCGTCGAACGCCGTTTCGATTGGCGCATTCCGGCATGGGGATTCGGGGGCATCGCGGCGGGGATCGTGGTGAATCCCTACTTCCCGGCGAACATCGGCTCGTATTGGTTCAACCTCTGGCGCGCGAGCGGCAGCGCCCAGTTGATCGAGCGGACGGGCCGCGAATGGCTGGCGATGAGTTCGTGGGATTTGCTCACGCAAACGTGGGTCATCTGGGTGGCCCTGGCCGCGGCCCTTCTCCTGGCGATCCTGCGCGGTAAGCCGACGCGCGAGAGCTTGGGGCTCTTCCTGGCGACCGTCTTCGCAACGTTCCTCGCCCTGAAGGCCAAGCGTTACCTCGATACCTGGCCACCGATCGTCATGTTGTTTCTTGTATACGCCTGGGCTGACTACTGGGACGAGCGCAAGGCAGCCGAGCCGCGTCCTTCGCCATGGCCGCGGCGGATCGCCACCGCCGTGCTGGCCCTGCTCGCCGTTTACGCCCCCTATGCCGTGGACCGGCAGATTGACAAGTTCCAGGGCGAACGCGAGTACGAGTACTTCAAGGGCGCGGCGGAGTACATCGCCGAGAAGACCGCCGAGCAGCCGGGCACGCTGGTCTTCAACACCGACTGGGATGATTTCCCCTTCCTGTTCCACTTCAACTCCCACAACTATTACGTGGTCGGGCTGGATCAGCTTTACATGAAGCATTACGACGAGGAGCTTTTCGATCTCTGGCTGCGCCTTTGCGAAGGAACGGCAGATAATCCGGCGAAGGAGATCGCCGAGAAATTCAACGCGGCGTACGCCGTAGCGGACAGGAAGAAACGCGGTTTCGTCATGCGGGCCACAATCGAACGCGACCTGAAGCCCGTCTATGAGGACGCGAACGTTATCGTCTATCGCGTCGTATCGCCGTAGCTTTCTCTGGGGATCCGGGCATGCACACTGCGCGACCGGCGCGTTCTTCCTTGCCCGCGAAATGGGTAGGGATCGTTTTTCTGGCGGCGACTCTGGGGCTGCTGGCGGGCTGTTTCTCGCCGGAATCTCGCGCGCACCGGCTGGCCGCGCGCATGCTGGCCCCCGAAGCGACCGCTCGCGAAACGCTTCGATGCCGGCAGAAACTCATCGCATTGGGTGCGGCGGCCTATCCCTATCTCGATCTGGCCTTCTTTCCCATCGGCCTTTACGACGTGCCGGAAAGCGCGCTGCCCGCCGTGGCCGCGGCCGGGTTCAACCTGATCGTGAACGGCGATAACACGCCTTCATATCTGGACCGTGCCGAGGCCGGCGGCATGCGGGTGATTCCTTACATCCGGCTTGACAACATGGCCGCCGACGCCGAGCGATTCCGCGACGAGCCGCGCGTGTTCGCCTGGTATCTCTACGACGAACCCGACCTGAACGGCATGCCGCCGCGAACCTACAAGCGGCTCGCCCGAAAGCTCCGCAAGCTGGACCCGGACCGCCCCATTTTCCTGACCGTTCTTTCCCCCGCGCGATATGACGAATACGTGGCCCCGTGCGACATTCTGGCGCCGAACCCTTATCCCATTATCCATGAGGAATCCGAGCGCAACGAGCTGCGCTGGGTCGGTGTCGCGGTGGACGCGGCACGCGAGGCGGCGGGGCGGCGGCCTGTCTGGGCCGTTGTGCAGGCCTTTCACGGGCCACCCATCTGGCGGCGCAATCCGACACCGGACGAATTGCGCGCGATGGTGTTCCTCGCCCTGAACCACGGCGCGAATGGTATCGTGTACTTCTCCTATCGATCCGGCAATCGGCCGATCACGGGACATCGCGACCTCTTTCGCACCATTGCCGAAACGAATGCGCGAATTCGCGCGCTTCGCGGCGCCTTGCTCGTGCCTCCCTCAAGCAATGGCGTCCAGGTTGAAGACGCGGAGGATGGCCCGCCACCGGTGGACGTGTCGCTGCGCGATCTCGGACACGCCCGCCTTCTGATCGTCGTCAATCCCGATCCGCGGCCAAAGTCGGCGGAATTATATCTCGACGAGACGCAGACAAGCCTCAAGGTCTTGGCCGTTTTCGACGACGGCGACGCAGCGTCGTTTCGCCTGCCGCCCGGAGAGCCGCTGCGCATTTGGTTCGAGCCGTTCCAGGTGCATGTCTTGATGCTGGAGCCTGTCGATTAGGGAGCCAGTTGCGATGTTCGTCATTCTGAGTGGCAGCGAAGAATCTTTCGCGGAGAAAACGCTCGTCCGGCCAATAGATTCTTCGGCTGCGCCTCAGAATGACACGACCCCAAAAAGCGTCAGCGAACATCGCAACTGGTTCGTTCGACGCGAGGAAGCGGACTCTATAGAATAGGCCGCATTGCTTCGATACCCCTAGGTTCTACCAGGAGGCCCCAGGATGACTGGAATGTCAGAGGACGCGAAAAAGCAAGAGCAGCGCCCCGACGAGGAGGAACGCCGAGCCTATTGGACCGCGCAGTTGGAAGAGGCGTATGCCTTCATGGATGCCGTCAAGGACGTGCCGTACGAGGACTGCGGCGAGGTGCTGGTCTCGCTCCGCGACGCGGTGCGAGACGCCGGCGTCGAGGTCGCTTTCTCTGAAAAGCCCGTTGGGAACAACCGCGAACGCCTTTTCTACATGCGTGAGGGCCTGATCGAGTATTTTGCGGCGGTCGCGCGCGAGATGAACGAACGCGGCTGGGTCTTGAAAGTCGAAGATGGCTATCGAACCGTGGCCATTCAGACCGAACTCGGCATGCAACCGAACGTCTTTCCGACCATCGTGCGCAAGATTATCTGGGAAGAAGGCGGAAAGATACCGCCCCTCGACAAGATCTTCCGGAGACTGACCTGTCTGGTGGCGACGTCGCCGAGGATCGGTACGCACATGTCGGGCAGCGCCATGGACATTCCGTGTTGCGCCGCGACGACGGCGCGGAGGTGGACCGCGGCGGACCCTACCTGGAGCTTTCAGAACTCACACCCATGGGGTCGCCCTTCGTCTCGGCCGAGGCGCAAAAGAACCGGCAGGAGATCACGGCACTGATGAAGCGCCACGGTTTCGCCGCGTACCCGTGGGAATTCTGGCACTATTCCCAGGGCGACACGTACGACAAGTATCTGACCGGTTCGGAGAAAATGCCACGATACGGTGCCGTGGACTTCGACCCGGAGACGGGCCGCACGACGCCCATGGCGAACCCGGAGCGCCCCCTTCACTCCCGCGAGTCCCTCGCCGCCGCCATCGAGAAGGCCCTCGCGGCGATACGGGAGGCTCCTAGATAGGATAGTAACGTTCCGCGCATCAGCGGCTATTCGTCCGCTGCATGCGCTAGTTATGCTCGTATCAGAAAAAGCTAGAGGCTATTTATGTCAGGGTTTGTGAATGACCAGACTCAAATCCTTATAGTCGATCTGTGCGTTCAAGTTGGAGAGAATATCCGCGCCAAGCAATCCCTGAATTGGCGGATCTCCAAGGGCTTCCAGACCGTTGTTCGATTGAGAGAGATCCACGAACGAAAACTCGCCGTGGTATGATAACGTGCCAAGCCTGAAATCCTTCACGTGAGCTGCCTTGACAGGCGTGTCGCGACCTGCGACTCGTAAGCTGATGCCAGGATTCTGTGCGTTGCCTAGATCTAGCTCTTCAATGAGCCGTATGTCGAAAATGGTTCTGTTCGCTGCGGTGTCCACTGCCATGAGGATTTCTTTGCCGTTCAGGGACGCCCTGAGAGTCAAGAAGCCTGTGTCCGCCATGCGCGTTAGGGGTATTCTAGCGCCACGGCGCTTGCCTTGGTATTGCCAGAGGACAACAGCAACCGAGACTAGGCACAAAGAAGCCAGTATCACGTAGCCTGGAAAACTGCGCTTATTCATCACGTGCATAACTAGTTACTGTACGATATGTCCCTTTTGCCGGAGCCACCCCGGCCCGTGGCAGAGTGTTAAGGGTTAAGCGGTGCGCCGCTTTCTCTCGACGGTTTGGTGGGCACGCGCCGGCACAACTGCCCGACACGGAATTCGATGCCGCTGACGACGTCGGCGATCGCGTAGCGCTCGTACACTTCCGCCACGCGAAGGCGTCCGACGATACGATCGGGTTCGCGGCCGAGTTCGTCGCCGGTGACGGGATCCACGATTGCCTCGCCCAGCTCGACGACTTCCAATTCGTCCTCCGCGCGCAGGCGGCGATCCTTTCCTCCGTTGAGATAGATGCGTCCCTCAGCGATCCGCGCGATACGCGGTTCCCAGCGTTCGGCCGCGATCTCCTTGACCACCCAGTGGACCGCGTCCCAGATCGCCTCGTCGGTCGCCTTGCCGAGCGGTGTCCGGAAGAAAGCGCCGCCGCCGAAGGCCGTGTCCTTGTACGCGACTTGCAGGGAGACGTCGGACGCCCACGCCCGCCCGCTGAACGTGCGGGTAACGACTTCGCGCGATTCGATGTCCACCAGCGACAGCGCCAGGGTCACGACGGCCACTTGCGCGCTGGTCCTGCCGTGCGAAAGCCCGCGGAAAAAATGGAGCCCGCCGCCCGCGGTGTGCGTGAAGTCGGTGATCGTGCCGCGCACGAGGTACTGCGCGTTCTTCAGCCGCCCCGGGGTCGCCCGGCCTTCGGAGCGAAAGCGCGGGTCGTTCTGCATGTTCAGTTCCTGAAAGACCGCCGGCAGCGCCGAGCGGGAGACGATCGTCACGCGCCCCGACCGCGCCAGGGAGGCCAGAAGCTGCTCGGCCATGCCGTCGCCCAGGTTCCACTTGAGCGGGAAGGGCGCGCGGTTCTCGAACGACTCGACCGCGACGACGGGTTTGACGTATCGCTCCGGCGTGCCGATCGGTCCCCGCGTTCGGCATCCGGAGAACAGGCCAAGCGTCGCGAGCGAGAGCAGCAGGACGACTGCGTGAAAGACCGTTCGGTTCATGGGGCCGCTCCAAACCGGGGATGTGCTTCTTCCAGCGTGAAGATAGGCCCCGCAAGCCCGCTTGTCAAGGCGCGGGAAGTCCATGCGACCTGAAGCGGCACGCCTGCTTAAGAGACAACCGAAGAAACGGAAACACGAGGCGGCCGTGGGTTGTTCAGCCTGCCGCCGAAAGCGTATTGGCGCCGCGTTCGAGGAGATCGGCCGAAAGACCCCCGCTCTCCAATTGGCTCTCGAGTGTTCTGAGGCAGCGCCGCGTCAGGAGTGTTGCCGACCTGCGGAGTTCTTCGCGAGCATTGCGGTAATTCTGGAGCGCGTCCAACGCATCGCATTGACGAATGTGAAGCTGCAGTGCCTTCACGGTATACACCTCAGGCCTCGTCATGCTGTTCACGATTTGCGTTGCCAGCTCGATGCCTTCCTGTGTGCTCGCTTCGTTCGCGTCAAACCCGGAACCGAGCGCCCGCATGGCCGTCGCCGTCAACTCCGGCGGAAGCATGCGTAAGCGACGCGTTATCTCGTCCGTTTCCTTCGGCCTCTCCTCGGTCAGGCTTCCTCCTCTCGAATCCCCCCGCTCCATTGCCCCGGTATCCAACTTCCCGGACTCCTCGAACATCTGCAAATTCCTCTCACGAATGCTTGGGCGCGCGGACCGTGGACAGGTCCCATGGCGCTGCGAATGGAAGGCACCCGCATCCCGGCGGTGCGAGCGCAAAAGGCGTTTTCGGCCGAACGCGGCGAGAGGGGCGGCGCGGTGGGTGAACTCCCTGCGCGGGGGTTCAGCGTACGGCGGAAAAGAACGTCGGCGCAAGACGGCATTCCGGCCTCTGGTCAATGGAGTGTATCGCGCAAAGGACCGAAACGCCGCGATGAGTTGCCGAAAGACTGGGGTCCGACTCTCGAAGAGGGGGAACGGCCTGAACCAAGTATGTTTCGACCCGTATGAGCACGACTGCATCAACGAGGCTAGACTATACCCAAAGCCGAGTTGATTTTCAAGCTTTGCTTCGAAACAAACAGGTGTGGGCACGGTCCTGGCCGCCGAACGAGGTGGGCGGAACGCACCGGTTTCGCGTTCGCGAACTGAGCCTGCTACAATGAGCGTCGCTTATTTCACTTTTCCCTTTTCAGGAAACGGAGGACCGTCGTGGTAACCATTCAGACCAGCATGGGCGTCATCAAGGCCGAGCTTTTCGAGGACCAAGCACCCGAGACCGCCGCCAACTTCCTCCAGTATACCGCCGACGGTTTCTACGACGGCCTCGTCTTTCATCGCGTCATCGGCGGATTCATGATTCAGGGCGGGGGCTTCACGCCCGAGATGAAGCAGAAAAAAACGCGCGCGCCGATCGTCAACGAGGCACGCTCTGACGTTAAGAACAAGCGCGCGACGCTGGCCATGGCCCGCACCAGCGACGTGAACAGCGCGACGGCGCAGTTCTTCATCAATCTCGTGGATAACGGTTTTCTCGACCACAAGGACGAGACCGCGCGGGGATACGGATACGCCGTCTTCGGGAAGGTTGTCGAGGGGATGGACGTCGTGGACGCGATCGCGGGCGTCGAGACCGGAAGCGTCGGCGGCTTCGACGACGTGCCGAAAGAGCCGGTGATCATCGAGAGCGTGACGTCCGAATGACGGAAGTCCGCCCGAAGGCGACCGCGTGTGCACAAATGCTTCGCGTGAAGCCGCGAATCGAAAAGCCTTCTGGAATGGGGAGAGAATAGCGATGGGCATATCTGTCAGCAGGGATTATGTTCTGTGGATTGTCTTGACGTCGGTGACGTTCCTAGCGTGTTTCCGTAATGTTGCAGGAGCCAACGGCCTTGACTTTCCGCTCAAGGATGTGGCGGAGGTTGACCATGATCGGCCCTTGCCGGATTTCACGGTTGTGGAAGAACTCGACGAGCATACCACCGCTCTGTGGCGAGCCGCTTACGGGGAACAGGTAGATGATTTACGCGCTGTCAAGCTGATCATGCGCTTCGCGGAATTCGGCGATGTGCAGATTGACGAGAAGACCATGACATGGAACGCCGCCGCCGCCGATTGGCTGGACAATCGGGATGAGACCGAGCTTGTTGCCGGATGGCTGAAGGGCGCAGACGATTTGCTTCTCGTCGCTTTTGCTTCACAGCCAGGGCGAGGATTGTACATATACAGATCAAGCCGTCTTCTTCGGTTGAGCGACGGACGAGCGACCGCGGTCATCGGGCATTGTGGCACGGCCGGCACACGAAGAGCCTACCTCAGTTTCTCGCCGCTGGAATTCTATCACTACGCTTATGACGCGCAACGCGGAGAACTCCAGGTGCGGCTCCGTCGCTACCGGGAATTGAGCAGGCTTCGACCCGCGCTTTTACACCATCCGACGCTGGACGAGGGCGGCGAGAAATTCTGGTTTGCCGCTCTGCGCGAGATCGTAGACTTCCGATATGCATACGAAGACGGGGCTTTGCGAAGCGTTTCAACGGAATTCTTCTATGAAACGCAAGAGGACGATACGGCCCAGGACATTGCGCAATTCTATCTCGGCCCGCACGCGACCGAACGGGATATCCGTCGCTCGAATCCCGAGCTATTCAATCGCGGAAACCTCGGAAGCGTGTCCAAGAGGCTACCGAAGGGTATTCGGGTCAGAATCCCGACGCGCCACGAGCGGGTCTACGCTGCCTACGCATCCTCGGACATCTTGCTTTCGGACCCCTATCATCATGTCCTGTCCACGCGATCCTACGGGGCCTCCGTCGAGCGTCTGCTCATCGATCTTAACGATGACGGCATGGACGAGGTGCTTGCCGCGTGTACGTCCGACAGAGGCACTGGCGGAAATGAGTTCCAGATTTATCGCCGGGAGGGACGGGGCTATCGTTATATGGGCACTGTTTCTGCTCAACGGCTCCGGCTTGGACAGCCGGGGCCTTCGGGCTTCGCTGACCTGCTCGTGTGGAGCAGGTTGGGCGGCGGCGAGACCGGCACGCATGGAACGTTCACGCGCTATCAATCTCAGAATAAGCGGTACTTTCGGAAAGAAAGCAGCGATTCGCCCGCAAAGGTTGGTATTCCTGAAACGGTCCTCCGAATGCCGGGGCCGGACCAAGCGGCACCGCTGCCGGACGACTCTTGGCTTCTACTGGGAACTGAATACTGCCCCGATTATCGCTCCGGCAATCGCGAATGGAAGCCACGCTGAGGATGCAGTGCCTGGGACTATTGAGACTCACGGAAACGAAACAGCTCGCGTCGGCGGCTTCGACGACGTGCCGAAAGAGCCGGTGATCATCGAGAGAATCAGCGCCGAGGGCTGACGGGGAAAGAACCACGAAGGACCAGTCTTCGCCCCTTCGACGCAGCTCAGGGCTTCGGCGGGCAGGCGCGAAGAACGGCGGGGCCGGAACTGAATGCTGACCCTTCGACTGCGCTCAGGGCAGGGAACTGAGAAGCGAGAGAAGGGCATCGCCGTCTATCGGCGATTGTTTCCGTTTTCGTGTAATTCGCGTTCTTTGCGGTGTCTCGTGCGCCGTATGGCCCCAAATACCGCCTTTGCGTCCGGGGCCGCGGCAGTCTATAATCCAAACGTTGAAACAGGTCCCAAGGGAGAGAGAACCATGATCGGCAAGGCGATTCGTTTGGAGAGGATCGTTAACCGCGACTCCGGCCGCACGGTGATTGTGCCGATGGACCACGGCATTACGCTGGGGCCGATCGCTGGGCTGGAGAACATGAGCAAGACGGTGGACGCCATCGTCAACGGGGGCGCGACGGCCGTTGTTCTCCACAAGGGCATCGTCGCGTCCGGACACCGCGGGGCCGGCAAGGACGTCGGCCTGATCATTCACCTCTCGGCCAGCACGTCCATGGCCCCGGACCCGAACGACAAGGTAGACGTGACGGACGTAGAAGAGGCCATCCGCCTGGGCGCCGACGCCGTGTCGGTTCACGTCAACCTCGGCGCGAAGAACGAGCGCGGCATGCTCGGGCATCTCGGCCGCGTCGCGAAGGAATGCGACAAATGGGCGATGCCGCTCCTGGCCATGATGTACACCCGCGGCGAGAAGATCAAGAACGCTTATGACGTGTCGTACGTCAAACACGCCGCGCGCGCCGCGGCCGAGTTAGGCGCCGACGTCGTGAAGGTCATGTACACCGGGTCGGTCCGCTCCTTCCGCAAGGTCGTGGCGGGCTGCCCCGTGCCGGTGGTGATCGCGGGCGGCGAGAAGATGGAATCCGAGCGCGAGCTGCTCGAAATGGTGGACCAGTCCCTGAAGGCCGGCGGACGCGGCGTCAGCATCGGACGGAATGTTTTCCAGCACAAGCGGCCGATGAAAATGGTCGCCGCGATCGGCGCGATCGTTCACCAGCGCAAAAGCGTGGTCCATGCCCTGCGGCTGCTGAATTCCAAGTGAATCGCGAGGAGGAAAGGTGAAAAAGGTCTGGGTTCGCATCAGTCCCTGGAAGAAGGCGCTGGCCATCGCCGCTCTCGAGAGCGGCGCCGACGCCGTTGTCCTGGACGAAGGCAACGCGGAGAAGATGCGCGCGCTGGGACGCATGACCGTCGTCGCGCCGGACGGCGATTTGGTCCCCGGCCGCGACCTGATCGAGATGGACATCGCGTCCAAGGATGACGAGAACGCCGCGGCCTCCGCGCCCGCCGACAAGACCCTCCTCCTTCGCATGGCCGACTGGACGATTATCCCTATCGAGAATATCCTGGCGCAACGCGGCAATGTCCTCGTGGAAGTCGCCGACGCCGAGGCCGCCCGCACGGCGGTGGGCATTCTGGAAAAGGGCTGCGACGGCGTCGCGATCGCGTCGAGCGATCCGGCCGAGGTCCGGCGCGCGACCGCATTCGTGCGCGAGATCGGGGAGTCCCTCGACCTTTCCGAAGCGGTCGTCACGCAGGTGGACGCCATCGGGATGGGTGACCGCGTCTGCATAGACACCTGTACCAATATGTCCCTCGGCCAGGGCATGCTGGTCGGGAACACCACCGAGGGATTCTTCCTCGTTTACGCGGAGACCGTGGAGAATCCATACGTCGAAGCGCGGCCCTTCCGCGTGAACGCCGGCGCGGTCCACGCCTACACTCTCGCGCCCGCGGGCAAGACCCGTTACCTCAGCGAGATCAAGGCCGGCGACGCCGTCCTGATCGTCAATTACGACGGCAGCGGCGAGACGGGCTATGTGGGCCGGTGCAAGGTCGAGCGCCGGCCGATGCTTCTGGTGAAGGCGGAGGTGGCGGGCAAGGAGATCGGCCTCGTTCTGCAGAACGCCGAGACTATTCGCCTGACCGCGCCCGACGGCACACCGCTCAGCGTGGCGGTGCTGAAACCCGGCGATAAGGTCCTCGCCTATCCCATGGGCGGCGGCCGGCATTTCGGCATGAAGGTGGAAGAAACCCTGCGCGAGACGTAGGGGCCGTGCCGAAGATCGCGCCGCGGGTCGTCGTAGCGTGGCGTAAGCAGGATCTGTGCTACATACGGCAATTCTCCAGCAGCTTTAATGCAAGCGGTCCGGTGCCTTTCGGAAAACCCGTTGCCCGGAGCGAAAATGTCCGATTTCTTCGAGAGCTTTTTTCTTCCGAGCGAGGGGCGGCGGCTCTTCGCGAGCTGGCACGGGACGGAGCAAAGGGCGCCCGCGCGCGCGGCCCTCTTCTGCCATCCCCTGGGCGAGGAAAAGAAGTGCGCGCATCGCGCGTTTTTCGAGACGGCGCGGGCGCTTCAACGGCGAGGCGTCGCGTCGCTGCGTTTCGACGTGAGCGGCTGCGGCGATTCGCAAGGCGAATTCGAGGCATTTTCGACGCGCGATTGGCTGGACGACATCTCGGCTGCCTGGAGCGAGCTTCGGCGGCGCGCGCCGGGCGCGCGGTACACGCTGATCGGTCTGCGCTTCGGGGCCGCGCTGGCGGCGCTGGCTACGGAGCGTCTCGCCGATGTCGCGGCGCTGGCGCTCTGGCAACCAGTGGTCAGCGGCAGGGACGAATTCACAAGCGACCTCCGGCGCGTTCTGATTCAACAGATGATCACCGACGGACGCGCCGGCATGGACCGCAAGGAAATCCTAGCGGCACTGGAATCCGGCGAGGGGCGTGTGGAAGTGGACGGCTATGCCGTCACGGGGGCGCTGTATCGCGATATTTGCGCCATTGACTTGGCGTCCATGACAAGAACATTCCCGAAGAGAACGATCGTCACGCAGTTCTCGCGACCCAATCGCCGCATCGAGGCTTTCACAGAAGCGGCGGGAATTGCGTCGCGCGTGGCGGACGTGCCGCCGATCTGGATTCGATCGGACTTCATCCCGAACGCGGAAACGGGAGATATATTGGCGACTGACCTGGAGCGGACCGAATAGGGCTCTGGAAAGTCCATCGAACGAGAAAGCGTCATGGAACAGGCGGTCACATTCAAGAGCGACGGGCTGACGTTGCGCGGTGTGCTCGGTCTACCTGATGGCGATGAAGCGCCTCGGCACGGCGCCGTTCTAGTGCACGGCTGGGGCGGATACCGCATCGGGCCGCGGCGGATTCTGGTCCACACGGCGCGGGAACTGTCGGCGCGGGGATTCGCCACATTGCGCTTCGATCTTCGCGGACGCGGCGACAGCGACGGCGACGGCCGTCAGACATCCCTCGACCACATGATCGCCGACGCGCTGACGGCCGTGGATTTCCTCAAGGAGAGTGCGGGCGTGGAACGGATCGCACTGGTCGGCATCTGTTCGGGGTCGAATGTCGCCATCGGTGCGGCGACGCTTCGACCGGCCGAACTCAGCGAGCTGGTCCTCTGGTCTGTCCTGCCCTTCCAACCCGATCAAAAAGGCAGCCAGCGCCGCCGCCGCGCGGTCTTCTATCTGTGGCAGTATTTTCGTAAGGCGTTGCGCGCCGAAACGTGGAAGCGTCTCGTCCGCGGCGACGTGGACGTGAAAATGGTGGGCAAGGTCATCGGCGGAAAACGAAAGGCCGAGTCGGGGGGCCGCAACCTGAAAGATTCGCGACGCGACATCATGGCCGCGTACCGAACCTGGAAGGGGCGCGCGCTTTTCGTCACGGGCGGCAAGGACCCGGAGGGACTGGCGGGCCGGGAACTTTTCCAGAAATTCTTCGATGGGCGCGATATCCAAGCGACGTTCCACCTTGTGGAAGGCGCCACGCATTCGTATTATGACCGCGCGCATGAACGGGAAGTGCTCGACACCTCCCTTGAGTGGCTTCAGAAATGAGAATGCCGTGAGCGAACAGGCCAGCAGCGGGAGCGGGTCGCTTGGGCGGAACATCGTCCGGGCCGTGGCCGTCATCGTCTTTTTCGGACTGTTCCTGAAGCTCGGCGGGTTGCTCATGAACCTGCTCGTGGTGTCCTACTACGGCAAGGGGCAGGTCTACGACATCTTCACGGCTGTATACAGCAACGTCGTTGTGCTTTTCTTCTTCTCGAGCCTGTTGAAGGTTCTGCTTCCGGCGTTCATGCCGATTTTCAGCGAATTGATGCACGAAGAAGGCGAGAGGAAGGCGTGGCAATTCGTCAACACGGTTCTTAATCTCTTGCTGATCGCGATTGCAGGAGCGGCGATTCTCATCTTCGCACTGGCACCTGAAATCATTTCGACCATACTTCCGAAGTTCACCGGCGAGGCGCAGACACGCGCCGCGCAACTTCTGCGGTGGATGGCTCCCGGCCTTGTGATTCTTCTTCTTGCCGTCAAGGCACAGGCGATTCTGAACAGTTACAAGGTCTTTTCGTATCCCAAGGCGGGCGAGGCGACGCAAAAGCTGATTTGGGTGGCGGCCATTTTTGTCGCGGGATTCGGGCTGGGGTTCAGCCAGAAAAACGTTGCGGCCCATGTGCTCGGCATCGGATTCCTTATCGGCTGTCTTGCGCAAGCAGGCGTCCTCATCGCAGGGCTTCGAAAGCACGCCGGCCTTTACCGACCCGCCTTCCCCTCAACGACCGTGCCGCGGCTTCTGAAGGAAGCGGGCTGGCTGCTGGCGGCCGTTCTCCTCTGTGGCACATGCGCGGCGGCCTTGTCGTTCTTCACCCGATTGCCGGAAAGCCATCGCAAGTTCATCATGCTCACGTCGCTCATGGGCGTGGGTTGTCTCTACGCGTTGTGGCTGCGCCATCGCGCCGCGAAGAGTCACGGGATTATGGCCCGGTTCGCGCTCCTGGCCGCGCCGCTGATCGTCGGCGTCGTTTTTGCCCGTTACCGCGACCTCGCGACGACGTTCTTCCAATCCTATTCGGCCGAGGGCGAGTATGGCATCATCGAGTTGGCGAAGAAGGTGGCACAGCTTCCGACGGAAGTTGTCGCCTACGCGCTGGGCATCGCCATGTTTCCGTTCCTGTGCGATCTGGCCGCGAAAAAGCAGACCGAGAATCTCTCGAAGGTCGTCGGACGAACCGTAAGACTAGTTGCGCTCTTCTTTGTGCCGCTCACATGCGTGACCATTGTCATGGCCGGGCCGGTCATGCGGATGTTGGCCGACCGCGGGGACTGGAGCGCCACGGACGTTCGCTCCGCCGCCATCGCGCTTGGATTGCTCTCGACGGGCATGTTCTTCATGAGCATCGAGAACGTCCTTATGCAGACGTTCTTCAGCCTGCAACGAGTAATTCTGCCCACGGTTCTCGGCATTGTGTTTTCCGGGCTTTACAGTATCGGCTTGTACGTGACGATCGATGTTCTGGGGTACCGCGAGCCCGAACAGGCCTTTCTCATTGTGTGCATCGCCTATCCCCTGCCTCGCATTCTCAAGAACACGGCGCTTGCATTCTTCCTGCACCGGCAGGTCTCTCTCTTCACGTTGCGACGCGGAACCGTCTTCGTGGCGCAGATCGCGACGATCTGCGCCGCCGTAGCGGCATCGGCATGGATTGTGTACCGGGGTGTCGAACGGCTCTTGCCGCTTCCCCAGGTCACCGAGCGCGGCATTCACGTGGAATTCGAGTTTGTGAAGGCGGTTCACCTTGGTGCACCGTCCGCAGTGGCGCTGGTTGTTTTCGTCGCGGGTTGCGTTCTGCTGCGGGTGGAGGAATTCCGGATCGCCGTTCAATGGGTCCGGGACAAGGGCTGGCGGAAGCGGCCTGCGCAGGCAAGCAATTCGACTCCGGAGAGTCGCGAAGACTAATTCGCAGAAAGAAGTCCGCGTCGTCCGAGGAGAAAGGGGGTATTGTGAGGACCGTACTACGCTTCGCGGTTACGTGCTGGGTGATTGCCGCGGCCGTTGCGGCTCACGCCGAGAACATCCGAGTGATGCCTCAGTTCGGATGGGAACCGGAGGGGGTCCTTTCGTC
>Ga0180438_10005331_pt1 | contig 17949 bp, 22 predicted proteins | sample SS_ome_12_FD_132455 | JGI IMG/M metagenome (GOLD analysis project Ga0180438, IMG submission 132455) | Hypersaline lake sediment archaeal communities from the Salton Sea, California, USA - SS_3_D_2 metaG | ecosystem: Environmental > Aquatic > Non-marine Saline and Alkaline > Hypersaline >...
GTTTCTTCCAGCTCGGGGTTTGGGTGTGTTGAATTTTTGAAATGAAATGAAAAAATGAAATGATTGCTGGATATTGGATTGTGGTCGCCCAGGGCGGCATTAAAAAATTGGTCAGATGCCATGGAGATAGTCGGATCGGAAATAAAGCCGGTATTTATAAGCCGAATGGACAAGGGAGGTAAACTGCCGGTGGCGTCTGGCCAATTATCAAAATAGAAAGAGGTTGATTTATTGAGTGGTGATGATCGAGATATTCAACCGGGCAATGATGCGGGTCAAGGTGACCATGGCGCCGGTGGTAGTGGCGGGAGTGACGCCGGCGCCGGGGATCCGGGGGTCCAGTCCATGCTGGAGAAGGTTGAGGCGCGGAAGCGGGAGCTTGAGGAGCGGATGGCCGATGGCGGGAACGGGTCCGGGCCCCCAGAGGTGACCTCGACATTTATCCAGGATTGTTTGTATGCCAATGAGCTGGGGGACGGGATGCTGGCGGCGGCGCTATTTAAAGACCGGTTTTTGTTCAACAAGTCCAGCGACGAGTGGCTGTCCTGGGAAGGGCACCACTGGGACCGGGATATCATGGCCCGGTCAAAGGCCTCTGTGGAGCAGGTGGCCCAAAAATATCTGGATGAAGCGGCGGACCTGGTGGGGAAAATCGGGTGGGCCTCTAAAAAAAAGGACCGGGACGCGGTGACCAAATACCAGGACATGCAGAACAAAATCTATAAACGGGTGGGCCGGCTGCGGTCGGAGCGGGGACGGACTAATACGTTGAAGTTTGCGCACACCAATATTTCAAACCAGATTGCCATTAAAGGGGATGAGTTGGATATCAGGCCGTGGCTGCTGGGGTGTAAAAACGGGGTGGTGGATCTTCGAACCGGGGAGCTTCGCCCAGGGCGGCCGGATGATCTGATTTCAAAAGCCAGCCCCTACGAGTATCACGGGATCGATGCGCCGGCGCCCACCTGGGAGATGTTTTTAAAACAGATCCTGGTGGTGATCAAGCATCCGGACAGCCAGGATGCCGATCCGGTGATCCAGGAACACCCGGGCCTGGTAGAATATGTGCAGCGGTTGTTCGGGTATGGGATCACCGGTATGACCGTGGAGCATTTTTTACCCATCTTTTACGGCCAGGGGCGAAACGGCAAGGGTGTGCTGATCGAAACCGTGTCCACGATCCTGGGCAGCTACATGGCGCCGATTCAGTCGGAAATGCTGCTGGACCAGGGGCGCATGAAAAACTCTGCCGGGCCGTCTCCGGATATCATGTCATTGCGGGGGCTCCGGATCGCGTTTGCTTCTGAAACGGACCAAGGGCGCCGGTTTTCAACGTCCCGGGTAAAATGGCTCACGGGCGGGGATACGCTCAAAGGCCGGTATCCTCACGATAAATACGAGACCGAGTTTGATCCCACCCACACCCTGTTTTTAATGACCAATTCAAAGCCGGATGTGGCGGATGACGATTTCGCGTTCTGGGAGCGGGTCCACCTGGTGCCGTTCGAGTTGTCGTTTGTGGAACGGCCAGTGGAAAAATTCAACGAGCGGCCCGCGGATAAATATTTGAGACAGAAGTTGCTTGAAGAAGCGCCGGGGATACTGGCCTGGCTGGTGCGCGGGTGCCTGCAGTGGCAGGCCCAGGGATTGAACCCGCCGGCCGTGGTCATCGATGCCACCAGGGAATACCGGCGGGACGAGGATCTGTTGGGACATTTTTTAAATGAGTGCTGTTTTGAGGATCCTGGGATCGAAACCACGGCCAAAGAATTATATGAACGGTTCTCTGAATGGTGGAAAATTAATGTGTCCCGCAAGGTGCTTTCACAGAAAAAATTCGGCGGCATGATGGTGAAAAAGTTCAAACGGTCAAAATCAGGAACGTACCGGTATTTTGGCGTGGGGTTGCTTCCGGACTGGGAGGGCGAAAAATGAGCTTCAATGGTCCAAAGTCTAATTTTATAGTGTTTTGGATGTGTTATGGATGGTTGCGCCTTCGGTTTTGGACGATCAGGGTGTTAATGTACCAAAGTCGAAAAAACGTTATATAGAAACTGTTTTTTTCTTTTTATGCGCATTAACCCCCCTATGGTCCAAATATAAAGAAAGTGTGTGTGTAAGTATTTAATAATAATAAAAAAAAGAAAATGGACGATTGAAAGGTAAAAATGCAGCTAAAAATAGTCAACAAAACCGGTTTTGGGTATGACACACAGGTTGTTGTGATGGATGGAGATAAGGAAATCGGTCGATTGTTATGTGTTCGTTCAATAGATTTCGATTGGATTACCTCTCAAAGCCTGATCACTGCAAAATTAGACTGTTATATTAATCATATTGAATTACTGGCAGAGCCAAAAAGACAAACACTTCCGTTTTTACAATGGATTCATAACAAACAAGAGATGGAACGTCTGGGTCTGGGGCGGATTAATTAATGAACATCCTGGATTTATACCGGTCAAAGGGGTTGGAGTGTAAAAAAGTGGCGTCCACGCATGGGGGGGAGTATTGCGGGGCGTGCCCTGGGTGTGGCGGGGAGGATCGGTTTCGAATCTGGCCGGATCAGAACAGCGGCCAGGGATCTTTCTTTTGCCGGGGGTGTAAAAAGGCCGGGGACCGGGTTACGTTTTTGATGGAGTTTGACGGGATGAGTTATCCGGAGGCGTGTGCGAGTTTGGATATCCAGATGGAGCGGCGGGAATATCGGACTCCAAAGGCGCCGGGTGAAAGGTTTCAGGTTTCAGGTGTCAGGTGTCAGGAAAAACAAGAAAAAAAAGCGGAATTACCGCCGGAGCTGTGGGTTGAAAAGGCCGGGGAGCTGGTCAAGTGGGCGCATGGAAAATTAATGGAAAATGCCGAGCAGCTTGACTGGCTGGCGGCCAGGGGGATCGATCGGGCGGCTGCGGAGCGGTTTCAATTGGGATGCAATTCAGGGAAAGACGGGCGGGATTTGTGGCGGCCCCGGGAGGCCTGGGGGTTGCCCACCGAGATGAAGGAAAACAAATTCGGCAAGATGGTGAAAAAGCGGCTGTGGATCCCCAGGGGAATTGTCATTCCAGAGGTCGGAGGTCAGAAATCAGAGGTCAGAAGGATCCGGATCCGGCGGCCGGAGGAGAATCCGCCCAGGTATTATGTGATTCCCGGGTCGAATATGGACATGATGTGGATCACCGGCGAGAAACCGGCGGCGGTGCTGGTGGTGGAGTCGGAGTTGGACGGGATTATGTGCCACTGCCAGAGCGGCGGGATGTGTTCGGTGTTGGCGCTGGGATCGTCATCGGCTAAGCCGGATGAAAATTTAATGGAAGTTTTGCGGAATGCGGCGGTGATCCTGGTGGCCCTGGATTTTGACGGGGCCGGTGAAAAGGCCATGCGCTGGTGGCGGGATGAATTTCACCAGGCCAAGCTGTGGCCGGTACCGGAGGGTGGTGATCCCGGGGAGGCATATCAGGCTGGGGTTGATATCAAGGCATGGATCAGTGCCGGGCTTCCGCCGGCGTGGGGGATTGGAGGTTCGCTTTTGGATGATAAAAAACAGGTGGCGGCGATGGAACCAATAAAAATGGAAAAACAGGTGTCGGGTGTCAGGTGTCAGGAAAAAGGCGGTCTCGAGGAGTTGGCGGGGTTGTTGAGACAGCATCCCGTGGTGATTCACAACACGGCCGGGCGCACGTTTTTAGCGGCGCCGTTGAAGTGGCAGCAGCAGCACTGGGAAACGTATCAGTATATATCGAAACTGGTGTTTTTGACGCCCGAGGTGTTCCGGTTTGTGTGTGCGCATCCAGCGGGAAAGATTACCGGGAAAAATATAATTTAAAACAAATATAAATATGTTGATAAGAGATCATTTTCAAAATTTTAAAAGTTACAATCTTCCAAAAGCTCAGTTGATTGTCGCTGATATCCCATACAATGTGGGTGTAAATGCTTATGGTTCAAACCCTGCATGGTATGTTGAAGGGGATAATAAAAAAGGTGAAAGTGATCTTGCTGGAAAAAAATTTTTTGCGACTGATGAAAAGTTTAATTCTGCTGAGTTTATGCATTTTTGTAGCAAGATGATGAGGAAAGAGCCTAAAAAAAGAGGTTGTGCGCCAGCCATGATACTTTTTTGCTCGTATGAACAGCAATGGGGATTGATAGAGCTTGCTAAGCGATATGGTATAAATAAATACATAAATTTAGTTTTTAGAAAAAATTTTAGCGCTCAAGTCTTAAAGGCAAATATGCGAATTGTTAGTAATGCTGAATATGGATTATTGCTATTTAGGAACAAACTCCCAAAGTTTAATAATAATGGGAAAATGGTATTTAATATAATTGACTACGAAAAGGATAAAACCGCTAATCCCCTGTATGAAAAAATTCATCCTACTCAAAAGCCAATTGGTTTGCTCGAAAAATTGATAAAGATTTTTACAGATGAAAATGAGGTGGTGGCCGATCCTGTGGCTGGAAGTGGATCAACGATAATAGCTGCCGAAAACCTTAACAGAAAAGCCTATGGATTTGAAATAGATAGAAAAATTTATCAAAAAGCAAAAGAATGGATTGGTTATAATAGAAAAGTTCGTGAAGAAATAAATAAAACATTATTTTCACAAACTTTAATAGATAAAAGAAATCCAGGTCAACTCTGCTTGTTTAAATAATAATGAATAAGTATTTAGATATATTGCCGATTATTATTATGATTGAAAGTTTTGCGGCGTCGGTGCCGTTGTTTGTTTGTGGGCGGGTTGGATCCGGGCTGTATTGGTTTTCCGCCGGGCTTTTAAATTTCGCGGTGATATTTTGTATTAGAAAATATGGGTGAAACATGAAAAATCAAAAAGAGTTTTATTTTAAATTTTGGATCTTCCGGTTTTATTTGATCATTGAGCCGGATGAGGTGTTGCCGTTTGTTGAGGTGGCGGTGGCGGTGGAGACCAGGCGAATGAAAGCGTGGATGCGAAAAATAAAAAATGCCGGATGACGATCTGAAATTATTGGAGACAGTTAAGGAAAAGGCGCGGGCGGCGCTGGAGAAGGAGGCGTCAAAGGCCAATCTGGAGGCGTATGACAAGGCGTCCAAGATGCTGGATGAGTATGTGGCGGGGCGGAGGGAGCCGTCGTTTGAAAACCGGCTGGAGGCGCGCAAGTATTTAAAACGACTGGGGTACAAGATCGGGCAGACCAAGTTTTACAATGACTGCAAGGCCGGGCTGTGCCGGCTGCAGGCGGACGGGTCCGTGACCGAGGCGGATTTAAAGGCGTATGTGTCCCGGGCCGGGCTGGTCAAGCCGGATCAGTTGTCCTATGAGATCGAATCGTCGGATTTGCAGCGAAAAAAGCAAAAGCGGGAGGTGGACATTCTGGCCGCCAAACTGGAGGATATGACCCTTAAATTGGATGTGCTGAAAAAGAACTTGCTGGACCGCAACCAGGTGGAGACCGAGCAGGCCATCAAGGCCGGCGCGCTCATGGCGGGCTTAAACCATGTGTTCCGGAACGCGGCCAGGGACATCATTCAGCTTGTGGAGGGGAATTTCAAGCACACCCAGGCCCTGGTGGGGTTTTTGATCGAAAAGACAGAGGATTTGTTTGATGAGTTTGCGAGGATGGAGGAGATAGAGATAGAGGTCAGGGGTCAGTAGTCAGAGGTCAGAAAAAAGACGAACGTCGAACATCGAACGTCCAACATCGAATGATGAATAAAAAGGAAAAAAACTATGTTTAAAGTGTTTAAATACCCTGTGCCTATGGTAGATGAGTTTGATATGGATCTTCCAAGCGGGGCAAAAATTTTAAAGGTAGAATGCCAGCGGAATGAGCCATTTATGTGGTGTCTTGTTAATCCTGAAAAAAGAGTATTTGAAAAACGAAAGTTCAGGTTGGCCGGTACCGGGCATGAAATTAACCAGTATTATAATAAAATTAATCATATAAGTACATTTCAAATGGCCGACGGTGCCTTGATCTGGCATATTTTTGAAGTGTTTTAATTAAAAACCCCATACAACCTTATGCAATTATTTGAGCAACCCATAGTTATTGATCAGAAATGGATTCCGGCGGAATTTCAGGCGGTTGAAAAATATCACCTGAAGTTGAAGGCCGGGGAGCGCAAGATCTTCCGGAAAAAGAAGCCCATGCGGTGCAGTAAATGGGCGGAACGGTACCGGGTGGTGACCATGAGCAGTCGCCCAGGGGCGTGGCGAAATGCCACCACGCCGTATCTGGCCGGGGTCATGGACGCGTCGTTTTTCCCGTCCGTGGAAACGGTGATCGTGTGCGCTGCGCCCCAGACCGGCAAGTCCGAGGCCGTGAACAACTGCATCGGGTATGCCGTGGACCGGCGGCCCGGGTCCGCGCTGTATATCTACCCGGACGAGCAGACCGCCCGGGAGAACTCAAAGGACCGGATCGCGGATATGATCCTGACCAGTCCGCAGCTCAAAGGGTATCTTACGGGCGCGGATGACGACATCTCGTTTTACCGGCTGAATTTGCGGCACCTGCAGATTTACATGGGCTGGGCGCGATCCGCGGCACGATTAGCAAACAAGCCCATCCCGTATGTGGTGTTTGACGAGATTGACAAGTATCCCATAACGGCCGGGAAAAAAGAGGCCTCGCCCATGGCCCTGGGGGAAAAGCGCACCCGGACCTATAGAGGATTTCGGAAGATCTGGAAGTTTTCCTCACCCACCATCGAGACCGGGCCGGTGTGGACGGCCCTGTGTACCGAGGCCCAGGTGGTGTTCGTGTACCTGGTGCGGTGCCCAGAGTGTACGGCGCTCCAATACATGGCGTTTGACGAAAAGCATTTTAAAATTCCGGAAGGCGAGCGGGACCCCAACGTGATCGAGGCCCAGAACCTGGCCTGGTATGTGTGCGACGTGTGCGGGGCCAAGTGGGATGATGATCTGCGGGATGAGGCGGTGCAGAATGGGGAATGGCGGGTGGGGAGTGTCAGGGATGGCGCCGTTTTGTATCAAAAAGATGAACGTCGAACATCGAACGTCCAACGTCCAACGTTGAATGAAGGGCAAAAAGAACAGGAGCACAAGGGCGCGGGCATGAAGTTGGAGGAATATCTTTATGCATACCGGCCCAAGAAGGTCGGGTTTCACATCCCGTCTTGGATTTCGCATTTTGTGGGGCTTTCCGAGGTCATGGCGCGGTTTTTGCGGGGGACCAAGGACAAGACGGCGCTCAAGGATTTTAAGAACAGTGACGAGGCGGTGCCGTGGATCCATTACGAGGTGCTGCGGCAGGAAGACGCGATCCTGGCCCTGTGCGATGACCGGCCCCGGGGGCGGGTGCCGGGCGGCGGGGTCGTGGCCGGCCTAGTGGCGGGCGTGGACACCCAGGATGACGGGTTCTGGTACCGGGTCCGTGCCTTCGGGTTCGGCGGTGCGGGCCTGGTCAAAGAGTCCTGGGGCGTGCGCGAGGGATTCGTGACCACGTTCGAGGCCCTGGAGCAGGTGTTGTGGGCGGACAAGTACATGGACGAGGACGGCAATGAATATATCATCCGAATGGTGATCCAGGACGCCCTTGGGCACCGCACGTCGGAAGTATATACGTTCTGCCTGAAGCACCGGGGCCGGATCATCCCCTCTTTCGGCCGCCAGAAAATGGCCCAGGCTCACACCTGGAACAACCTCCAGTATTTTCCGGGCGGAAAAAAGCCCATCCCCGGCGGCCTGCGCGGCGTGAACGTGAACACCAACTATTACAAGGACGAGCTGTCCACCCTGTTGGAGATCTCCCCGGCCGATCCTGGGGCGTGGCACGAAAACGCGGAGTTTTCCGAAGCCTACGCCCGGCACATGACGTCCGAGTTTATCAACGACAAAGGCGTCTGGGAGTGCCCGGCCGGAAAAGATAACCACCTGTGGGACTGCTCGGTCCTGTGCCTGTGCGCCCACGACATCCTGGGTATGATGTTCTGGCCGGCCCCGGACGGAAAAAGCCCCTCCCCTGCCCCGCAGCGGACCGGGCGCGGGGTGCGCAGCGCCGGGATTAACGGGGAGAAATGGCTGGAGAGAAGGAAGGGGTTTGTTAAGAGATGACAAAAAAAACTATTGTGTATTCTGCCGATTTTGGCAATGGAATAACCACAAGCGCTTTTGTTTATGATTTTGTATTGATAGCCGTAATTATTCATAAAATAAGTGATATATTAGAAAATTTATATTGCGATTTAGAAGATGGGCCTTTTGATAAAAATAAACTACTTAAAAATATAGAAAAGGCAATATCGGAAGCCCCGAGAGAGGTTTTTAATGGATAGATACACAATACCAAAAGCGGCGAAAATATGTAAAATGGAAAACGGTCGTTTAAGAGAATATATAGCAAGGGGGTTTATTAAACCGAAATGGCCGGCCAGTGGCCATGGTTCTAAAAACTATTTAAATAAAAACGATTTAATAAAAATCGAAATATTTAAAACTTTATTAAACATAGGTTTTAGTCGAAAATTATCAGCTAAAATAATATCAGAAATAAAAATTAATCAGAATGTTATTTTTTTAAAAATAAATTTAAAAGAAATAAAAAATCGAATTGGTGCAAATCGAGGAGTACAGCCATGAAAATATCAACCTATCCGGAGAAATGCCAGAAATGCGGTTATGCATTTCAGCCGGGAGACAAATTTTATTATGACATGCTCAATGATGACCCAGAGCTGGATGATTTATGTGAGAAGTGTGCGGAAAATATTTCAATGATGGCTTATGGAATAATTGAAGCGGTGAAATTATAGGTGAAAAACATCCCCACGAAAATTGAGTGTTTGAAGGGTGCGGAGGAGATCTGCGGGTTTATCCGGGAGGATCCCCGGCAGATTACGAATTTGATCGAGTTTGAGGGGCTGCCCGCCTGGAAGCGCAACGGGGAGCGCGTCTGGCGGGCACTCAATATTGACCTGTGGAACTGGATGGCGTTTCAGCGGACGAAATATTTGAAAAATACACCCAAGTACATCAAGGAAGGTTTATAGGTTTATAGGTTCAGGGTTCAGGGTTGAAGGATGGCAAGGTTCAAGGTTCTGGGTTCCGGGTTCAAGGTTGAAGGATAACAAGGTTCAAGGTTCTGGGTTCCGGGTTCAAGGTTGAAGGATGATTCCTTTTTTTTTAACCTTTAAACCTCTAAACCTTTGAACCTCTGAACGGGAAACCTTTGAACGGGGAACCTTTGAACCTCAAAAAACCCCTGTCAACATCTTTTTACCCTACATTAACCTCTTTTTAGCATACAACAAGTTCGGATAAGCGTTTTTAGTCAAAACCCCATGATATAGTGTTGCAAAACAAGCAACCACTATGCATAGGGGTTTTTTTTATGGCGATCCTTACCTATACCGAGCAGTTGGAACAGATCGACACGGCTATCACGGCCATCCTCACGGGCGCACAGTCCTATTCTATCGGCGGACGTTCCAAAACAAACGCGGATTTAAAAACCTTAATGGACGAGCGGAAACGCCTCCAGACCCTGGTCCAGCGGGAAACCGACGGCGGGATCCGGGTCCGGGGCGTGACGCCGGTTACGGATCCATGAAAAAGATGAACGTCCAACATCGAACATTCAACATCGAACGTCGAATGAAAGGCAAGGGCCTATGAGAGAAGTTCGACGAAAGAAAATCGAAGTTAAAGAAAATATTATCGACCGGGCCGTGAATTTCTTTTCACCGCAGCGGGGCGCCCAGCGCATGAGGGCGCGGTATGCCATGGCCCTGGCCGGGGCGTATCACGGGGCGTCCAAGAAACGGCGGTCTTTGTCCGAATGGTCCCCGCCCTCCGGAGACGCGGACACGGACATCATTGCCGAGCTTCCCGACCTTCGGGAGCGGTCCAGGGACCTTATCCGCAACAATCCTTTGGCCGGCGGCGCCATCCACACCAAGGTCACGTCCGTGGTGGGCACGGGCCTGAAACTCAAATCCCGGATTGACCGCAAGATTTTGAACATGGGAGAGGACCAGGCCCAGGAATGGGAGGCGCGAACCGAGGCGGAATGGCGGCTCTGGTCCGAGTCAAAAGATTGCGATGCGACCTCGGCCCAGAATTTTGCCGGACTCCAGGATCTATCCTTCCGGTCCACATTGGAAAACGGGGACGTGTTTGTTCTCACCCCGTCAAAGTCCAGCCCGTTTCGCCCCTATTCCCTGCAGCTGCAGCTCATCGAGGCGGACCGGGTCTGCAACAAAGACAGTAAGCAGGACACGGAAGCCCTGGCCGGCGGGATTTTAAAGGACTCTAACGGCCGCCCCAAAGAATACCATTTTTTAAAAGGCCATCCTGGCAACATCTATGCCAAAAAAAACGATTGGGTTGTAGTGCCCGCATTTGGCCCCAAAACCGGACGATCCAACGTTTTGCACCTGTTCCGAAAACTCCGGGTGGGTCAATCCAGGGGCGTGCCCGACTTGGCGCCGGTCATGGAAACCCTGAAACAGCTCGGCCGGTACACGGACGCGGAGGTGGATGCCTCGGTGATCAGTGCGTTTTTTACCGTGTTTATCAAATCCGAATATCATGCGGGCATGTATCCCATGCAGCCCACCAACGAAGTCGGGGGATCCGCCGCGGACAAAGACTATAAAATGGGCCCCGGCGCCATCCTGGATTTACTGCCCAACGAAAGCATTGAATCCGCAAACCCGGGCCGGCCCAACCAATCCTTTAACGATTTCGTGCTGGCTATCTCCCGGCAGATCGGCGTGGCCCTGGAACTACCCTTTGAAATCCTGATCAAGCATTTTACGGCCAGTTATTCCGCGGCCCGGGCCGCCCTGCTGGAGGCCTGGCGGTTTTACATGGGCCGGCGCAAATGGCTGGAGGACCACCTGTGCAAGCCGGTGTATGAACTGTGGATGACCGAGGCCGTGGCTCTGGGCCGGATCGCGGCGCCCGGATTTTTAAGCGGGGATCCGCTCATCCGCATGGCCTACCTGGGATCCGAATGGACCGGGCCGGCCAAGGGTCAGATCGACGAGTTCAAGGAAGTCCAGGCCGCTGAAAAACGCCTGGCGTTAACCCTGACCACCCACTCCGAGGAAACCGCATCATTGACCGGCGGGGACTGGGAACAGAAATTTCCCCAGCGGTCCCGGGAAGAACAGATGAAAAAGGACGCGGGGTTGACTGCGCCGGAAAAAGCCGCTGCCCAAGAAAACCAGCCGGGCCGGGAAAACAGAGGATTCGACAAAGAGGACGAAACCAATGAAGATAATTGACATTCTCACCAGCCCCTGGGCCATCATGCCGGAAAAGCTCTATGAGATTCAGGAAATCTATTCCACGCATCTGAGAGGGGAAAAAATCGACATTGCGGCCATCGAGGCCAAAATCGGCCGGCCTCTGGAAAACGAGACAAAAGAATATGACGTGGTCAATGACATGGCCGTGATTCCCATTCATGGGGTGACCGCCAAGCGGGCCAACCTGTTCACCAGAATATCCGGCGGCGTGTCCACGGAGTTGGCGGCCCGGGACATTGCCGATGCATTAAACAATCCTGACATTAATGGAATTTTGCTGGATATCGATTCTCCCGGCGGTACCGTGGACGGAACCCTGGAGCTGGCCAGCCTGATCTTTGAAGGGCGCGATCAAAAGCCCATTGTGGCATATTCGGACGGGCTCATGGCGTCGGCTGCCTACTGGATCGGGTCCGCCGCGGAAAAGCTGTATATTTCCGGGGACACCGTGCAGACCGGGTCCATCGGCGTGGTGGCCACCCATGTGGATTATTCCCAGTATGAAAAACGTGTGGGCATCAAAACCACGGAGATTTATGCGGGCAAATACAAGCGCATGGTGTCCCAGTATAAACCCCTGTCCAAAGACGGCAAACAGCTTCTCCAAGACCGGGTGGATTACATCTATACCGTGTTTGTTGACGCGGTGGCCCGGAACCGGGGCGTGTCTTCAGAAACTGTGCTCAAAAATATGGCCGACGGCCGGGTATTTATCGGAAACCAGGGCATCAGTGCCGGTCTGGTGGACGGTGTTTCCACATTAGACCGGCTTTTACATACCACCCTGCCGGTGATGCAGGAAGAAAAAACAGTGGGTAAACAATTAATACAATTAAACAAGGAGTTAAAAAATGACACTGGAAGAATTCAAATCCAAATATCCTGATATTGCCAGCGCCCTGATCGAGGAAGGGGATGCGGCCGGCTATAATCGAGGATTTACAGACGGAGAAAAGAAAGGCGCGGAAAAAGCAACCAAGGAAAGTCAGGACCAGGCAATGGCCCAGGGCGCCCAGCAGGAACGCGAGCGCATCAAGTCCGTTCAGGACCAGCTCATTTCCGGGCATGAAAAATTGATCCAGGAGCTCATGTTCGACGGGACAACCACCGGCCCGGAGGCCGCGGTCAAAATTCTGGCTGAGGAAAGAAAACTCCGGAAGAACGTCATAACAACCCATTGGGTTGAATCCCCGGAGGCCCTGCCGGATCCGTCCACGGATAAGGATGTAGACACCACGGAACAAGACAAAAATCTACCCGTGGAGGAGCGGGCCAAAAAGACATGGGACAAAGACGCCAAAGTTCGCAAGGAATTCGACGGGGATTATGAATCATACCTGGCGTGGTTCAAGGCCAATGCCAAGGGCCAGGTTAAAATCCTGCAGGGCAAAGTCGTAAAATAACGACCCAAACAAACAGCAAGAACAAGGAGATACATTATGACGACATTAGTAGCAGACACTCCGAGAGATTTTGAAATCGGGGATCGCAATGAATTTCCGATGATTGCATCGGATGTTATTTATGAAGGCGCCGCCGTTGGCTTGGTTATAGCCACCGGACATGCCCAGCCCCTGACATCTTCCGATCAGTTTGTCGGGTTTGCCGAGGACAGGGCCGATAATTCGACGGGCGCCGCCGCCGCCATCAATGTGCGGGTGGTTAAAAAAGGCAAGGCTAAGTTGGCTATTACCGGCGCGGTAATCACGGATGTGGGGTGCGCGGTGTACGCCCAGGATGACAACACCTTTTCGTTCGTGCCAACTTCCGGAGTATTTATCGGCTTTATGTGCCGATATGTTTCCGCCGGTTATGGAATAGTGGAATTTGACGCAGGCGTTCTTAAAGATCCCCATGAAGGATTTACTGCCGAGACCACTTCTGTGGATAAAACCCTGGACAATCAGGATACCGGAAAGTTGATTTGCGTGGATACGGATGACAAGACCATTACCCTGCCGGCGGTGGCCGCAATGGCATTCCGAATTATGAACGTGGGAGCTTTCGGCACCGTGGAATTGGATGTGGCGCCCAACGCCAGCGATCTCATTATTTATAAAGATTCCAGCGGCACGGATAACCATGGCCTGAAAAACACCAAGGCCACATCGCAAAGACACGATTATCTGGACATCGAGTATGGGGACGCCACCGGATGGATTGTTCGCAAGTCCAAAGGTGTCTGGGCGGATAAGGATAATTCATAAAAATGGGGCCGAGAGCTTAGGCAGTTCTGGGGGGTAAAAACTTTTCAGCCCTGGACATTGAATATAGAACTCGGAACCAAAAAAAAATAAGAAAGGAAATATAAAATGGATAGATTAACCGAACGTCAAGTCATCGGCGCATTTTATAAGACGTTGGCGCAGGATATCGGCGCCTCATGGGTGGATGCGTTATCCAATTATTTCACATCGGACCAGAAGTCCGAAGAGTATGCCTGGCTTGGCATGGCACCGGTGCTGCGCCAATGGATCGGCGGTCGCAATGCCAAGGCCCTGCGTGAGGCCGGACTGACCCTGACCAATATTCATTATGAGGCCACCATTGATATTCTGGTGCGCGATCTCAGGCGGGACCATTCAGGACAGGCCCTGATCAGGATTGCGGAATTGGCCCGCCGGGCCAACGCCCACTGGGCGAGCCTTTTGTCAACTCTTATCGCCGCCGGAGAATCCGCAACCTGCTATGACGGACAGTATTTTTTCGACACCGACCATAGCGAGGGCGATTCCGGAACTCAGGACAATGACATTAGCGTTGATATTTCCGCGGTGCCTGCAGTGAATCATGGAACCACCACGGCCCCGAGTGTTGAAGAAATGCAGTGGGCTATTTTCAAAGGCATTGAGGCCATTATCGGATTCAAGGATGACCGGGGCGAGCCCATGAACGAGGATGCCAGTCAGTTTCTGGCCATGGTTCCAATCACATTTATGCAGGTGGGACTCCAGGCTGTGGCCACGCCATTTCAGGCATCGGCCAGTCAATTGGCCCTTTCCGAGCTCCAGAAGGATTTTACCATCAAGGTCGTTCCCAACCCCCGGTTTACGTCATGGACGGACCGGTTTCCGGTGTTTCGCACCGACAGCAATGTCAAGGCGCTGATCCGCCAGGAGGAAACCGAGGTGGATATGAAGGTCAAGGGCTACGGCTCCGAGTATGAGTTCGACAACGATGCCCACCAATACGGCATCGATACCTGGAGAACCGTGGGTTATGGATACTGGCAAAATGCCTGTCTGGTAACCCTGACATAAGGAAAATCAAAGGCCGATCGATATCAGTCGGCCTTATGAAAAGGGAGATATGTTTTGATGAAAGAACATATAACATTACAAACGGCGGACCTGTTTACCGGAAAAATCGGACTGACCAATAAACAGGCCGAACCTCGGATGGGCAGATTAAAAAAGCTCAAGACCGGAGCTGTGAAAGGCATCCCCTCTTATGAATTGTATGAGATTCAGGGCAGAATACAGTTAAAGCGCGGCGAAATTATCTGTCTGGACAATGTGCCCAAGGGTATGCGTAATTTTCTGGAGCCGGTTAAAAAATCTGACGATGCCGAGGAGTCCCGATAAATGACCCTGGCCGATCAGCTCTCCACGGATTTGTCCGTGTTTTTCAACACGGACGAGTTCGCGGCGCCTGTGACCTATAACACGTCGGATATTTCGGTGATCATTGTGGGACACGGCACGGATGCGGATGCCAATTCGGTGTTTGATTTTGTGGATGTCATTGCCAAGGCGTCGGATGTGCCAACCGTCACCTATCGAACCGACACCCTGGTATATGACGGCCTGACGTGGCGGTATCCCAAAGTTTTGGAGCAGGATGCCTATTGCAAGAAGATCCGGCTGATCCGGAACCAGCGGCCTAAAGTCCGCTGAGGTTCATAGGTTCACCGTTCAAAGGTTCAAAGGTTTAAAGGTTTAGAGGTTCAAAGGTTCAAAGGTTCAGAGGTTCAAAGGTTAAAAAAAGGAATCATCCTTCAACCTTGAACCCGGAACCCAGAACCTTGAACCTTGTTATCCTTCAACCCTGAACCCTGAACCCTGAACCCAAAGCGGGGAACCCACAAACATGGATGTTTATACTCTCACAAACAATCTGTTTACTGCCGTGGCCCAGGACGCGGAGTTGATCGCCTGGTGCCGGTTCCATTACGGACAAAAGCCCAATGTGTATCTGGATCAGGACGACCGGGAGCCTCCGGGCGAGTCGGACGCGCCGGACGTGCAGTTTCACTCCCCGTCAAAATCCGCGGACGAGGAAAACCGGATCGTGGAATATGGTGTGGGCCTGTTTATCGTGGTCAATGATTCATCCCTGGTGACCCGGGCCGAAAGCAATGCGGAGGAATTCACGGCCACGGGCAAGCTGGTGGAGTTCATCGGCCGGATCCTGGCGGTGATCCGCTCGGCCAAGCCCGCCGGGTTTGTGATGGGTTATGACTTTATCACGGATACCCTGACCAGTTTTCCGAATTTCGAGGCGGACGTGGCCGTTGGGTTCAGGGAGCGAATGTGCATCGGGAATGATCCGCTAATATAGGGTTTAAAGGTTCAGGGGTTTATAGGTTCAAAGGTTTAGAGGTTCAAAGGTTTTTAACCCTGAACCCCGGAACCCGGAACCTTAAATTTACGAAAGGAAATTTTATTATGACACAACAGCGCGGCGTAAATACAACGATTATTGTTGGGTTTGAGAATGTCGCATATGGCACCGTGGCAACGGCGGGATTTGTTCTACCCATGAACACCTGCGGTATTGTGGGCGCCAAAAACAGGAATTCGCCGGCCACCCTCACCGGATCCCGAAATACCGTAGCGCCCTTTGTCGGCAATCAGAATGTTTCCGGTCCCATTGTGGTGCCGGCGGATTCCGGCGCCATGCCTTACTGGCTTGCCGCCATGTTCGGCGATCCAACGACCACGGGAAGCGACCCATATACCCATGAGTTCAAGGTGGGATCTTCCATGCCCAGCTTTTCCTTGGAGGAAGCGTTTACGGATCTGGCATCCGCCGTGTACCAGCGGTTTGTGGGATGCAAGATTTCCACGTTTTCCATGACCGTGGGCGGTGATGGAGAGCTGATCTGCAATATGGAAGTGCTCGGCGCCCAAATGAGCCATGAAACCAGCGCATTTGACGGATCCCCGACAACGGTAAGTCTTGCCAGGGTCGAAAATTTTGATGCCGCGATTTTAGAGGGCGGCGGATCCCTGGCCAATGCCACCGAGCTTTCATTGAGTCTGGATTTCGGGCTGGATCCCAACTCTTTTGTCATCGGCGGCGGCGGAATCCGCGGGGATATCCCGGAGGGACTGGTGACGGTTACGGGAAACCTTAAAACCCTGTTCGAAAGCAAAACATTGCTGGACAAAGCCACCGGGGATACGGAAACCTCTTTAAAGGTCACAGTGACGGCCAGCGCCAGCTCGATCCTGGAATTCGAGATCCAGGAGCTGCTCTACTCGGTCAACGGCGTACCCGTGGAGGGACCCCAGGGCTTGATCGTGTCCCTTGATTTTGTGGGATACTATACGGACGGTTCAGAGGCCAGCAATATCGTGGCCAGGGTAACCAATAGCGTGGCCGCATATGATCTGATCATATAGGAAAGCGGAGGTTTTTAGTATGCGCGAAGTAAACGGCGTAAAGGTGCGGGGCCTTACCCGGAAAGAGCTCCGGGATCTTAAAGAATATGGATTTTATTTTTCATATTACAGCCCGCCGATTTTAAACATGAACCTGGTGGACGAGGGGATACAAAAGGTCATGGATCTTTGTGTGCAGGATCCGGACGCCTTGAAAGCCCTGGAAGAACAGCCCCATAAAAAAACCATGGAAGTATTCGGCGGGATCGTGAAGGAAACCTACGGGGCAAGGGATGAGGAAAAAAACTTGCCGACGTCTGGGGATGGATCTCAGACACAAAGCGAATAAACTACTGCAAAACATGCCTGGCCAGCAAAAAAAAGGCCAAAAAAATCCCGCCCTGTAAAACCTGCGATTATGGTTCTCACAAAAGGCCGGCGATTATGCCGGAAAACCTGGAGGTCCTGGATCTCTGGGAAGATGTAAGAACACAATGGCGGGGCGCGGGTCTTGGGGTTATCGGCCTGGATTACCGGGAAGTAAGGGCAAGGGCGGCGGAATTGGATATTGAGTTAAGCGAGTGTATGTGGAGAAAGATCAGAAAGCTGGAGCGGATCGAGCTGAAAAAACAAAATAAAGGTTCAGAGGTTCAGGGTTCCGGGGTTCAGGGTTAAAAACCTTTGAACCTTTGAACGGGGAACATTGAACCTGTTTATTAACCTTTGAACGGGGAACCTTGAACCCATAAAAACCGGGAGGTTTTTTGCTTCACGCAACCACAAAAGGATTCACAAATATTGAGCGTGCTCTGAAAACGGAGTCCATGCGCCAGGAAAAAGCCCTGAACACATCGGTCAAGGTGGAAGGGTTCCGGCTCATGCGGCTGCTCAAAAAGCAGATCCGGGAAGGCGCGCCGGGCGGGAGGAAATTTCACCCGTTGACGTTTCTGGCCAGGGCCTGGGGCGCCAAGGGCAAAGGGATTGCGGCAAACAAGCCGCTGCGCCGGCTGGCCATTGCGGTGCGGTATTTTGTCAAGGATCAGCGGCCTTTTGACATGCGCATCGGCTGGACCGGACCCA
>Ga0180438_10005333_pt1 | contig 17941 bp, 16 predicted proteins | sample SS_ome_12_FD_132455 | JGI IMG/M metagenome (GOLD analysis project Ga0180438, IMG submission 132455) | Hypersaline lake sediment archaeal communities from the Salton Sea, California, USA - SS_3_D_2 metaG | ecosystem: Environmental > Aquatic > Non-marine Saline and Alkaline > Hypersaline >...
ATTCTTTGTGCCACACCCCTTGACTTCCTAATATGCGCATGCATACAATCTGCTAGCAAAGCCAGATATTGACTTAAAGGAGGACAAATGGATATGTGGCTAGTTCTATATTGGTCAGGACCTATTGGCGTTGGCATCTTCCTTCTGTGTCTGGGTGGCATGATCTACCTGCTCAAAAGGGCTGATGAGGTGGATAAGCGCGTGAAGGCGTTTGAGAAGGAAAAGGGACTGGAGAAGAAATAGGGAACGGCCGCAGTCATGCGGCGACCCAGTCTTTACCGTCGAACGCTATACATCCGGAGATTTCAAGTACATGGAAGGTGGCCAGTGATCGTCAGGAGTTGCTTGGGCTGACTTCGCCGGTCTAATACTGATACCAGTGAAGCGTTTGCAGGCCACCTCCCGGTGTGCTGGCACCTGAACAGCAGCCGATGATTTCGAAAGCAGCCTTGAGGTTGCCAGAAACTCGGCTGTGAATTGCTGGAGCTAAGCGCTGATGCTAGAATCTCCCTATGGGAAAAGGCTCCAGCGTAATTGCGGTCAATCGCAAAGCTCGTCACGACTACCTTATTCAAGATACTCTTGAGGCAGGCATCGCTCTGAGGGGTTCTGAGATCAAATCTATCAGGGCAGGCAAGGTTAGTCTCGGCGACGCTTACGCGCGGCCGGAAAACGGTGAGTTATGGCTGTACAATAGCCATATCGCTTCTTATGATGCTGCCGGCCATAATACTCATGAACCCACCAGGCCCCGCAAGCTTCTTCTGCATCGGAAGGAGATCGATGAACTGGCCGGGAAGGTGATGCAGAAGGGTTTGACCGTAGTGCCCTTGAAGCTTTATACTAAGCACGGGATCGCTAAGGTGGAGCTGGGTGTGGCCAAGGGCAAGAAGGTATATGACAAACGAGATACCATTGCCCGGCGGGATGCAGCAAGGGAAATCGAGCGCGCACTAAAGCGTACAAGGAGGTGACGGCAAGTCAGACCGGGATACGGGGGCGCGTGGGTTCGACAGGGGGAGGCCTACAGAATTGCAGGCTGAGGTGCCACTAACCTCATAAAACAAGTGGCGAAAAATAACTGGCGAACCTGTTTACGCTTAACGGTTCACATCTGGTCTGAACTCTCCTCGAAGTTCGGTACTAGGTGTCAGAAAAAATCGAGGTGCGCCAATTCCCGTGCCGATAGGGGTTGGTTAAGGTAAATCGGCTGGTCTAGCTGGATTCAGTCAGCTGATGAAAGCTAGACGAGATAATGGGAGCTGACTAAGCCTGTAGGATATTCTGGCAACCTTCTTTTGGACGGGGAGTTCGACCCTCCCCCGCCTCCACCACGTAGTAGCAGGAACACCAGCTTCTGTTGCTAGTGTTTCTCGTTGAGGACGATGCCCATTGTTAAGTCGCTCTAGCGATACGGCTTTGTTTTCGGTAGATTACCTCCCTTTCTCTGATACCGTGTGCGATACCATATGCGTAAGCAGGCAGGAGAAGACTCAGCACGGCCAGGTGGCCGGCACAGTCGATAGGTGCAACCACATCCTTGTTGAGAGTGATGCTCGTTGGAGATGAGCGCTGAAGTCTGTTGCTGTACAAGGTTGTGAGAAGCCCTTCTGGGAGGATGGGAGGGTTCTATGTGTAGAGAATGCAGCATTGAGTACTGGTCATCCTGCTATGGATGGTACTTCTGGCATCTTTACAGGAATGGTACAATATCTTGCCTGTTGACCCCGCCTCGGACTTGGGCTAAAGAAGCTGGAGGAGATACTAACTGATGAACAAGCAAAGATGGCTAGCGATTGCGGCGATTGTGGTGGTAGTAGTAGTGCTTGCGATTGTACTTGACACAGTGATATTGAACCATCGGCCAGCTATTGCGAGTCTGGAAGCCGACCCGGAGAGAGCTATTCCCTGGGGAAGTTGCCAAATAACGTGTAATGCTACGGACGCTGACGATGATGAACTAAGCTATGAATGGTCGGCTAGTGGTGGTGAAATAGAGGGGGAGGGAACTGAAGTGACCTGGAGTGCCCCTGGCTCTGAAGGCTCCTACAATGTTACAGTCACGGTGACTGATGGCCGCGGCGGCGAAGTCTTGAAGTACGTAATTATCACTGTGAGGGCCAATAGAGCACCAACCATTACCAATGTGGTGGCGGATGCAGACTGGGCCACGCCTTCAGGTACTGTCCAGGTGACGTGTACCGCTTCGGATCCTGACGATGATGAGCTGAGCTATGAATGGTCAGCCGACGGGGGAAGCATTTCTGGCATGGGCAAGACAGTGAGCTGGACTGCTCCCACAGAAATCGGCATATACCACATCACGGTCGTAGTTACGGACGGTCATGGGATGAAGGACACATGGCCATTGGTACCCCTCGGAGTGACAACGGGTACTCCGCCAACAATCGAAGACCTCATTGTCACTGCCGAGCACAAATACTTGAAAACGACCACGTATGGGTACATGGTGGGGAAAGGCAAAGAATACAATATTGAGTGCGAAGTTTCAGGCACTAGTGTTGGAGTATCTTACAACTGGTCCTGCGATGGAGGCGAGATTTTCAGTGAAGGCTCTACAATTATTTGGACCGCCCCGAATGAATCTGATTACTTCACAGTCACGGTAATAGTATCTGATATCGCTGAAAATAGGGTGCCTGGCAGTCTAGTTTTGAAAGTGGTGGCCTGTTCGACGTGTGCTTTTGGATAGGACTATACATTATTCAGCGCTAAGATACTGGCTGAAACCACAGACACTGCAGAGAGTAAGCAATGAACGAGAAAAGATGCCTGGCAATTGTGGCGGGGACAGCAGTGCTGCTCTTAACTCCATCTTGCGTAGTAGATAACTTTTCGCCGGTCATAGCTGGCTTGGAAGCCAGCGCGGGCTGGGCTTTGCCTTCAGATAGTCTCCAGGTTACCTGTAATGCTTCGGACGGGGATGGCGACGAGTTGGACTATTACTGGTCGGCGAGCGAAGGCAATATTACCGGTACAGGCGCGGAAGTCACCTGGACTGCTCCTGGAGAGATTGGTATTTGCGAAATCACAGTTGTAGTTGACGATGGTCAGGGCGGTACGGACAGCGGTTCATTAACTCTCTTTTCAGCATGCGGAACTCTGCCAATTATTGAGAACATGATTGTTACTGCTAGAGAGCCGAAGTATTTGAAGGAGACCAGCTATGGGTATAAGGTCGGCAAAGGAAAAGAATATGATATTGAATGTATTGCCTCAAACACTAGCGGCGAACTGGTTTACGAATGGTTATGCGATGGCGGCGAGATTTTAGGTGAAGGCTCTAGTATTACCTGGACTGCCCCAAATACATCCGGTATCGTTACAGTCATCGTAGCAGTGTTTGACGTGTCAGGTCGTATGGACAATAGGAGTATAATCTTTAACGTGGTGCCCTGCACGTCATGTGAGTTTGGATAATCTCGGGAGATAATCAGCGATTCTAGCTAAGGATATGACTTTGCAGGTGGCAAATCTGCCTACCGTTGCCTTTCATATAGAACATCCCGAACAGGAGAGACCATCTTGAAGCGGCTCCTGGCACTTCATAACAGGTTGGCCAATTTCTTGAGAGGCACATTCCGGGACCGCTTCAGGAGATACCTGATCCTATCCCTGGTAATCCTGGGAGTGGTCATCGGTTTCACAAGTCAAGGAAAGGTGAGTGACGGTGATGGCTTCGAGGTCCATTTCTTCTATCTCAGCGGCTGTCCACACTGTGACCAACAAAGACCGTTTAACGAAAAGTTGGCCGAAGAATATACTCAAATTCAAATTATTGAACGCGACGCCGGTACACCTGCAGGAAATGCCTTATTGTCCGATATGCTTGCAGAGCGAGGGATAGAAGACGAGCCGGAGTTTCCGATCACAATCTTCGAGAATCAGGTATTTGGGGGCTGGGAGTCGGAAGAAACAACTGGCAGAGATATTGAGGATGCACTGGAGCAATGTTTGGCAGGAGAGTGCCCGCCGCCGACAGGCGAAGAACCTGCTGACGGAATCGTGCTGCCCATCATAGGGAAAATCGTACCCGGAGACTATTCTCTACCAGCATTGGCTGTGATTCTGGGACTTGTGGATGGCTTCAATCCGTGTGCTATGTGGGTGCTTGTTTACCTGATATCCCTGATTGCGCTTCTGAGGGATAAAAGGAAAGTATGGCTGATCGTCGGTTCGTTTGTTCTGGCTTCGGGGATCCTGTATTTTCTGTTCATGACAGCGTGGCTGAATGCTTTCCTGCTCATCGGTTACGTTAAACCGGTGACGATTGTGATTGGATTGGTAGCTCTGGGTGGAGGGATATGGCAGATCAGGGAATTTGTACAAACGAAGGGCGCCATTGTCTGTGAAGTTACGGATGAGGAATCTCGAAAGAAGACGATGACCAGAATAGAGAAAATTGTATCTTCCCCAATAACCCTGGGAACTATAGTGGGAATTGTAGCTCTGGCGTTTGCGGTCAATTCCATTGAGTTCGTCTGTTCAGCGGCGGTCCCGGCAATCTTCACTCATGTCCTATCCCTAGCCAGCCTGACCACTCTGCAATACTATGGCTACATCCTGCTGTATGTCTTATTATTCATGCTTGATGACCTTGTTATCTTCGGCTCAGCTGCTATTGCCCTGACCTCAAGTCTGGGAGAGCGATATGCGAAATATTTTAGACCGGTAGGTGCAGCGATACTAATACTACTGGGAGTGCTGCTCCTGGGGTGTCTTTACTCCGGTCGGTTCGAGATTCTGTCACCTGTATGCGGCGTACTATGGTAGGCGGGCGGATGGCGCCATATAACCGGTTCCGGCGACTTCAGAGGTGGAAGAAGTGGCCCATGTCAGAACACCCCAATCATCTTCAGGCCCACATAGACCATATAAGCAACGAAGATATACCTTAATGGCTTCGCTGGGAGGACATGCGCTGCTCGGGCTCCAAGTGGGGCCAACGGTGTGCTCGTAACGGCCAAGCATAACCATACTGGCAGATTCAAATAGCCTATGGAATGGGGGGGCAAGCCAGTTACTCCCAGCCCATTTGCAATGTAGCCGACGATACCACCGAAGCTGGTGAGGATTATCGATGCCACAGATGTCCCCACTGCAACGTGCATGGAGAAATTCAGCGCCAACACGAGAATCGGAACTATCAATACTCCTCCGCCAAGGCCGGTCAGCCCGGTCACCACGCCCACGATGAAGCCGCAAGCTGCCCCAAGTTTGAAATTCTCCCGTGGTTCTGCGCCGTTTCTTGTCAGGTTGGGCATCAGCCCCAGACCCATCCAGACGGCAATGGCCAGAACCAACCCTCCGAAGCCCATTTCCAGTATTTCACCAGGGAGACGAGCAGCTAGAGTAGCTCCGGCCAAAGCCCCAACCAGCCCAGCGGTGCCGAAAGCCAACGCAATCTTCCAGTGGATCGCCTTCCTCTTGTTATGCCCCCTGGCGCCATTAATGGCTGTGGGCAGGATCACGAGCAGACTGGTCCCGAAGGCCATTCTTATAGCAATGTCTGTAGGGACACCGGTAGCCAGTATGACCCAGTAGCCGATGGGTACCATAATAGAACCACCGCCAATGCCCAGCAATCCACTAGCAAAGCCGGCAGCGGCACCCCCAGCCAGTAGTGTGAAAATGAGCGGTGGTGTCAAGCTGTCTCTGACCCCCAGCTTGCTTCTAAGTCAGCAAAGCCTGATTGACCGCTTTTCACCTGTAGAACGACGAGAGAGTTCCCCTGGAAAGAGGTTTCTCTTCTATTGGCGTAGGAAGACCGCATAGTCACAGAATACTTCGATACCTAGCCTGGTTCTCCCATGAGTGCATCAACTCCGCCAAGGAAATCACCGACCGTTCAAATTATATCATTGGTTGAGGAGCTGGCGGGCGAACCGAAGGGTCGTGGTATAGTCAAGAAGGGTGTAGTTGCACGTAAAGGCGAGACACAGATGATTTGCCAGCCGAACCGCCGTGTAGGTAATGTCAGCTTGACGCTATGTTTACAAAGCTGTTTTTTGGGGCTAAAATAAGTATGATGTCGGGCGGTTAGCTCAGTGGTTAGAGCGCTTGCTTCACACGCAAGAGGTCACTGGTTCAAGTCCAGTACTGCCCATTGTAACGACTAGCAAAAGGAGGTCAACAAATGGACGAAGGCAGAGGGGGCATGGTCAGCGCCGGTGGAGTCTTGAGCATAATAGGAGGTGCGCTGGAAGTGATTGGAGGCGGGCTAATGGTTGGCCTAGTAGGCACTGGGGTGCTGCCGAGGCTATGGCATATCTTGTTGCTTCCGGGGCCGGGAGATCCCTTTGTCAAGTTTCTTCCACCACTGTGGTTGATTGTTGTAGGAGGAATTCTACTTGTTCTGGGCATAGTGGCTATAGCAGGGGGCGTGTCGGCCACAAAAAGGGGGAGCTTTGGCTTGTCTCTGGCTGGAGCTATCTGCGCCCTTCCCTCGGGTATCTTAGGACTACTGGCAATCATTTTTGTCTCCTTGGGCAAGAGGGAGTTCTAGGCGAAGTATCAGATGCCGAAGTGGCGGAACGGCAGACGCGCTACGTTCAGGGCGTAGTGTCCTCACGGGCGTGAGGGTTCAAATCCCTCCTTCGGCACCAACTAATCGAGTTGTGTATACGCCTGTAGCTCAGCAGGATAGAGCGCAGCCCTGCGGAGGCTGAGGTCGCGGGTTCAAATCCCGCCAGGCGTGCCAGGGGCGGTTAGCTCAGTGGTGAGAGCGCCTGTCTTACACACAGGAGGTCACTGGTTCAAATCCAGTACCGCCCACCACGTGTAACGATAGCACCTTCCAATGGACAATCCAGAAGAATTTCCTTCATGGATCTGCTGAAGTCTCTTGACAAGATCGTTTGCCGTGATATAATGAGTGCAAAGAACTTTGCGTGGCAAAGCTTAGTACTCGCAGAATCATTGTAAGGAGGTTCATCATGGTACAAGGACTCAGTCTAAAGGAAATCCAACGCAAGGTCTATATGTCATCTTTCCAGGACGGTCTTTGGGATATCTTCTTGGGACTCTTCTTACTGGGCTGGGGTTTAGCCATACTTGCTGACGCGGCGTATTTGCCCGGCGTCTTTTTCATAGCTCTGTATTTTGCGATATGGGGAACAAAGAAATCGATCACCTACCCGCGCATCGGGTACGCCAGGTTCAGTACTACGAGCCGGCGTCGAGTCACTGTAAGGTTTGTCATTCTAGGAGTGATGGTGCTCTTAGTAGGTATGATGGTGGGGTTGCTATGGGGGATCGATACGAGGCCACAGTGGCTCGTCGACTACTTCCCGTTAATATTCAACGGAGTTTTAGCGGCAATCGTCTGTTTCATCGCATACTGGGCCAGAGTTAACCGCTTCTATCTGTATGCTGTGCTGATCTTGCTTGGAGCGGTTTTTCACCTGTGGCTGGGTGTTCCATGGGAATTTGGGTTTATCGGTGCCGGCGGTATCATAGCGTTAGCCGGTCTGGGGATACTGGTCATCTTCCTGCGCAGGTATCCGAAGATAGTTGAGGGGGCAGATAATAGTGACCGACAATAGTGTGGAAGGCCAGGAAATTGTCCCCAAAATCGACAGGACAATCCACGAACCCTCACGATATACTCTTATGGCGTACCTGTATGTTGTCGAGGTTGCCGATTTCTTGTTTCTGTTGCGTCAAACCGGCATGACATGGGGCAATCTTTCCGCTCATGTTACCAAGTTAGAGGCTGCTGCCTATGTGGTTATAGAAAAGGAGTTCATTGGTAGAAAACCTCACACCATTGTCCGACTTACCGAGCAGGGGCGCGATGCTTTTGAAGAATATAGGGAAAATATGAGAACGGTGCTTGAAAATCTACCTGCGAAGTAGGCGCAGCCTAAGCGTACCTGAGGTCCAGCGGCTGGGCCAGGACGCCAAAACAAGGTGCCGTTGCCAAATCATGATTCTGACGGGCCCGATGCTGGCGAGACAGGACGGGTTAGTATGAGTCTGGCCCGAAGCTGTGATGAGATTGAATCGGTGCTAGAAGAACACGGAAGATAATGTGCGAATGGGCTAATTCGGATTTCTGCGCCTTAGCAAGCGGTATATACCGAGAAAGACGTTCATTCTAGGCACCCTGTTCATGTAGGCTACGTAAGCATCACCGAACTGCTCGATCAGGCGTTGGTCTTCCTCTCTACAGCCCATATAGACAACTGCTGTGCCTAGGGCCCCGAGCACTGCGAACAGCCAGTGGGGATACCATAGCAGAGTGGTGAGGAAGATTGCATAGATAGCGCCCGTGTATTGCGGGTGCCTGACGACGGCATATATACCCGTATCGACCAGTCGAGTGGTGTGGACAAACGACTTGCCTCTGGAAACACTGCCTCGTCGAGGGAACATGACTATCGGGGCCATGACGAGCACCATACCGAATGCCCATACGACCCAGCCGATAATGAATAATGCGAGATGTGACTCTACTTGTACTACGCCTGTCAGTACGAGAGGATTGGCCGGGAAACAGGCGATACACAGGATGGTTATGAGCGTACTCCATAGTATGTTTCGCCGATTCCGGAATGAGGAGTTACTGTTCATATCCGTTTCTTGGTCAAATGGCTTGCCAGCTTCTTAACCATCGGTACCGGGGCATATAGTCCTGCAACGGGCAGTGCGCAATATGCGCGGCAATCAAGTGCTGCCCAAGCTGGTACAGTGAATGATATTATCATAGTCGGCACTTGAATTGCGTTGCCGGTTCGGTGGTACTACTCCTGGGTGGTGGCAAGGTAGTGATTGACTACCGCCGATCAAGGTTCATTTTGAATCGGAAGGAGCACCTTAGTCGACCAATACTGTCCCTGTAGGAGGGGTGCATGCCGCATGATAGCGCTACAGCAACGAATGTGCATCAATAGCGATAGGTACCGAGCCAGAGGTCCGGCACCAGGATTTGGTTGCTTTGCGGGCGCGGCAGCTCGAGTTGACAAAAGTATGCTGAATGTGCTAACTTGTTCAGCCGACTTAGTGCAAGTCACCAGAGAAACCATTCACGGACTATGCAACCGGACGGGAACTAGATAATGAGATATGCAGAAACAGGAACCAATCTGGAAATCGACCTATCCCGAGGAAGTATTGAACGAGATGCAAGTGACCCAAGATTAACCGAACTCTACTTAGGGGGGCTGGGTACTAATGCCAAGATACTGTGGGATAGGGTCCCCCCTGAAGTTGAGCCGTTTTCCCCCGATAACCTACTGATATTCAGCGCCGGTCTGTTAGCTGGTACATCCGCGACCGGAGCCAACCGCACCGTAGTGTCAACAATTTCCCCCCAAACCTTGTTGATGGCGTATTCGATAATGGGTGGATTCTGGGCACCAGAGCTGAAATTTGCCGGCTATGACAAGGTGATCATCCGCGGTAAGTCGCCCAAACTGGTCTATCTATGGATCAATGATGATGATGTGGAGATACGGGATGCCTCTCACCTGAAGGGCAAGAGCTCTCTGGAAACTGCGGAGCTCATTCGACAGGAACTGAAGGAACCGAAAGCTCAAGTGGCCAGTATTGGGCTGGCCGGTGAAAACAGGGTCTACTATGCTTCCATCGAACAAGGCAGGTCAAGTGCGAGCCGGGGCGGAATAGGGGCAGTGATGGGAGACAAGGGGCTGAAGGCGATCGCTGTTCGTGGGAAAAAGGACCTCAATGTTGCTCGACCGGAAGAATTCATGAATTTGGGTAAGGAAGTGCTTAAGTATATCGAATTCCGGCGAGACAACCCTATAAACGGGGTGCCGCCTATTCTGGCTGGGATTGGGTCACCGCAGGAGATGTCCATTCACGATGAGGAGTGGCACACCACGAGCTTCTCGTGGGGACATGCGCGCCATCGGAGAAAAGATTTCTGGACCAAGGAGAATGCGAGGAAATGGAAGAAAGTCCAGGACAAAGCGGTGGAGCGGCTCATAAGTTGTTACAACTGCCCGATGGAATGTGGGGCGGTGATTGCACACCCATCCTTGGGACTATCCAAATACATGATGAAATGCTACTCCAAACTCACTTATGTGATGGGAGCTATGACAGACGACCTGGAGTTTGGTTTCAAAATTGCGGGAGATGCTCAAGGATATGGAGTGGACGGGTATACAACGCCTCAGGCCATGGCCTTCGCCATCGAGCTTTACGAGAATGGAATTCTGACCGACAAGGACTTGCCCGGATTCCCGTCCAAGAATGAGGAAAGGTTCTTCTATTTGCTTGAGAAGATTGTGCGGAGAGAAGGGGTAGGCGATGCTCTGGCCAATGGGGTTTACTGGGCAGCGCGTCAGATTGGCAAAGGGGCAGAGGCCTACGATCACAATACCATAAAGAAGCAGGAACAGATCCCTATTAAGTTGGGTATGCTGAATCCCGTTTACTACATTATGTGGTCAACCGGTGAGAAGATAAATATTACCCAGATTGAAGGACAGCTCCCCCAGGCACCTTTTATGGAGAGAGCACTGAGGGAGGAGTTCGTGAGAGATTGGCCCCAGGTGCCTACGGGGAAGGAAGAACGATTCAAACAGTTCATCCTTGACTGGGGAGACGAAGACAAGAGACTACCGTTTTGGCCACCTGTTGACCTGGTGTTTGATCTTGTTGAGTGGCAAGAGACTATGCATTACATTGATGACGCGACCGGTATATGTGCCGGCTTGTCGTCATTCCCTCTTAAGCCTCCATATCACATACACAATCTACCCCCCATAATCTCGGCAGCAACGGGGTTGGATATCGATGAAGCGAAATTGTGGGAGATAGCCAGAAGGAACCGAACTCTGCTTAGGGCCATCAACGTTAGAAGAGGTATGAGGAGGAAGGATGAACGTCCTCCGGATGACCACTGGAAGAAGCGATTCCCTGAGTTTGAGGAAAAGCTCCAGGACGATTACTATAAGTTCAAAGGGTGGAACGATGAAGGAATTCCTGCCAAAGAAACTCTGGACGAACTTGGGTTGGACTACGTTAGCCAGGACTTCGAGAAGAGGGGAGTGTATGAGGGGAAAGAGTCCAAGGTAGCTAAGAAGGCTTCGTCCGAAGGCGAAAAAGAAAAGCCGGCCAAGAAGAGTTCCAAGAAAGGGAAAGGTCAGAGTAAGAAACAATGAAAACCGTGAAGCTAATCAAAGTTGACGTTGATAAATGTAACGGTTGCCGGGCTTGTGAAGCAATTTGCTCTGCCTTCCATGCTGTTCCAAAGTATAGTAGCACCAACCCGGAAAGATCTCGGATTCGAGTACTTTTTGATCCATTGAGGGACATCTATGTTCCGGTAATAGCAGGCGAGTATACTGAGGCCGAATGTAATGGGAGAAACGTCTATACCATCGACGAGAAGGAATATGATGAATGCGCTTTCTGCAGAGCTTCCTGTCCGTCCAGGGATCTTTTCAAAGAACCTGATTCCGGTCTGCCTTTGAAGTGCGACATGTGTGAAGAGAAGTCGCCGGAAGAAGAGCCGCTATGTGTTCAGTGGTGTATAAACGATGCACTGACTTACGAAGAAAAGGAAGAGGAAGGAGAGGAGGAGGAGAAACCACGTGAAATGGAGATAGGGTTAGAATCATTGGTGAGGAAGTATGGAGCGAAGACGGTAAGCGACACGCTTGCCCGAATCACCAAGGGCTAAGAGATCAAGCCAAAAAGAGAGGAGTAAAAGATAGTCGAGATTGTAGCCCCCTTTGAAGAGGGGATAGATGCGGTAAAAGAGGCGGGCGGGGACGCCTTCAAGCTATGTTATCAATGTGGGCTTTGTGATACTGTCTGCCCGTGGAATCGGGTCAGGATGTTCAGTATGCGCAAAATCGCCCGTCAGGGCACGTTTGGTTTGCCTGAGATAGAGAGTGAAGACATATGGCGTTGTACCACCTGTGGAAGTTGCCCCGAGCGTTGCCCCAGAGGAGTAGGTACGATAGATATTACTCTTTCTTTCCGCAGGATCGCCTCGGGCGCGGGAATCGCTCCCGCTCCAGTCCACACTGCAAGCGTGAGCGTGAGTACTGAGGGGAATCCCCTGCGTGAATCACGAGAAAAGAGGGGCGATTGGGCGAAGGATCTGACTGTCAAAACGTTCACCGAGGGGACAGAGATTCTTTATTTTCCATGTTGCTACCCCAGCTATGACGCAAGAACGAAGAAGGTGGCTATTGCCACTGCCAATATCCTTAGCAAGGCGGGGGTAGATTTCGGGATATTGGGACCCCAGTTGAATTGCTGCGGAGAGAGTATTCGTAAGATCGGTGACGAGGCACTTTTCAGGCACCTGGCCAGGGAAAATATTAAGACCTTCATCGACAACGGGGTGAAGAAGATCCTTGTTTCTTCGCCACATTGTTATCACACGTTCAAGAATGAGTATCCCGAATTCAGTGTGAATTTCGAAGTAGTGCATGCCTCTCAATACCTGTTGGAGCTTATCAAACAGGGCAAGCTTGAGTTCACCAAGGAGTATAGGAAGAAAGTCACTTATCATGACCCGTGCTACCTTGGTCGACATAATGGCATCTATGATGAACCGCGAGAGGTCTTGGAGAAGGTACCGGGTTTGAAACTGGTGGAGATGGTGGATTCGCATGAGGATAGCCTGTGCTGTGGAGGAGGAGGTGGCGGAATTTGGATGGATGTTCCAAAAAACGAAAGGTTCTCTGACCTTAGACTGGAGCAAGCTATCGAGGTAGGGGCTGAGGTGCTGGCTACTGCCTGCCCATACTGCATCACCATGTTCGAGGACAGCAGGCTAACGCGTCAAGATAGTGAAGTCATAGAGGTCAAAGATATTACGGAAATCATTCAAGAGGCGATTTAGAGGAGCAAAGAGCGTAGACACCGGGAAGACGGTCAGGGGAATTGGTGATGGAGGGTGTTACTTCAAGCCCATTTCTAGGCCGGACTCCATTGTCAGTCTCCATAATCGGGGTGATCCAGAACCTGGTGCGAATGGAAGGAAATGGAAGAAGAACCAACTGAAGGACGATTGGGCGCTGGCCCTGAAGAGAAGAACATCGGCGACGTTATGGTTGTCGGGGGAGGCATCAGTGGTATTCAGGCTTCGCTTGACCTGGCTGAGCTAGGCTTTAAGGTTTACTTGGTTGATAAATCACCGGCCATCGGTGGTAAGATGGCCCAGCTCGACAAGACATTCCCTACCAATGATTGCTCCCTGTGCATTGAATCTCCCAAGTTCATCGAATGCAGTAGGCATCCTAATATAGACCTTATTACCTATACCGAGATCGATGAGGTAGAGGGTGAAGCAGGGGACTTCAAGGTAACGCTAACCAAGAAACCCAGGTATGTCATAGAAGATGAATGCCGTGGTTGTACCACCTGCACCGAGTACTGCCCGGTCAGAGTTCCGGATAAGTACAACCAGGAGTTATCCGACAGTAAGTGCACCCATATATACTTTGCGCAATCGGTGCCACTGGTCACCTATATAGACCCGGAAACTTGTCTTTTCCTCAAGGAAGGCAAATGCAACATTTGCGTCGGGGTCTGCAAAAACAATGCCATAGACCTTCACCAGAAGCCAGAGAAGATGGAAATACAGGTGGGGGCGATAATACTGGCTCCTGGGTACGAAGCCTTTGACGCTAGATTGAGGGGCGACTATGGCTACGGAAAGATGCAGAACGTGGTGAGCGGTCTTGATTTTGAGCGGATACTATGTTCTACCGGTCCTTACGAAGGGGAAATAAGGCGCCCTTCTGATGGAAAGCATCCGAAGAAGATAGCATGGATTTCCTGCGTAGGGTCCAGACAGGTTATACCTGGTGGCAACACCTATTGTTCAGCCGTATGCTGCACCTACAGCCAGAAGCAGGTTATCCTAGCCAAAGACCATGATGACGAGATAGAGGCCACTATCTTCCACAATGATGTGCGGTCATTCGGCAAGGACTTCGAGCGATTCTATCAAAGGACGGCGAACCTCCCTGGCGTCAGGTTCATCAGGAGCTACGTGTCAATAGGGAGAGAGATACCGGAGACTAAGAATGTGACCATCAAATACTCCACTACTGATGAAGGGGTAAAGGAAGAAGAATTCGATATGGTGGTGCTGGCTGTTGGTTTGAATCCTCCTGATGATACGGCACGGTTGGCTGAAAAGCTGGGGATAGAACTCGAATCTCACGGATTCTGCAAAACGAATCTGGATAACCCCATTGAGACTTCCCGACCGGGAATTTTCGTCAGCGGAGCCTTCCGGGGTCCTATAGACATCCCCGAGTCGGTAATGGGAGCCAGCGGGGCCAGTGCCATCTGCGGCCAACTTTTGAGGTATCGGCGCGGGAAGCTGGCCAGAGAAAGGGTGTATCCGCCGGAAAGGGATGTCTCCGGAGAAGAACCAAGGATAGGAGTCTTTGTCTGTCACTGTGGAGCCAATATCGGACGAATTGTAGGTGTTCCTTCTGTAGTGGAATATGCTCTAACTCTGCCTAATGTTGTGCATGCTCAGGAAGACCTATTCAGCTGTTCTACCGACGCGGCTGAACGGATATCTGAGGCCATCAGAGAGCACGGTCTCAATCGAGTAGTGGTTGCCGCTTGTACGCCCAGGACTCATGAGCCGTTGTTCAGGGATACGCTTCGCGAGGGAGGAATCAATCAGTACTATTTTGAATTTGCCAATATAAGGGAGCATTGCTCCTGGGTTCATTCTCGAGAAAAGGAAGCCGCTACCCGAAAGGCAAAGGATATAGTACGAATGTCGGTAGCGCGAGTTGCTCGTTTGCGGCCTTTGCAAGAATTCCAGCTGCCGGTGGACAAGAGAGGTCTGGTGGTTGGAGGTGGTATAGCTGGCATGACGAGCGCTCTAAGCCTGGCCGACCAGGGATATGAGGTATACCTGGCGGAGAAGGATGAGGAACTAGGAGGGATGGCTCGCAGGATCCACTACACCATAGACGGGATGGACGTTCAAGGGTACCTGCAGGACACCATCCGGAAGGTTTACAAGCATCCATTGATTCATGTAGCTACTGAGGCTACCATCACGGAGGCCTCGGGGTACATAGGAAATTTCGTAACCAAGGTGAGGTCGGGAGGAGGAATCAGGGATATACACCATGGAATAACCATCATCGCTACCGGTGCTGAAGAATACAAGCCCACGGAATACTTGTACGGGCAGGATGAGAGGGTATTCACCTTGCTTGATTTGGAGGAACAGATTGCCAAAGGTGAATCGAAAGTGATTAATGCCGAGAGACTGGTGATGATTCAGTGTGTCGGCTGCCGGAACGAAGATAGAAACTACTGCAGCCGGGTGTGCTGTAATAATTCCATAACTTGCGCCTTGAAGCTAAAAGAGATAAATCCCCAGATGGAGATCTATATCCTCTATCGGGATATTAGGACTTACGGGTTTGCCGAGGACCATTATCGGGAAGCAGCTGATCGGGAGGTGAAGTTCATCCGTTATGAGCCGGAAGAGAAGCCTGAGGTAGAAGCTACTGAAGAGGCTGGCAAGCAGATTCTGAGGGTGACCGTGACCGATCCGATTCTGGGTAAGAAGATAGCGTTGGATGCTGATGCCGTTGCTCTGGCTGCGGCTGTTGTTCCTTCGGCGACTAACAACGAAATATGTCGGTTGTTCAAGGTAGCTACGAACCCAGATGGTTTCTTTCAGGAAGCCCATGTTAAGCTGCGCCCGGTTGATTTCGGCGCCGACGGCATTTTCCTCTGTGGGACTGCGCACTACCCAAAGCAGATACCAGAATCAATTAGTCAAGCGTACGGAGCTGCTGGGCGGGCGGCAACTATTCTTGCCAAGGATTCGGTCGTGGCCTCCGGTGCTATTTCTGAAGTAAATGAGGATGAGTGTATAGCTTGTGGTGCGTGTATCTCGGCTTGTAGATATGGCGCCATAGAGTTTCATGACACTGCACAGGGAAACAAGGCCAGAATAAACCCTGTGCTCTGCAAGGGGGATGGTCTGTGTAGTGCGAAATGTCCAGCGGGGGCTATTTCCGCGAAACACTTTACAGATGACGAGATCTTTGCTGCGATCGACGCGGTGATCCCCGCCCCCGTAGAGGTCCACTGACAAACAGGATAGAGTTGCTCTGTTAAAGGGAAAGTCGAGAATGACTGCAGCATACGAGTTTGAACCGAAGATCTTGGGATTCTTGTGTAACTGGTGTTGCTACGCAGGGGCGGATCTTGCGGGGGTTTCCCGTTACCAATATCCTACCAATATGAGGATAATCAGGGTGATGTGCTCAGGCAGAGTGGACCCGGCATTCATACTGCGTGGTTTCTCGAAGGGCGTGGATGGAGTATTCGTGGGTGGTTGTTGGCTTGGCGAGTGCCATTACGTTACCGAAGGAAACTACGACGCACTAAGCGTTATGCACATATGCAGAAAGCTGCTGAAAGAGATAGGGATAGATCCTGAAAGGTTAAGGCTTGAATGGGTTTCTGCGTCTCAGGGAATCCGTTTCGCTGAAGTTGTCACTGATTTTGTGAAGAAGCTGAAGGAGTTGGGGCCTCTCGGAATGAGTGAGGGCATAGATGAAGACAGTTTGAAGCTGAAGCTTGAAGCGGCGATAAGCTTGGTACCCTACATCAAGCTGGTGGAAAGAGAGCGCTTGAGGGTACGTTTTGAAACTGAGGATGAATATAGGAAGTTTTTCAACAGTAAAGAGGTAGATAGACTGTTTCATGATTTGGTTGCGGACAGGCTGACGATGAATGAGATATTACTGCTCATGCGCGAACGGGCGCTTTCGACGGGCGAAGTTGCTGAAATCCTGGGCTTGAGTCCGTCTGAAGTATCCAGATACCTTAGTAGCTCAGCTAAAGAAGGCCTGGTCAGGTTCGACGAAACCGAGAAGCGCTTCGTTCCCGTCTGACTCGAGTGGCCAGGAAGAGGATCAAGTGAAAGAAAAAGAGAAAGTTGAAGAAGCGACAAGTAACGGCAAAATCGACCAGATTATAGAGAAATATCGGGGCGACGCCAGTGGGCTAATACAGGTGTTGCTGGAGATTCAGAGCGAGCATCATTGGCTTCCCAAAGAGGCGCTGGAGAAGGTCAGCAGCGAATTAGAAGTACCCTTGAACCAGATACAGCATGTAGCTACGTTCTACAAGGCGTTCAGCTTAGTTCCCAGAGGCCGCCACGAAATCAAGATATGCATGGGGACTGCCTGCCATATCCGTGGGGCGCCGCGGATCCTGGACACGGTGCAGAACCTTCTAGGGATTCAGCCAGGCGAAACGGATTTGGATCTGAAGTTTAGCCTGGAGACGGTCAACTGCCTGGGTTGTTGTGCCATGGGACCAGTAATGGTAGTTGATGGAAAGTACCATGGGAAGACGGCACCGGGGAACGTCGAAAAAGTGTTGGAGAGCTACGATTAAAGGACAGTTATGCCAAGGATAAACTCGGCTACTGAGCTGGAAAAACTGAGAAAAGGCATTTTGTCGGGAAGAGACCCGGATAGACCCTGCATTACACTATGTTCTGGGACTGCTTGCCACGCTTCGGGGAGCACAGAGGTTGCCGCGAGTATCGAAGAGGAGATAAAGAAGCAGGGACTGAGTGATAAGGTGGACTTCAGGAGAACTGGATGCCATGGTTTTTGTGAGAAAGGCCCTATCATAGTCATTCACCCAGAGAAGATATGCTACTTACAGATAGAACCCAAAGACGTTCCTGAAATTGTCTCCCAGACCATAAAGGAGAAGAAGGTTGTAGAGCGTTTGCTCTACACCGACCCGGCCACTAATGAGAAGATAGTCCATGAGTCTGAGATTCCCTTCTACAGGAACCAGGAACGGGTTGTTTTCGGGTCCAACGGAGAGATTGATCCTGCGAACATCGAGGACTATCTGGCACTCGGTGGCTATTCTGGGCTAGCCAAAGCTGTTTCGCAGATGACCCCTGAGCAAG
>Ga0180438_10005336_pt1 | contig 17938 bp, 13 predicted proteins | sample SS_ome_12_FD_132455 | JGI IMG/M metagenome (GOLD analysis project Ga0180438, IMG submission 132455) | Hypersaline lake sediment archaeal communities from the Salton Sea, California, USA - SS_3_D_2 metaG | ecosystem: Environmental > Aquatic > Non-marine Saline and Alkaline > Hypersaline >...
CAACACCCGGCATTTTTCGCTTTTTTTCGCCTTCGCCCCAAACGGGGCGGAAAAAAGAAAGAAAAATGCCTGCAGCACGATCAACTATTCTTTATCGTACCACCTCCTTTCTTACAGTGATCTTACCTTAAGTGTTATGTTGTCCTTTCCGATGATTTCAACGACTGTGCCTGCATCTATTTCCTCCTCGGCCTCGGCCTGCCAGTTGGTCCCGTGAAGCTCAACCTTTCCGGGAAGACTCGGCGTGATCTTTTCCTTAACCACTGCCCGCTGGCCCACGAATTCCTCGAGATTGGCGCTGCTGTCCTGCTTCGAGGTGACGTGGCCGATGAATATGCCTTTGAGCCATTTGCGAAGCAGAACAAGTGAGAGAACCGAAACGCCGATGAATATCAGCAACTGCGCGTTGACGCCGATATCCGTAAACAGACACACCACAGCAACCACGAGCGCCCCGACGCCGAAGAAGAACACAATCAGCCCCGGCATCACAAACTCCAGAAGCAAAAGCAATATCCCCACTAACGACCAAATCAGCTCCGGCTTGAGATAATCTTTTATCGTATCCATCATAATTCCTTTCGATTCTTTGCCTTTATCTCACGGTCCATTACTGACCATCTGCCCACCGCAAAGTGGGTTCTCAACCCGCCGGTCCTGCTGCGGACAATTTAGATCGAATTTCATGCCACATCGAGGCGGCTATTCGGAGCTTGCCTGGGCGGTGGCCTCTTCGCAGGGTTGTATGACAACAAACCCGTCACCCTCGAATTTCATCTGGATTGATTCGCCGCTGCCGCGGCCCACGAACGTCTTGAGTGATATGTCCGTCTTGAATTCAGGCATCAATGAACTCGACCACGCCACCGTGGCATTGGGGTCTGTAAACACGGGATTTCCGGGGCTGACCGTCAGGGTGAGCGGTTCATAGTGGGTTGTTATCGCGACCATGCCGCTGCCTTGAAGCTTCACGTTGAACAAACCGCCCGCCAGCATCGCCGTAATCTTTTTCATCATTTTGATGTCCCATTCAATTCCATCTTCAAAGGCAAGAACATCGTTGCCGTTGACAAAAATGGACTCATCGCCAAGATTCAGTATCGATATCTTTTTTCCACCGTCGGCAAGGTACAATGTTCCTCGCCCCCGGGCGGTGGTTAATCTGACTCCTTCACCCGTTGCAGCCTTCTTCAGGAATTTTCCCAGCCCATGTTCCAGTATTCCTTCCCGCGTGAACTTAATGTCCCCACGATATGCAATCATTGAACCCGCTTTCATCCATACCCTGCCGTCCAGGTTGACCTCGAGCATCCGCGAGCTCTCGAGTTCGAAGAAGCCCTCGCCCCTGTCCTTTTGCCTTGTGGCCTCGACAAAATCCGAAACACTGTATGTTGCCATTTCCTTTTCCTCTCGGTTGGTTTTCAAAACATCCGTTACTCGACCACTACGGCTGTGCCGTATGCGAGGAACTCGGCGGCGCTTTGCATGACCATCGAGGTGGCGAATTTTACCTCGACTACTGCGTTGGCGCCGAGTCTTTCGGCTTCGGCTGTCATCCTGTCGAGGGCCTGCTCGCGGGATTCGGCCATCATCTTCGTGTAATCGCTGATCTCTCCGCCGACTATGTTTTTTACAATCGCCATGATGTCCCTGCCTATATGCCGCGCCCGAATCGTATTGCCCCGCACAAGGCCGACGTGCTTTACAATCCGCTTGCCCTGTATTTCGCCCGTCGTTGACAAAAGCATTTTTTATCTCCTTATATCCTTATAACGGTCTCTTTTCCAGAAAAAGATACGCTCACGAATCACCGACACGAACAGGACTGCAAGCCCTGCTATAAGCACCAGCAGGCCCACCTTCAAGACCATGTCCACTGTTGGGTCCCTGATCAGGTCTTCTATGGCCTTGAAGCCGCCGTAGACGGCAAGCACTATAGCTGCAATCGAAAACAAAATCCACCCTATGCCGCGTTCGAGCCGGTTGTAGATATTGTCCCAGTACTGCCGCCATACCCTGTCTTCGGGTTCGACGAGCGTGACCTCATCTGTAATCATTTTCAAGCGCTCGAACTCTTTGAGCTCGGCTGAACATTCCGGACAGCAGGCGAGGTGCCGCTCGAGGTCTTTCTTTTGCTCGTCGTCGAGCTCGTCGTCCAAATAGCCCATTATCAACTCTTTATACTTGCCGCAGGTCATTCTTGTCGACCTCCTTTCTCGGCGTCCAACAGCTCTTTGAGCTTCTTGCGTGCATGATACAATCGGCTCATCACCGTCCCCTTACTGCAGAATAGATTCTGCGCGATCTGTTCATATGACAGATTCTGAAAATGTCGCAAAATTATCACCTCCCGATGTTTATCACTGAGCCGGCCGATCGCCTTCCACAGCCGGTCGTTTACTTCGTTCCGCTCGGCTACCATTTCCGGATCGAAGCTGTCAGTCCCGGCGGCTATGCATTTGTCGCCTTCGCATTCGTCAAACGACGCAGCCTGCCTGACCCTTCTTCTGCGCAGGTGGGTGAAACAAAGGTTCCTCAGTATCTGGTAGAACCATGGAAAAAATCGTGCCCCCTCTTTTAGACGATTCATCTTGCGGTACGCCCGAAAGAAAGCCTCCTGTGAAAGGTCAAGTGCGTCTTCGCGGTTGCCGACAAGACCGAGCGCGATAAAATACGCGTCTTTCATATACCTGCTCACAATAACTTCGAACGCCTCTCTACTGCTGCGCCCCCGGCAGCGCCGCAAAGCTATCGCTTCTTCTTCACAAGAACTCTCCAATTTTCACACTCCCTAACCACATCCAGGCTTTCCAGGTCCGGCTTCACGCTCCTTTGCGCACTAATATACACGCAACACCGCCATTTTATTCAAAATAATTTGGCAATCTCCACCCGACAAGTTGGCCACAAAGAAAAAACAAAGCCAATTTCACCAAATTGCTCCAAGCCCCGCCAATCTCCCGGCGCGAAATCTTGCCACAAAAGCTCCAGGTACAAAAGCAACAGGAGATACAGAGATCAGCGCCCTTATGGAAATGTTCACTCCCCATCGCCTGCCTGCTGTTTGAGCATATGTGTGGTGGTCATTTCACCGATCGATTGTCAGTCTTTCTGCGTCGCCCCAAAGCAGTTCGAGGTCGTAGTAGTCTCGATACTGGCTGTCGAAGATGTGTATCACCACGTCGACAAAGTCCAGCAGGATCCACTTTGCCTGTTCGTAGCCCGCCCTTCCGAAGCGCTTGATGCTGCGTCCCTTTGCCTCGTCGGATATTTCGTCGGCTACGGTGCGCATCTGACGATCGCTTGTCCCCGTGGCAATCACGAAATAATCCGTCGCCGGCGATAACCCCCTCAAATCCAGCACTGTTATATCGCTACAGTGTCGTTCAGCCGCAACTTTTGCCGCGGCTATCGCAAATTCTCTGGACTCTTCTCTTGCCTTCTTAGCCAAACTCGACACCCCTGTTGTAAAATAAAATCGAGGCGGCCCTTACCGGCCACCCCGATTAGATTAACCACAATATAGAGTTCTGTCAATCAACGCCCCCCATGCCTGCACTATTTGCCGGTCCCCAGCCAGCCTGAAATCACAGGTGCGAACTTCACAACAACGCCCGAAAAGACCACGCTGACCATCGTCATCAGCTTAATGAGAATATTCAGACTCGGCCCGGAGGTGTCTTTGAACGGATCACCGACCGTATCGCCGACGACAGCGGCCTTGTGGGCATCAGAGCCTTTGCCACCGTGCGCGCCTTTTTCGATATACTTCTTGGCGTTGTCCCAGGCGCCTCCGGAGTTGTTCAGCGTCACAGCCAGAACAAATCCGCAGGTCAGCCCTCCTACCAGAAGCCCCAAAACACCCGCCACGCCCAGCACCAGCCCGGTTACAACCGGTAAGATTATCGCCAACGTCGACGGCAGTATCATCTCCCTCTGCGCACCAGCGGTCGAAATCGACACGCATTTGGCATAATCCGGCTGACCCTTGCCCTCCATAATACCGGGTATCTCCCTGAATTGCCGCCGGACCTCGTTAACCATGGCCCCTGCCGCCCTTCCAACCGCCTTCAGCGTCATCGCACAAAAAACAAACGCCATCATCGCCCCGATAAATATGCCGCAAATAATCTTCGGGTTCATTATCGTCAAATTGTACGCCTCGACAAAATCTCCCATATTCGCAACACTCGAGCCGACAAGCATCAGTCCCTCGTCCTGCAGCGCAGCAAAAGCCTCCTGCACATTCTCAGAAGCTTCAGCACCCTTGAAGAAAACTACCTTACCGCTCTGGTAGACGCCGTCGCCGGCAAGCCGGCCAACCCAGATGCGCACCTCCTCGATGTACGCCGCCAGCAGCGCCATCGCCGTCAGCGCCGCCGAACCTATCGCAAACCCTTTGCCCGTCGCAGCCGTCGTATTTCCCAAAGCATCCAGAGCGTCGGTTCTTTTGCGCACTTCGGGCCCCAGACCGCTCATCTCGGCGTTGCCGCCGGCATTGTCCGCAATCGGACCGTAAGCATCAGTCGCCAGTGTTATACCCAGCGTCGCAAGCATCCCAACGGCTGCAAATCCGATTCCGTACAGCCCCATCGCAAGGTTCGAAAAGCCTCCTGCAAAACCGAACGCACAGAGTATGCCGATGACTATCGTAATTACCGGCAGACCCGCAGAATACATCCCCGTACCGAACCCATCGATTATCGTTGTCGCAGGCCCCATCTTTGCCTGCTCGGCAATGCCCTTTGTCGGCTTATACTCGTCCGAAGTGTAGTATTCGGTCAGTTGTCCGATGATAACGCCCGCAATCAGACCGGAAACCACCGAACCGAATACACCCCATGTAATCCACCCCGTCGCCGCCATGACCGCCACCGCCACGAGTATCAAAATGGAACTGCCCAACGTGCCAAACAGAAGCGCCCGCAGAAGGTTCTTCTGAGAAGCACCCTCCTTGCAGCGCACAAAGAATATGCCGACGATGGAAAGAACAATCCCAATCCCTGCCACTATCATCGGGGCAAGCACCGCCTTGAGCACCTCGCCCCCCGACAACATCGTCAGCGACGCCCCAAGCGCCATCGTCGCCAGTATCGAACCACAGTAGCTCTCGTAAAGGTCGGCGCCCATTCCCGCAACGTCGCCCACGTTGTCGCCCACGTTGTCCGCTATCGTAGCCGGGTTCCGTGGGTCGTCTTCCGGAATTCCCGCCTCGACCTTGCCGACAAGATCAGCACCAACGTCTGCGGCTTTGGTATAAATCCCCCCGCCGACACGTGCGAAAAGAGCCTGAGTCGATGCGCCCATGCCGAACGTTATCATCGTCGTGGTAATCTCGACAAGTTTATGGTGCGCATCCATCCCCACCGGGACAAACTGCAGTCCAAGAAACCTTAGCCCCTTCTCCATGTGCTCGGCCGTATACACCAGCTTATCCAAAACAAGATACCACATCGATATATCGAACAGACCGAAACCGACCACCACCAGCCCCATCACTGCGCCTGAGCGAAACGCCACCTGCAGTCCGCGGTTGAGACTTTCACTCGCCCCCTGCGCCGTGCGTGAGGACGCATTTGTAGCCGTTTTCATCCCCAAAAACCCGCACAGGCCGCTGAAAAATCCACCGGTCAAGAATGCCACGGGAACAAATGGGTTTTGGACCTTGAAGTACGCCAGCACTGCAAAAATAATAAGCAGCACAAGAAAAGCTATCGACACGACACCATACTGGCGATAAAGGTATGCGTATGCACCTTCGCGAACGTGCCGTGCTATCTCAATCATCTTCTCGCTGCCTTCGGGAGCAGCCATCACCTTCTTGTAGAAATAAACCGCGAAGAAGAGCGCCAGAAGCGCCCCGACCGGCGCGATATACCAGGCCCACGGCGTAGCCGAATCACCCGCAGGGCCCGAAGCCGAAGGCTCGGCAATCGCAGTTGTGCTCAGAATAAGCATCGGCGTCAATAATCCTGCAATTTTTCCAAAAGTTCTCATCTTTTCTCCTGTGGAAGCTAAGCGCACTACTCTAAACTATACACCAGTGAAATGACGCAGTTTAGCCGAACTGTACGAATTTGCAAGCCTTTCGCACATGGAAATCCGAATCGCCGCAATCTATCCGCGCCGCTGGAATATCGGCTATGTGTGATAGTCAGCATTAATCCTTACATACTCTCTACTTAGGTCGCATCCGAAGCAAAAATCGCTGAACTTGCCCGCCCCCAGATTCACGGTGATCGTATGCTCGCTCCGAGAAATGATTTTACCGGCCCTTTTCGCGTCGAAACTTTTCGGTTTGCCCTTGCTGAAGACACTTATATCACCGATTTTACAGCTCAGCCTGCCGGGGTCGAGCTTTACCCCGCAGGAACCTATGGCACAGATTATCCGCCCCCAGTTCGGGTCGGCCCCGTGAACAGCACACTTTACCAGCGGGTAATCGGCCACCGCCCGGCAGGCTTTCGCGGCGTCAGCCTTAGTGGCTGCACCCTGAACCACAACTTTGAACATCCGCGTCGCTCCCTCGGCATCGAGCAGCATCAAGCTGGCCAGGTTCTCGCAAACCTCCGCCAGCGACTTTGCAAACTTCCTGTACCGAGGGCACTGACTGCCTATAAGCGTGTTGCCCGCCAGGCCCGACGCTAGGACCATCGCTGTATCGTTCGTGCTCTGTTGACCGTCAACCGTCAGTTTGTTTAATGAACCGCCCACAGCCGACTTCAACGCCCTGCCCAGAAGCGGCTTGCTGATAGCAACATCGGTCGTTACAAAGCAAAGCATCGTCGCCATATTCGGCGCTATCATTCCCGCACCCTTAATCGCTCCGGCTATCGTAACTTCAGCCCCCGAAATCCCCAGCCGCCGAACAACCTGTTTGGGCCGCGTATCTGTCGTCATTATAGCCTTTGCAAAATCAAGACCTGCACTCGGCGAAGCGGAAAGTTTTTGCGCCGCTGCAGCGATCCCATCCGATATTCTCGCCATCGGCAGTTGCTTGCCGATAATACCGGTCGAAGCAACCAGCACCCTGTGCCGATCTACATCGATCGCTTTGGCGGTTTCGGCGCACATTCTAATTGCGTTTTTTATGCCTGCCTGTCCCGTACAGGCGTTTGCATTGCCCGAATTGACGACCACGCCTGCCACGCTCGCACTTCGGACGTGATGGCTGCTGACCTTTACCGCTGCCGAGACTATCCTGTTCGTAGTAAAAACAGCCGCTGCTCTGGCCCCACTCGGACAGACAATAAGCCCTAAGTCCGCCCTGTGCGACCTTTTAATACCGCAATGGACCCCGGCCGCCAAAAATCCCCGCGGCGCGGTTACAGTTTCATTTGACATAACCCGAATCCCTCAACACGTACATACAATGACCCCGCATATAAAACCGGCGGCAGTGCAAACGCAAACCAATCGGCATTGGATAGCCGATATGTTTTTCATATCCCTAAGTCTCCAAAAAGCTGGCCTTTCTTCATAAACATCGGCTGAGATTGTACCATTCGCGCCAGGAGCGTTCAATCATTACCCATCCAGGCGCTCGGAACAGGGAGATTTTAATCTTCTTTTAATATCCGTAGTCTTTTCGTCCGGGTTGAATGCCGCAAAGCGAACCACTTTGATTTCTCTTTCCCTGAGTGCTATGTTCACAGCAATAAAACGGCAATTCAAGGAAGGCAACTGGCGGCGCTGAATCGCTGCGCTTGAACATATATTCCCGGATACTACCCCCAAACGTAGATTTTGTCTGTCGGGTCCGAATTAGTACGGATATAGTTGCCCACAATGTCCCATGGCGCCTTCAGGTTCTTGTTTCGACGCTGCCGGACCTCCGCCAGCAGCAGAAGAATATCAACTGCCGTCCTCCTCAAGCTCCTGTACCCGAGCAGCACCTGAGCAACAATAAACAGGCTTATCGCTCCAGCGGCCGAAGTGCCCGTCTGTTTGAACATCGGCGCCCAAATGATAAAACCACCCGATAGGACCGCTCACGCCGCTTGCTTTTTGCTTTCGCAGAGATGATGTTTCTTCTGGCGAGAGAGCAATTGCTTGTTGTCGAAGGATTTGATGCAATTTTTCAACAGATTCCGTTTCGGGTATTGGGGATCGATTCTGATAATGATGGCGCCTTCATAAATGATGCCCCGTTAACATTCTGCCAAAAGCATCATGTTGAGTTCACGCGGTCTCGGGCAAAATGTCTTCATTGAACTGGTGTTCAATGCGGCGTGCATACCGCTGGGCAAGGGATTTGTTAAGACGTCTTTTGGCTCGACGCTTGCTGCTGCTGTCTTACCAGCCGAGGACGGTTTTCCCGTTGATATACTCAATCCTTACGCATATAATATCTCTATTGTAATTGTAGGAACCAGGCTACACGATGCAAAGTCGATTTGAAAAAGTGCAGACCTGGTGGAGATCGGATAATAATACTCGTGAATTAAGGATGACGTAAAGACTTGTTGTTAAAAGACTTGGCCGAGTGGCGGAATGGCAGACGCTGGGGACTTAAAATCCCCTGCCCGAAAAGGGCGTGTGGGTTCGAATCCCACCTCGGCTAATGGGGCGTGAAGGCTAAAGTGTTTTAAGGCACAGACCGAACCGCCGGAGGCAAGCTTTCCCGCAAGTGCCCGATAATATCGTGATTCGAGGACGTGGAACCCCGCTGAGCAGTGGACACAAATAATCGTTGAAACTGAGCACAAGAAAGAGTATTCTTGTTCGGCTAAGCCGTCGGAAAAGTTTAGTGGAGACAAGCATGGTCAAGAGAAATCCTGAACTCGCAGATGTACAGACGCCAAACCTGTATCGAGATACCTTTCCGTATGACGAATTTCCGCGCGTGCTATTCGACAATATAAGCGTCGACAAAGAGATTCCGGAAAAGATATGGATAACCGATACGACATTTCGTGATGGACAGCAGTCGCGACCTCCTTATACGCCTAAGCAGATACTCCACGTATACGACCTGCTTCACAAAATAGACGGCGGCTGCGGATTGATTCGACAATGTGAGTTCTTTCTGTACTCCGACCGTGACCGCGAAGCCGTAGAGCTCTGCCAGCAGCGAGGATATGAATATCCTGAAATAACCGGCTGGATACGCGCGGTTCCGACCGACTTCAAACTGGTCAGGCAGATGGGCCTCAAGGAAACCGGCATCCTCACCTCCGCAAGCGATTATCATATATTTCTTAAGCTGGCCAAGACACGCGCACAGGCGATGAACGGTTACCTTGACGTTGTCCGGGCGGCGCTCGATCACGGGGTGATCCCTCGATGTCACTTCGAGGACGTAACACGGGCCGACTACGAGGGTTTTGTGCTGCCCTTCGCATGCGAGTTGATGAAGCTCGCAGGCGAACATAACAGCACTGTTAAGATAAGGCTTTGCGATACGCTGGGGTTTGCTCTGCCGTGGGCGGGTGTGGAACTGCCGAGAAGTGTTCCGAAGCTGATCAGCGGTCTGCGAAAAATCGGCGTCCCCTCGGAATGGCTGGAATGGCACGGACACAATGATTTTCACAAAGTGCAGATAAATGCAGCAACCGCCTGGCTTTACGGTTGCAGCGCAGCAAACAGCGCAATATTCGGTATTGGCGAGAGAACTGGAAATCCGCCACTCGAGGCTATGATTGTCGAACATGCCCAGTTGAAAGGCATGACCACAGGCGTCAATTACGCGGCGATAACCGAGCTTGCCGAATACGCGATGAAGGAACTCGGCTTCAAAATCGCGAACAATTACCCGCTTGTCGGAAAAGACTTTAACGTTACACGTGCCGGAATTCATGCCGACGGCCTGCTGAAAAACGAGGAAATATACAACTGCTTCAACACGCAAAAGCTGCTGAATCGCCCCGTCAGTGTGGCCATAACTGACAAAACCGGCGCCGCCGGCATCAAACACTGGATAGAAAGCAGGTTCCAGATTGAAATCGCCAAGCACGACCCTTGCGTATTGAAAATCAAGGACAAGATTGACGCCGAGTATTCGGCCAACAGGGTCTCGGCGATTTCAGACAAGGAAATGTTTGCATGGGCGAGGGAGGTTTTTGGGGATGAATTGCCGCAGTTGAGATAGAGTATTGGATGGTTGGCAACAGATGGTGAAAGACCGCGGGCCTGCTCTCATTATGTCGGATAAGCAAATCAAAGCCGTATTCTTCGACCTTGGCGACACGCTGCTTAACTTCGGGCAGGCTGACATGGTCGAGCTTTTTTACCGTGGCGCCAAGCTATCGTACGATTATCTCACGGAATTGGGACGCCCCGTGGGCAGCTATTTGTTCTACTGCCTGCGCAACCTGGCGTCGATACGGTACCATTACTGGCTTTCCAGTCTGAAAAAGAAGGATTTTGACTCGCTGAAGCTGCTGAAAAAACTCAACTCCAGGATTGGAGCCAGCCTGAGCGAACAACAGTGGGAACGGTTGTCGTGGCTCTGGTACGAACCTCTGAGCGGAGTCTGCAGTAACGAACCGGACCTTTCCCAGACGATGGCCAGGCTCAGGGAAAAAGGGCTTAAACTGGGTATACTTTCAAACACGTTCGTTGTAGGCCGTGTTCTGGAAAAGCATCTTGAGCGTTTGGGCATACTGGATTATTTCGAGGTTCGGCTTTATTCTTGTGACTTTGATTTTCGCAAGCCCGACGTTCGAATCTTCGAAATCGCCGCCGAGAAAATCGCAGAGCCGCCCTCCAACGTCGCCTACGTTGGCGACCGGATTGAAACCGACATCGAACCGGCGCTCAAGCTCGGCATGCATGCCGTACTAAAGACAGCATATACCAATGCCGGAAAGAAAATCCCCGAAGGTGTATGGAAAATAGATCGGGTTGGTGAACTGCCCGAACTGATAGACAGGATCAACGCCGAATGCATAACACCCAAGCCGTAGACTTCGCAGGTCGGCGCCGACTGACAACAGCTAAGGCCTTGTTAATAAAGCTGCACGCAAAATGGTCGTGATGTATTAGTCGTTCGGCAATAACTCATGAGCAACATTGGGAAATTGATTGGTGTGTTGACGGTTTTAGCCGGGCTGACGACGGCGCCGGGGTGTGAGAAGAAGAACGCACAGCAACCGGCGTTGAATATTTGCGATACCGTGCAGCAGGGTGATGCCGCTGGCCTTAGAGCTTTGCTGGCGGAAAAACCGGAGCTTGTCGAGACCACTGACAACAACGGCAGGAGCTTACTGCACAGGGTTTGCTCGGAAGGTCAGGCCCAGTTGGTGGACGTTTTGCTTTTGAAGAAAGCACATGTCGATGCAAGGGACAATAACGGGATCACCGCGCTGCACCTGGCCGCCGGCAAAGGCCACAGGGACGTTGTCGAGCTTCTCATCAGGCATGGAGCGCTGGTCAACGGTAAAGACAACGAAGGCAACTCAGCTTTGCATAGTGCGGCGAGATACGGGCAAACTGACGTGATTGAGGCTCTCCTCGCCAACGGAGGTTACGTGAACGAGCGGAATAGGCGCGGTTGTACGGCTCTGCATCTTGCCGTCTACGAAGGTCACAAGCGCACTGCCGAGTTCCTGCTTGACAAGGGCGCCGATGTAAACGCCAGGACCGGAAGCGTCGACACCGTGCTGCATGCGGCCGCCGCCAGGGGACACACCGACGTCGTCGAGCTTCTGCTGAAAAGAGGCGCGCAGGTCGATGTCAGACAACTGCACGGAAAGACTCCTCTACATGAGGCCGCCTACGAGGGACACGCCGCGGTTGTTGAGCTTCTGATAGACCACGGAGCAGAGCCGAACAGCAGGGACAGGCTGGGCTTTACCCCCCTGCATTGGGCAGCCGACAACGGGCACAAAGAGGTCGTTCAGCTTCTGATAGATAAAGCCGCCGACGTCAATTCCAGCGATAATTCCGGCAGGACCCCGCTCTACTGGGCTTTGGACAACAACCGCACCGAGGTTGCCGAACTGCTTCGCAAACATGGCGCCGCGAAATGATTCCCGACCATCGAAGCAGTATCCCCACAAAACCACATCGAAAGAAAAACCAAAAAACCAGTAGCGTCCCAAAGTTGGTTGGTAAGTTGAAAAGGCTTGAGTTGTGGTATTGTGTTTTTGACAAAAATACAGATATGACGGGAGACTCAAGCCATGCAAAGACAGCGTTTAGCCTTATGCCGCAATTGGTTGTTCTTCGACATATCGTATGGATGGCATGGATGCTGCCATTGCTTGAAGCGTCGCTGGTGCTGACAACCCAACATTGAAGGCTACAAGAGTCTTTAGTTCAAACCCACTGGCCACGTAAAGATGAACTAATACCAATTGTGATTAAGATTTGCGCTCGACATATTTTGCTCGGCAAACAGATTTGATAATTTCAGGATCAATGGCAGCTTTTTCCCACGCCTCTATTTTCTTGTCCGCATGCTTTGCTTGTACTGCATCCAGCTTCTCGGCAAAGTGTTCTTAAATGCCTGCTGTGCTTTAGGATCGGCTTTTTCATACTGTGCCCGAGGACAAAGACATGAATACCCGAAACGATGTAATGAGTCATAAACTCCCCGGAGAGAATAAACCACGCCAAACTCGCGTTCCAAAAGCCGCTTGATTGCCGGCCCGTTAAGAACAGAAACGCTATCTTGTTTTGAAGGCCCTCATGCTGTACGACGACAGAAATGCTTTTCCATATCCCGCGGCAACCTGGTTGGCTGGCCGGGACGAGGTTTATCTTTTAATTCCTCGATACCGCTTTGTTGTATTTTTGAACCCATTGCTGTATCGTCCGACGGCTGGCTCCTGAGATCCTCATAATCTCTGGACAGGTATGGCCTTTGTCAGCCGGATAAATTCCATGAATCCTGCGAGCAAACCGAGGGTCAGGTTCGGTTTTGTACATCTTCAATAATTGCTTCGATGAATGATGTGATTTGCCGTTCATAGCAGCCTCCATGCTGTAAATTATCACTTTTTTGCCACTATGAACTGTATCGGCTACTCGGTCACAAGCGCATTAGTTATTCACAAATGGTATAAGTTACGCCTAAGAATATCAGGCATTTTCCGAATGCGAATTTGCTCAGCAGAGCGAAATGGCTGCAAATGGTATGATTTACAACAGGTTACGACTCGAAAAATTCCAAGTTGCGGACTCGCCGTTGAAAAGCTTGCTATGAGAAGGCCCCCGCAGGTTCGGACAACGTGCACGATCATTTGCCTTTGGCTTCGAGCGCTATTTGTCGAAGCCGCATCACATCGAGCTTCCCTGAACCAAGCACGGGTATTGAGTCAATCCTGACATAATTGTCCCGGCGGGGCTTCCATATATTCGGCAGCTTGCTTCGGGCGATGATCTCATGGAGCGTATCGGGGTGTCCGGCCTTATCCAGATGCAGCACGACAAGCTCTTCGCCCTTCTTCGGATCGGGCACGGCTGTGACGGCAACAACCTGCTCGGTCGTATTCAGCCCGTGAAGATACGCTTCCTCAACGCCCATGTGCGGAACCATCTCACCGCCTATCTTGCTGAATCGCGACAGCCGGTCCGTAATTTTGAGAAAGCCGTCCTCCTCCATGCTCCCGATGTCTCCTGTATTGTACCAGCCGTCAGTCAGGACCTCAGCCGTTTCTTCCGGTTTGTTCAGATAGCCGAGCATGACGTTCGGCCCTTTGACCTTCAAAAGGCCGGCCTGGCCCAATGCCGCTTCCGCTCCCTCTTCGAGCGAAACAACCTTCACGGAAACTCCGGGAATTACCCGTCCCACAGTGCCCTCTTTGCTGCCGATACAAAGGACGCCCCCACGTTCGGAATCAGGCAGATTCAGCGACACTACCGGCGAAAGTTCGCTGGCGCCGTATCCTTCGAGCGGTCGAATTCCAAATTTCTCTTCAAAAGAGTCTACTACCGTTTTTTTGAGCTTTTCGGCCCCTGCTACCACCGCGCGCATCGTTGCAAAGTCCTCTCGACGCAGGCGCCTTATGTAGTTCAGAAGAAACGTTGGAGCCGCAAATAGTATGCTCGAGCGATTTTCCCGTGCAAATTTCCCGACCGTTCTTGCGTCAAGAGGATTAGCGATATAGACCACCGAAATACCGCTGACAAGCGGCAGCCACAGCGAACAGGTGAAACCGAAAGAGTGGAAGAAAGGCAGCACCCCGCACAGGTTGTCGTCCGCCTTTAAGTGGAATACCGCGCGGAGGGCTTCGATGTTTGAGAATACATTATGATGGCTGAGCATAACGCCTTTCGGCTCGCCGCTGCTTCCCGAAGAAAATATGATGGTCATCAAATCGTCGGCGCCGAAGCTTCCCGAGTCTGCCAGAAGCCGTCGCGGCATGAGTCGGGATTGGAGATACGCTCTCACTTCGGCGCGTCGTCCTATTGCGGCTGTAATATCTTCGAGGAAAACTGCCCACGTCGGATGTAAGCAATTCTTGAGTTTTTCCGTGAAACTGCGAGAGGTTATGACCGTCTTGATTCGGCATTGTTCCACTGCCGACTCAATAAGGCGCTCCGACCCGACGTAGTTCAAATTCACCGCCACTTTGCCCAGCATGGTTATCGCAACGTTTGCTAATGCCGCCCCCACCGAAGGCGGCAACAGTACACCTATGTTTTTCTCTTTGTCCGTGATTCTCTCGATTTCGGCAGCCAGCGCGATGGCGCCTGTAAGAGCCCGGCCGTAATTGAGATGTTTTCCGGTCGAGTCCGACATGCATCGGCGCCGACGATTCTTGCGCGCGACCTGCACAAAATGCTCTGCAACAGAACGCCGAGAAGGTTTGAGAGAATCAAAATACTCACACGAGAGCTCTGAGACCATCTGCCTTACCTTGCCGGCGGAAGATTCGGCGGGCATGGGCTTGCCGAAGTGTATCGAAACCGGATAAGGGATTTTCCTCGGAAGCGTCGTCAGAGGCTTGCCGTAATAATAGCTGAAGATGCTGCCCCACGCCCCGCCGATATAAGCGGGGATGATGGTGCATTTGCTCGTCCTCACGATTCTCTCCAGACCACTCTTGAATCCGCGAAGCATTCCTGTTCGGGTCAGCGCGCCTTCGGCGAAAATACACACCAGGTATCCCTCATCCAGCGCCGCCCGCGCACGTCTTAGCGAGGCGGCTATTTCCTTGGGCGGATCGGCGGCGGATATCGGTATTGCGCGCATAAGCCTACACAGGGGCTTGAGCCATTTGATGTTATAGAAACCGCGGTCCATAACAAAACGAATTCTTCTTTGCTGGGCGACGCTAAGCAGCAGTGCATCGACCCAGGTTACGTGGTTGCAAACCAGCAGCGCGCCGCCTTCGACGGGCAGATTCTCTATGCCTGTCACCTTTATCCGGTAGAACGGCTTTGCAATGTGTACTACCACGAAACGAACAAGGAAATCCGGCAGCACGATTACCGTAATTAAGGCCGGCGCCAGGGTCGCCGTACCCACAATAGCGAACATCCGTGCCGCTGATATCGACCAGAGGCTGCTCAACAGATAGACCAATCCCGACGCCACAAATGCCCCACTCCAGCCAAGGAAACTGGACGCTGCGAGTACTTCGCCCCTGTGTTTGCTTGGGCTTCGACGTTGGATGAAAGTGTGTATCGGCACAATAAAAAGCCCCGCGCTTACGCCCATCAGAAATATCAGTCCAAAGACTGGAGCCCATCGACCCTTTATGAGGCCCAGACCCACCGATGAAAGCGCCACGCCCAAAGCCCCCAGCGGTACGATGCCGAATTCCACCTTCTTGCCCGACAGTCTTCCCGCCCAGAATGCTCCTGCCCCGATGCCGATTGCCGCCGGGATAAACATGTACCCGCTTTCGGTCTCACTCAGGCCCAATTGCTCCATTCCGTACGGGATCACGTTGATATAAATGAACATGCCCATCAAAAGGAAATAGGCAGAAGCGAACACAGCCATCAACAAGCGCCTGTCGCCGCGAATGCTCCGGAGGGTACTCCAGATGTCTCGCAGAAAAAGCACTGACGCGCTTCGACCGCCTCCTGCGGCGGGCGTTTGTCGTATGAACAGGCTGAAAAACAGGCCGGTCCCTGCGATTGCCGCACAAAACAATCCCGCAAACACGTAACGTTCCTTTGTAAGCCGCAAAAGAACAGGCGCACAGGCAGTGCCTAAGACAATCGCCAGATAGGTAAACGCCTCCAGAAAGCTGTTGGCGCGCGACAACTGCTCCGGTCTGACCAGCTCCGGAATAATCCCGTACTTCGACGGGCTGAAAAACGCGCTCTGTGCCGCCATCACGAACAGCACGCAGTATAGCAAAAACGCGCTTCCTATCACAAAAGCCACACACGCCGCCGCCGTCACAGCAACTTCGACCACCTTGACCGCCACCACGATATTTCGCTTGCTGAACCGGTCCGCCAGTTTGCCGGCAAAGGCCATAAACAGCAGAAACGGAGTTACAAAGACAGCCCCACCCAGCGCGGCAGTCCTGCCGGCCGATGCCCAGCCCTGCCGACCAATCAGAAATGCGATCAAAAGCAGCTTTAACAGGTTGTCGTTGAGGGCCCCGAGAAACTGAACGGCGTTGAGGCAGCTAAATGATCGACTCAGTCTTATTTCGGCCATCTTCTTGCCCGATTCCTGTAAATCCAAGAATGTTATACCAAACAAAGCAGATAGAACCCTTACTTTCTCTTCTCCGAACCACCAGACCATTATACTTGGGACAACGAGGATGACTATACGGGCGCCAATAAGCTATGGTCTTTTTCACTTGACCGATTTCTTATCTGTTCAGTTTTTCTTCTGCAGCTTCACTGCCTCGTTGCCGGCAGGCAGCTCAAGGCTCTTGTTCCAACCGTTCAACCGGCTCCTCTCATGGCTCCTGGCAAAACCATACTCGATCCCACCGGCGACCGTAACGAGTTTCAAATCGTCAAGCATATAGCCCTTGGGATACTCACCGGTGACCGTCGCATGGTACCACTTCCACGGAAAATTGTGGTCCTTGAGGTGCTGGTCGATTTCGGTCACATCCACGTTATGGGCAAAGCTCAAATCGTGTTGAGTCCAACCGAGCGTATAGTCCCGCGTATAGTAGTGGTCCGCCCAGTAATTAACACCATGCTGTGTCTTGACCTCACCCAGCGATGCTTCTTCCCAAAACATCGGAATGTAAGCGTCAAGAAACGTCAAATGTATATCCGCCTTTGTTTCCCGGGCCAGTATCTTTGCCGCCTCGCTGATAGCCCAGCACCCGCCCGAATGCCCGATCATATGAATGTGCCGCAGATGACCACAGCTACTAATGATTTCTCTCGCGAGTCTCGGCCCGGCAACATCTCTGGCATACTCGGCGGCGGTCGTGGCGTTGATAGTCTGAGCACCTTTCGACCAGTCGAAGTAAGCACACATCCATTCCTTCAGGTCCACGTGCTCGCAGATCGCAACAGACATATCTTCGGGCCAGCTGCCCTGGCTCTTTTCGACCCAGCCATGTGTGACCACGACCAGACCCCACTGTGCCGGGTTCAACGGCGGTGAGCACCCAACACCTACAAAGCACAGTCCCTCGCGACCGCGCCCGACCGGTATGGTCATGCACGAAATGACACCGGCAACAATGAGGATCACACCAAGAAGCGTTAACTTTCTTTTCGTAAACATCATGTGCCTTCCCACTTTCACGCAAGAATCAGACCTGTCCAGCAGACAAAAAAACTAAGAAACTCCGACGCCACGCCCGTCGACCGCTCAAATGGATTCGGCAGGGGCTCGTTGCAAGAAGCGTGTCCGAGAGCAGCCAACAGCACCGCCCCGGCCAGGAAGATCGCCAGTATTCGTATCAACTGCGATGAGCCAAAGGCGAAGACTTTCATCAAAACCGTCAGAACCAGCGTCAGAATCGCAGCAAGCGGTGGTGGAGGCCGCAATACAATCATCTGCAGCGTGCAGGCAACGCCTATATGCATGCCGGCTGTCAGCATCCCTCGG
>Ga0180438_10005337_pt1 | contig 17937 bp, 13 predicted proteins | sample SS_ome_12_FD_132455 | JGI IMG/M metagenome (GOLD analysis project Ga0180438, IMG submission 132455) | Hypersaline lake sediment archaeal communities from the Salton Sea, California, USA - SS_3_D_2 metaG | ecosystem: Environmental > Aquatic > Non-marine Saline and Alkaline > Hypersaline >...
GCATCGGTGAGCATCGAGCAGTGAAGATATCCATGTGCGCGACCACCCTGGCCCTTTTCTGTCTTGGATATTTTTCTCGCTTCGCCGTGCTTCTGACCGCATCCGTGATGCTCGGGGCAGGGGCTTCGGGGAGCTACATACCACTGGTCGCGCTCCTGAATGAGTCGTTTCAGGAGAAGGGAAAGGCATTCGGCATTGTGACAGGTGGTGCCGGGGTCGGTATCATGCTGTGCGGGTATCTCATCCCGCCAATTCTTACCGCATACGGCGGGCATGGATTCAGGCCGAGCTGGTATTCGCTTGCCATCATCAATACGATCGTACTTTTGGCCTCTGTGTTTTTTTTACAAAAGGAAATCTCACCCGAGAAAGTCGTTTCTGTTCGCAGGAGAGGGAAAGGAATCTTCGATATGTTGTTTGTGAGCCCATCGATGCGTACCATTTCTCTCATTTACTTCCTGCTCGGATTTTCCTACATCATATATGCCACATTTTTCGGGGCCTACGCAATAGAGGAGATGGAATTTTCCGCGAAATCAACCGGGAGGATGTGGTCGCTTTTTGGGATAAACCTCATTTACTCGGGGATATTCTGGGGATCACTTGCCGACCGATACAATAAATCGACGGTATATCTCCTGGTGAATCTCCTGCTTGCGCTCTCTGTGTTTCTCATTATCCCCTTCCGTTTTGAGCTCCTGTTCTACGTTTCTCCCTTCATCTTCGGTTTTTCATTCATGGGATTTCTCACCATCATCTACCTCTTTATCGGCGAAACCTCAGGAAAAAACTCCATAACGAAAACCTTCGGTGCAGCAACTCTGCTTCACAGCGCCGGACAGATCCTGAGTACGTTTCTTGCCGGGTTTCTCAAGGATGTGACAGGCACCTACAGAATACCCCTGGGGATTTCTTTTGGTGTTTTGTTGCTCTGTGTGTTCATTTTTATTATTATGAAAAAACGGAAAAATGCACATTGAGTCTCCTGCTCAATGAAAATCCGCACCAGGGGGGCCAACATGCAGTATGTAATGGCACTTGATGCAGGGTCCGGAAATTGCAGAAGTATCATTTTCACCATTGATGGGGAGGAGATTTCGTCCGGAAGCAGGGAATGGCTTCACCCCTCTCTGCCGGGATATCCCGGATCGCAGGTATTCGACGCCGCTCAGAACTGGGCTCTCATGTGCGCAAGCATACGGGAAGCGTTGGAAAAGGGGAGAGTCGGTGCCCAACAGATCGCTGCAGTAAGCGCAACAAGCATGCGGTTTGGATCAATTCTCTATGATGGGAAGGGAATGGAGCTGTGGGGTGCACCGAATACAGATTCCCGGGCGCGCGAGCAGGTGGTCGAGGCGGTTCGAAATGGGCATTTCGAACAATTTTACCGCATCACCGGAGATGGATTTACCCTTTGCGATGTCATGAGGTGGCAATGGGTGAAGAAGAACCTTCCAGAGCTCTGGAGCAAAGTCAGGCATTTCACACTCATCAGTGACTGGATTCTCTATAGATTGACAGGGTTGTTCGTGTCGGAGCACTCCATAGCGGCGAGCTCCGGCCTTTACGATATTTTCAGGGGGAGTTGGTCCCAGGAGCTTGCCGGGCTTTTCGGGATACCGCCCGGTTTCTGTCCCGAGATTGCGAAGTCAGGGTCAGTTATCGGAAAGGTACACAGAAAGGCGGCTGGCGAGACAGGACTTTCAGAAGGAACTCCGGTCGTGGTCGGCGGTGGGGATACCATGGCAGGTCTGGTGGGCACCGGAGGCGTGGATCAATCCATCTCCACAGTCATAGGCGGGACCCACTGGCAGCAGACTTTTCTGAGTAGGGGTGCGGGCGTTGATCCCCATTCCCGCGTACGGGTTTCCCCGCACATGGTTCCTGATCTCTGGATGTATGAAACAAACGCGGTGTTTATCGGGCTTGCAATGAGGTGGTTCCGTGATACCTTCTGCCAGCAGGAAAAGCACAGCTCCGAGAGTACGGGATGTGATGCATACCATCTGATGGAAAAGCTCGCCGAACATGCCTCACCGGGTTCGAATGGGCTTCAAGCCATGTTTGCGAATCTCTTTGACGTGAAGAAATGGGTGCACGGCCCATCTGCGTTCATGCAGTTCGACGTTACCGCGCCGCACAGGTTCACAAGAGGTGAGTTTATCAGAAAGATTGAGGAGGATGCGGCTTTTCAGAGCCTGGGGAATTTGTTGCACATATGGGAAGCCGCAGGAATCCAACCTGACTCTTCCACAGAAGTTGTGTTTGCAGGGGGCGCCTCCAAGGGGTTTTTGTGGCCCCAGATCCTGGCAGATGTGATGGGAAAGAGGGTGAAGGTCCCTGTGGTAAAGGAGGCAACCGCGCTCGGCACCGCGATCTGTGCAGGAGTGGGAATCGGAGCACACGAGAGCGTAACCTCAGCTGCTCGTTCACTGGTGAAATGGGAGAGAGTGCTCGAGCCGGATGCCGAGAATCACGAACTGTATGCAACACTGTATAAAAGATGGAGAGAATTGTACCGCAGGATGCTGGAGCTCACGAATGAAGGGTTATTGGAGCCCATGTGGAAACCTGCCGGAACGTAAAAACATCATATTTGAAATCAACGTTGCCAACACCAAAGCAAGCGGGAATCGGTTGAGGAGCATTACCCCTCGATTCCGTATTCCTTTATCTTGTTGATGATCGTCCTTCGAGTGACGCCAAGCTCCTCGGCCGCTTTTGTGCGGTTTCCTTCCCAACGCTCGAGTGCTTCGATGATCGAGCGCTTTTCGATGCTTTTCAGAGAGGGGGATTTCGTGGAAACAATCGGATGGTCTTGTTTGATGTCTATGTCGGAAGCCTCGATGGTCGGCGGTTCGGCAAAAATGAAGGCCCTTTCGATGATATTCGAAAGTTCCCGCACGTTTCCCGGAAACGGGTAACCTTGAAGCTTCTTGAGTGCATCGGATGAAACGCTCTCTATGGGCTTTCCCATTTTCAGGCTGAGTATTTTGATAAATCTCCCGACGAGGAGAGGAATATCCTCCGGATGATCACGGAGGGGGGGCATTTCTATCCGGACCACATTCAGCCGGTAGAAAAGGTCCTCTCGAAACCTGCCTTCTTTCAGCCGGATGTCGAGATCTTTGTTGGTTGCCGAGATGATCCGCGCGTTGATGGGAATTCCCTGGGTGCCCCCGAGCCGCATGATTCTCTTCTCCTGAAGGACCCGAAGAAGTTTCACCTGCAGCGGCATTGGCATGTCACCGATCTCATCGAGAAACAGGGTGCCTGAAGATGCGAGCTCGAACATTCCGATCTTACGGCCTGCAGCTCCGGTAAATGCCCCTTTTTCATGACCGAAGAGCTCACTTTCTATGAGATTTTCAGGGACGCCCCCGATGTTCAATGCGACAAATGGACCGCCGGCCATGTGAGAACGGGTATGGATCGACCGGGCAACAACCTCCTTTCCACTCCCGCTTTCACCTGTGATCAGCACGGTGGACGGAGTGGGAGCGATTTTCTCGATCAATTTTTTGATATTGACGATTTCTCCGCTGCATCCGACCAGCTCCCCCACGATGCTCCCAGCCCTTTTGCCCGATTCGACGCGGCTCCTCAGTGTTTGATCCTCTATTGCCTTCCTCAGCCTGATCAAAAGCTCTTCGGGATCAAAGGGCTTGACGATGTAGTCATGGGCGCCTGTTTTCATCGCGTCAACCGCATCCCGAATTTCCCCGTACGCAGAGATCATCAGCACGGGAGTCCGCAATCCCTCCTCCCTGATCCATTTGAGGAGCTCCATGCCGTCCATCCCCGGCATTTTCAGGTCGACGATGCACGCGGCAAAGACTTCCTCCTCGAGAAACCTCTTCCCCGCAAGCCCGTTCTCTGCACAAACCACCTCCATGCCTTCGAGCTCAAGGAATTTTTTTATCGAGTCACGGATGTGCTTCTCGTCGTCGATGACTAACACTTTCATCCTTTGCCTCGCCTGAGCACTATTTTTGCTTCGGTTCCACCGGATTGTCCGGGAGAAAGGCCGATGAAACCGCCTGCAGCTTCGACGAATCGTTTGGAGATTGATAACCCGATACCGGAACCCCGCGTTTTGGTGGTGAAAAAAGGATCGAACACATGTTTCATTGCTTCAGGCGCAATTCCCGTTCCACGGTCAAGGATCGAGATGGTGACCCAGTGTTTCGAGAGCGCGAGTTGAATGCGCACCTCACCTTTATCCGCATCGCTCTCGAGTGCATTGTTCAACAGGTTCTCAACCACGGAACGGAGTCTCTCCCTGTCCATTTCTACAAAACACTCCTCCCCTGTGGAGGGATCGAATACTACCCTTGGGCCAAATCTCGTCAGGAGGTCTTTGAGAAAGAAATTGAGCGCAATTGTTTCAGGCTCCCCGTGGGGATTTTTTAAAAAGTCACTCACCTTTTCTGTGAGAAGTCCCAGCCGATCGATCTCTTCTTCGATTATTTTCAGGTCTTCTGTGGTTTCCTCGGTCGTGGTTTTCTTCAAGATCCCTGTTCGCAATCGTATGGCACTCAGAGGGTTCTTTATCTCGTGGGAAAGGGTTCGCGCCGCCTCTCCCAGATGGACGAGCTGTTTCTGCGCCTCGATCTTGTCCCTGTACTCCCGGTATCTTCTGTAGATGCGCATGATGAACAGGAGGGTTCCCGCGAGCAGGCCAAGCAGGCCGATCATTATTGCAGTGAGAAACATCTCCTTCCTGTAGTACTTCGTGGTGCTTATCTCGAGAAAGATTGATCGGGCTCTCTCTCGCGGTTTCACCGAAGGATCGTTTCTTTCATCATCCGCTGGTTCAGGCATTCCGACAGAAGACCGCGGTTTTTCTTCCTGAGGTCGGATTTTCTCTTTCGGTGGTTTTGGAAATTCTCTCAAAAGCACAAGGGTTTTTTCATCCTTATTGAATACAAAGTGAAAAAATCGGTTATTTTTTTCATCGTACAAGTAACTCCCAGGAGCAGTTCCCCATCTCTGGAGCGGGGTGCCCTGAGGATCGTAGATTCCAAACCCGCGGACATTTTCACCGAGCACCTCTTCGAGAGCAGCGCCACGCCTCAGCGCTTCCCCGATGTCGAACAGGGTGCGCTCTGCCTCGTACTGGCTGAGCAGCCTGTTTCTCTCCCGCTCCCCTGAAAAGATCACGACGAGGAGAAACGCAATCAGGAGAAAAATGCATCCCAGTAACACGTGGAAGAGAAGCCCTCTTTTAGTGGCGTTTCGTATGCGACCCTTCAGCATGACCATTTGAGTATATTCCTCGACACAGATTTGTTCAACAGGAAAGCTCATTCAAAACTGAGCGCTTCGACCGGCCTGAGCTTCGATGCCTTTTCTGCAGGGTAGATTCCGAAGAAAATTCCGACTCCGCAGGAAAAGGCCACTGCGAGAGCGTATGCTGAGAGGGTGGGGGAAAAAACCCAATTCAGCAATGAAGTCCCTAAATAACTCAGACCGCTCCCCAGCGCCATACCGATACAGCCGCCCACAAGGGTCAGGATGACAGCCTGGGTCAGGAACTGCCCTCGGATCACTTTTGGAGAAGCTCCCAGGGCTTTTCGGATGCCGATCTCCTTCGTGCGCTCGCTCACCGACACGAGCATGATGTTCATGATGCCGATACCGCCGACGATGAGGGATATGGCTGCAACTCCGGTCAAGAAGAGGCTCAAGGTTTCTGTGATCCCAGTGTACATCTCGGCAATCGTAGCAGGTGAGATCACCCGGTAGGAATCGCTGTTTCCGGTCAGCTTCAGGAAAAACTTCTCAAGCAGACCTGAAACCTCGAGCACGTCGACCCCATCTTCTGCGCTTATGAAATACCTGTCGACATTGTCCAGTTTTTGTATTCGCTGCGCATAGGTATCGTAAGGAACGTAGACAGAGGTGTCGAAGTCAAGCCGCATCGACTCTGACCGTGCTTTCATCACTCCTGTAACCTTGAAGCTCCGCGCCACCCCTTCACGGTATATGCGCACATATTTGCCCAGTGCATCTCCATCGGGAAAGAGCTCCTCTGCGATTTCTGCGCCGAGCACAATGGCGGATCTTCTCTTCTCCCTGTCCTCTTGAGTGATGAACGAGCCGTGATCGACCTGGTAGCTGAACACTTCAGGGAACTTTTCATCAACCGCATAGACTTCTGTGCCCTCGTAGCTGTTCTTCCCGTGTCGAATGAGAAACTTCCCGGAGTTGAGCGCAACGACATCCCTGATTTCCTTGATCTCGCTCTCCATCCGGTCTGCAAGCTCAGGTGAAAACAGTCTGCGCACCTCCTTATCGCTGTCCCTGCCGGGAAACACGGCGATTATGTTCAACCCGGCCTGGGTCACCTCCTCCTTGATGCTGACCGTGGCGCTCTTGCCGAGGGATGTAATGGTGATGACGGAGGCAACCCCTATGACGATTCCAAGCATGGAGAGCAGAGTCCTGAGCTTGTTGCTCCCGAAATCCTTGAATGCGAGCCGTATATTTTCTATCATCATGTGTCATTCCTCCAGAAGTCCGTCACGCAAATGGATGCTCCGTCTGCAGAAACTGCCCACTTCGGGATCGTGGGTCACCACGATTACCGTTTTCCCCTCCGCGTTGATCTGTTCGAACAGCCCCAGTATGGTTCTTCCCGTATCCGTGTCGAGCGCCCCAGTTGGCTCGTCTGCGAGGATGATGGACGGTCTTTGGACCAGCGCCCTGGCAATGGCAACACGCTGTCTCTGTCCACCGGAAAGCTCAGCTGGCCGGTGCCGAAGCCGGTCGGAGAGCCCCACCCGGTCAAGCAGTTCTGCAGCGCGAGCCCTTCTCTCCTTAAGCGGAATTCCTGCGTACATCAAAGGAGTCATGACGTTTTCAAGGATTGTCATTTTCGTAAGCAGGTTGAACTGCTGAAACACAAAACCGATTTTCCTGTTGCGGATATGGGCAAGCTCGCTTTCGTTCAATTTTGATACATCCTCCCCCTCTAATAAGAGGCTGCCCGAGGTCGGGGTGTCCAGGCAGCCGATGAGGTGCATCAGAGTGGACTTTCCGGATCCTGAGGGACCCATGATGGAAATGAACTCTCCCTGATCGATCTCAAGTCGTATGCCGCGGAGCGCATTCACCACCGTTTTTCCCAGGATGTAATCGAGGGTGACGTCAATGACCTGGACGGCCGGTGATGGTGTAGAGCTCGGAATGCGCTTTGCTTTCTTCATGGTCTGCCTCCTGGCGGGCCGCTGCCAGGTCTCGGGGGCAGCCCGAGCAACTGAATGGGACTCGTACCACTGCGAGGCTTGTTTTCCGTATCAGTTTGAGTGCTGGCGGAAATGACAATGTCGCCTTCTTTTAGACCCGAGAGAACCCTCACCTTTCCCTCTCCGAAGGCTGCGGTTTTCACCTCCCTGAGAGTCGGTGCTTCTGTTGTCCCTTTCGAATGCAGTACCACGGATTTACCGTTTCTCTCGAAAATTGCCTCTTTATCCAGAACGAGCACTTTCGACTCATCATCAATGATGATTTCTGCGGAAAAAGAATAGCCGGGGACGAGCTCCTGAGGAGGATCATCGATCATCACTTCGGCATCCAGCACCGCGATTCCCTCGCTGGTGAGACGCGCTTCCACTGGAAGAAAAGAAACCCGACCAGTTATTTCACGCTCAGGAAGGGCGTCGAAGAAAAACGTCACCTTCTGTCCTACCTTTACCTGGGGCACGTCGAGCTCGTCGATTTCCACCTCTGCCTTCATCGAAGAGGTGTTGATCACCCGGATCACGGTGTTGATCTCATTCTGTGATATGGTATATTCCCCAACTGTGATATCGACCTCTGTCACATACCCCGAGATGGGGGTGAAGAGCTTACGCTTCTTCAGGGCCATGAGCTTGCTGTCCCGCTCGAGCTCCAGGAGCTTGCGCTCCCCCTTGGACCCGGATATTTTCGCTTTTTCGATGTTGTTTTCCAGAACCGCGAGGTTGTACACCTGCTCGCTGTCATCGAGTTCTGCCAAAAGTGTGCCAGCCTTCACATGGTCCCCCTCCTTTACATAGACGGCAGAGACCTCACCGCTTGAGAGAAAGCCAATGTCCTCCTCTTCGAGCGGTTCGATATTCCCGGAGACCTCGACCACATTCCTCTGTGTGACAGTTTGAACAGTATAGGTGAAGTATTGGGGACCCTGTTCAGATGGTTTGTAGTCTCCAGCGTACAGGTAGAAGAACACTCCCGCTGCGATAAGGGGAATCAACCCTATTAAAATCCATTTCAAACACCGTTTTGTTTTGCCCATCCACTGCTCCTTGATGGATATATCCATATAGTTAAATTACAAAAATCATGCCAAACTGTTTTTCTCCATGAGCGAGTAAAGGCATGCACCGAGTGTATACGGGGGTACGGCAGTGAGAAATATTTTCATAGGATATCTTTTGTGTGAAATATTTTCTCAGTCATGATGCAGGCAAAGATGCACTGATACTGAGAGTTTTTTCTCTATTTTTATGAAACAGCTCACTGCGATGCGTGTGAGGAAGTTTGAATGGCCCTTCAGCCCCGGATGCATGCGCTTGAAGAGCATTGGCACCTTTTTTGCTGGATTACTGTTCAGAACTCTCTGGGAAACGGATCAACAGGAATAGGCTTGAACAGGGACTTGAACTTCTCAGAGCATTCACAATACTCTCATTGTTCACTGTGTATGAGGAGATGAGCATGAAACTGAAATTTTTTCTGTGCATATTGGGAGTGTTTCTCCCTCTTACCGCTTTCCCCCTGACTGCGGATGAGCGTACAGTGGATGTTGAAACCGCTGTGAATCTTGCCCTTCGTAACAATTTGGGTCTCAGGTCCGAGCGAATCAATATGAACACACTGAAAAGAGCTCAGACCACCTCGTGGAACGAGTTTCTCCCGTCCCTCAGTGTCGGGATGGGTCTGAACCGTTCTGGTGAGGATGAGAAAACGATATCTTCTCCCTGGGACCTGTCAGCCAGTGTTCGCGCGAGCCTCTCCCTCTCTCAAGCCAACAGATACCGAATTGAAAGTTCGAAACTGTCCTATGAAGCGTTTGAAATCGACCTGGAGGATGTGGAGAAACAGCTTGTGCGGGATGTGAAAAAAGCATTCTACACTCTCATTGTGCTCAGGGAAAAGATCACCCTCATAAAGGACAATATTGAAACGGCGCAGAAACGCTACGAACGGGCGAAGACCAGTTATGAAAAAGGTCTGATTCCGGAGCTCGACATGCTGAGCGCACAGGTGACCCTGGAGAATCTCAAACCAGATCTTGAGGAAGCAAACCTCTTATATGAGACCGCAGAGCTCCAGTTCAAACAGACACTCGGCCTGACCCGGAACACAGAAATTTCAGTGGAAGGCTCCATTGCGCAGGAGAGTATTCCTCTGGACACTGAACGACTGATACAGGAACACCTCCCTGATCGGCTCGATGTGCAGAGCACTGAGAAAAATATCCAGGTTCTTGAGAATCAGAAAAAGCTTGCCAGAGCAGAGGAATATACCCCGGTACTCACGCTTTCCTATTCCTACACATCCGGATTAGATGATCCGTTTCATAACGATCTGGGAAGCGCTGAGAGCTGGTCAGGGAGAAGCTCGGTCGGGATATCGCTCTCTCTGGCTCTCGACGGCTTGATCCCTGGCTCTTCAAGCAGGGTGAAGGTTGCAGAAATCGATGATTCCATTGAAAAGGCGCACATCGAACGTACCCAGACACAGCAGCTTGGGCGAATCGAGATAGAGACGCTTGTCCTCAAACTGCAAAAGTCCCTACGAACCATCGAGGTCCTGGAGAAGAACGTCGCCCTTGCCCAGAAGAGTTACGACCTTACTGAAAAGGAGTACAACGCAGGGATTGCGGATCTGCTGGAAGTGGAGGATGCCAACGATGCGCTCCAGGAAGCGAAGATGAATATTGTAGAAGAACGCTACAACTATCTCTCAAGCCTTTTCGACCTGGAGTACTCGCTGAATACCACACTGTAACACCCAGTGCGGTGAGATCTTCAGGAATCCACGTATGAGTGTAACCAGTGATTTCCCGCATGCCGGAACGCGCTCTCACGTCGTAACCCTGAGCCATCCCCCGTCTACGTAGTAGGTCGAGCCCACACAGTAGCTTGCCCGATCCGAGCAGAGGAACACGAAGAAGTTGGCGAGCTCCTCCGGGGTAGCAAACCTGCCGATCGGGGTATACTCCGCTCCGATGCGCTTGAGGTACTCATCAGCGGTGATTCCTTCCCGGTTTGCGAGGCTTGCAGCGCCCGCCTCCCACGCAGGAGTGCGTATGAGCCCCGGGTTTATGCAGTTCACCCTGATGTTGTACTTGATGAGCTCGCTCGCCAGGCACTTGGAGAACATGACCATCGCCGCCTTTGTCACATTGTAAATTGGTTCGTGCTCAAGCGGCTGCAGCGCGCAGATCGATGCATTGTTCAGTATCACACCGCCGCCCCGTTTTTTCATGAAAGGGACGATCGATCTCGACATCCTCACCGCCGACATGACCAGAAGGTCCCAGTAGTACTGCCACCGTTCATCAGGCGCTTCGATGATCGTCTCCTCGCTCCCGAAACCCGCATTGTTGATAAGGATGTCGGCGCCCCCAAACTCTTTCTCAACCCTGCTGATGAACTCCCTGATATCATCAGGCTTTGTCACGTCTGCAGGCACACCGATCGTGTTGACACAGAATGCCTTCTTCATCATGCCGGAAGCATCTGCAACTTTTTTCTCATTTCTCCCGCAGATGGCAAGGTGCACTCCCTCTGCCGCAAGACCCTTTGCAACTGCAAGACCGATACCGCTCGAGCCGCCCGTGATGACAGCGACTTGATTACTCAGACCGAGCTCCATTGTGGGTCCCTCCATTTTATGAATGCAGGGGAACATCATCACACATAAAGGCGAGGAGTCAAGATGGGAAGCGACGATGAAGGGTTTGATCGATGTTGATCAGTAGACCTGTCATTTCTCCCGCTCACTGCGCTCTGTGTTCGTGCAGAATGACCGCAAAGATGATGACAGCCCCTGTGACCACATACTGCCAGCTCGCCTCAACGTGAAGCAGGTTGAGTCCGTTTGCGATGATCCCGAGCAGGAGCACACCCGTGAGAGTTCCCCATACACTGCCCCTTCCGCCTGTCAGGGGGGTTCCCCCTATCACCACAGCACCGATTGACTGGAGCTCGAAGCCCGTACCCATGGTTGGAATGGCAGAGCTGATCCTGGATGAGAGCACGAGCGAAGCGAGCCCGGTGAGGAAACCGCAGAACACATAGAAAACGACCTTGTACAGCCGGACTTTGATGCCAGCCAGGTAGGTGGTATACTCGTTTCCGCCGATGGCGTAGGCTTTCCGGCCGAGCCTGGTGTACTTCAGCACGAAGAAGCAGAAGAACATCACCACAAAGAAGAGGATGACGATGAAGGGGATCTTCCCGACCGTGGCACCGCCGATCCACTCGAACTTGTCTCCCAGATCGGTGATTGGATAGCCTTCGGTAATGATGATGGCAACCCCCTGGAACAGGGTCATGGTTCCCAGGGTGAGAATGAAGGGATGAGCCCTCGTTTTGGAGGCGAGAAGACCGTTGATGAGACCGATCACGCAGCCGATCAGAAGCCCGATAATGATCGGGTACCCCACAGGCACCCCTGCCTTGAGGAGCTTTCCCACGATAACGGCCACCACTGAGATGGAGGAGCCTACGGAAAGGTCGATGCCCCCTGAGATCATCAGGACGGTCATCCCCATGGAGAGGATGCCGAGGGTGGAAACCTGCTGGAGTATGTTCCTGATGTTCCGCGCAGAGAGAAACACAGGGGACGAGACACCAAGGATGATGACGAGCAGGATGAGGACGATGATGATTCCCCACTGCTGTACATTGATGATCCTCCTGAACATCTTACTGCTGACTGATTGATTTTCCGATGGCAAAGGAAAGTACCTCCTCTCTGGTCGTTTCCGGCGTGGCGAGGATCTTCACGATATGTCCACCGCGCATCACCGCAATTCTGTGGCTCATGTTCATGAGCTCGTCAAGATCCGAAGAGACCATCAGTATGGCCTTTCCCTCATCAGTGAGGTGTTTCATGATGCGGTGTATTTCCTCCCTGGCCCCAACATCGACCCCCTGGGTGGGCTCATCCATGATAAAGACCTCGATCCCCTTGCAGAGCCACTTGGCAACCATGACTTTCTGCCTGTTCCCTCCACTCAAAAAACGAACTTCCTGATGGATGTTCTTTGCCTGAATGTTCAGTGTCTTTACGAAGGTCTCGGAAAGCTCTCTTTCAGAAGCCAGCCTGAGGAGCGGGCCTCTGCTGATTTTCGGGAGACTGGCAAGCGTGGTGTTGCCGGCAACACTCATGGCGGATATGAGACCGATTGCGTCCCTGTCCTCTGGCACAAAACAGATACCGAGCCTGATTATTTCATCGAGCGCTTTTCCCTGTATCTCATGCCCCTTCAGAAGTATCCTTCCCCTATCGATCCTGTCGATGCCCGCGAGGGCCCGAACGACCTCGGTCCGCCCTGATCCCACCATACCCGAAATCCCGATGATCTCTCCCTGGCGGAGCTGGATGTCGATGTCCCAGAACGCGCCCTCTCTTCCCACCCCCTGTGCCTCGAAGAGCTCATCCGTGATTCCGACCTTTTCCACATGGGTGATGGTGAGCTCTTCTCCCACCATTGCCTTCACCAGGACATCCTTGTTGATCGCCTTTATCTCTCTCTCCAGCACCTTGAACCCGTCCCGAAGCACTGTCACGCGGTCCGCGATTCTGAATATCTCATCGAGCCGGTGGGATATGTAGATGACGCCCACTTTTTCTTTCTTCAGCTCCTCGATCAGGTCGAAGAGGTTATCGATCTCTGCCCTGGTGAGACTCGCGGTTGGCTCGTCCATGATGACGATCTTTGCATTTTTATAGAGGGCCTTGGCAATCTCGACGGCCTGCTGTTCTGCGCTTCCCAGGGAATGTACGGTCGCCTGCGGGTCAAGCTTCAGGTTGAGGTTTTTCAAGATCTCCCCTGCCCTGGAGTACAGCTCTTTCCATTTCATGGTCCCGAAGGCACCCTTCGGCTCGTTTCCGATGAGGATGTTTTCACCCACGCTGAGGTGCGGGACGAGGTTTCGCTCCTGATAGATTGTGACGATTCCTGCATCCTGGGCGATTCTCGGTGTGAGCAGTTCGTAGCTCTTTCCGCCGACAATGATTTCTCCGCCCTCCCGTTCGTATGCACCGGAGAGTATTTTGATCAGGGTGGACTTCCCGGCACCGTTTTCGCCGACGATTGCATGCACTTCCCCTGGTTTTAGGTCAAATTCGACATCGGAGAGAACCCGTACGCCGGAGAAGCTTTTAGAAACACCATGTATGCGTAGTATGGTCTGTTCATTCATGTGTGCAGCTTCCGTATACAGGAACGGGCAGGAGAGAAGGAACGCTCCTGTCTCCTGCCCGCTCGAGGATTTTCAATCGATCAGTAGCCCGCCCCCTTTGCAAACTCGTGCCTCAGGGAGTCAAGGTCCAGATTGAGCGTTGCCCTGGTTGATGCCTCTGTTGGTTCCCAGGGTACCGCTTCCTCCACGTTTTCCTTTGTGATCACCTTCATGGGAGTGATTGTGAGCTTCGGCACTTTTTCCCCCTGAAGGTGCTCCACCAGCATGCGCACCGCCAGGGCGGCTTCCTGGGAGCACGACCAGCCCACCGTCGCCTTGATCCCTCCTGCTGCAATGGATTCGAGGCCGTAGGGTGCGCCGTTCTGTGAGACGATTGCTACCTGGTGTGCCTTTCCCGCCTCCTCGAGCGCCTTTATCGCGCCGAGAGCCATGTCCTCGTTCTGCACAAACACCGCTTTGAGGTTCGGATAGCCGGTGATCAGGGTCTGCATCTGGTTGAAGGCCTTCTGCCTGTTCCAGTCTCCTGGCACTGACGCGACGACCTTGAGCCTGGGATTCTTGTTCACCTGGGCGATGAACGCGTCCCTGTAGCACTCAGCGTCACCCCTGCCAGGAAGCCCCATGATCACTGCAACCTCTCCCTGTGGGATATTTTCTGCAACCCACTCTCCCATGATGCTCCCGGAGAGGTTGCAGTCCGCCTGCACGGTACCCACCATCTTGTCCATGAGATCAGGGTTGTAGCCGAATATCATGAAGATGGGGATGCCGGCGTCGTAGGCTTTGTTGATGCCTGCAGCGAGAGAAGAAGCGCTCACAGACATGAGGACGATCCCGTCCACCTGCTGGGTGATCGCATCCTCCACACTCGCGATCTCCCTCTCCGGCTTCATGTCAGAGATGTACCCGAGTATTTCCACTCCCATTGCATCTGCCATCATCTTTGCGCCGTCGAACCCGAACTTGTAGTAGGGTTCGTTGGTCGGCCTGATATAGGCGATCCGCATCTTTTCAGCCTCTTTCCTCTCGGCGAAAACCGGAAGAGCGACGATGAAGCTCAACAGGAGCACCACCGTGATTACCGCAGAAACTGCCTTGAATCTCATACACTGCCTCCTTCACTGTTTTCTTGGAATATATTCTCAATTTAAACTGCTGATGATCTCTCTTCAACCCTCAACACAAGGCGTCTCTCCCTTCGGTTCGAAACCCCTATTATACAATGGGGAAATGGATTTGTAAATCAATTAATGAGTCAGGGCACCGGACCCTGCGCTGCATGGGCGATTTTTCAGAGAGATGGGAGGATTGAAAGGCGATCCGGTCATCAGGAGAGAAAATGATTGACAGGACGGTGATCCTGTCATAAATTTTAACTGTTCTTCGGGGCAGGGTGTAATTCCCGACCGGCGGTACAGCCCGCGAGTGCATGCTGATCTATCCCAAAGCAGCAGCACGGACCTGGTGAAACTCCAGGGCCGACAGTCACAGTCTGGATGGGAGAAGGACAAACCTGCGAACTTCCCCCCCGGCAGTGTGTCGATGCAGATCGACAGTTCTTCCCTGAACAGAGCCTCGAAAAGAACGAGCTTCACGGCAGATTCTTTACATGGGGTGTGAATTGAGCACCAGGGCTCTGGCGAAAAAAGAAGACCGATACATCGAGTTCCGCAATGTTTCGGTGAGCTTTCCCCTGAAAAAAAGCAGGAATTCGGTGCTCAATGCGCTTCTGGATATCAATCTGCGTATTGGAAGGGGCGAGTTCGTTTCAATCGTGGGAGCATCGGGCAGCGGCAAGACCACGATGTTGAAGTTGATATCAGGGATATTCTCGCCAACTGCGGGAACCGTGCTGGTGGGTGGAGAGCAGGTGCAAAACCTCAGAAGAGACACAGGGAATGTGTTTCAGAAGCCTATCCTTCTCCCCTGGCGGAGCGTTTTGAAAAACATCCTCCTGCCGGTAGAAGTGGTCAGGGGTGAGGTCACTGCGAAGGACGTGAAGCGGGCTGATGAGTTGATCCAACTCATGGGGCTCAGCGGAACCCTGAACATGTACCCTCAGGAGCTCTCCGGAGGAATGCAGCAGAGGGTTGCGATTGCGCGGGCACTCATTCTCGACCCCGAAATTCTTCTGTTCGACGAGCCTTTCGGAGCGCTGGACGCGATCACGAGGGAACGGCTGAACCTGCTCCTGCTCGAAATCTGGAAGAAAACAAAAAAGACAATCATCTTTGTGACCCACAGCATATCCGAGGCAGTGCTGCTGTCCTCGAAAATCGTTGTGCTCTCCAAATCGCCCGGGAGTGTGCACGAGGTGGTGGAGATCGATTCCAGAGAGAAGGCGAGTACCAAACAGATTTTCTCATCCGAATACATCTCAAAAACGGTAATAGATGTCCGCAGGAAAGTCAGGTCGGTCTGGGCAAAAGAGCTCAGCACTGACATTCGCGAGCTGCTCGTTACTGCACAGAAGAAGGGGTTTTTCAGGCGGCTTTTAAAGCACTACGAATACCTGCTCATTCCCGCCGGGATAGTACTCTTTATCCTTCTGTGGGGAGTTGTATCACGGGTGAGCGGGCTGCCTGAGTTCATCCTTCCGCTTCCGAAAAACGTGTTTCTCCGCTTTGTGTCCGCCACAAGAGAGGGGCTTCTGCTGCCGAATGCTGGCATAACCTCTTTTGAAAGCCTGAGCGGCTTTTTTCTCGGCGCCGGCACCGCATTTCTCATCGGGTACGTGCTCGCGAAGTTCCGTACCCTGGAGCGTCTCATCAGTCCCTACATCGTTGCCCTGCAGGCCATACCGATCGTCGCTCTTGCACCGCTTTTGATCATCTGGTTCGGATTCGGAATACGGACAAAGCTGCTCATCGCCGCCCTGGTGGCGTTCTTTCCGGTGCTCATCAGCACAATCGTGGGGATACGTTCCGCAGACAGCGAAATCATGGAGCTCCTTACTTCTCTGGATGCGGGGCCTCTGAAGACCTTCTTCAAGCTCGAGCTGCCCTCAGCTCTCCCCGTGCTTTTCGGGGGGCTGAAAGTGGGGATCACCTTTTCAGTCATCGGTGCGGTTGTGGGAGAGTTCCTTGGATCCTCGGTCGGGCTCGGCGCGCTGTTGAATATATCCAGGGCGAGTTTCGATACCGCGCTGGTATTTGTGAGCATCTTTCTCCTCGGGAGCATGGGAATACTCTTCTACCTGCTCGTTTCTCTTGCAGAGTATCTCATTCTTGGAAGACATGGCACTGAGAAGTAACACATGGAGCACCGTCTCAGGATGTGAGGGCGTGTAAAAGGAAAATCGAATATCTTCTTTGTGAAAGGGGAAGGGAAAATGAAAAAAGCATGGGTCTTTACTTTGAGCATTTTTATCTTCATTTCGCTAACCAGCGGATCTCTGTGGGCAAAGGACGACGTGAAGATCGCGATGGGGTATATACCGAACGTACAGTTCGCACCCTACTATGTCGCGGTCGAGAGGGGATATTTCAAAGAGGAGGGCCTTTCTGTCAGTTTTGACTATGGGATGGCAACCGACATCATGTCCCTGGTGGGAAGCGGGCAGATTGCGTTCGGAATTTCCGATGGGGAGCAGATGATCGTGGCCCGCGACAAAGGCATTCCGGTAAAAGTGGTGTACTCCATGTACGTCAAGTATCCGGTAGCGGTTGTGTCATTCAGAGAGAAGGGAATATCGAACATCCTCAAGCTCAAGGGGAAGCGGGTGGGTACGCCGGTTCCCTACGGCTCGAACTATTTCGGCCTGCAGGTCATGCTCAGAAGCGCAGGACTGTCGATCAGGGATATCGACCTGGAGTTCATCGGGTATACCCAGGTGGAGAGCCTCATTGCCGACAGGATCGATGCGGCGGTGGTGTTCATCAACAATGAGCCGGTGGTGCTCCGCAAGATGGGCAGAGACATCAACCTGCTCGATACATACTCGATCATACCGATGGTGTCCGCGTCCATCGTCACGAGCGAAAGGATGATCGAGGGAGACCCTATGCTCGTCCGGCGTTTCATCCGCGCAGTGGTAAAGGCCTCGCGATATATCCTTCAGGATGGTGAGGGGGTTATCCCACTCGAAGGGGTGATGCCTCTTCTGAGAAAGTATGTTCCGACACTCACGGAGGAGAACCTGGAGATGAACCGGGAGGTGCTGCTTGCATCGCTCAAGCTGTGGACGGATTCGGACACCCGGACGCACGGTCTCGGGTATACATCTGAGAGGGACTGGGTGCTCTCGATCGAGGAGATGTATGAGCTCGGGCTCATAAAGAATCCGCTCTCAGCGAGAGACTGCTACACGAACGTTTTCGTATCAAAGTGAGTGCGACCTGGTTCATTGCCTGTTCTGTATCGTTGGCAATCCTATTCCCCATGCCAGGGTAAATAATGTTCCCCACCTCTTCTCTGATGTGTTCTGTGGAGCAGAGTGTGGCTGTTCTGTGAGGAAACCAGGCACCGGATTCGCTATTGTGGGGCCTTCCTTCTGTCACAATCAACTTGA
>Ga0180438_10005338_pt1 | contig 17936 bp, 16 predicted proteins | sample SS_ome_12_FD_132455 | JGI IMG/M metagenome (GOLD analysis project Ga0180438, IMG submission 132455) | Hypersaline lake sediment archaeal communities from the Salton Sea, California, USA - SS_3_D_2 metaG | ecosystem: Environmental > Aquatic > Non-marine Saline and Alkaline > Hypersaline >...
TTCGACCTCTTTCAGCGCCCGCTCCAGGTCAATGGGCCACTCCAGGGTGTAATGGACCTGGCCACGGATGATCATCTTCCCTTTTCGGTCGGCATCAAAGTAGGCGCTGACGGTATCCACGCCGCGCACGTTGTTGTCGTGGAAGGTAGTGACCCCGCAGGCAGCGAAGACGGGCTGGGCGTAGGCGATGTTGTCGCCAGCCATCGCTGGCGTGGGCAGGGGCATGTGCTTCCGCAGCACGTCCATGGCGCGGTGGTTGTAAAAGACGCCGGTCGGCTCACCGCTGGCGTCCCGTTCGATGACGCCGCCAACAGGATCCCGCGTATCGGCGGTGATGCCGGCGATCTGGAGCGCCAGGCTGTTGGCCGAACCATAGTGCCCACCCTGCTGGATGACGAACACCGGGTTTTTGGGCGAAATGGGGTCCAGGTCGTGCCGGTTGGGGAGCCTGTCGCCCACCACCAGGAAGTACCCCATCACCCACTCACCCTCGGGCGTCTGGGCAATGACCTCGGTCAGTTTGGCCCGCATGTCGTCTATGGTCTTGACCTCGGGCGGCATGAGGGGCACGTAGAAGCTTTGCAGTAATCCCAGGACCTGCAAATGGTTGTGGGGGTCAACCAAGCCGGGGGTCACGGCCTTGCCGCCCAGGTCAATCACCTTTGTCTTCTCGCCGACCAGGGCGCGGATGGCCTCGTCGCCGCCCACGGCTTGGATGAGCCCATCTTTGACCGCTACTGCCTGGGCGATGGTATCGGCCGGATCCACGGTGATGACCTTGCCGTTGACGAACACCGTGTCGGCTGCTTGCTCCAGTGGAGCCACAGGGGCAACAGGGGCTGCGGTGGGGGCAGATGTAGCTTCAGGCCCCACTGTGGGAGCAGACGTAGCCTCAGGCCCCGCTGTGGAAGGCGCCGCCGGTGAAGTGGGTGTCAGGCGGGTCAGTTCCTCTCCCTGCCCGCAGGCCAGCGCCGACCCGGCCAGGGCCCCGGCGGCCAGGCCTGCCTTCTTCAGAAAATCTCTGCGGGTAATGTGTCTCTGATCATGATTGCTGGACATTTCGTAACCTCCATTTCTTGATGTTGCTGTCATTGCGAGCAAAGCGAAGCAATCTCTTGTACGCTGCCTCCTGGGATTGCTTGGCTCCTCGCAATGACATGACCAAGCCGTGATCTTCTGAGGTGAGGCTCAGAAGATGATCTCTTCCGAGGGCACCCCTTTGGTCAGGTCCAGGGGCAGAGCCCCGGTCTCAGCCGGGAGCCTGTTCCCTTTTGGGACGCCCACCACCCTGGCTACGACATCGCCATCTTCGTTGCGACGGCCCAGGGCGATGAACCGATCGCCCACCTCGATGTCTTCGATGGATGGGTTCTCCACCCCAGGGATGCGGAAACGCGTGTTCTCATCGGTCAGGATCGTCTGCTCACCCTGGCGGGTCTCGACGGTCAGGGTCGTGCCCTCGATGGCCGTTACCTGGCCGAGGACCATATTCCGGCGAATGATCATTTTCCGTTGGGGGCGGGTGCGCGCCGTGGCCACGATCTGGGCGGTAAAGGTGCCGTCATCGCCCCACTGCCCCAGGGCGGCGATGACGCAGCCGACCTCGATGTCGTCAAGGCCGGGCTCCTCGACGTTGGGGATGTGAAAGTAGGTCTCGGAAGTGGTGACCACCTCTTCCTCACCTTCGCGGGTGACGATGACCAACGTCTGGCCTTCCACGGCCGTCACCTTGCCGCGCACGGCGTGTCCGCGCAATTCCTCGGCCGAGGCGAGGGCCACCAGCTTGGCGGCCAGGCTGCCCTCCTCGTCAGGCCTGCCCAAGGCCACCACCTGGTCACCGACCTGGACGTCAGCCAGGCTGGGGTTCTCCACGTCAGGTGCCCAGAAGAGGGCCTCGTCAGTGGCCACCTGCTTCTCGCCCTGCAGGGTGTCCAGCACCAGCGTCGTCCCCTCGATGGCCGAAACGGTGCCCTGGACAATGAACTGCGCCACCCGCTGACCAGGCACCACGAGGACCGCCTTGGCCACAAAGGCGCCTGTGCTGTCTGACTCCCCTTTGGCCAGGATATAGTCCCCCATTTGGACGTCAGCGATGGTGGGATTCTCGACGCCGCGGATGTGGAAGCGGGTCCCATCGTTGGTCGTTACCTGCCGCTCACCGTCAGGCGTCTTGACCGTCAGTGTCGTGCCCTCGATGGCCGTCACCTGACCGCGCAGGAAGCGGCCCTGGAGTTCGGCGGCCCAGGCCACAGACCCCAGGCTCAGCAGCAACGTGGCGAGCACCAGACTCAATACGATCTTTTTCATGATTCGATACCTCCTTGTTATTTGATCTCTTATGCTCGCCTTCATTATCGCCGCTATCTGTTAAGCGCGTGTTACCGATTTGTAAAATATCTGTAAAATCGCGTTGGCTGCTGCTATGCAAACAACGAGATTCTTCGCCTCCGCGGAGTTTATCCTGAACGAAGTGAAGGGCTCCGGCTCAGAATGACGATGCGTCAAAAGTCCTGGATGACCCAGGTAGCGATGAACGCTTCGTTGGTGATCTCTCCAGCCATCCAGGCCTCCAACTCTGTCATGGGGACGGTGACAGTCATGGCCGCCATGCCCGTCGCGTCACCGATGACAATGGAAACAAAACCCAGATCGGCCTGGATATCTCCCGTGCTGACCTGGTGGACGGCCCGCAGGACGGCTTCCACCACCGAAGCGACCTCCTCCAGGTCGTCGGTATCTGTCTTGAGGGTCACGATGACCCCTCTCTGCCCGCCCTCAGCCTGCCCAACGGTGACTTGTACGTCGGCCACGCCGTGGGAGACGCAGGTCAGGGTGATCAAGGCGGCGATGGTTTCATCGTCGGGGATGGCAGGCGAAATAGTCGTGGGGAGAGAGGTGGGGGTCTGGGTGGGGAGAGCAGGGTGAGGTGTTCCAGTGATCGGCAACGCCGGTGTGTGCGTCGGCCCAGGCGTCCGCGTCTCGGTCCAGGTCTGGGCAGTGGCCGTCTCAAGCGCCAAGCCACGGCTGTCTGTAGACCCTCTGGGGCTGCAACTTGCCAGGAAGGTACAGACGATGAGCCCTGCCGCACGAATAAGTTGACTTTGCGATCTGCAAGCATGATACAACATGCCCAATTCTACAGCAATTCAACAAAAACGTCAAAGGAACACACAAACACAGCTTGAGGATAAAGCTGCGAGCCTCTATCTGGAGGCCAGGAGGGGCCAGCCGAGCGGTGGGTCAAAAGCCAAGCTGTCCTGGGATCAGGGCGGCTGTCTCAAGTGGTGATTGATAGCTACGATCAGATCGTCTATAGGCACAGGCTTGGTGAAATGGATGTTAGCGCCGGCCATCAGGGCCTGCCGTTTGTGTTCGGAACCGCCCCAGGCTGAGATGACGATGATAGGAATATCCGCCGTGCCGGAACCATTGCGCAATTGCCGGATGGCGGCGAGGCCATCTACCCGTCCGGGCATACGTATGTCCATCAATACGACGTCAGGGTGCCACTCCCGCACTTTCTTCACTCCCTCCTCTCCGTCACAGGCCACATCAACCTCATATCCACCATACAGCTCCAGCAACCACGTCATCACATCGCGCTGGGCTTCATAGTCTTCGACATACAGAATCTTTTTCATCAGCGCTCCTCCTCTTCATCAGGCATCGTTACTGTTCTTCGTTTGCTCTCCACTACAACTGGTATATTACGGACGTCCATGCAAACTCTCCCGGAACCATTTGGCTTCTCACTGACTCTCCAAAAACGACTTGAGACCTTGGGGTATAAGAAAAACACCCCCTTTTATACTATCATGAAAGGGTTAGAAATTGGTTAGAGGTTGGCTAGAAATTGGTTAGAAAAAAGAAAGCCCCTTCACAGAGGGGTGAAGGGGCGCGGTGGCTTTCCTATGTAGCATAGAGCTGGCTGACCAATGGGCCAAAGTAAAGCCGCACTGTGATCAGGGCAGCTCTTTCCGCAGATTTCTCTCCATGGGTTGTCCTCTCAACTATACTGCCAGATCGGCCACAGGCAAGGGGACATCGAGGGCCACCTCCCCCTCGCTCACCCGGCACTTGTAGGCGTAGACTTCCACGCCAGCCTGGGCCGCTTCCCGCAGAGTCTGGCCAAAGGCGGGGTCAGCCTCATCGTGGGGCGAGAAGCGGACGGCATCGCCCCGCTGTACGACAAAGACCACTGCCGCCCGGTGGCCCTCCCCCCTGGCCCGCATCAGCTCCCCCAGGTGGCGGCGGCCGCGTTGGGTGGGTGCGTCGGGAAAGAGGGCCACGCCGTCCTCCACCAGGGTCACCGACTTGGCTTCGATGAAACATCGCCCGCCGTCCGGCCCGCCCTCCAGGGCCAGGTCCAGGCGGCTTTGCCCATAGCTTACTTCGCGCCGTACCTGGGTGTAGCCAGCGAATTCCTCCAACCGGCCAGCCTGAAGGGCCTCGTGTAGCAGAGGGCCAGGCTTTCGGGCATCAACGGAGACCAAGGTCTCGTCCAGGTCAACCATCAGCAGGTCGTAGCGAGTCCGTCGCCCCGGAGCCTGGGCTGGGGCCAGGAGCACGCGCCGTCCTGGTACCAAGAGTTCTCTCAGACGGCCCGAATTGGGCAAGTGGGCCCAAACCGGATGTCCTTCCACCTGTACCGTGACCCGAAACCGATTGTCCCGTTTCACAAAAGTCGCTGGGACCAGTCTGGCAGCGATTTTCATCAATGTTTATCCGTGTTTGGCCGTGTTCGTCCGTGTCCAAATCTTGATTTATTCTACGGGGTCTCGGGCACGTCGCTTTCCTCATCGGGGGCCGGCTGAGGAGCCGATCCGGCTTTGCGGTGCCGGTAAATAATGAGGGCCAGCGAGATGACGATGGACGCTGCGGCGATGATCTGGGCCGTGGCGATGCTGCCTATCTTCCAGGCGTCTGGGCGCAGGAACTCGAGGAAAAAGCGCCCAAAGGGATACCATATAGCATAGAGGAGGAATATATCGCCATCCAGGAGGCGGGAGGCGAAACGGCGGCCCACGTACATCAACACGATAAAGCCCAGCAGGTTCCATACGGATTCATAGAAAAAGACCGGATGGAAACGCTCGTAGGCTTCGAGGCCGGGCAGGCGGTGGGTAGGAGGGATATAGATGCCCCAGGGCAGGTCGGTGGGGGGGCCGTACAGTTCCTGATTGATATAGTTGCCCCAGCGAGCGATGGCCTGAGTCAAAATGAGGCCGGGGGCACCGATGTCCAGCCAGCGCAGGAAACTGAGCTTGGCGTAACGGGTATAGACAAAGACGGCCAAAATGCCACCGGCCACTGCGCCGTAGATGCCCAGCCCCCGGTAGCCCCCATGCCAGAAGGCGATGGCATCTATGGGATGCTGTCGGTACCAATACCAGCCACAAGGGTACAGAGTCTCTGGTGTGCAGCCCTCGGGGATGGAGAAAACGTGATAGAGCCGGGCGCCGATGATGCCCAAGAGCAGACACAGAGCCAGGGCATCCCAGGCGTGATCGGGGTTCTCGCCTCGACGCCTGGCTTCAATGGTAGCGATATAGGCGGCCAGCAAAGCCCCGCCCACGATGAGAATGCCGTACCAGTGCACGGCAAAGGGACCAATTTGAAAAGCAATAGGGTTCATAGCAGTTCTCCATAGTTGGTCAGCGCCTGGTAAGCAGACGTGCAATGGCTTTCAGGCAGCCGTCGCGTCCCGGCGTAGGTTCCGGGGTTGGTGTGGGCTCTGGCGTAGGCTCCGGTGTTGGCGTAGGTGTGGGCTCTGGGGTTGGTTCTGGTGTGGGTTCCGGAGTTGGCTCTGGTGTAGGTTCCGGTGTGGGCTCTGGCGCAGGGGCAAGTTCAACGAAGGCTTTGTAGACGTCGGCCCGCCCTGAGCCCTGGGTGTTGGGCTCCAAGTTCAGGTTCAGGGCTGTCGCAATCAATAGTTCCTTGACCCGGGCTGGCGTCAGGTCGGGCCTGGCTTGCAGGAGCAGGGCCGCCGTCCCTACGGCATGGGGGGTGGCCATGCTGGTGCCGGAGGCCTCGGTGTAGTGGTCATCCATGACGTTGGCCATGCTCGTCCCCTTAGCCCGGCAGGAGATGATGCCCACGCCGGGGAAGACAATGTCGGGCTTGACACGGCCATCACTGGTTGGGCCTCGCGAGGAGAAATCAGCCACGCTATCGTTGTCGGTCGAGGCACCGACGGTGATCACTTGACGTGCACAGCCAGGTGAGCCCACGGTCAGGTCCCCCGGTCCCTGGTTGCCAGCCGCTGCGCAAACGACGACACCGGCTTCGACCGCAGCATCGCAGGTCTCGGAAAGAGCGTCAGTGCCATCGCAGGGAGGAGATCCGCTCAGGGAAAGACCAATGACATGCACCCCCTGCTCCACAGCCCACTCGATGCCGGCCATGACATCGCTCATCATGCCAGAGCCATCGGCCAGCAGGACCTTGGCAGCGTACAGCCTGGCTTCTGGAGCGATACCCGTGTAGCGGCCCCCGCTGACAGAGCCGCTCCCGGCGGCAATACCCGCCACGTGAGTGCCATGCCCATTGTCATCAACATAGCTCCCCCCGGTGAAACCCTTGCCCGCCGCGATGCGGCCAGCAAAGTCAGGATGGTCGGGGTCAATGCCGGTGTCCACAACAGCAATTTTGATGCCTTGACCGCGGTGGCCTCCTTCTGACCAGATACGCGGCACCCCGATCAGGGGCAGGGAGACGTCCAGACAGGTATGGACGGGCAGGTCTTGCCACACCTTCTCCACGCCGGGGTCTTCGCTGAGGGCCTGGACGTCCCTGGCTGTGGCCTTCATGGCCACAGCAGGTATCATCCTGTAGCGATGGCTTGGCCTGACCCCGGCGACGACGATGTGTGGAACGACCACGTCCTTGCGGTACTTGACGATGATGCGGATTTCCTGGTCATCGGCACTGGCCCCCATCGTCTGCGCCAGAGCCTGGCTAAATTTGGCAGCACACATTTCCTTCCCTCCTTTGCATGGGGGTATACGGGTTCCCCGAACTTGCATTGTCCTCACGATTTGGTCTTGCTCGATTTTCTCGACCCAGGCTTGATCAGCCAATTGCAAAGCGGCATCGGCTCTGGCTGTGATAGCCAGGGACCTGGTCAATCTGAACTTACGTCGCACTTCTATGCCCAAAGCCTGAAGGCGGGTAAGGTATTGGCCAGGTTCCTCTTTGGTCTTGACGATCAGTCTGAATTCGGCCTCTGGATCGGCTTTTAGCCTTTCCAGCAACTTGGCATCAACTTTCACCATCTCCCTCAGTACAACACCTGCTGGCTGTTGTGGCGGTCTCTTGGGATTATATCACATTCTAGCTTTCTTGTCATGTGGGCTCCCTTGTGATATAATCTCATTTCAAGAAGGTAACCCGCTCAGCCTGTCATTCTGAGCGAAGCGAAGAATCTCGTTTGCGAAGAACGAGACCCTTCGCTTTACTCAGGGTGACACCAAAGAAGGGTGATTGAATTGAGGGGGTACCTTGAGTTGCATCCGGCCAAGGAGATTTTTAGAGATCTTATGAGGAGGAAAAAGCATGAGCGATCTACTAGCTGAGATAGCGACGGCCGTGATCCAGGGCGAGTCCGAAGGCGTCGCCGCGCTGACGGAAAAGGCCCTGAGCGAGGGGTTGAGTGCCAAAGAGATCCTGGACAGGGGTTTGATGCCAGGCATGGACCACGTGGGGGAGGCATTCAAGAGAGCGGAGATGTTTGTGCCCGACGTGCTCCTCTCGGCCCGCGTCATGCAGGCCTCGATGGGCATTCTCAAGCCCAGGCTGGCCGAGAGCGGGGCCGAAATGACCGGTAAGCTGGTCATCGGCACCGTGCAAGGTGACCTGCACGACATCGGCAAGAACCTGGTGGGCATGATGATAGAGGGGGCTGGCTTCGAGGTGTTTGATTTGGGCAACGACGTGTCGCCCGAGGCCTTTGTCCGGGCCGTCAAGGAGCACAAGCCCGACATCGTGGGCATGTCGGCCTTGCTGACCACGACCATGCGGGCCATGGACCGTACCATCGAGGCTCTGAAGGAGGCTGGCCTGCGGGATCAGGTCAAGATCATGATCGGTGGTGCGCCGGTGACGTCCGATTTCGCTCAACAGATCGGGGCCGATGCCTATTGCTCTAATGCCACGACGGCCAAAGAGACAGCCAGGAGGTTCGTCGGCGCTTGAGAGAAGGAGAAAGTTGCCGGAGCGAATGGAACTGGTTCCCGTCGCTCCGGCAACTTGATAGGCGACAACACCACCACTTTTTACACAAAAAGAGCCCAAAGGCTGCGTCCTTTGGGCTCTTTCAATGCGTGCCTGGCGCTACGGCTAGTATCTGAGAATGGCCCCGATGCTGCCCGCTTTCTCCAGAGCCGCACTGCCCTTGACCACCTCCACTTCCATACCCGACTCGATGGCCTTGCGGACGATGGTGTTCACGGCATCCTCGATGGGGGCCATCTCCCCACTGCAGAATGGGCACTCTTGCATTTCGTGGGCTGCGATATGACCGCAGTTCTGGCAGCCGTAGCCTGTGGCGACGTACCCCTCAGCCACCACCAAAATGTGCGCCCGTCCCTCTTGTACGGCAGCCAGGGTGTCATCCAGGCCCAGGGCTCCGTGCCCTCCCCTGGAGGTAGCAGCGGTGATCAGTTGCTCCACCAACTCCTCTTCTCGCTCTCTTTCTACCTCCTGGATGACCTCCAGGGAGCGATCCAGTACCTCCATCTCAGAGGCCGCCATGTCCAGGGGGATGCTACCCACCACCTGCTCCTGCAGATCCTTGGGCAGCATCCCTTGAAATTGGGTCAAGGTCTCATCGGTGCCTCCCAGAATGATGTGGCTGCACCTTCCTCCTCCACAAAACCTGACTGCCAGTTCGGCCGCCTCCTTTAGATTGCGCTGAGCTATCTCCTCTTCGTGTCGGCTCGCGCGAGCGGTCAGCCCGCCTCGGCGGCCTGCTGCCGAGCCGCCGCCGCGCTTGGTGCGCTTGACCTCCTCGCCCAACGTGCCATCCGTTTCTTCCAGCTCGCCCTGGTTGAATAGGAACAACCGCGCCCCCTCGCGGTCCACCAGGATCACGCCGTAGCGCTCGTATTCATCGAGGACATCAGTAAGGGGCTTGATGTAAGGGCTGTCGGCCACAAAGACGTGGTTTTCTATCGGAACAGCCAGCGGATAGGCCCGCCAAAAGTCCTCCTCCAGGCAAGAGAAGATGACCACTCCCTTTCCTTGCCAATCGTATTGAAAATCAAAGTACTTCTCTACCTCGGCCAGGTCTTTCGCCGTGGCCTCATTGGCCACCCCCTTGAGCATGCTCTTCAAAGCCAATCTGTACTCATCTTTAGTGTGCTGCGTCGGGTCTACGCTCAGGTACAGACTGAGAACAGAACCTTCCTTAGTGTGGAAATCCACTAGCTCCTGAAGCTCCTTCTCGCTGATCATATTTACCTCCTAAAGAGTGATAGGGTCGCTGCGAGGGGTGTAGTGAGTGCTTTGTTCCTCATGTGCGGTTTTGGGATGTCCCTCACCTTACATTCGCTCTAATTCTCGTCGTAACCGCCCGATCTCGGCCTCGAACTCGGCCTGCATCCTATCCATTTCCTTTTGCAAATATTCCATGCGCTTGCTCATATTCAGGATAACTTCCACACCAGCCAGATTGACGCCCAGGTCATTGACCAGACGATTTATCCTGCGCAGGCGTTCGACGTCGCGGGGCGAATAGAGCCGCCGCCCCGAAGCGCGAGTTGGTTTGACCAGGCCGATTTCCTCGTAACGCCGCAGGGTTTGGGGGTGCAAGTCAACCAGTTTGGCTACGACACTGATGACGTAGCAAGGCTCGTCTCGATCCGGGTTTTGGTCCATATCCATCCTCAAAAGTTGGGTCGCTCATCCAGTTCGACGGTGAGGCGCTTTTCATCTCCATCGCGGATGATAGTCAGTTCCAACTCCTGACCGACCATGGTGCTTTCAAGATAGGTGATCAGATCATCCATGCTTCGTATCTCAGTGTCATTGATGGCCATGATGATGTCTCCACCAGCAATGACCGGCTCGATGAAACCCTCGACCTGGACCTCACGCTGGCCTCCGCGCAAGCCAGCTTGGGCCGATGGCCCATTTGTGATGACCTCTGCGATCAGGACCCCTCTGGCCGTCGGCAGATCGAGAGCCTCGGCCAACTCGGCGTTGATGGAGTAACCGCGGATGCCCAGCCAGGGGTGAGCAAAGTGGCCACTTTCGATGAGCTCTGGCACCACCCGCTTGACGGTGTTGACCGGCACAGCGAGTCCCACCCCCGAGGAGAAGCCACTGCTAGTGAAAATGATGGTGTTGACCCCGATGACCTTGCCCCGCGAGTCTAGAAGCGGCCCGCCGGAGTTGCCCGGATTGATGGCCGCATCGGTCTGGATGAGATTGGGCAGAGAGAAACCACTGCCCTGCTGCAACACCCGCCCTACCGCACTGATGATGCCTGTGGTCACCGTGCGCTCAAAGCCAAAGGGGTTGCCGATGGCGATGGCCCGCTGGCCCACGCGCAAGGTATCGGATTCGCCCAACTCCACCGGATGGAGCAGGGCCTCGGGTACATCCACCTTGATGATCGCCAGGTCGGTGTGGGGATCGGTGCCCACCACCTCCGCCTCGGCCTCCGTGTCGTCGGAGAAGCGCACCTGGATACGGCGGGCCCCTTCCACCACGTGGTTGTTGGTCACAATGTGGCCGTCCGTGTCTATGACAAAGCCCGAGCCCAAACCCCGTTGGAAGAACTCTTCGGGGAAAGGACTCTCCGGGAAGCCAGGCACCTCCGGGTGACTGAACTCCTCGATCGCGCCGATCACGTTGATATTGACCACCGAGGGGCTGACGCGGGCATAGAGATTGATGATCAACTGTTCTTCAGCATCGGCTTCGACCACAATCTCTTCTGGCAGGGGGGTAGGCGTGACCACAATGGTCAGCGGGGTGGGGGCCGAAGCAGGGGAGGAGGTGCGGGTGGGAATAAGAGTCGGCTTCTCAGCGACCTCGCTGGTTAGAGAGCACAGGCTACACCCCAAGGTAGTGCCAGCCATCAGGCCGGCCAGGAGGGCGATGATCGTTTTCTGTTTCATGGCTATGAGCTTCCTTTACCTCTCATCTGCGCCAGCTCCCTGAAGAGTTCCTTCTCTTTGGCGCTCAGGCCCTTGGGCAGTACGACCTGGACTTTGGCGTAGAGGTCGCCGCGTTTGTTGGAATCGCGCAACAGAGGCATACCCTGCCCCTTCAAGCGAAAGGTGCGGCCCCCCTGGGTTTCGGGCGGGATTTTCAGAGACACGTCTCCCGCCAGAGTAGGCACGCTGGTCTCTCCACCCAGAATGGCTGTGTAGAGGTCAACAGGCACCTCGCAGTAGAGGTCGTCCCCTTTGCGCTCAAAGACCTTGTGAGGCTGGACCGTCACCTTCAGGTATAGATCGCCTGCGGCTCCTTCCCCAAAACCTGGCGCCCCCTCGCCAGCGATCCGCACCTTGGAGCCCGTCTTGACGCCAGTGGGGATTTTGACTTCTAAGCGACGGCCGTCTTTCTCCAGCACCCGCCTGGTTCCGCTAAAGGCCTCTTCCAGAGTGATTTCCACTGATTGCTCATAGTCCTGTCCTCGCCGGGGTTGGGCCTGACGGGTGCCCGTCCATGTTTGAGGTCCCTGGCGACCCACGCCGCCAAAGATGGCCTCGAAGAAATCAGAAAAGCTGCCACCCCCGAACATACCGCTGAAAAGGTCGCCCACATCGCCATATTCGACATGGACACGGCCACCGCCCGGAGCGCCGGCGGCCCACTGGCTCCAGTCGAAACCACCGGGATCGCGGCCTGTGCGCTGCCATTGCTGCCAACTGGCCCCCAATTGGTCGTATTTACGCCGCTTCTCCGGGTCAGTCAACACCTCGTGAGCCTCGTTGATCTCTTTGAAGCGCTCCTCGGCCTCTTTGTCGCCTGGGTTGACGTCAGGGTGATATTTACGAGCCAGACGACGGTAGGCCTTCTTGATCTCCTTCTCGCTGGCGTTTCGATCTACCTCTAAAATCTTGTAATAATCTTTGTATTCCATATCCAATCAAACCTTCGCAAGGGTTCTAAATGACGCCCTTTAGGCTCTGGTGCATTCTAGTATAACACTTTAGCTTATCTTTGTCAAGTATCTTTATCAGGTTTTGCTCAATATCGGATCGCTTTCTGGCATCAGAAAGGCCAGTGCCCTGTTTGCCACAACCAACAGAGGTCACCAGCCGCAAGTGACAGCCTTATTATTTCGGCTCGCTTTGACGGTCAGCGTGTTGGTTGCGCCGAGCAGGGCACTAACAACGAGAGGGATCTGATTTTGTCTTAAGTATATCATGTCAGAATGCCAAAGTCAATGGGACATCGGTCATATCTCATGATAGGATAACAGTACGGGTATGAGCCATTTCCCCTGGGCATGTTAGAGATTGGGGCAAGCTATGGCAAGAACAGAAGGGGATTGCGCTTCGAGTTCTCTTGCCAGATCTCAAAATGGAGGTGTGAGCCGGTGGCATTGCCGGTCCGGCCTATGGTACCGATTTGCTGGCCCTGAGCTACGGATTGCTCGTAATCTACCAGGTATACATCCAGGTGGGCATAAAGGGTATGCCAACCGTTGCCGTGGTCAATGAGCAACATCCGCCCATATCCCGAGTCGTCCCAACCGGCGTAGACTACGAAACCCGAATCAGAAGCCACTACAGGTGTGCCTTTGGGTGCGCCGATATCAACGGCCCTGTGGTGGCTCCAGAACTTTTGGGTGATATAGCCCGAGGCTGGCCAGACAAAGTTACCGCTACCTTTGGCCGCATCCTCAGGGATGGGGCCAGTGTAACGGTGGACGAACTTGGGGATGTAAGGCTTCTCACCGCCCGGTACGACGAGGGCCACCCCTGTGGTCAACTCATACGGCTCTTTCAGCCCGTTGACTTGATATTCGGTGATGGCCGAAACCCCGACTTGATACTTTTGAGCGATGCTTTCCAAGGTATCGCCTTCTTCGACGATGTGGTACACGCCGGAGGTAGGCAAGATCACCAGTTCCTGGCCCAAACTCAAAAGGTCAGGATTGTCCTCCAATCGGCCGTTGGACCACATGATGGTTTGAGGGCTGATACCAAAACGCTCGGCGATGCCAAAAACGCTGTCACCGGTCTGGACGGTGTAGGTGATGACTTCCAGGCGGGGACGCTCGGGGATGGTGGTATGGGGCACAGGAGCCTTGATGAGGGAACCGTTGTCTACCCACTTGGGGGGATCCCCTCTGGACCACGAGATGGTAAGCCAATGATCCGGCCTGGCGGCCGGTAGCTTGGCTTCAGGCATCTCCCACTGACCGACCAGGACAGCTAAACCAATGAGCAGGACGACAGTCATGTGGGAGGCATAGCGCCCCAGAAGCTTTTCGGCTATCAATGGTAACATGGCTGCTCCATCAAAAGGCAATATCTTTGCTCAGCAAGGCCAGGAATTCGGCGTTGTTTTTGGTTTTGGCCAATCTCTCCAAAATGGGCCCGATGGCTTCAAGCCCACCGCCCAAAGCATCAATCATGCGTCGCATGGTCCAGAGACGAGCCGTGGTATCCGCGGTCAGCATGAGCTCCTCGCGTCGCGTGCCTGAGCGCTCGATGTCAAAGGCTGGGTAGATGTATCTCTCGGCCAGCTTGCGGTTGAGGTGCAACTCCATGTTGCCTGTGCCTTTAAATTCCTCGTAGATGACCTCGTCCATGCGGCTGCCAGTGTCAATCAGGCACGTGGCGATGATGGTCAGGCTTCCTCCTTCCTCGATGTTACGGGCTGCTCCAAAGAAGCGCTTGGGCGGATAAAGGGCTGCCGGATCAACGCCTCCTGAGAGGGTGCGACCACTGGGAGGGACGGTCAGGTTGTAGGCCCTGGTCAGGCGAGTGATGCCATCCAGAAGGATGACCACGTCTCGACCGCCCTCCACCAGACGCTTGGCCCGTTCCAGGGCCATCTCGGCCACCCGCACTTGACTTTGGACGGGATCATCGAAAGTGGCCGCCACTACCTCGGCTTCCACCGAACGGTCCATGTCTGTTACTTCTTCAGGGCGCTCGCCGATAAGGCAGACCATCAGGTGGACGTCATTATAATTGATAGTAATGCCATTGGCTATCTGTTTGAGCACTGTGGTCTTGCCAGCTTTGGGCGGAGAAACAACGAGTCCTCGCTGTCCCCGCCCAATAGGAGATATCAAGTTAAGAAGACGAGTAGCCAATATGTCAGGTTTCGTCTCCAGATTGAACATCTTCAGAGGAAAGATGGGGGTCAAGCTGTCGAACGAAGGGCGCTTCTTAGCTGTTTCGGGGTCCAGCCCATTGACAGCCTCTACTCGCAGCAGGCCGAAATATTTCTCGGTCTCTTTGGGTGGACGGACTTGGCCAATGACCAGGTCGCCTGTGCGCAGGCCAAAACGGCGGATTTGCGACTGGGAGACGTAAACATCTTCGGGGCCGGGCAGGAGGTGGTCCGAGCGCAAAAAACCGATGCCTTCTTGGATGATCTCCAAGACCCCGCCTCCGAAGATATAGCCCTGCTGTTCAGCTTGAGCTCGCAACAGCCGAAAGATGAGGTCATGCTTCTTGAGACGGGTGTAACCTGACAACCCCATGTCTTTGGCCAAATCCTGAAGTTCATTCAAAGTCTGTGTTTCTAGTTCAACGATATTCACTGCTTATCTCCAAATGATGTAGGTAGGGGGGCGATAGGGGTAGCACTCTCGCCCCGCAGGGGATCGAACCTTTGGGAGGCTCCTAACTAATATGGCAGTCACCTTGCTGCTAAAGGTCAGAGGAATGACCAAGGCTCCATCTCGACGTCAGGAGACAGTATGCTAAACGCAGGCATCTATGCCACCAAGCATCTCGTCATCTCGCTAGTCAAAAAGGGTATTGGATGGCAAACATAGGGAAGGAATTGTTGAGGCTGTCCTTTATGCCGAGAGGAAACGATCACAGCGATTGAGAGGTCAGAGAGTCAGGCTTAGTAGACTGTGGTCTCAGAGTACGGCAGCCTTAAACCAACCCTGAATCGAGTCATTCAGGGCCTCGTCAGACTGGAACCTGTACTTCAGCCCCAATCGTTGACCTACACAGTCCCTGGTAAGGATTTGTGACAGGAATATTATAGCACCTTTTAATAGCCTAGTCAAATCTCATAACAGAGATGACAAGGTCGTAGGAGCCGTCTCCAATGGGAAACCCTTGCGAAGGTTAGGTGGTAGATTTCTGGACAAACACGCCTTTGACAACCAGAAAGTGCCCTATGGCAGATGCCTTTTGCAACCTTCGCAAGGGTTATGGCGGCTTGTCCCCCTGCTTTGGGGTGCTAGGAACTATTTTTCAGAATCAGCGGCAGGTAGACAGGGGTGCTGACGCTGTCTGCCACACACCAGACGCGGAAGGGGTAGGGACACCCCCCGAAGTCCACCTCCCAGACGTGGATGTCTTGTCCTGCTTCCCAGTCGCGGGGCAAGGAGGCAATTGTACCGTAGTGGCCGCTACTGCTGCTGTCCCAGACGTTTCAGTTGCCATAGCCTGGGGTGCTGGAGGTGCTGCTGTAGTAGCCCGTGCGCACCCAGCCTTCGACATAGGAGGGTGGCCCCTGGCCGCTGTCGTCCCTAACCATGCCCAGGTCCGTGTCGTACTTGAGGTTAGAGGGGTCCAGGATCTCCCACAGGGAGGCGAAATGGTAGCCGCTGGCACAGGCGGTAAGGGTCTCATTTCCCTGGTATGTGCTCTGTGTCAGGTAGTATCCACGCAGGCCGCTGGACGCGGCCAGGGGCTTGGCCTGAGCATGGTCGAGGGGAGCCTGCGAACCGGAGGCGGCGGCATCCCTTTGCCCCCAGGCCAGGTAGCCCAGCAGGGCCGCGACCAGCAGGGCCAGGGCCAGCAGGACCACCAGGCCCCGCGTCAGGTTGATGTCAATCACGATCGTTTTTTCGTCTTGCATGGTCCTTTCTCCTCTTCAAAGATTTGGGTTTGGCCAATCATGGAACACGCAGTCGGTCGTATGATCATCACCTCCTTCCCCACCTTCCCTCCACAACAGCAAAGGCCGACCCCCTCCTGATCCAGAAGGAAATCGGCCTTCAGTCTCATGTTCTCTCACCTCCCATATTGGCTGTTGGCTACGATGAGAGCAGAGGCGGCATGTTGATCAATGCTTACTGCCATTGTACCACACAGCTAACCCAAATGTCAATACGGGCGCATCCAAATCTTGGGGAGCGAGCGCTGGTTGAGTAGCAAAGCGTATCGAAACCAAGCGAGCGGCTCTACAGATAACCCGCTTGGCCTCGATATGTCGCGGAGTTTATCCTGAGCTTGTCGAAGGGCTCCTACTCGGCCGGCGCTGGCCCCGGTCTTTTCTTGACACTCCCCCGACTTCTATATGCGCCCTGTCAATACCTGCCGAGCCACAAGTTGTCCCTCCCCTGAACTGAATCTCTAACAAAACTCTAACACTCCTCTTATGCTATTCTAATACAAGAGGGATAAAATTAAAGACGCAGAAATCAGGGAGAGTTGAAATGAATCTGAACAAGTTTACCGAAAAAGCACAAGAAGCCATCCTTGAAGCACAGGGTTTGGCATCCCAATACAATCACAGCCAGATAGATCCGGCGCATCTCCTGTTGTCCCTTTTGCAGCAGGCTGATGGCGTGGTGCCCCAGATCGTGCAGAAACTGGGGGGCAGTCCGCAGGCTCTGCAGCAAAAGCTGGAAAGCGACCTGGCGGCTCGCCCCAAGGTCTATGGGACCACGGCCCAGGTAGGTCCCTCGCGGGCCTTGCAAGAGGTTCTACAGGCTGCGGAGCGGGAAGCGGGACAGATGCGAGACGACTATGTCTCCACCGAGCACTTGCTCATCGCCCTGGCCGATTCGCGGGCAGGGCAGGTGGCACAATTCCTGGCTGCCTTTGGCATCACCAAAGACGCCATCTTGCGGGTCCTGACAGCCATCCGTGGCTCCCAGCGGGTGACCACCCCCACGCCGGAAAGCACCTATCAGGCTCTGGACAAGTACGGGCGCGACCTGACCCAGTTGGCCCGCCAGGGCAAAGTGGATCCGGTCATCGGGCGCGACGAGGAGATCCGTCGCGTCATCCAGGTGTTATCTCGCCGCACCAAAAACAACCCCGTCCTCATTGGCGAGCCGGGGGTGGGCAAGACGGCCATCGCCGAGGGGCTGGCCCAACGCATCGTGCGCGGCGACGTGCCCGAGGGCCTCAAGAACAAACGCCTGGTGGCCTTGGACCTGGGGGCACTGATCGCCGGGGCCAAATTCCGCGGCGAATTCGAGGAGCGGCTGAAGGCTGTCCTCAAAGAAGTCACCGACGCCCAGGGGGAGATCATCCTGTTCATTGACGAGCTGCACACCGTGGTCGGCGCTGGCGCGGCCCAGGGGGCCATGGACGCCAGCAACATGCTCAAGCCCATGCTGGCCCGCGGCGAGCTACACTGCATCGGCGCCACCACCCTGGACGAGTACCGGGAGCACGTGGAGAAGGACGCCGCCCTGGAGCGGCGCTTCCAGCCCGTCTATGTGGACGAGCCTGGCGTGGAAGAGACCATCAGCATCCTGCGGGGCCTCAAGGAACGTTACGAGGTACACCACGGGGTGCGCATCCAGGACAGCGCCTTGGTAGCCGCAGCCCTGCTCTCCCATCGCTACATCGCTGACCGCTTCCTGCCTGACAAGGCCATTGACCTCATTGACGAAGCGGCGTCCAAACTGCGCATGGAAATTGACAGCCTGCCCTCGGAATTGGACGAGGTAGAGCGCAAGATCATGCAGTTAGAGATCGAGCGCCAGGCTCTCAAAAAAGAAAAAGACAAAACATCCAAGGAGCGCCTGGCCCGTCTGGAAA
>Ga0180438_10005339_pt1 | contig 17929 bp, 10 predicted proteins | sample SS_ome_12_FD_132455 | JGI IMG/M metagenome (GOLD analysis project Ga0180438, IMG submission 132455) | Hypersaline lake sediment archaeal communities from the Salton Sea, California, USA - SS_3_D_2 metaG | ecosystem: Environmental > Aquatic > Non-marine Saline and Alkaline > Hypersaline >...
CCTCCGAGGGCTACGGCGCGCTGCCGGGCGCCGGTCGTGGGAAAGCGGACTATCGGGACTTCGACCACGAACGGATCCGCGATTTGCCGCCCATCGATTCCGTGGGCCGCCACAGCCTGGACGAGATGTGGGAGCGGCTCACCTACCTGCTGGAACGTATCGTGCCCGTGGCCGCCGAGTACAAAGTCCGATTGGCTTGCCACCCGCAGGACCCGCCGGCGCCGCCGGAATTGGGGCGCGGCACGTCCGCAGCCCTGGGCACGGTCGAAGGGGTGAAGCGGTTCCTGGCCATTTGCGAGAATCCATGCCACGGGCTGTGTTTCTGCCAGGGCACGTTTTCCGAGATGCTGGAGAAGCCCGGCGAAACGATCTACGACGTCATCCGCTACTTCGGCAGGCGGAAGAAGATTTTCAACGTCCATTTCCGCAATATCCGCGGTGGGCGTAACGAGTTTGCGGAGACCTTTCCCGACGAAGGTGACGTGGATATGTCCAGGGCGTTGCAGGTCTACCAGGAAGTGGGCTACGATGGCATGCTGATGCCCGACCACGTGCCGAGCCATCCAGACGACCCTCAGGCACTGCAAGGCTTCGCCTTCTGCTATGGTTACATCAACGGCTTGATTCAGGCGCTCAAGACGACCGTATGAGCATGCCAAGTCTTGATCCGATGGCAACGGCAGCGAAGGCCGGGAACTGAAACCTGGAACAAATCGTGACGACCCAGAATGACAAGGAGACGACCATGAAGCGAGTTGTAGCTTTTATGCTGCTGGTGGCCGCGACGGCACTTCCCGCTCTTGCCGCGGAGGAACTGCAAACTCGGGACTTGCCGCCGGTGACCCGGATGGAGGCGCCCGCACATCCGCCCGTCGAGATCGTGCGCGACGGACAACCACGCGCCCTGGTCTACGTGGCGGATACCGATCCCAGCCCGACACTCAAGCGGCTGGTCGATGAGTTGGTCGAAGTAGTACGGCTTAGCACCGGTGCCGCGCTGAAGCTGGTGGATCAACCGCCGACCGCCGATCGAACGGCCATTGTGATCGGCGACTGCGGCGAGTCGCGCCGGGCGGGCATCGATGCGAGGCAAATCCCGATCGAGGGATTCGTCGTCAAGACGGCCCCGAACCGCGTCTACCTGGTTGGCAGCACGAAGGCATTGCCGCCGGGAAGCGACCGTTGGGCCCACTGGAGCAACGAGGGCACGGCCTGGGCCGTGGCCGATTTCCTCGAGCGGCTGGTCGGCGTCCGCTGGTATTGGCCGACGGATCTCGGTGGGCGGACCATTGTCGCAGCCGATTCGCTCGTCGTCCCGCCGATGCACTACCGCGACCAGCCCGTCTTCCGCCTGCGGGAATTTCACCCGCGATTCGGCTGGAAGCTTCCGGCCAAGGCGTGTTCTTCCGACCCGGAGCCGATTCCCTTTCCGCCGGGCGCCATCCCCGAGGGAGTCGAAACGGTCGACATGGCGACCTACCTGCCGCTGATACGCAGCGGCTGCAGTTGGCCTTACAAGATCAAGGTGCACGAGCCGCAGAACCTCGGGCGCCGGCCGAAGGAGTTCCACGAAGAACACCAGGAGATGTTCGCGGTCAACAAGGACGGCACGCGCAATTTCAACTTCCTATGCTACAGCTCGCCGAAGACGCTCGATTTCCTGTTGGACGGTTGCAGACGCATGTGGGACGAAGGCGGCGGCGCTACCTGGGTCACGTCTACCTGCGTGACCGTCTCTCCTGCCGACTCGCCGGTTGGATGTCACTGCCCCGCTTGCCAGAAGACGTTTGCCGAGGGGGGCAGTATGCGGATTGCCGGCACTTCCCTGATTATGTCCAAATTCGCTAAGCAAATGTGTGAGGCCGTCAAGCAGCGATGGCCCGATAAAAAAGTGATCTACCTGCCGTACTGGAACTACGACGAGTGCCGCAAGGAAGTGCAATACCCCAACAACCTGGTGGTCATGTCGGCCATGACGACTTATCCGATGCCCCTGAATGCCCAGCGCGGGAACTTCGAGGAAGCCATCCAGCGCCTGCGCGATTTTCGGGCGCAGGCGTGTGTGCCTGTTACAATCTGGGACTACTGCGTCGCCTGGACCCACGGTCCCTACCAGTACCCGCACCTGCTGCGCGACTACTACCAGGAAATCAAAGACATCAGTGCCGGAGCCTTTCTCAATGGAATGTCTCTCGGCGAGTGGACCAATACGGCGCCGACAATGTATGTCTGGATGAGAGTGCTGTGGAACCCCGATCTGGACGTGGACGCGGTGTTGGACGACATGTGTCAGCGGCTCTATGGTAAGGCCGGGGGTACGGTGCGGGAACTGATGAAGCTGGAGTGCGACGTCTGGGAGAAGGGGGAGTGGACGGAGGACCGCATCAAGCAACCGGGCGGATGGCCCATTCCAAGGAGGCTGTTCCCCGTCGTCTTCACCCCGGAGGTGGTCGAGCGGATGGAGAGCCTGCGCAACAAGGCCCTGGCCGAGATGGCCGACGAACCGATCGCCCGACAGCGTTTTCTCTACTGGACCTGGACCTTCGACGCCTTCCTCGATGAGGCCAAAGCGATCAAGCAGAATTAGGATCGGAATAGGAGGATGGCCATGGCTCGCAAGAGCAGGCAGCAGAACGCCGGCGGCAGCGGCCGGCTGCGCGTGGCGGCGGTGCAGATGAAGTTTGCTCCGACGATCGACGAGAATTTGGCGAAGATCGAGCAACTGCTGGGCCAGGCGGCCCGTCGCCGGGCGGATGCCGTGCTGCTGCCCGAATGCGCGACCACCGGCTACGCCTACGATTTCTCCCGGCTCACCCCGCCCGAGGTTCGCACCGCCCTGTCCGCCGTCGGCGCGATGGCGGATCGGTTTCGGATGAACGTCTTGGTCGGCTCGCCGGTCTTCCGCCGCGGCAAGCTCTACAATTGCCTGGTGGTCTTCGATCGGCAAGGGTCCGTGACGCACTGCTACGCGAAGTGCCACCTCACGGAAACGGACCGCAGCCACTTTACGCCCGGCAATGCCGTGGCGCTGTTCGAGATCGACGGCACGCCGGTGACCACGGTCATCTGCCACGAGCGCCGCTATCCGGAACTCGTCCGGCTGGCGGTCATGGCCGGAGCGCGGATCCTCTTTCACCCCAATGCCGGTTTGGATTCGCCGGCCGTGTCGCGTCGGAAACACGGCGGGCGAGACGGGATCGTCGCCCGCGCCTTCGAGAACGCCATCTACTACGTCTTCGCCAACTCGGTGGGGCCGCAGGGAGGCGGCAAATGGTCGGCCGGCGACTCGAAGATCGTCGGTCCGGACGAAAAGATGCTCGCCCTGGCCGACAACCGCAACGAGACGGTGATTACGGCGAAGCTGGATTTGGCGAAGGCCACCGGTCTCTATGCACTGCGCGGCTTGAGCAGTCCGCGGTTTCTCGCGCCCCACTGGAAACGCATGGTGGACGCGGTCCGCAGCCAGGCGGCCAAATCCTCCCTCGCTTACGATCTCCCTTCGGGGGCTCACGCCGAGGACAACGAATGACTGTCGAGAGACGAGACGGCAAATGGCAACGAGTCGAGCGGCTTCTTGAGTTCTGGCCTCTTAACAAGCGCGTGATGCCTGCAGTTTGGCCACGCAGGGGGATACTGAGAGCGCGCAATCAACATGATTCCATCGGCACATCGGCCGCATCGGTGACCACCTCTTCGTGACCTGGGGGACCCTCACTCCGTGCGAAACGCAAATTGTGAGTCCACAAGCACTTGCCAGTGCCCCAGTGTTCCGCTAGTTCCGCCCGGTTCAACACGGATCGTCCGTCCCTTGTGAGAAGGTCATGATCGACAGGGGGCAAGGTCAGCTTCGTTTGGTCTCGAGGACCACCAGCTCTTGCGGGTTGATCGTCTTGCCGTTCCACAGCAAAGGCCTGATCTTCAGGTGCCGGGCCTGTAGCGGACCACGCTGCTCGCCGGGGGGATTCTCAAAGTAACCCCACCTGCTGTTGGAACTGCCGCTCTTCTTCAGAATGGGTGAGACAAGCACCAAGTCGTGTCCATCGATCGCTAACCCGCCGTTCAGTGGAGTTACGCTGGCCACCTCTCGTTTCAGAGTCCTGTCATTGCGCGTCGATTTCGCGCCCGCTGGATAATGGGCGGCAGGCGTATGCAGGTTGGTCTTCCAGCGAATCTCTCCACTTTCAGGGCTCAACCCCCACAGGAAGATCCCGCCATCCAACTCGGCGTGGCGACCTGCCGCCAAGCAGACCGCGCCATCGTGATAAACGACGTTGTAAATGGGCCAAGTGCTTTCTAGTTGTCCGTAGCTTACGATCTTGCGTTCGCACGGTGCCGCCAGAAATCGCCAATGACGTTCTCCACGGGGCAGATCGAGGCAGTAGAGCCAGCCGTCAGCACTGGCCACGTAACATTGCCGATCCACTACCAGAGGCGGTCCGTAAATGCGTCCGCCTGTGACAAAGCTCCAAACCACCTTGCCATCGCGAGTCGCGCTTAACGTCTGACCATCAACGTCTGCCACCAGATCCAGTCCATGGGAGGAGACCGGAGGCGTCTGTTTATGCAGGAAGTAGAAGAGCAAAGGGTCGGGTTGCCATTCGGCGGCAATCACGTTCTTGGACGCGGTCATGCGGGGTGCGAGTATGGAGTCAGCTTTGCCAGAAGGCTGCTGAAGTCTCCGGGAATCGGGCCAGTGCGGGCGGGGATTCTCCGGCACCAACGCCACGATCCCACGTAGCGGATTGATGCAGGAGCAGGCGAGGTTGTAGGTGAAGAACGTCTGCCCGTGAGCCAGAAACGCCGGGTAGGCGCAGTCGCTGCGGCCCACCGACATTTGAGTCCAGTGGAAATCCGAGTCGACCCAGGTCGTCAGGCCGAACACCAGCCAGTTGCGGGTTGCGGACATGCGGGTGCAACGTTGATTGTACGAATTGATCGTGTGATTGCGTTCTGCGCCGTCTGCCGTCGCATAGCTGCGGAGGTTGTTGAAGGAGCCCCAGGAAATGATGTCCGGCCCGCGCACCACGGCGTTGTTCAGAAAGACATTGTAGGTGTGCTTCGGTCCCTTCTTGCTCCAGACCAGTCTTCCGGACGCGGCATCGAATCGGAAGACATCCGCATCGCCGTCGTCGCCGAGGTTCGTCGTGGGATCGAATGCATACAGCGCGCCGGCGTGGTGGATCAGATCGCTGATCTCCTCCCCCGCCAGTTCGGTGTTGCGCCAGGCCATCCGGCCGTCGAGCAGGCAGGTGATCGCTACGGTCTGATGTTTGCCCCACCGTGCCCAGCCACGATCCCAGTCCTCCACTTCGTGAACGAATACACGCCGACCGTCCGGTGTGGCCGCCATGGCGCCGAGTTCGCTCGGCAGTTCGATCCGCCAGTCCCGCCGGCCGGTGGTGATGTCCAGTGCGATGACTTCCCGGCCGTAGCCTTGGATGAGCGTCTTTCCGGCAACGAGCAGAATCGCCATGCCGGGGCGTCCACCGCGGCGCCAAGCCCGGCCTTCAAACGGTCGTCGAAGACCTTCGGAGAACTCGCGGACCAGCTTGCCCGTGCGGGCGTCCGTGGCGACGGCAAAACAGGGTTGACGACTCGGGAAGTGAAAGACCAATCCACCGGCGGCCACGAACTCATGCGGTCGATCACCGCTGATCAGGCCGGTCGGGCACCGCCAAGCCGGCACGCCGCTGAACGCATCGCGCGCCACCAGGTCCACGCCGTCGGGCAGTCCGCGCGGTTGTTTCTTGCGAAGCGGACTGAACAGCATCCCCTTCTCAATACGCAGGTCCTGCCCCTGCACCGCCGAAATCCACTTCAGGGAAGTGGACGGACGCACCAGAGTGTCGTGGGAAACAGCGTTTCCTTCGGGGCCGTAACACCAGTGAGTCCAATCATCCATTCCCTTGGGCCAGGACTTGGTCTGCGTCTGCCATTTCCCTGCTTGTTTCAGATAGGCGACCCCACCGGGGGTCAGCACTCGGAGGATCTCCTCCCGGGCTGGTGCTTGATCGCCCAGTGCGTCCAGGTCGGCGATCAGCAGATTTACCAGGTTCCCGGCGTACGGAAGCCTTCGAAGGGAATCTGCCGGCTCAACGGTGGCGAGTCCATAGATCCCCTCGTGCTGAATCCTTCGGCGTGACCGAGTCAAGTCGGCTTCGTCTAATGCCAGGCCATGGACGAGCATCGGGTGGAGGGAAGCCAATTCGCATTCCAGCGCTCCATCCGAGGAGCCCAGATGCACCGCCACCCCTCGTTCGATCCCCGTCGCTGCAACAATCGCGCTCGGAGCGTCCGCAGCCACGGACAGCCCGGCGCCAAGTCCCAAACAGCCCAGAAGCACCGGTAGGATTGCCTGCCCAACCGCCAACCGATGCCGATGTCTGCTAGTGATGTTCATGGTTCGCTCGGTCTACTGGTTTGTGGTGTTGTCACGGCTCGGTTCCTGCTGCCCTCGGGAGGCGGTCAGCCATCCGCTGGCGATCAACTCCTTTTCGATTTGGCTCCGCATCTGCCCGGCCGCGTCGGGATCGATCTGCGCGCCTTTCGTCCGCTGGCCAACGATCCTGGCGCTGATATCCTCTCCAAGGGAGTCAACCTGACGATAGGTCATCCAAGCCACGGGCCATTCGGGGTGCCCTGTGCGGATACGGTCCGCCGCGTAAAGACCGTCGGCACGCATCGCCGCCAACAAGACGAGGATAAGCATGCGTCTCATGCGGTTGCTCCTTCGGTTGGAAGGCTGTAAACAAGGACCCGTGGGCCAGCTTAGCGGACCACGATCGTGTTGGGCGGAGAGACGATCCGTGTGCCATCGGCCAAGACGGCCTCCGCGATCAGCGCGTAGATCCCCGTATCGAGACCGGGGAGCGTTGCTGACGTCGGCGTGCCTTTCAACACAGTCAGTCGCCGCAAACCGTCGTAAAGTTCGATCTGCCTGCAGTCCAAGTCGCCACGGAGGTCGAGCGTAAGGTCAATCGGCTTGTTGGCGGAGCAGCTCTGAAAGGGCACTCCGTCGCCCATGCCCGTCGGTGAGGTGATCCTCAGCGGCGATTGACACGAGACGAACGACCGCCACACCGCCGCGACGTACCCGTCCGGCAACCAGCAGGTTTCGGAGCGATCGCCCGGATACTGATCGAAAGGGAAGACCTTTGGGGCAGAGGTCCGCCAGGTCGATCGATCCGCAAGCCAGCCGCGCTGCTCGCCGCAGTCAATGAGTGTGACCGGGCCGGCCACCGGGTCGGCTTCAGGGGGATACCGCAGACGAATCACACGGTCGTAGAATGCTACGACCATATTGCTGGCCCGATGCCACTCGTGTTTGCGGCCCCACTGCGGCGCGATGGCCCATCGAGCCGAGTCTGCCCTCGCGGCAGGCAACTTCGCGGACAGGATTTCCATTTGCCGCCCGTCTCGCTCGCCAAAGATTGTGACCATGGGCACCCGGCGCGACGCCTCGTCGCGTGGCCCAACTTCGAGGCAGACAGGAGCCGCCGCGATCGTGCGCTCGGGCAACGCCTCGACCAGCCGCGAACTCAAGCCTCCTCCGATCGACATGCCGTGAAAACACAGGGGTATATGCTTCACCTCCGGATGCTCGCTCACTTGGGCGAGTTTGGCAAGTGCGCGGAGCACCGTCGTTCTCAGCTCGTCGTTGCGGACGCGGAAGAGATTGGTGCCAATATGTGCGAAGCCCCAACAGCTCGCCGCGGCCCTCCAGTGCTTCTGTTCGACCGTAGGTTCGTAGAAGGCGTTGAACGTTGCACCTCGGATCACGCGCAGCCCTTGGGGAATGAACATCGAACAAGTAATTTCGTCTAACGGCTCACTCACTCGCTTGTCTTTGCCGCTCTTGGGTGTCTTGAGTTTGATGGCGATCCGGTAAACGTCGCCTTCTGCGTCACCGGCGATCTTTCCACGATTCACGTCAGAAGCCACGGTACTCGAGGTCCAAGTCGTGCCCGCGGTAGCCAAACCGACCGCCGCCCCCTTCAGAAAAATCCGCCGTTGCAGGCGCTCCTGCCGAAACCACGTTTGCATCACGGTCTCCTATTCCTTGGTGGTTCTCATGCTTATTGACGGCTCAGTTAGCCAGCCCTGTTCTGCTCAGCGTTTGCGCAAGTCATAGCAGTAGATGGCGTCGGCTCCGCGGATAAACAGTCGGCCGTCGGCCCACGCGTGGCTCATGGCCGACTGATACGTCGTCGCCCATGGATGCGGCGGGGACCAGAGCCGTCCGACTTCTGCGTTACCGAGCGCCGGGAGCGGAAACATCTTGGTGTGCCCGTGTTGGCTGTCGGGATGAAGAATGAAAAGGCCGGGCAAGGCAAGCAAATGACCCTCGTCCCACCGCGCAGGCTCCGGCAAGTGTCGGGAGGCCACGCGCCGACCCGTTTCCGGATCCACGAGATAGTAGGAGTAGTTGCCGCGGAAACAGGCACGGCCGTCCGCGACCGATCCGATAGGACAATTCGCAGGTGCGCCCCACTCGGCGGGCGCTTCCCACAGCTTCTCGGGGCCCTCGGTTCTCAGCCGCCAACACGCGACTTGGCCGTAGTTCTGCCCCGGCGCCGAGTGCGGGCCGTCATCCGGCAATCGGGGAGCCTTCCCCCGCTCTTCCCTTTTCATCTTGTGAGCAATAAGCAGGTCGCCGATAAGCAGCGGTTGGTATTCGTTGTCACCCGCCCCCTCGTAATGCCAGGCGACCTGGCCGGTGGCGGCCTTGATGCAAGTGATGGTTCCTTCGCTGCTGGCCGCTATGACGTAGTCTCGCCCGCCCGTGCGCCAAGCCATTGCCGTTGCGCAGTTGCCAAGGATACGTCCTTCTACGCGCCAGAGCACGTGTCCGGTTGTGCAATCCAAGCCGACAAGGCCACAGGAGGAAATGCCATCGGGAGCCAGCACCACGCCTCCACTCACGTTCAGGCCGTGACAAAAGGATCGAGTTGGAGCGTGTACGTTCCGAGTCTCAAGGCACTTTGCCAGGAATTCATCCATGAAGTCCCCGTAGCCTGGAACCTTGGTCGCCCAAACCATCTCCCCCGTTTCGGCATCGATGCAGCGCACGACTCCCATCGCTCCGAACAGGTAGGCCTTGCCGTGCGCGACGACGCCCGTGTGGTTGGTGAGGCTGCATTTGTGGTCGTAGAGGTTTATGCCCTTACAAGGCCAAGTGACGGTCCAAATGGTTCTGCCGGTGGCGGCGTCGATACAGACGAGTTGCTCGTCCGCGCGGATGGCCCAACGTCGCTTCAGATCCGCATCGGTCCAGCCGATGGCTCTCATCTTCTCTCGAGTCTCCGACCCCCGCTCTCCGTTGAGCACTCTGTCGAGATGCGTTTGCTGAACCTCCTTACCTGCGGCCTCGTGTCGAAACTGATAGACCTTTCCTCTCCAGACCAACGGCGAGGCTCCGCCGGCCGCGGGTGGGCAACCGACGCAAGCTCCGTAGCGCTGCGAACCGGATTCGGTCGGACCGATCCATTGACTGATCCAGACCAGGCGTGCGTCAGCCAAGTCTTCGACCAAAGGCCCGCCACCTTGGCCAGCCGAGAAATTCTGGTTCGGCCCCAGCCAACTCGGCCACGCCGCGTTTTCGTCCAGACCAAAGTCTCCTCGCAACCGTGCTTCGTCACGCACAACGCCCGTCACCTTTGCGCGGACGGCAATGGGCTCGTCGCTCGCATTCGGTTTCTTCCATGAACCGGCCACCACGCCCGTCACCTTGTGTCGCTCGAGGCTCAGGTTCAACTGCAGCGGATGACGGGTAGACTTGCGAGGCACAAGGGAACGGTTCATCCGCAACTGGTCGTGCCCGACGAGGAGCGTTCCGGTCAGCCTGCCATCAGCCAACTTGAGCCCCGAACCGTCCGTCCCGGCCAAACCGAAAGGCTCCAAGACTGCCCGTTGCACACGTTGGCCGACGATCATCAGGTGAAGGCGAGCGACGTTTTGGTCGGGCAACGGACCGAACGTGCAATTGAGCCACGTTGTCGGCTTCTTGACGCCGACGGCCGGCTGTGGCGCGCCAACGGCCCGCCCCACAGTTAACAGCAGGCAGGCTAGAACCGCCGTGGAGACGACGCGTGCTCTGAAATTCATACAACCCTCGGATTGCCAACGGTAAGTGGAGACGATCTTCTCAAGCTTCGCTACAGCGAGCGCCAACCGCCGACCTCAAGCAGATCCTTTGCGGAAGCTGCCTCGCTCATGGGTCGGCGCTTTCGCTCAGTTCCACGGTCTCGTCGAGTGGAAGCCCGAGCTTCTCGTAGGATTTCCGCCGCGCCACGCGGTCCTTCGCCTGGATCCGATACGCGCGAGTCGCAACCTCATCAGCCATTTCTTGTGGAACGACAATTACCCCGTCGTCGTCAGCGACGATCGCGTCGCCCGGTCTGATTTTCACTCCTGCACATGTAATCGGTTGGTTGTTCGAAACCGGTCCGATTCGTCCCATGGGATGGGCTGGTGACCGGACGGTGCAGAAGCCCGGGGTCTTCTGAATGATGCACTCGTAGGAGTCCCGAATCGTTCCATCGATCACGTAACCGACGACTCCCTTGATTCGTCCCGACATGGTGTTCGCCGATCCGAGGATCCCTGCCGCCGTCCGCTTTGCATCGATCACAAGCACTTGATCGGGGCCGCCCCACTCGCCAGCCTCATGCCAGAGGGGATCCTTCCCACCGTACTGCCGCTTGTCGAACTCCTCGTAGGACATTGGTTCGATCCGCTTGTCAATGACGTCGTACTGCGCCGTGTGGGCAATACCGGCGAAACGAATCCCCGTATAGAGCGGCCGCATCGCCGTATCCATCTGATAGTGCTCTTGCAGCCCCATTGAATCCAAGGCGTCGCTGATATCCGAAGTACGAACGGATCGCAGGGTCTTCAGCGTCTTCTTGCTGACCTGAACCATGGGCCACTTCTTCGCCGGTTCACCCTGCGGGCTCTCAGCGCTCACAGCCAACGTTTTCAGTGCGCAGACCACTGCGCAACAAGCAACGAATCGCTTCCTCATCGCGAAACTCCTTTGCTGGTTCTTTGCCATTGGGCAATGCGCGGGAATCCTGGGCGAAGGATTCTACATGCGATATTCTGGCACTTGGATCAGCCTGCGTCAACTTCCGGCAGGGTAGAGGTCTTGACCGCCGCCACAACGGAATGCTCCGGGCTACGGTTCCTGGGTAGCCACTCAGCCCGGTCGGCGCAAGCGCATTTGGGGAGATCTACTGCCGCTGGTGATTCCATACCGGGTTGGAGACTTGGCGGCGGAACGACAGAGGCGAAGCCTGCTATAATGTCAGCTACCGACGTGATTCCTTGGGAACCCGAGATGAACATTTGGGGATCGCTCCCTGTGATCATCGTCTCGTGAGCTTTCACGCCAGGTAGTCACCAACCCGCGGGGCTTGCGGGCGAGAGTACGTCCTCAAATGGTAGGCACGGGGAGGACCCAATGCTACAATAGTCATTGCTGCAAACGTGAGTCGTCTTCACGCTCGCCCCAAACTGGAAATGTCGGCTAGCACGCTGGAGAGATGGGTTTCACTCTCTGCGCATATCGAAGGCTTGGTACCTCATGCCCACGGGCACTACCGCTCGGCAGTTCATCCTCCCCCGCAATCGAAAGGTATAGCACTATGGCGCGGATCGTTTCCTTACTGTGTGTGTTGACCGTTCTGTCATCGTTGGCACCGGCTACCGAATCTGACTGGCCCGGTTGGCTGGGCCCAAACCGCGACGGGAAGTCGCTCGACAAAGGACTGCTGAAGAAGTGGCCGGACGAAGGGCCGAAGCTGCTCTGGAAGGCAGATGATATTGGCGTTGGGTTCTCCAGCGTTGCCGTCGTGGGAGGCACGAACTACATCACCGGGGACAAGGACGATAGGCTAGTGATCTCTTCGTTCGACCGGGACGGGCACTTGCTTTGGAACAGGGATCACGGCCGAGCACGCGGTGGCCCTAACGGCTCGCGTGCTACGCCCGTCATCGACAACGGCAACCTCTACCTGCTCGGCGGCCACGGGCTCATTGGCTGTTACGACACGTCGAACGGAGAGAAGAAGTGGTCCCGCGAAGCCAAAGAGTTCGGCGGAAAGCCCGGTGGCTGGGGTTATGCCGAGTCGGTACTGATCTACAACAACATGGCGATATTCAAACCGGGCGGTGAGCGTTGCATCGTCGCCTTGGACAAGACCAACGGCGAGACCATCTGGGAAAGCACCGGTCTCGACGCCGGTCCCGAATACGGCTCGTGCATCGTCGTTCCCTATCAAGGGCACACGATGATCGTTACAGGCACCCGCCAGGGAATCTTCGCCGTTGATGCGGATAACGGAAAGACGCTCTGGTCGAACAACTGGTCGGCGAACAATACAGCCAACTGCCCGACTCCGGCCTACGCCGACGGTTACGTGTTCTGGTCGAACGGCTACGGCAGAGGCGGGGTCTGCCTGAAGCTAAAGGAAGAGGACGGCTCGGTGGCCGCCGACGTCGCCTGGACAACCAAGGAGCTGGTTTGCCATCACGGCGGCTACGTGATCCACAAAGGGTACATCTACGGGAACCACGGCGGCGGATGGGCCTGTCTGGATCTGAAGACCGGACAGCGACAATGGAACGAAAGGGCGGTGGGAAAGGGCTCGCTCTGCTTTGCCGACGACATGCTATACCTGTTCAGCGAAAGCGGCGGGCAGGCTGCACTGGCGAACTGTTCGCCCGAAAACCTGACACTGTGCGGGAAGGTGAAGGTCGACGGCAAGGGGCCGAGTTGGGCACATCCCGTTGTGGTCGGCGGACGACTCTACCTTCGCTATGACACGCATCTGTACTGTTTCGATGTAATGTGATTCATCTCTGCCAGATCCAGCGTGTTGGACGGGTGGTCGTATCGACCACGAGCACTTACGAGTTCGCCAGTGAGTCACCTCCGGCAAAGCCGGAGGCTTCCATTGTGAACCGCTCAAAGCGGTAGTCCTGATGGTTAAGTTCTGTCGCGTGCTAGAACAGTCGCTGTTGGTCAAGTTTTCGGTCGTTCTCTTCCTGCTGCCGGATGTACTCCCGGATCGTGCGTTCGTCGATTCCCACCGTCGACACGAAATACCCTCGTGCCCAGAAGTGATAGCCCTTGAAGCTCCGTTGTCGCCCCATGAAATCCCGGGCCACCCGGATCGCACTCTTGCCTTTGATATACCCGACCACGTGCGAGACCGAGAGTTTCGGAGGAATCCGCATCATCATATGCACGTGATCCAGGCACAAATGGCCCTCCAAGACTTGGCTTTCCCTCTGTCGAGCCAACTCGTGAAACAGTTCACCAAGATGCCGACGGACCTTGCCGTAGAGCGATTTTCTCCGACATTTCGGGATGAACACAATGTGGTACTTGCACTCCCATTTCGTATGGTTTAGGCTGCTGTAATCTGACACTGAGGTCTCCTTTCTCGATGAGCTTTGAGCGGTTCACGAGATGGAGACCTCTATTTCACTACGGGACTGTCAAACTCTGCCAGTCCCCCGGCAGAGCCGGGGGTTTTCTCGGATAATAAGCGAATTCGGAGGGGAAGCGAAGACGCAGGGGTAATGTTGCGACTTTAGTCCCGCAAAACGATGTGGCCGGCGCCCGAAGCAGCCGACCACCTCTGGGGTCAAATTGCGGGCGCCGGAGGCCGGATGCAACGCGCGCTGGCCGGGCCGCCCACGCTATCAAAATGCCTGCTCCCAACGTGCACGGGTCGCCACCACCCGAGCGCCCAAGCGCATGTTACCTGTACGCGTTGATCATAGACTAAGATTCCCCCACCTCCCTGCGAAGAACCCCCTTCCGACGCAAGAGAATAAAGGTAGGGAGACTTGATTTCTTGCTTCACTGGGGAGTCTCGATTTGCGTCGGTTCGATCGTTCGAAACCGGTCAATATGACCGAAAACCAACGGCGTGGCGAATTGGCCGCGCTGCTCTCCCGCGCCCTGTGCCGTCTCGGGCAAGAAGAGCGGGAATCCTGCCAGGATTCCGATCATGGGCCTTGCTGCGGGCCCGAAAATGCCGCTCAGTGTGACTCGTTGGTCATCGGTGAGCAGTTGCGTTCACGCCGCCTCCGTCTGCCCGCCGCCCACTGCCTTCGGCGGCGCCGGCAACGACTCGATCGCCGCGGTCTGATCATTCAGCCCGATGTGCCTGTAGACGCCCATTGTCAACCGGATGTCGCTATGCCGGGCCAAAGTCTGGGCCGTGTGAGGACGGACGCCGGCACGCTCCAGCGCGGTGATGAACGTGTGCCGGTGGGAGTGGAAGTCGGCATACCGACCCTACGTTGGCCCCTTGCCTGGCGTCCCTCCCGTTGGAAACGGCGGTTGCAGGCCGGCATTCTGCTCGCCCTGGGAGGGTGCGGCCAACGTCCAGTCCCCGGCGGCGTCGCCGTCCGAGCTGCCGCGGCGCTGGTGGGAGAGGGTGGAACTCGTATTGACGGAAGCTGCTGGCCCCTGCCACGCCGTTTGCCCCCGGACGTGGAAGCCGTTGATGATCACGTTCATGGAGGCGATTTCGGCCGGCTGATAGCCCCAGACGACGAAATCGGCCACGTTTCCTCGGTCGTCCAGGATCATCACCCAGCCCGGCCCCATCGTGCGCCAAACGATCGTCTCACCCCAGTAGTGCCCCGTCCCGTCGTCGAGTTCCGTGCGATAGAGGACTTCGCAGGCCGGCATCGAGTCGGGCAAGTGCCACAAGATGGCGTGGTACGCGTTGATGTCCGCCCAGTCGCCGACCCTCGATGCGTCGTTGACCGCCACGACCCAGCCGGACGTGTCCACCTCGGCGGCGCCCACGTTCTGGATTTCGACGTAGTCTTCTGTGGCGGTGCCCGCCTCCGTGATCACCACCGTGGACTTCTGCCGCCAGAGCCGCAGGGCGTCGAGGAGATGTGTCTGGTTGCTTCGAGCGACGAGCAGGTCGGACGCATTGACGCGAGCGTCGCGGTTGTAGTCGTAGGGGAAGTTGATCGGAGCCGGATCGGTGAGAGTTCGAGGATTATTGCGGGCCATCAGCGCGTCGATCGCGTTGACTCGGGCGTCTCCGGATGAGTCCCCGGATTCTCCCGCGGCGTGGCCGAAGTAGAACACGTCGTCGGCGATCAAGCCGGTCCGGGGCGTGGCCAACACGGTCACGCGCAGCCACTGGTTTGCGATGGCCCCGTCCGGCCAGGTGATGGTTACCCGATCGGAACCGCCCGCGCCTTCCTGCGGCCGGACCGTGATGCTGTTGGGATCCGGCGCGGTCGTCCAGCCGTCCGGCCGGTCGTCGTTGCCCAGGCGAAACTCGAGGTCCGCGGCGGTGGGCGTACCGGCCAGAAAGTCGATATCGACCATCACGCCGTTGATGCCCCGGCTGTAGCTGGTGTAGTTGGCAAAGGTGGCCGCCTCGCCCGGCACGAGGGCCCGTTTGTCGGGGGCGATGGCTCCGTCGTCTGCCGCGTTGGCCGCCGGGTCGTCGCCGTCAAAGGCCGAGTGGTTGTAGAAGACGTGCCGGCCAACGACCTCCGCCCCCAGCATCACACTCTCGAATCGCGCGGTGCTCAACGCCTGGTCGTCGTGCGCGGTCACCGCCAGGCCGACCCGGACCGAAGCGTCCATCGGGATCGTCACCGACCCGATTTGCGTCCATGTCTGGCTGTCGGGCGACGCGTAGCCGGTAAACAGATCGCCGCGGCGTTCCAGCTTGACCCAATAGGGAGCCTGCGGGCCGGGGGTCGTGTCCAGGGAACTGCTGCTGCCGGTGGCCGTGCGGTGCTGGAACGAGACGCCGTTGGCCGATGTGACCGCCACTGTGGCATGTTTGCTGTTCGGCGCGAGCGTTTCGCGAATCATCACGCCGGCCTTGGCCCAGGCGTCGGTGCTCCCGACGCCGACCACCCGGGCCACGATCACACCGTCGCCGTGCAACTCTCGATTCATGTAGTGGAACGCGTCGCTGCTGCCCTCAATGCCCGAGCCGCCGCCCACGACCGTGAAGACGCCGTTGGAGAAGACGGTCGAGCCCAGCAACCCCACGGCGCCGATACTATCCTGCTGCCAGGCGCCCGCCGTAAAGCGATGGAACTGACCGGCAATCCGCCCGGTGTCGGTCAGGGCGTCGACACGCCAGAAGAAGGTACCGCTCTCGAAGAGATCGCCGGGCGGCGTCAACCGGCGGTCCGTGACGTTGCCCTGAAACGCAGCCGACGAGCGGTCGGCCGCTCGCACTTCGTCCTCGTCCCGACCGAGGTACACGTCGTAGCTGAGCGCGCCCGGGACCTCCGACCACGCCAATGCCGGGTTCAGCCCCGTCAGCGCGCCGTCGGCGGGCGAGAGTCTCGCGTCGCGAGGCTGGATTCCGATCTCGTCAAACGGGATCGGCTGGAACCCGGGGATGGACAGCGCGGGCGAGTCGGGCCGCACGTTGAGGTCCAGGGACGCTTCGTCGACGAATCGCGGGTCCGCGTCCACGAGGTTGTCTTCGATGGCGTCATAGTAGTGGAAGGCCTCGGACCCCCAGTAGGCGTTCTCCGCCAGACAGGGGCTGGCTTGCCAGAAGATGTTTCGGGAGCAGGTGCTTCCGCCGGGGTTCTTGTACGGATCGAGCAAGGCGTAGTTGTTGGGAATGGCGGCCAGACGCGGATAGGCCGTGCTCCAGGGCGGACTCTGGTAGTTGAACTGGCGGATCTTCTCAAGCATGTTCATGCCGCTGCCCGGCGTATCATTGATCCAGGCGGTGCCGCGTCGGTCGGCGTTGTGTCCCCTGCCTGCCCAGGCGACGATGTTGTTCTCGAAGAAGTTGTCGCGTCCCCCACCGTTTTCCAGGGCGATGCCGCCGACCCGGTAGAGCACGTTTCCGAAGACGGTCTCGCCGCTGTCGCAGTCGTCGAGATAGATCCCGTGAACGTCGCCGCCGAAGCCGCTCGTCACGTGGTGAATGAAGTTGTGCCGCAGGACGGTGCCCTGGCTGGCCCAGTCGCGGCCGGTATAGACGGCTCCGGCGTCGCCCGCGAAACGGCAGACGTTATAGATTTCGTTGTACTCGATCCGGTGCTCGTTTCCGCCGTACATGATGGCGGAGTGGGGGGCGTCGTGGATCGCGTTGTGCACGACCACATGACCGCAGCCGTCGAGTCGTACGGCGGGCGTATAGGTGTAGTCGAACCGGCTGAAGTGATGAATGTCGCAGTCTTGGATGCGGTTGCCCGAAGGGGTCAACGTGTGCCGATCGCCACCGGCCAGCGTCACGCCGCCTCGGCCCGGCCAGGCGATCTCGCAACCTTCCAGCCCCGAGTCGGCGCCGGAGATGACGGCCGCGTCCGTGCCCGCCCCCAGCAGCACGCAGTCCACCAGGACGTTGTGGTCTCCGCCCGCGATCGTGACCAGGTTGTCGCGACTGAACTCCAGGCGAACGCCCTCGAAGCTGACGTGGCCCGCATCGTCGAGCTGAAGGAGATCCCCATTGAGCGTGGACACGTACGTCTCGCCGGCGGCCAGGTTGCCGGGCGGGAGGAAGTAGAGAATGCTTGTGCCGCGGTCCAGATACCATTCGCCGGGGCTGTCGATCTCCTCGAGCAAGTTGTAGGCGTACCAGGGCTGCGTCTCGCGGACCCCGTAATGCCGGTCCCCCTCGATGGTAATCGTCTTCGTGGCGGTGTCGATGGCGACAACGTGGTTGTGAAGCTCGGCGTAGTAGTAGGACCAGTAGCCGTGGACCCAAATGTCGTCGGCCTCGGTCCATCGCTCGGGGCGGGTGCCGTTGTACGTGAACTGCGCGCTGGTGGGAGCCTCCACGCTCATATCGAAGCCGTAGTTGGGCCAGCGACCCAGCTCCATCGGCTCGCCGTTGAAGAACAGCTCCAGTGCGGCGGGTGTCCCATTTCCTAGAATGCTTGCGCATTGTGGGTCTTAAAC
>Ga0180438_10005340_pt1 | contig 17929 bp, 13 predicted proteins | sample SS_ome_12_FD_132455 | JGI IMG/M metagenome (GOLD analysis project Ga0180438, IMG submission 132455) | Hypersaline lake sediment archaeal communities from the Salton Sea, California, USA - SS_3_D_2 metaG | ecosystem: Environmental > Aquatic > Non-marine Saline and Alkaline > Hypersaline >...
TTTTAGTATTTAATTGTTCAAGCTTTTGCAAAAAAAACTTTTATTAGATGAATTAATTTTCTTTGTTTATAATCTACGCTGCTATGAAACCACAAGACTTAAAAATTCCTTTTACATGGGAAAGAAGAAAACCTTTTCTTATTGATGGACTTTTTTACGTTCCAAAATACTATGACAAGCATCATTTGTTTGAAAAAGAGCTTTTTGCAAAACAAACAAATTTTTTCTTAGAAGAGAAACCTTTTGTCATAGAATATTGCAGCGGCAACGGTCAATGGATCGCTGACAAGGCAAAAGAGCATCCAGAATATAATTGGATTGCTGTGGAAATAAGATACGATAGAGCTAGCAAAATCTATGCGAAAAGACAGAATTTGAATCTTTCTAATCTCTATGTAGTCTTAGGGGAAGGTCTTACCTTTACACGTCACTATGTACCAGATGATGTGATTGCTGAAATCTATGTGAATTTCCCTGATCCTTGGCCCAAAAAACGTCATGCTAAGCATCGTTTAGTGAAAGAAACCTTTGTTGATGAGATGAAACGTATAATAAAAAAGGATGGGAAAGCTACTCTGGCGACGGATGATATCGAAACATCCTCTCGAATTATTGCATCTTTTACGAAAAATCAATGCTGGAAAAGCGTTTTTAAAGACCCTCATTTTGTAAATACATGGGAAGGATATGGCAATTCTTTTTTTGAAAATCTTTTCACAGAGAAGGGAAAAAAGATTTTTTACATGCAATTTATGAATAAAAAAGATCGGGGCAGAGGGATTTGAACCCCCGACCTACTGGTCCCAAACCAGCCGCGCTAGCCAAGCTGCGCTATGCCCCGATCGCAAATATGTCTATAAATTTACTAGATTTAGACCAATATCCGCAATGGTAAAAAAAATCTTCTTGCTTCGCTCAATTGCTTATGACATTTTAGAAAGAGATAAAAGTTTGAGGAAAATCATATGTCTTTAGATGAGCGTTTGGAAAAACTTAGCGAAAATCTACCTGATTTAACAGATCCCAAAGTATTGACAAAAGAAAGATTAGAAAAAATGATCGCTTCGAATCTTGGTTTTGATCTTTTTTACGGAACGGAAAGAATCGATAAAAAAACTTTTCAAGCTCTTTTAGATTTTGCTAAAGAAAAAAAAGTTCTCGAAAAGATGATAGGTATGCAAGAAGGGGATGTTGTCAACATCATCCAAGGTGTCCCTTCAGAAAACAGACCTGCTCTTCATTGCTCCACTAGAGATTTTTTCGATGATGTAGCTTCTTCTCAAAGAGCTACTCTTGCAAGAGAAAGAGCAAAAGAAGAGCTAACAAAGCTCGAGAAATTTGAAGAGAAGATGCAAAAATTTGATCACATTGTGCAAATAGGAATCGGTGGGTCAGAGCTAGGGCCAAGAGCTATTTATGAAGGGCTTGTCTCTTTTCATAAGAAAGGAAAAACAGTAGATTTTATTTCCAATATTGACCCAGATAATATTAGCTACATCTTAGAAAAGTATGATCTTAAAAAGACACTTTTTATCAGCGTTTCTAAATCAGGAACCACTTTAGAAACCACAACGAATGAAAAAATTATCCGCCAACTTTTAGAAAAAGCAGGTCTCAAATCTCAACACCAAATCATTTCTGTAACTCAAAAAGATTCTGCTATGGATGACAAAGAAAAATACCTCGAGTGCTTTTATATATGGGACTATATAGGAGGGAGGTTTTCAGCGACTTCTATGGTTGGAGGCGTTGTTTTAACATTTGGACTCGGTATGGATTTTTACAAAGAAATCCTAAGAGGCGCTTCAGCTATGGATTTAGTGGCAAGATCTGAAGAAGATAATCTACCTCTTTTGGCAGCTTTATTTTCTTTATGGAATACCACCTTCTGCAATATTCCAACCTTGAGTGTTGTATTTTACTCACATTTTTTATCGAGTTTTGTATCTCATCTAAAACAACTTGAAATGGAATCCAATGGCAAAGCGATTACTAAAGATGGAAAAAATATTACTTTTTCAGCTTCTCCTATTCTTTGGGGAGGAGTTGGATCAAATGCGCAGCATTCATTTTTTCAACTTCTTCATCAAGGACCGCCTAACGCAGCTTTAGAGCTTATAGGTTTTAAAAAGGGACAATATGATGAAGATTTCTTTATTGATAAAACAACATCTCAAGAAAAGCTTTTAAGCAATCTTTTTGCTCAATCAATAGCTTTAGCGAAAGGATCTGAAAATGAAAATCCGAATTTAAATTTTCCTGGCAATAGACCTTCTCATATATTAATAGGAAGAAGACTCGATCCTTATTCTATGGGAGCCTTGCTTGCTTTTTATGAGCATAAAATTGTCTTTGAAGGATTTCTTTGGGATATTAATAGTTTTGATCAAGAAGGTGTACAGCTAGGGAAAAAACTAGCGGACGATATCATCAAGATTTATAAAAAAGAAAAAGATCATAAATTTGATTTAGCAGAAGTGTTTATCAAACGTTTGCAGGAGAAATTATAGCCCCTTTTTCTACTTCAAAAAGAAGAGAATTTTCTGTATCTGACCACTGATCTTTTGGATCAGGTGTTGTAAAGAATACCTGACCTAAGCTTTGAAGTGAGTTTTGCATCAAAGATTTCCTGTTGCTGTCTAGATGAAGTGATAAATCATCGATTTGAATAAGAGCTGTATCATTTATAAAATGACAAAGCCTTTTCCATTCAGAAAGCTTTAAAGCAGCGATACAGGTTCTTTTTTGTCCTTCGCTAGCATAAATCTTAGCGCTTTTATCGTTGATGAGACATAAAAAATCATCTCTATGAGGCCCAACAGCTGTAAATCCAAACTTTTTTTCTCTTTCTCTTGATTTTGCAAGCAGATCTTTAAAGGTATCTATTTTTTGCGTATGAAAACAAAAAGAAGGCATGTAGCGTATTTCTAGTTTTTCTTTTTTATTGGAAAGCTTTTGCATAAAACTTTGCAGATCTTTTTCCATCTCATCTAACATCGTTTTTCTTTTTGTACTGATATAAGAGCCAGATATAGCCATCTGTTCTTCCCAGATTTCAAAAGGTCCACTTTTGGGATGTCTAAGAAGATAGTTTCTTTGTTTTAAACTTTTAAAATATCTGGTGAGATGATGCACATATAAAGGATCATGTTGGGCTAGATGAAGATTAAAAAAACGCCTCCTGTCTTGTGGGCTTCCTGAAATAAGAAGCTGATCTTGTGGCGCTGAAAGAACACTTGGCAAAAGTCCTAGAAGATGAGAAAAAGAAAAATATCTATTATTGTTTATCCAAAGTCTTTTTTCTTGTTTATCAAAGCGCAGTTTGATCTCTTCTATTGCTCCGTCTTTTTCGATGGTGGCTTTAAGATAAAAATACTCTTCGCCATGGTGGATGATTTCAGATAAATTCGTAGTGCGGAAAGACCTACCTGTGCTTAGAAGATAAATAGCTTCTAAAAGAGTGGTTTTTCCTTGAGCATTACCCCCGCAGATAATATTCATACGAGGGTGAAAGATAATCTCCGCATGCTTATAGATGCGGAAATTATGCAAAAGCAGGCTTTTCAGTTTCATCCAAATCTTTCGTTGGAGGTGTTGTTTCATTTAGCCGCATGGGCATAATTACAAAAAAGGCGTCAGTAGAATCAGTAATAACACCAGGATTATAAGAATCTTGAATCGAAAATTTTACCGTTTCATCATCGCTATGACGCAAAATATCTAAAAAGAAATAAGGATTAAAGGCGATTTCAAAAGTATCTCCTGAATAATCTACAGCCATAGAAACATGACCTTCTCCTATTTCAGAACTTGTAGCGTTGAGATGAAGTTGTCCGTTTTCAAATAAAAAGCGAACAGAGTTGCTAGTATCAGAAATAAATAGAGCTACTTGGCGAAGAAGTGTCATGAGCTCTTCACGATGAAGAGTAATTGTTGTTGATGTTTCTGCTGGAATCACTCTTTCCACATCAGGATATTGTCCAGCTAGAAGCTTGGTCACAAGAATCAAATTGTTATGTTCTAAGAACACTTTATCATGCATGAGTGAAAAAGCAGCTGCTTCTTCTGACTCATCTAGCATTTTGATCATCTCTTCCACTGCTTTAAGCGGCAGAATATATGTTCCTTGAAAAGAAGGGTCCACATCAATCTGAGAACTAACCTTAGCAAGCCTTTTACCATCCGTTGCGATAAATGTAGCTTTTTGATTTACAACTTGAAGTAAGATGCCATTTAAAACATAACGGCTATCTTCACGAGCTGCTGAAAAAGCACAACGAGAAAGCAACTCTTTTAAAGTACATGCGGGAAGAGGTATCTGAGTAGCTCCTGATGCTTCAGGAAGTTTAGGAAACTCATTTTTATGCATGCCATTAATTTTAAAAGTAGAAGAACCAGAAACAACTTCTGCTATCTCATTAGTTTGAGATGTGATCTTTACTTGAGGAGAGGTAAGCTCACGTATCAAGTGAAAGAAACGACGAGCAGGAAGAGCTATTGCTCCTTCTTCCACAACTTTTGCATCAGAATAACACCTCATACTGGTAGTTAAATCCGTAACGCTTAAAACTAACTGATCGTCGACAGCTTCGATCAGCACGTTAGAAAGTATAGGAATAGCGGGTTTGGCGGCTACAAGTGATTGTATCTTACTAATGAGTATAGCCAGCTCAGATTTTGATATGACGGACTTCATGAAAACATATCCTTATTGTATTTGACCTATAGGCATTAAACATAAGTGATTGAGAAAAGATCTGTCAATAGTCTTTTTGTTCTTTTATCACTCTTTGAATAGCTCTTTTTTCTTCTCTCTCTTTAATTTTAGCTCTTTTATCGTAAGCTTTTTTTCCTTTAGCTACAGCTAGTTTTACTTTGACTTTGCCTTTTTTTAAATATAAAGAAAGGGGAATCAAAGCGATTCCTTTTTCTTGGGTGAGTCTTTTCAGTTTTTCAATTTCTCTTCTATGCATTAACAGTTTTCTTTTTCTTCTTTCTTCATGGTTGAAAGACCCACCGTATTTATAAGGAGCGATGGAAGAATTAATCAACCAAAGTTCAGCATTATCAACAGTAACATAAGCATCTTGCAGAGCTCCTCCATGATCACGCAGAGATTTAATCTCTGTGCCAAGAAGAGCTATGCCTGCTTCAAAAGTTTCTAAAACTTCATAAGAATAAAATGCTTTACGATTAGAGACGAGCTCACTAGATTGTTTTGCCATGGTCTATTTCCTTAAAGAAAAGTATAAAGAAAAGATCTTAAGTTGCAAAAAGTTTTCGTCCAAAGTCGGTAACACAGAAGCAATCTTTATCTTTATGGATTGCTTTTGCAATGATACCTATTTCAAAAAGCCAATTAAAAATGGTCTTTTTTATTAGATGTTTTTCACTTTCATCGTACTTGGGAATATCATATCTCCAAGCATTACCATGACGTTTCAACATAACATGAGATTTTTCAGATATAGGAACTGTCACCCCATGTATAAAGTCATCAAAATAGATCCAACCAGAATCTAAAACCCGAACAATACTTTTTTCAGCTTCTCTGATATTTCTTTCCGAACAAAGATCACTAGAAAGTCTACTTGATAGAAGTTGATTTAAAGGATGGCGATAAATGTGAAGAGCTTTGTCTTCTATAGATAGATCTAACCATTGATTAGCTCCTTCAAGAGCATAAAAATGATCATCAACTTTATCTCCAAGCTTTAACATACAAAGCTTTTCAATAAGTGATTTGATATGTTTTTCTATTTCATCAGAGTTTAATTTGAGAGATTTACACTTTTTTTGGAAAGTCTGCAGCGTTTCTTTTGACAGTGAGAAATCATCGGCTTTTTCTATCAACAAGAGAGGTTTTTTCTTAGCAAGTAGAAGACATAGTGACATATTTTCAATAAAAGCAAAGTCATTGAGAAATTTTCTTTCTATATCATTTTGTTCTTTAATAGGTGGCGTTTTTGTTTTTTCTAAAAATTTCAGATAATCTCTCCACTCTCTATAAGGAGTTATCATTTCTATCCAATGATCTTTTTTCTTTACGTAAGTAATACAGCAAAGGCAGCTGTATTCCAAATAAAGCATATACTCTTCGAACTGTTCGTCACTTAAACTATATTTTTTACGTATTTCAGCTGCAGGCTTTTGAAAATCTTTAGCCTTAGACACTTCATCTATAATATTTTTTAAGACGGGATCAGAAGGATTATATTCAGAAAGATAGCGGTAATAAAGCTGAGGGGTGAGAAGGTATTTTTCAATGATGGATTCAAAAATGTTATTTGTCGATCTAGGGATGGAATACCAAGTAGGGATAACATGGATAGGTACTTTTTTCAGAATAGATTGAAAGAATTTCATGTCAGGAAAAAAATCATCTTCGAACTTCAGTATTTCAAATTCAAAATATTTACGCATATTCTTATCGACATAGATCAAATCTTCATCAAAGGTGATGAGCTGCATTTTTTTTAGCTTTTCTAAAGAAAGAATCAGTTTTTCTTCTTCTGCGTCGATCTCTCTTGCTAATTTTTTAATGGATATTTTGATAGAACTATACAGGATTTCCTCTAAGACAAGCATATCAAAAGAGGAAAAACGAGACATCAAAAGCCGATTACGAATATCTTTATGAAAGTCGTAATCAGCAAGATTAATTTTCAGTTTTCGAATTGAATTGATTTCAATCATCGCAATATGATTAAAATGAGTTTTATAAAGTAAAGAAGATACATTATTTGTTTTTTTCTTACCAAAAAAAAAGATATTTAAATTAAGAGGGATAGATGAATTTCATAAAATCAAACAAGAATATTTTAGCATTATTTCTTTTCAGCGTTACTTTAATATTATTTAGTTTTTCTCAAAAAAACGTTTTTGAGAGCATTGAGACAAAGGATTTGATCATTCGTTCAGCTGATGGAAGTGTCGTACATATTGGTACATCTGATGGTAAGCCAATAATTGAAATGACTACTGCCAAGGGTAAGAAAAAAATGCAATTTATTGGAGGAGAGCTTCCTTCTATCTCACTATTTAATGATCAGCAAAGCCCAGTTGTTGACGTTTCGATCACAAATGAGCAAATAGCACAAATTTCTTTAAGGGATAATAAAAAGCAGGATCGTCTTTGTATGCAGGTAGGTGAAAGAAGCGGTATTTATCTCAAAAACGAGTTAGACAACATTGTCGGTACTTTGACGACTCTAGAAGATGGAGGGTGCGGACTGGGTCTGGCTGACATGAGCGGTGCTGCTGCTTCCATCTTAAGAGGTGGAAAAGCTCCAGGTCTATCTTTTTATCGATTTTCTCCTGATCCTGTAGCTAGTTTTGGGGTATTAGAAAGAGTACCTCATTTCTTAGTGATGGGACAAGAAGGGGAGGAAGGCATCCTCATACATGGAGGCGTTCCAACTTCTATGATGCTAATGGATGAGAAAGGAGCTTTAAAAGTGCTTATTTCGAAGCATGGTATTTTCAAAGGAAATAGCGAAAATCAGACAAACAAAAAACCCGAGAAAAGAAAATATTTTACTTATCAAAAAGATCGTCATCTCTTATTCCCAGATGAACAAGAAACCCGTTAATTTCTTATAATTGGCGTCTGTTTTTTTATAGCAGGCGCTTTTTTACTTTCTTGCGCAATTGTAAAAAACTCAGTATGATCCCTCTCCTTTTGAAAAAATTTTTAATAAGAGGTTTTTATGAGTTCTGCTGTTCGTGTGAGAGAAAATCCTTTTGATTTTTGTCGAAGTCTTATAGAGGGACCAGAAAAGGTAGTTGAAAAAGAAGGGCCAACTTTAGAAGATGAGGATGTGCAAAAATTATTAGAAGAGCAGGATTACGTGTCGCTAATCAAAGCAGCTTATCGTAGCGATGCGCGTGCTCGTTTCACATTTTTTAATGAGCAGTCAAGGGATGGGAGACATCCTATTTTTCTTTATCCTCTTATGTATGAAGTCGTAAATGATGAGCTTTCAACTTTGGTAGAAGATACTTGGCGTTTTAGGTTTGAGCATCATGTTTATCCTCGCCTTTTTGTTGCTAAAGTTCGTCTGATGCAAGATTGGGCTTGTTGCAAGATACCCAAGGTTGAAGAAATAGTTGAGCGTTTTCATGCTACTTGGACTAACTACATAGTTTTAAAAGCTTTTGAAAGGGACGTCACGCTTCTAACTTTTAGTGAGCTAGGAAAAGATGCATGGCAAAGAATAGCAGACTTAGCAGGCTTAATATTGTTTTCTCAAAGACATAGTGCGCCTACTTGGCTTGCTAATTGCGCGACTTCTCAAGATGAAGTTTTGCAATGCATGCAAATTTCAAAAAGACAGTGGCAAAAGATTAGAGTAGATCAGGGTGTTAAAGAATTTGGATATTTTAATCAGCAAATTGAACTTCCTGAGAATCATTTAGATTAGGTTTTTTCAGATAAATTTTTTCTCATTTTGGTGAAGTATTCTAATCGTTTTTTCATTTCTCTTTCGAATCCTCGATCGTAGGGTCTATAGAATTCTTCTCTTTGCATTTGTTTTGGAAAATACTCTTGTCCGGAAAAGCCTTTTGTTGTGTCATGATCATAGATATAGCCTTTACCGTATCCCATTTCTTTCATAAGTTTTGTTGGAGCATTGATAATCGTTTCGGGAGGCGACAGGTGGGTGGTTTTAGCTGCTTTTTCTTTTGCTTCTTCATATGCCATATAGACGGCATTGCTTTTAGGAGCGAGTGCTAAGTAAATCACAGTTTGAGCAAGTGCTATTTCACCTTCTGGTGATCCCAGCATATGATAAGTATTCCAAGCGAGGTGTGTCATTTGAAGGGCCTGAGGATCGGCAAGGCCTATGTCTTCAGCAGCCATACGTATCATTCTTCTAGCGATGTAAAGAGGATCTTCTCCTCCTTCTAGCATTCTACAAAGCCAATAGATAGCAGCATCGGGATCGGATCCTCTTACAGATTTATGAAGAGCTGAAATCAAAGAGTGATGCTGATCATCGTGTTTGTCATACAAGGCTGCTTTTTTTTGGATAAGTTTTTCTATTGTTTTAAGATCCAAAGTATCTTGGTTTTCATCTTCGATGTTTTCGATCATATTGAGAAGATGTCTTCCATCTCCTTGGGCTGTATGAAGCAGATAATTTAAAGACTCTTCGGTTAAAGTAAGCTTTTTCACTTCTTTTTCGTAATGATCGTATATTTTTTTGAGAGCTTTTTCATCTAAGGGGTAAAGACGAAGTATTCTAAGCCTTGATAGAAGAGCGTTATTCAAAGAAAAAGAAGGGTTTTCTGTTGTTGCTCCGATTAGAACGATAGTACCGTCTTCGATTAGTGGTAGAAAAGCATCTTGTTGTGCTTTATTAAATCTATGTATTTCATCAACGAAAAGTACGATTTGCGCATCAAAAAGAGGGGAGTTTTTAGAGTTGGCGACGATCTTTTTAAGATCCGCGACTCCACTAAAAACGGCGCTGAGGGTGATAAATCTTGCTGAAAAGGCTTTAGCATATAAACGAGCAATTGTTGTTTTACCAGAGCCAGGAGGGCCATACAGCAAAATAGAAAGCGGCTTTTTGGATCTGATGATACGCCTTATCATCCCATCTTCTGCAACTAAGTGCTCTTGTCCCGCGATTTCTTCTAAGGTTTTAGGACGGAGTCTTTCTGAAAGAGGAAGCTTCATTCTAGGTTTCCTTGATTTGCGATTTTAAGGGCTTCTTCATAAGGTTCTTTATGAATGAAATCATGTCTAGGAGATGATGGATTTTTTTTATAATAATAGAGGTCTCCATTAAGTAAGCTTACCATAACGACATAATTGGGATCTGGCCGTTTTTGATCTTTATCAAAAAAACCGAAGAGTAAATCAATTTCTTTGTATGTAAATGGATATTTAGTTAGATAAGGTCGAATTTTTTCATTATGATTAATTCGATAAAGATATTCTTCAGCATAATTTACTACTAATTTTCTAGCCTCTTCAACATTACATAATTTTACAATTCCAACATCAACACTCATTGTATTTACATTGGTCATTAGTTGGCCACTGGCACAATAGTAGTGCATAGGATATTTTTTTGAGATATCAGTGATTAATGAATAACTAATTTCATCGGCTAACTGAGCATGTTTAGACTCTTGTGAACATCCAATAAAAAACATTAAAAATAAAAAAATTGAATACTTAAGGATTTGCAACATGTTCTCTCCTTATTTTTGGTAAATAGCGTTGTATAGCATCAGTTACATGGTCTTGATAAGTGTTGCTTGAAAAAGAATGATCCATAAAAGGAAATCCTCCTTTAGATGGTACAATTTCAATATTCGCTGTTCCTCCAATTTTATGCCTTAGATAAGAAATAGGACTTAAATAAAGGACTGGATCTCGAGATGAAAAAATATTTCTAGCCTCTAAAGCATGACTTTTAGGAATAATCGTGGCTGGACCATAAGCCAATACAACTACTCTATTTCTTTCTTCAGGACTCATTCCAGCAAGGGCTACATTTCCCACAAGGGCTCCTTTACTATGAAGAATAAGATACAGTATACCATCCTTACCTAATTCGCTAATACAATTTCTTATTATGCTTCTTAGTTCCTTTGAGTTAGGGGTGTCTCTGCCTAGTTTTAAAAGAGGGCATTCTATTAAATCTGTAAACCATCCTCTTTTGGTCAAATATGCAGTTCTTACTTCAAGATCTTCAGCAGCAAGTTCTCCGATCAAGTCGCCTGATTTAATAGCATCAAGCATTGTATTATTCATCCCATTTGTGAAGAGAATGATCCCCTTAGCATTAAAGAGTCCTGCTCTTTTCACCTCATGTACGTAAGGATATGGCTTTTCTGCTACAGGTCCAAAATCTAGCTTTAGAAATTTCCCCATTAAATAAATAGCATTTTGAACAATAGGAATAGGCAGAAGTATCTCCTCTGCTATAAATTGCAAAATACTTCCTATGGCATAAAGAGCGTATTTAAAAAGAGTAAACACAGCTTCAAAACTACAAACTGCCACATTGAGGGGAAAAACTAGCCTTTTAGCACTATCAAATCTGCTTTCTGAAGCAAGACCTATCGCATCTAAACGATTTTGGGGATTGTTGCGTGTATAAGCATATAAATTCGCTCCATCAGAAAAACCAGAAGGATCTGGCGTAAGCCACCTACCGAGTTTCGCATCATAGTACCTTTGCCCAAAATAAATGAGTTCAGCCTTATCTTTTCTTTTTTCTTGAAAACGCCAAGGACAAATACAAGAAGTTTTCTCATTTAAGTCTTTATCAAAGATCTTTTCATTACCAAAACTATCGAAGTCATAATACTCAACAACTTTTGATGATTTCGCATCAACAAGAGACGAGACATTGCCTTTGAGATTATGCTGTACAGCATAAACTCTGCCATTTATTTCCATAGCTACCGATAAAGGAGGGGAATGGTTTTTCCCCAGACCTAAGATCTTCAACTCCGTAATTTTATCCGATGTAATGGCGCCTATTTCTTCTTGGCCTTGATAAAGAAAATCTTTTCTTTCGACTTCTTCCCATGAGCCATTTTGATAGGTAAAATAAGTAGAAGAGGTGCGCCTGTTAAGACCATCGTAGGTATAATCATACGAGTCGTTGCCAGAGATGACTTTAACCAAACGATCTAAATCATCGTATTGATAATATACATTTCCTTTTTTTGATGATTTTTCGACAAGATTACCATTGTAGTCGTAGCTATAAAAATAATCGTCAGAGCTTTTAATTTGATTCAATGCGTTAATCTCAAAAGCCTCTTCATTTTTCCTATGACAATTGTTCATATTGTCAAATTGATAGGAATTTGTGAAATGATGACTTTCTTCTGTTTGGATTTGATTGATGCAGTCGTATTGATAGCTATTTTTTTCTGAAAAAGTAGAGCTGTCTTCTAAAATATTGCCATTAGCATCAAATTTATCAATTCTATGATAATAATAAGGGGATTTGCTTTCATTGGTACGTAGAAGAAGATCGTATGAGGTAGTTATACTACCCAATCCATAAATCATATTTTCTTCTAAAAGATTGCCGGAAAGATCATATGAAAGATATTCATGACAGTATTGCAAAGTTTTGGCCTTTCCGTAACGATCAACTCTTCGCAAATATAAAGGACCGTATTTGTATTGGATATAAGTGCTATCGGGAAGTATGACTTTTTTGCAGCGATTTTGATAGTCATAAGATCTTTCAATTACATGATCGGAGGGAAATTTTTCTGATATAAGCCTCCCCAAATCATCATAATCTCTTTCTATCGTTTGATTATAGACATGATCTTGTATGCATGTAGGAAGAGAAGTAGATTGAAAATATGACCATGAATAAGAGCATTTTTTATTAGATGTGTCTAGTTTTGTCAAACGGTCTAGTTCGTCATAAACGTAGGTAATCCTTGATCTGTTGGGCTTAATTACTGAGATTAGACGATTTTTATTATCATAAAAAAAATACGTTTTTTTTAAAGAGGAACTCTCAGCAGCTTCCGATAGCTCAATAAGATTATCATAATCGTCATAAGAAAAGATTGTACGCGACTCTTTGAAGAATTTCTCATCTAAGTAAATATGATCTAACTGTTTGATCTTGTTGCCTGTCTCATCATAGTAAAGCACTTGCTTAGATAGCTCTTTTCCAAATGAGTTCGTTACTTGCGTAAGAACGCATCTTTGCATAGCATCATAGGTTTCAATAGTAGATGTGCCTTTAGGATCAGTTCTTGTCTTTTGAAGAACTAGCTGAAAATCTTCGTTCAGATAATAATCATTGTACGTAAGGATCGTTTCATTACCTTCAGGGTCTATATGCTTCAGCATCCTCTTGAAATCATCATATACGAAACTGTCGAAGCTTTCTTTGTCACCTAGTAAATGAATAACTCTAATTTTGTTGTCATATGCGTCATACTCAAACTTTTTGTGCCATAAAAGAGACTTTGAAAGATCTAACTTTTTCCTTTCTATTTCCCTTCCTACTAGATCATATGTGTAGGTTTCAATAAGCCCATCTTTTGGGTTTTCTTTGGATAATATTTTCGTTTCACAAAGACGAGAGAGAGAATCATAATAAAAATAGATAACCTTTTCTTTTGATTCTTCTTTGAGCTTACGCTTTGCGCCATCATATGTGAAATACGTCGTATTGCCTAAAGGATCTGTATAGGACAGCAAAAGATTACCTCTATAGGCCCATGTTTCTTTTTTTAGAAGATGTCCTGTCTTTGAAAAGATGCTTTTTTCAGTGGTTTTGCCAAATACATTATATTTATAACTCGTTGTCGCTCCTTCTTCGTTTATGGTCTCAGCTAAACTTCCATCGAGATTATATAAATTGCAGATGCTTCTATATTGAGAAAAAATTGTTCGAACTGGTTTTTTATAAAGATTATAAGAAATGGTAGTTGTTATATCTTTGGCATTTGTAATGGATGTTATATTGCCAAAAAGATCATATGTATTCTCAATCGAATAAGATACATAATTGTCATCTGCATTTTTCAGTTTGGGAAGTATCGTTTTAACAGTCCTTCCCCAATTATCATTCTCATAAAGGGTCTGTAAATTCTGATGCGATGTTTCCTTTACTTTAGATCCCATAGTATCAAAATGATAATATGAAACCCTTGTATCTGAAGGGGAGATATCTTCTTCTTTGATTAGTCTGTTGGCTGCATCATATGTCAGCTTCTTTTTAACAGAAGCATTTGCTTGTTTAGATAGGATGAGATTGTCATTGTCATCATAGGCAAAGAAACTCTGGCGACGAAGAGGATCTTCTGCTTTTATAAGCCTTTTGGCTGCATCATATTGATATTTTACACTAAAAGCCTTTTTGTCCTCTCTATCATAGATGTCCTCTTGTAGTAGCTCGGCTTTTTTTGAATACCGATAGATAGTTTTTCTTAAGAAATCTTCGCTATTCGTCTCAAAATTGAAATAGGTTTCTACTATCGATTCAGGATAGTAAAGAGCAGGAGAGCTTTGCTTAGGATGAATCTTTTTAATCGTTCTATAACTTGCTTTTGCAAGTGAATTTTTATCAAAAGAAGAACCATTATCATGGATAATTTCAATAAGTATGTGATTTTCATCGTATTTGTAAAAATGACGCTCAGAAATTTGATCACTATTACCAATATATTTAGCCAGCAAAAGATTGGTTGAAGGAAGATATTTGTAATATACACATCTGCCATTATCTTCTTTTTCAGATAAAGTAAGATGAAAATCGTCTTGAGAATAAGTATAATACTTACTGTAATTTTCAGACTTTTGGTCAAATATGTCATTTTCTACGTCATAGTAGATAAAAGAAGTGTTTTTACCCGTTAGATTGCCGTAAACGGATTCTTTGAGGACATTACCACTACTGTCGTAAACAAAATGCTTAGCTGAGAGAATATTTCCTTTGCTATCTTTGAAGGCTTTGCAAATCAAGTTTTCTCCGCCTTCTTGTTTTTTCCAAAAAAACTGACAACTAGAGATCTTATTCTCTTCTTCGTCGAAATATTCTATCTCATCAACGCGATCGTTTTGTGAAAAATGATAAATTATTTTGTTCCCATAAGCATCATAAACCTCTGTAGTACCGCTTAATTTATCTAAATCAGTCTTAACCTTTGCAAATTTGTAATAAAATGAATAGATACAGTCCCACTCTCCTTCGGTTGATGAAGGAAGATAGATGGCTTTTATCCTATGACAACAAGAATCACGATCGTCTTTTTTAATGTGAATATTTTCGAAAACCTTTTTGTCTTTGATATTTATGTAATAAGGCCTCTCAAAAAAGATGTATTTATCAGAGTCTTTGGCTAGTTCTGTGTATTTGTCTAAAAGCTCATTTTTTATTTTTTTATTCACAGGAACGAAATTATCTCCAGGTTCAAAATATTCCACTTTTATGGTTTTCTGGTTTTCTAGCTTGATGACTTCTACTAATGGGCCTTTTTTTTCTTGGCGGAGCTTAAGCTTTTTAGAGTAAAGCTCCTCTTTTGTATAAGAGATCTTTTCGGTTTTTTTGCCAGGAACTTGAATCTCATTTAAATAAAAATAATTATGAAACGCTCCATCAGGAGGCCTTAAAAATCGATACGAGATTTTTTCTCCCGCCTGGCTAATAACAGAAAAGTCATGATCTTTTTCTTTTTTACCAAAGTACTTTATATGAGCTGAGCAGTAGCTTGTTATTTTTTGAGGGCCAAATGTAGAGATATTGCTAAGACGATGATCTTTGTCATAAGAATAATATGCATGATTGCCACTGGGATACCTTTCTTTTCTGAGATAAAAAGGTAAAAATTCTTCAGGAGCTTTACCTTTTATGACTTTTTTTCGATGAAAATACGTACCTTTAGTTCCGTCAGGAGTAATGATTTCAGCATGAGAAAGAGTATAATGTGTCTTTTTATTGCGAGTATTCTTATTCCAATAAATTTGAAGACGATAATTTTTTTTATTTGTTCTCGCTGATATTTCTTTTTGAGAAAAGGCCATATTTGGGGAGTCTTTATCTATACTTGGCCTATAGATATCAATATTTTGATCTTTTAGGGTCTCTTCTTTATGGAAAAATAATAAATTGCCAGCGCTATCTTTTGCCATGGCTATTTCTTTTGCAAAATCAATAGATAAATGGGTTGTAGGAAAAAAATGCCAACCTCCATCATATGAAAGCTCATATTGGCTACTATATGTACGCTGTAGAATTATCGGTTCAATAGCCTCGATTACGAAATCTGTTCGTGAAATTGTTAGCTTGCCACTTGCTGGATTAACACATTCCAAAAGAAAATGATTTTCATTTTCTGAGTCATGTGCAAAATCAAAAAACGTATTCTCTTTTGAAAAAAGATGCGCAAGACTCATAAATACAATAAGATAAAATATCCTAAGTTTCATCAAAACCTCACATTTTCTTTACATGGAGTTAACATTACTAAAGAGGTAATGATTTTTTTACAAGAAAAAGAGAAAATAATTTTTATGAAAAAAAATGGCATTTATAAAAAAAAATTAATAAAAAACTTGAATAATAATACTCATATTTGACACTAAGATAATTAGAAGCATTGTTAAACCAATGGGGATATAATTATGTGGAAGTATTTTGATAGAATCGCTTTAGTCCTTTTGATTATTAGCGGTTTTAACTATGGTCTTTGGAGCGTTTTCGAATTCAATCTGATCGATTATATTTTTGGAAAAGTTTGGATCGATTACGTTATTTATTTTGCTATGGGCGCTGCTGCCGTATATGCAATTTTTTCATGGAAAAAAGCATTACGTGATTGGACAAGACGTTAAGTCTTAAATATTAATATTGTTTTTTCCTTTACAAGGATAAGACCTTTCAATCCTTTGGTTTGAAAGGTTTTTTCTTTGTCTTTTTTTTATTTATTTTTTTAATTAACTCGTAATTAACTGTAATTAAATTTACAAGTTTTGTAATTAATTATAAAAAATACTTGATTAATTAATTCGATTATGACAACAATAATAATGAAAGCAGTAACCTATAAAGGGGGCAAAATGAAAAGGATCGATCAACTCGCAATTGCCCTGCTAATTTTTGCAGGGGTAGTATGGGGCCTTTGGGGCCTATTTGAATTCAATCTTATTTACTATGTATTTGGTAGAGATTGGATTGATCGTGTAATTTATGTAATCCTTGGCGCAGCTGCAATTTATGTAGTTGTTCTTTGGAATTATCTTTGGGCTCGTGGAAAAAAGACAGTAAAAAAACGTAAGTAATTTTGCTCGTAATTTTCCAGATCTGGAGATGATGTCAATTATAAGGCTCTTGAAAAAGGGCCTTTTTTATTTCTCGATTTTTTTCCTTAGTATTCTATATACTTTTGGTGCCGCAATCAAAAAAGGAAAAGAAAATGTCACAATTACCTATATCTAATGATCTTGTTGTTTCAGGAATCTCTTATCGGATGAATCTAAGTCTTGATAGTGAAGAATTAGTAGGAGAAGATGAACTTTTAGTGCTGAGAATTAACGGGGTAAGATTTGCAATATTTGACAAACCCATCACATCTCAAGAAGAACTAACTATAGATTTGAAAAATTATAACGTTATTTTTCTCTCTCCCATTGAAGCAAAAAAAGATATTAACATTCATGCTATAACGATTATCTCTTTAAGCACATTTTTTTCTAGTCAGGGAAGTACATCTCTGTATGCTGACGCGAAATTGATGCTTTTCGTCAATAACAATAACTCTAGGAATTTCTTGAAAGGAGGCTGTTTGATTGGAAAAGAAGGAATTTTAGGAAGATCCTTAGATGAAGAGATATTAAGAGGCTTAGTTGAGAAATTTGAAAATGGTGTGGATACAAAAAATTCTCGGCTACTATTGAAGACTCTACTCATAACAGCGCAATATGCTATGCAAAAGGAAACAGCGGACCAATTATCTGTTTTGAGATTTTTAGGCTTACCTATTATTGAAAGGCACTGCGTTTGAAAAAGTCCTAAGCTGTTAGATTGATACTTAGTATTACAATTAAGCTTTTTAGTTATTTTAATTAAAAAGCTTCTTTTTTTTATTAAAATTACGGTTTTTTATTAAAGAAAACAGGTAAATCCCTTTAATTTATTTAGGGGTTTTTAATAAATTTTGAAAAAAAATAATAGGGATAAATAGAGCTTAGAAGCGCATATAAAACAAATTAATATCAAATTAGTTATCTTTTGTAAAGTTAATTTTTAAAAAAGTATTGTGTTAATTATAAAATAATTGTATATTAAAGATATAGAGGTAGAAAAAGGTAATTAACCTATTTTTATATTTTAGAACATAGACTCATTTTATTAACAAGGAGGAAGCTCTATGTTAAAACGTAAACGAAGAAGAAAAAAGGTTTGCAAAAAGCCTGTAAAAA
>Ga0180438_10005341_pt1 | contig 17928 bp, 17 predicted proteins | sample SS_ome_12_FD_132455 | JGI IMG/M metagenome (GOLD analysis project Ga0180438, IMG submission 132455) | Hypersaline lake sediment archaeal communities from the Salton Sea, California, USA - SS_3_D_2 metaG | ecosystem: Environmental > Aquatic > Non-marine Saline and Alkaline > Hypersaline >...
GCGCTTGATTGGACGCCGGTGCGTGAAGCAATCAAGGCGCATGGCATGCGTAATTCAAATACCATGGCGATAGCGCCAACGGCGACTATTTCAAATATTGCTAACTGCTTCCCATGTATTGAGCCGATGTATAAAAACATCTATGTGAAGGCAAATATGACGGGTGAATTCACGGTGATCAATGCCTATCTAGTGGAAGATTTGAAGAAATACAATCTATGGAATGATCATATGCTTGATCAAATTAAGTATTATGATGGCAATATTCAGATGGTGCCAGAGATTCCACAATCGATTAAAGATAAATATAAAGAAGCATTCGAACTTGATCCTGAATGGCTCATAGAGCTTACCGCTGTGCGTAGCAAATGGATTGATCAAAGTCAGTCTCATAACGTATTTATGCGTGGGGTGTCAGGCAAAAAACTGCACAATATCTATATGAAAGCATGGCGTGCAGGATTAAAGTCGACTTATTACTTGCGCACGCTTGGTGCAACGCAGATTGAAAAATCAACATTAGATGCGAAAAAGTTTGGCTTCACGCAAAAGCGTGAATATGCTGATGTGAATGCGCAAACTGAAGCAAAAGATGTTGATATTGTTGCAAATGCTGCGCCAGCTCAATCGGAAAAAGAGATGATGTGTAGTATTATGAATGGGTCAGATTGCGATTCTTGTCAGTAAAAACAAAGGATAAACACATGAAAAAAAATGGCATTATAAACAACAGTGTGGTGGATCCAAATAAAATCTTACCAATGAGCTATCTTTGGGCGCGCGAACATTATAAAAATGGGGTAGCGAATAACTGGACGCCAGAAGAAATTTCTATGCAGCAAGATGTTGAACATTGGAAGTCACAAACGGTGCTTTCAGAAACAGAACGACGTTTGATTTTGTGGAATTTAGGCTTTTTCTCTACAGCAGAATCACTTACAGCAAATAATATTGTGCTTGCTGTGTATCAACATGTGACCAATCCTGAATGCCGTCAATATTTGTTGCGCCAAGCATATGAAGAAGCGGTGCATACTGATACTTTTATTTATTGTTGTGATTCATTGGGTCTTGATCCTGCTATGATTTATAACATGTATGAAACAATTCCAAGCATCAAAGAAAAAGACGAATTCGTTATTAAGTTAACGACTTCGGTGTTTGATCCAAACTTTAAGCCTGACAGCATCGAAAATATCCAACGCTTTGTGCATGACCTTATTGGGTACTATGTGATCATGGAAGGTATTTTCTTTTATGCTGGCTTTGCTATGATGCTTGCGCTCAAGCGCCAGAACAAGATGGTCGGTATTGGTGAGCAGTTTGAATATATCATGCGTGATGAAAGTATTCACCTTGCGTTTGGTTGTGATTTGATCAATACCATCAAAGCTGAAAATCCTGAAATTTGGACACCACAGTTCCAGCAAGAGATTGTAGAGCTCATTAAGCAAGCAGTGGTATTGGAGAAGAACTATGCGCACGATGCGTGTCCACAAGGGTTGCTTGGCATTAATGCGGAACAGTTTAGCGAATATGTTGAACATATTGCTGATCGCCGCTTAGAGCGTATTGATTTGCCAAAAGTGTATGGCAGAAAGAATCCATTTCCTTGGATGTCACAGGCAACTGACTTGAACAAAGAGAAGAACTTCTTTGAAACGCGTGTAACGGAATATCAAACAGCTGGGTCGCTCGATTGGGAGTAGGGAGCGATTGTTTCCTTACCTTCTTTTTTATCTTAAGTTCAATTCATTTTTTTCTCTCTCACTTGTAAGTGAGTTTTTTTCCCAAAGGAGGGGTCTTGTCACCCCTCCTTTGGTATCCACGGACACAAAGGGGTTCCCCTTTGATCTCCTTTCTCGCGCAAAATACACTCGCTTCGCTCCCCTCCGGCCACACGCTCTTTTCCTTTTGGGAACGAGCTACGGGCCTCGTTGCGCTATCGGCCTTATAAAAAAAATTAAAGATGTTTATCCTTTAGTGAATGCGGGAGCTGATCGTCGAGCTGTGCGCCGAAGCAAGCAGCGACAGCTGACGCGTAGGAGTAAGCACAGTTGAGACGGAGCAGCGCACAGGCCACATTTGTCCTTGCAAGTCGGGGCGGGATGATGTGTAGCGCAAAAACGCTAGCTGCGCCTCTAGAGCATTCAAATACTCATAAGCAAATGTGAGCCGGTTGTATGAGCGACGAGACGATCCAACGGAACGTTGGTGCCTGGGATCCAAGGGCATTGGCAAGAACGCCCTTGGGGGAAAGCCTTTCAGCCAGAAAAAAAGTAAAAAACACTTTTGCCCTACACCAGTTGCCAAAGAAAAATATTATGGTAACCTTAATAAGGTAAATTTATTATATCCTAAATGAGAGGGTGTTTTTATGTCTATTAGAAATGTACTTTTATCGAGTCTTGTAATGTGTGCTGGTGCTATCCAGGCTCATAAGCTTGATATCATCAATGATAATTCGTCGGCAAGAGTATTCACCAATGGGTGCAGCTTTCGCCGCAATATTCGTGTGCTAGAGGGCACCTATGCTCAGGACCTTAAAGTGGGTCAAGTACATGGCAAAACGTTGCGTAAGCTTGATGCTCATCGCATAGAGCCAGGTAAGCATAAGAAGATTGGCAGCAAATACGAAGCTAAGCCTTTGTATGTCTATGAAAAGAACGGCAAAAATAGCTATCAGTTGATCGCTATAATTGAGCAAAATGGTGGTGTTGGCCAAGAAGTGGCGGTGAGCCTTTCTGAGCTTAAAGCTGACCAGCTTGTGTGCCCAGCTGCAGATCTATTGAAAGTGATGCTTAAATAAGTGCATACATATACTGTAATAAAAAAAAGGACCTGCTTTTTTACGGCAGGTCCTTTTTTTATTAGGAGGAAGTTGTTAGGCGCATATGCGTTGCGCAAAGCCTTTCATGGTGGCAAGTTTCATTTTGCCATTATTGCTACCATGTCTGCTTACTACGTTGCCATTTTTATAATAGATCACGGTAGGTACGGTACTGATGTTAAAGCGTGATCTATAAAAACTTTGATTGCTCGTGATATCAACAATGATAAATTTAATGCCCAGTTGTTCAAAAGCGTTGGCTAATTGATTAAACAGCGGTTTGATGTAGCTGCAGTAGCGGCATGCGCTTTTGCTAAAAAGAATGATAGTATTGCCTTCTGTGGCTTCAAGCACTGCCTGGGTATTGTGGGCATTAATCGTGGTGATTGCTTGTGCTTGTCCAGTCATAAGTGCTGTGAGCATAAGGGTAGAAAAAAGATTCCTTTTCATGAAAAACCTCACATTTTTCAGGGTTATGTTAATACTTTATATATACATGATAGCATCGCTATGCCATAATGCAACGGGTGGCACTATTGTTTCATATTGAAATGTTTTAAGAGTGTTGTCCTTTCTTGTGTGTAGGGCGTATGCTAGGGTCTGTTGCTATGGGTAACTATTGCGCTGTTCTATTAAAATAGGCTACGTTGGGAGTGATGAACCTTCTTATTTAAGGTGCTTGTCATGTACTATTCTTTGTTTTTATTTTTGTGTTCTGTTGTTTCATTACGTGCTGCTGATAGCAATAGTATGCAGCCGCCATCGAGTCCGCTTGCAGTAGCCTCATCTTCAAGCTCAGAAGGTGATGACTCAGTGGTCATTGAGATGCATGATTTTGAATTACCTACCACGCCAAGAGCAGCGCTCAATGAAGATGATTTTAAATGCATTTATGCCAATGCATCTCCTCATTTTCGCGGCGTGTTCAAAACATCTGATAAGGGGGCGCAAGCGTTAATGCGTTATCATGAAAGGCATATGGCATCGGAGTATAAAAGTCATCTCATGCGGCATATGATTCAAAAGCGCGATATAAATAGTGACTTGTTTACCGCTATTGATGAAAAAGCAAAAGAGGCTTTTGATGATTTGCTCCTAGGGACTATGGCGCAGGAAAACAACAGCTTGTCGGTGAGAGCGAAACGGTTTGTGGCTTCAACAGCGGCTTTGGGTGTTGCTTTTAGCGGTACCGTAGGTGTCTGGCTCATTGTTGAGGTAGTAAAGGCAAGTATATAATACTGTATTAAAAAATGGGGGCTGTATGTATACGTTAGTAATGCTACTTTTTTGTTGTCCGCTTCTTTATGCAATGGAACAATGTGAGCGTCAGGAATTGTGCCGTTCGGTCTCTAATATGGTCCTGCGCAAGCAGCAAGGGCATATGCCATCAGTGGCAATTGAGCAAGAAAAGTTAGCTTATTTGTTTGATAAAGCAGCGCGTCAACAATCATCGCTGATACCGCACCTTATGGCTGTCGGACAAGATCATCAACCGCTTAACGCGAGAGAGCAAGCGCTTTTGTGTGCAACGTATCAAGCAATTAAAGAGCGTGATCGTGTTGTTAAAAGTAAAGTGCATTTTGAGTGTGAACAGGCCAATAGGAAATTTGAGATATTTGTATATGCTTCTATGATGTGGTTACTCATTTTTGCTACAGCGTGTAACGATTGTGCACAATCAGGTGAAGAGGCAGGATGTTAGGTATAGTATTGCTCTGTTTGTGTACTGTTCATGTGTATGCATCAGATACATTAAAAGCGCCATCAGGTTGTGTATCTCTTCATGTGGATGGTTCATCAAGTGGAGATGAAGACGCTCATCATGGGCAAAAGCTCCATCTTGACCTCAATCAAGTATTTTCTTTGCATGAGCAAGATGTGCAGGCGTTTAATCAACAATTAAGCGCACGTGTGGTGCAAAAATTATCTGACAGTGGTGCGGCTGAGGTGAATCAGCAATTTATAGAACTCGCACTGGGGCAGATGTTGCAACGTTCTGCTTCATATCGTAAAGCGCTCTCATTATTTGGTATAGAAAAAGAGAGTGAGGTGAGTGGTGATGTGACTGCTGAGTTGCTTACGCACTATATTGCTTTGCAGCAAACGCAATACAAAGAGCAAAAAAAACATGACGAAAGCTTTCGAAAGCAGGCGCGTCGGCAACAGCGATGTGGTTTTTGTATAGGTTCTATAGGAGCTTGTGCAGGTGTTGCGGGTGCGGTGCTTGGTATTATTGGTATGTTAAGTTGTTAATGAAAGCCCCGCAAGACGCGGGGCTTTCATAGTTTTTTTTTAGTTATTGCTTAATTAAGCGTTCGATGCCAGCGCGAAGCTGATCTTTTGGTCGACCGCCACCCAAGCTTCCTTTGAGTTTGCCATCAACGTAGACGTCAACGCGTGGCACGCCACGGATGCCAAAGGCTTTGGTGAACTCGCGATAGGTGCCAACATCCACTTTAATATAACGTTCGTGTGGATACTGTTTTGCAAATGCATCTATAGAAGGTGCAATTTGTCTGCACGGTGGGCACATGTCTTGCCAAAAATCGACAATCACGATGCCTTCTTTTGTCATCTCTTTGAGCTCTTGTATAGCGCCCTTGCCAGAACGTTTTGGCATGAAGTTAGTGACGCTACCCCATGTTTTTTGTTGTTTTTTTGGAGCTTCTTCTTTTGTTTTTTCGCTCTTTTTTTGCTCAGGTTTTGTTGCTTGCTTTTCAGCAGCAACGTTTGATGCAAGCTGTTTTACTTCTTGTTTGTTGTTTGTTTCTGGTGTTTGCGCGCACATAAAGGGTGCTGTTGCTACCAAAAGGGTAATAGAAAGACGTTTCATAAGCATTTCCTCTTTTTTATATAATATGGTGAAACCTACTATCCATCATAAGCTTACCAAGCGAGGGGATAATTGCTATCTATCGCTTAAAAAGCTTATGTAAAAAATAATAACAGTTTGAAAAAAAAAGTCAATGCCTAGAGGCCCCAGGGGTCACCCCTGGAAAAAAAAGAAGGCCCCCTTGAAAAAGGAGGCCTTTTTAGGCTCTATACGCCTTTAGAAGAACTACAGGCCAAAGGCATCATTAATAAGGCTTCTGAGCTCATCTTTACTTTTGCCGCCTACTGCTTGGTGCACTTTTTGGCCATTTTGATAGAAATGCAGGGTTGGAATGCTTCTAATGCCGCCAGCAAGCCCTTTGTGTGTATCGATATCTATTTTCACGAAGGTGACTCTATCACCATATTCTTTTGCCAATGCATCGATTACAGGCTTGAGTCCCTTGCATGGGCCGCACCATGGGGCATAGAAATCAATAACGAGATTGCCTTGTTTTTTTTGCTCAAGTTCAGCTTGGTTGATATCTTTGCCTAGTTCATAGGCGTGTGCAGGAGCGGTTTCTTTTTTTGGCGCTGTTTTTATTGGTGCAGCTTCTGGCGCTGCTACTGTTTCTACTTCTTCAACCACTTCGACCTCTTGTATCTCTTCTGGTTCTTGTGGTTTTTGTTCCCCACAGGAAGGAAGAAAGGCAAGAAGGCTTACATACAATGGAAATAACAGTCTTTTTTTCATTACTTATCCCCTACATAAAGCATGAAAACGATATGAAATAATCCTTTTTTTAAGATAGCTTATAGAGGTGAAAAAGCGCAATAAAAGGGCAAAAAAAAGGTGAGTAGTTATAGATAATAATATATCTTTTACTACTCACCATTATCGGTTGACATCAATGCTGCTTTTGACAGCAGCACTGAAGTATAGACACCTGCTTCTTTTTAACCATCTAACATCTTTACCATTATTTTGGCTTTACCTGGGATGTGAGATAGCTACTGATGCTAATATACATGTTTTCAACCAAACCTATATATTTACTATCAGTACACCTTTTGCGTCCAGATTAAACGCACAGTATGTCAAAGTAAGCGTTTGTCCATAATCTTATTGCTCCAAGGCCCTTTTGGGGCTCCTTCTGCTTACTTTCATACTAACAATAACATCTATGTAAAAACAATGCTTTTTTACATTTTTTTATTATCTTTGCTTATTACAGGGGTCATGGGGTTAAAAAAAAGGTTAAAATATGGGCATGAACCATTGTTTTTTATGCAATAATATGAGTTAATTTCTTCTCAATCCATGTGTCATGCTCGCCTGTTTCTATCCAGACATACCTGGCAAGACTGCGCGTTTCAGGATTAAAGGTAAGACGTAGCCCTTTGAATGTAGCTCTATAGAGTGATTCTAGGTGCTGCATAATGGTCTTTCCTGTGAGTGGCTCTTTAAGCTTTTGCATGGTGTCTAGGAGTAAACTGGTGGTGATATAGGCTTCAAATGAAAAGACGTCATACCCAAGGCCTGCAGTATCCATGGCAGCGCGATATTCTTGTGCTATGGGTAACGTGCTTTCTTTAGGGTTTGGGACTGCTGCGCCAAAAAGAACATGCAATCCTTTTTGTTTTAAAAAGATGCGAAAGGGCACTTCGCCCAAAAAAGAGAGGCCAAAGAGTTTTTTATTTGATAGTGCATCCACGCCTAGTTGCCTAATGAGTTCTTGTGTTGCGGGAGTGGTAGAAAAAAAGCCAACGGCATCAACCTGTGCTGAGCGTATCTTTTTAACAGCAGCGGTAAAGTCTGTTTGCCCCAGTACGTATGGCACATCAATCCATTCAGTGATGCCAAGTTTTGTAAGCAGTTGGTGAGCGGCGTCAAGGCCTGAACGACCGTAGGCGTCATCTTGATAGAAAAATAAAAAGCGCTGCGTCCCATAGCGTTCAATAAGATGCTCTATGAGTATGTCCGTTTCGTCAGCAAAGCTCGGGCGATAATTAATGAGTTGTGTGAGATCTTTGTTACGAAATGCAGAGGAGCCAGTGACCGGAAAAAAGAGTGAAGCGTTTTTTTCTTTGATCAATGGTAGATAAGCTTGTAGTGTGATGCTGCCCAGCGGACAGGCTATGATGTCGGTTGTCTCAAGTAGGCGTTGGATGTTTTCACGAGCCAAAAATGGCGTATAGTTATCGTTATAAATGGTCAGTGCAATGTCTTGTCCTTGTATGCCGCCTATTTTATTTTGATTAGCAACGCAGGTGTGCATGCCACGTTGAAGCCCTTTGCCAATAGAGGCAATGCCACGCTCAAGAGACATGGTTGAACCAATGGTGATAGTGGCTTTGAGTGCCACGCAATTGATGCTGATGTATGCTAACGCAATGAATACGATTCGTTTCATAGTATTTCCCTATGCATGAAATAAAAAGAGATACACACAGCCGCTGAGAATAATAAGATGCGAGATGATAAGCACAACATATTTTTCCCATGCACTTAATCGTCTTGCATAAAGGTCAATAACGGCGATTATAAAAAGCAGTCCGTCAGCGATTAAAAAGAGAAAGAAAAGATAGTCAGCAAGTGTGAAATAGCCTGTTTTGGGTGATAAACTTTCTATCACAAAACGATAACTGAGTGTTGCCGTTAAAGCGATGGTAGTGAGATTGACGCCACCATAGCTGCCTAATAAGGTGTCCCATGAAAGGCTAAAGAGGGCAAGATAAAATAAGAGTAAAAGGGGCAGCATAATGGAAAGCAGATAGCGCAAGCCATAACGAATATAATCAATAGAAAAATTACACACAGGATAAGCAATTTCCGTGCGCTTTTGTGTAGGATCAAGTATGGCGGATTGATAACCTGTAGTCACATGTGTATCAAGTAATTGCCATCCTTCATCGCGTACGTCGGTTCTATCAATAAAGATGCGTTTGTCAGAATGAAACATGACTTCGCTAGGACTCACAAATGGATTGGATAGAGTGATATTCAGTTGGTGTCCATCAAGTGGAAAAAAAGTGTAATTAAACAGATCTTTTATTTGTGCGCGAATGATATAGCGTACAAATAAAAGATCATCAATAAGGCGTGTGTCAGGAGCCGACTTGTAACTAATAGTGCCTTGTTCGATCATGCAGGCATCGAGTGTTTTAAGTGATACAGCATCAGGGTAATATAAGAACCAAAGGATGCCCGTGAAATCGAATTTGTTGTTAACCATATCAAATGTGTCAAATGCATTGATATATAATCCTACTTGCACTTGCTGTGCGTAATCGCCAAAGGCTGCCTTGCTTGCTTCATTGAATGGCATGATGCTGGGCATAGGATCATCTATAGTGGCATGCTGAATGCGATATTGTACAATAAAAAAAATAGCCAATACGCTTAATACAATACATGCGGCTTGTATCATGGGGCGAACAATATGTTTTGTATTTACTTCTTGTGTGGTTACCGAATTCATGTTGTGCCTTTTAGTTTTAGATTCATTTTATTAGCAGGTTAAAAAAATGGCTGAATTAATTGCAAGGCAACGTATTATTGTTATATATCAAAAATAAAAAGGGGCGTGAGATGTTGCCATTTAAAGAAGTGTTATATAGAAAAGTAGAGCGGAATGTTACTGCTCTTTTAGTGGCAGATATAGGTGGTACGAACGCGAACTTTGGCATTGCGCATATTGTTGGTGATGATGCGCATCTTCTTTTTTCATTACATGTTAAAAGTAAAGAGATAAAAGACTTTACGAGCTTGGTACGCGATGTCCTTTTTTATGCGCACAAGACTTATGGTATTACCATTAAAAGTGCTTGTTTTGCGGCTGCAGGAGCAGTGGCTCCCAAACAGGAAGTATGCAAGCCAACCAATTTGAATATCACCATCGATGCCCGCGATATTGTAAAGCATACGTCTTTGACTTGTGCTTTTATTGTGAATGATTTTGAGGTGATTGGGTATGGCATTGATCGTATTGATCCAAAAGATTTGGTAGTTGCTCAGCGTGGTAATGAATACAAGCATGGCAATAAAGCAATTCTAGGTGCAGGAACGGGCTTGGGCAAGGCTATTTTGCGTTGGGTGCCAAGTAAGGATCGTTATATTCCAGTGCCATCAGAAGGTGGGCATGCTGATTTTGCTGCGCAAGCAGAGCTTGATATAGGGTTGGTGAATTATATTCATTCTATTGGCGAACATGAATGTAATATTTCATGGGAAAATGTGCTGTCCGGCAAAGGTATTAGCCGTATCTATACTTTTTTTGGTTTGTATAAAACCTACGAACAGACGCTCGCACCAGCGGTGGCACCACATCCAGATAAGATTTTTGCTAATCGCAATCGTGATCAACAATGTTGGGATACGTTTGCGCTTTATACGACCTATTATGCACGTTGCGCTAAAAACTGGGCACTCGATGCACTTGCATTAGGAGGTATCTATATTGCGGGCGGCATTGCAGCGCATAATGTTGACATGTTTAAGTTAGATATTTTTTTGCATGAGTTTGCAAGCTGTGGCAAGCAGCAGCGCCTACTCAAATCGCTGCCGATCTGGGTGATTGCAGATTATAATGTGAGCATCTATGGTGCTATTGAATATATGAAGTTGGAAGGCAAGTGTTCTATTGAATGATGTTAGCCATGCGATGGATTTTTATATTTTTAAATTTCATTTTTTATCTTAAATTTAATTTGTTTTTTCCAATTTTTTTCACTTGCAGTGAAGGCTTTTCCCCAAGGGCGTTCTTGCCAACGCCCTTGGATCCCAGGCACAAACGTTCCGTTTGATCGTTTCGTCGCGTCTATAACCGGCTTCACATTTGCTTATGAATAGTTGCTTACTCAGGGGCGAAGCAAGTGCCATGGCGCTACCTATCCATCCGCCCCGACTTGTAAGGGCAAATGTGGCCTGTCCGCTGCTCCGTCTCGTAACCTCGACGATCAGCTTCCATATCCGCTAAAGGAGCGCATGAAAAAATGAAATGGAAACCCGGTAGCGCAACGAGGCCCGAAGCTCGTTCCTGCAAAGGATAAGAGCGTGTGGCCGGAGGCGAGCGAAGCGAGTGTATTTTGCGCGAGAGAGGAGATCAAAGGGGAACCCCTTTGTGTCCGTGGATTCCAAAGGAGGGGTGACAAGACCCTTCCTTTGGGAGTAACTCCACTGCAAAGTGGAAAAAATCCCCTTTAAGAAAAATAAATTGAATTTAAGATAAGAAAAAAACTATAGCGAGATAAAATAACTTCTTATAATAAAAACAAAATGAATTTAAGAATAAAAAGAAGAACTTAAGGTTTTCTAAACCTTTTTATCCCCGCGCCAAATGCAAAGAAACCGTCTGCACCTTCTGACCCTCGGTGGTATACAGATCAAACATTAAGCGTGGTTGCACTGCAGAGCGATGCACAAATAACAAGCATGAAATAGTCTCACCTGACTTAATAGTGGTTGGATGTACGCGCATCTTTTGCTCAAACATCGTGTCGCTTTTTTCTTTGATTGCTTTCAAGTGGTGAGTGTGCTGATTAGCATCCTTAATCCCCATATAAAGAGATGGTGCACCTACAGCTATCAGTATTGGTGCCCAAAGATAGGTAAGGGCTGCGGTGCCTGCCGCATAGATAACTAACGCGATTGTGCCACCAATAAGGGTGGTCGGAGCAAGAAAGAACATGCCAAATGAACGGGCAAAGCTTGGTCGCAATGACTTTTTAATTGCTCTATGGTTCGCCAGCGGCATGTTGATACTCTCTGGGTTAAAAGCAATGTCTTGCTTTGTTTCATTCATGATGGTTACTTGTAGCGGTACCAAACTTGAGAGCCTTTTTTTCTTGAAATAGAACTGGCAATCATCACGATCAAATCGCTTAGCAAATACGGTAATATCATCTTGCTTGCTATAATCATCAGAGGAGAAAAAATTCAAATCATAGAGTGTTTGCGGTTGGTATTCCACTTTTGGTGATTTTCCGCAACCGCTCAGCAGAACCAGTGTAAGGCAGCAGAGAGTAAAAGCTTTATTTCTTAACATATATTTGTTCCCCTAAAAACAAAATAACGATGAAAGTCTTTATGTATCCTATCCTTTTTGTCTTATCACGTCAAAAGGGTTAACATAGAGCTGCATTCTTGCTTTTTCCCCCCGTGATGATAGAACTGCTATATATACACGTCCTATAACGGGAGGGTCATGAAGAGTCTAGATGTAACAATTGCCAATGCTGGCCTTGCTCAAGAGCGCCTTGATGCCTTAGCGCAGCGATTAGTGCCTGAGCTTGATCAGATACGTACGAACATACGAGGTGAGCGCTATGCAACACCATATGCGTTTGCTCAAGTGCCAGATGATAAAGAGCTGGTTGCGCGAGTGACTGAGCTTGTGCGCAAAAAAAAGAATATGCAGCCAGCGATGCTTATTGTGGTTGGTATAGGTGGTTCCAATTTTGGCACGCAAGCTATTCAGCAACTGGTGCTTGGTACACTTTATAACGACATGCAACAAGCTATGCCGGTCTATTATGCTGACACCACTGATAGTGATTACATGCAATCACTTTTGACGCTTGCGCGCACTGCATTGCAAGCTGGTAAAGAGATAGTAATAAATGTCGTGTGTAAATCTGGCAAGACCACTGAGACCATTGCCAACTTTGAGTTGTTTCTTGCGCTTTTAAAACAAGAGCGTCCCACCAGTTATGCGGATGCGCTTGTGGTAACCACCGATGAAGGATCGTTATTGTGGCAGTTAGCCACAGTAAATGGTTGGGACCTATTGGCAGTGCCCAAGCTATTAGGCGGGCGTTATTCGGTTTTTAGTGCAGTAGGCTTGTTCCCACTTGGTATGCTTGGTATTGTGCTGGATGATGTTCTGCAGGGTGCACGCGCAATGCGTGATCGTTGTATTGCGGCTCATGATAATCCAGCAGTGCAATTAGCTGCATGGCAAGTGGCGTTAATCGATTATGATGCCAATGTGCAGAATATGTTTTTGTTTGGTCATGATCTGTTTTCATTTGGCGGTTGGTGGCGCCAATTAAATGCTGAAAGTTTAGCAAAAGCACAGATGCGAACTGGCCAGCGAAACACAAAAGCGTTTTTACCCATCACCTCTTTAGGCTCCGTTGACTTGCATTCTATAGGGCAGCTTTTTTTAGCAGACGTCCTGCCGATTGCCACCTCGTTTGTTTCGGTAGCGCAATCGCATGCAACACTTACTTTACCTGCATACTCTTCTTTTGATGCATTAGTGCCACACATGCAAAACAAGCGATTAGATGTTATTGATCAAGCACTATTGATGGGAGTGCAGCGTGCTTATAAAGAGCGTGGCTTGCCATTTGTATCTATTACGTTGCCAGAAAAAACAGCCTATGCAGCGGGGCAATTGTTGCAACTCTATATGCACCAAGTAGTCTATATAGCAGCATTGCTTGCTGTTAATCCCTTTGATCAACCAGAAGTGGAACGATACAAAGAACAAACAAGAAGGATCTTAGCGCATGAATGAGTATGTTATAGTGATTTTTGGTGCGTCGGGAGATTTGGTTAAGCGTAAACTGTTGCCAGGTTTATATAATCTTATTAAAAAAAATGATATAGAGCATTTTTGTATTGTTGGTGCAGCCTACGATGCTATTGATGTTGCAGCAATTCTTGAGCGTGCAAAAGAGCATGTGCAAGACGGTGTTGATCAAGCGATATGGCAGCGCATACAAGAGCGTTTTTCGTATCAACAACTGAACTTTAAAGAACGTGCAGATTATGATGCACTTAAAAAACATATTGACCAACAAAAAGAACATTTTCATCTAGCTAAAGCATCTACACTTATTTATTTTGCAGCAGCGGCTCACTTTTTTTGTGACTTGACGAGGCTTTGTGCACAGGCCCGCATAGCAGAGCGTGTCGCGCATGGCAAAACACCATGGACGCGTCTGGTGTATGAAAAGCCGTTTGGGTATGATCTGGCATCGGCGCAAGAAATAAATAGATGCATTGCTACCTATTTTGATGAATCACAAATTTTTCGCATCGATCATTATCTGACCAAAGAGTTAGTCAGCAGTATTGCTTCAGTTCGTTTTGCTAATGCAGTATTTGAACCGCTTTGGAATAATCGGTATGTTGATCATGTGCAAATTGTATTGAATGAAAAAGATGGCATTGGCAATCGTGGTGCCTATTACGATAAGTTTGGCGCCATGAGTGATGTAATGCAAAATCATATGCTTGAGTTGCTTGCCATTATTGGGATGGAGCCGCCAGAGAAATTTAAAGGAAAGTATATTCGAGATGAGCGGGTAAAGGTACTTGAAAAAATAAAAGTGATCGATGCTTTTGTGGCACAATATGATACCTATAAAAACGAGCCACAGGTTGATCCTGATTCAACAACGGAAACGTTTGCAGCAGCGTATCTGCGCATAGAAAACAAGCGATGGGCTGGTGTGCCTTTTTATTTGAAAACAGGTAAATGTCTGAAAGAGAAAAGTACGGCAATTCATATTAAATTTAAATCAGTTGGCGAGTTGCTCGCGCATCGTGCCACTGCAGCTAATGTACTGACCATAGATATTAGTCCCGTTGCAGGTTTTTCGTTGCAATTAAATGCTAAAAAGCCGGGCGAAATGAATGAGCTTATTCCGGTGACGATGGACTTTTGCCATAGTTGTCTGTTTGGGCTCTATGAAGGGCAGGCGTATCAAGCATTGCTTGAGGGTGTGTTTGAAGATCAGTTATCGATTTCAGTCCGTTTTGATGAAATTGAAGCTTCTTGGCGCATTATTGATACCATAAAGAAACAAAAGCATGTGCTGCACACCTATGCGTGTGATAGTGCAGGCCCGCAAGCGTTAGAACAGTTTGATAAAAAACATGGCATAAGGTGGTTTTCATGATATTTGGGATTGTTGGCTTAGGAAGAATGGGTAATGCAATTGCAGAGCGTGTGCTTAATGCTGGCTATCCGGTGATGGGTTTTGATGTGCATCAAGAGGCTCAAGAGCAGGCTCGTAAAATGGGTGTGCAACTTGCAGATCTTGCCACCATTGCACAGGAAGCATCGGTGGTATGGTTAATGGTACCTGCTGGCGATATTGTTGATCAGACATTGCAGCAGTTGGTGCCACATATGCCAAAGAATGGCATTTGCATAGATGGTGGCAATAGTTTTTTTAAAGATGCTATACGACGTGCAGAAGAGTTGCAACAAAAAGGGCTCTTGTATCTTGATTGTGGCACATCTGGTGGTCTGCATGGCCGTGAGATTGGCTTTTCCTTAATGGTTGGTGGCAAGCAAGAAGCATACGATCGTGCATTGCCGTTTTTTAAAGCCATTGCTGCCAAAGATGGCGTAGGGTTGTTTGGCCCATCAGGTGCAGGGCACTATGTGAAGATGGTGCATAACGGCATTGAGTATGGCCTACTGCAAGCATATGCCGAAGGTTTTCATATCATTAAAGATGGCTACTTTAAAAAAGAGCAGCTTGATTTAGCACAGATCACTGCCGTCTGGCAGCATGGCTCGATTATTCGTTCGCATCTGCTTGATCTTGCGCATGATATATTCAAAAAAGATCCAACATTAACTACAATAAGTGGTGAAATTGCTGAAAGTGGTACTGGTCTTTGGACTGTGCAAGAAGCACATGAAGAGCATATTCCAGCGCGTATTATTGAAGATGCGCTGGAGGTGCGCAAAGAATCGCGGCAAACGGGGGGTAATTTTGCAACAAAAGTGGTGGCTATGCTTCGTCATGCATTTGGTGGCCACGCAGTAAAAAAAATATAAGGAGTCTGTATGAAGGTCTATGATATTAGCTGGCCGATTACTGCCGATATGACATCGTATAAAGATCACAGTTTGATCAATATTCGCTTTATCAAAAATTTTGATGAGGATCATGAGCGATCATCATTAATTACCATGAGCCCACATACGGGCACGCACGTTGATGCACCGTCACATTTTTTGCGTGACGGCAAATCGACTAACTTCTTAGAGCCGCTTTCTTGTTCTGGTCCGGCACTGGTGATAGATTTGACGCATGTGCAAGATGCGATCACTCTTGAGCATCTTAAAGAAGTTGCTATTGCGCCAGATATGATTGTATTATTCAAAACAAAAAATAGCGCGCTTGCAAATAATGATACCTTTGACTACAAGTTTGTGTATATCCCACAAGAAACTGCTGAATGGCTTGCCAATCAAAACATCAAGGCGGTTGGTATTGATTATCTTGGTGTCGAACGTGAGCAACCAGGGCATGAAACGCACCAAGCATTTCTTTCAAAAGAGATACCGATTATCGAAGGCCTACGATTAAAAGATGTGCCAGCAGGAACCTATCATTTGTGGTGCTTGCCGTTGCGCATCATGGATATTGAAGCTGCACCTGCACGAGCTATTTTGATTGATGATAAAAAATAAATTTTACTTGAGTGCTTGCAGCGCTGCTTTACGTCCGGCCAATGTTGGGTGATCAAATGTATGAAATGGGTTATTGATATTGGGCGGTGTGAACAGTTCCATGCATTGCCCAATAACTTCACAAGTTTGATTTGGTGCACTCTCGAGATGGTATTCAGTTTTCATTCTATTAAGCTCTTGATTGAAGAATGCTATGCCACCATCTGTGTTTCCTGATTGTGCACTTTCTCGATCTGCTCGCGATTCGCAATGGCGTTGCCAAAGAGTGCCCAGCGCTTTTGCAATAAGGCGGCGTCCTACCCAATTGCTGAGTGTGCGTGTATTGCTTTGCGTGTTTTCTGTGCTGCCTTTGTTAAGGAGTGCGCTGCATGCATGTGTGATGAATGGAGCAACTAATGGCGCAATGATGCTATCAATGTATGCGCGAGAGATATCATCACGATGCTTAACGTGACTTGCTTCATGCGCGACTAAAAATTGTATAATTTTTTCATTTTTTGCCAGAAGGCTGCTGTCTACCAAAATGATATTATCTTTTGTGCAAGCAGGTGTGCCTAATTCTGTTGTGACGCCAGGATGCAGATATATATAAAGAGCTTTTGAATCTTCTTGCTCGTAGGCAAGTGGGTTAACATTGCTATCAAACTGTTTAACAATAATAGTGCGGTTGCTAATCATTTGCTGAACGACATTTTGAATGGCTGCTTTTTCAGGTTCAGATGCTGGACTACAGGTACAGGAAGATATTTTTTTTATAGCTTTTGGTGCAGTGGGTTCAAATTGCTTTTCGAATGCATAGTTAGTGATGATATCGATGATGCCTTGCAAAAAGAGTGGCATGATTTTTTTGGAGATTCTGGTCAGTTTTTTGAATGCTTTTGGGGTGAGATTGGTGCACCATTGCTTAACGTTTTCATTGCACGTTTTGTTACACGCAATTAAAAGAGCGCCTGCACAGGTGGCACCAGCTATAAGTCGTTTGCTTGGAAGATAATCTTTATAAGATGCTTTTTTTTCTTCTTGCTTTGCTGTCATGTGCGTAGGCACAAAAAAGAGAGAGAGTACTAATATAAACTGACGCACGACAACACTCCATTTACTGTTGCATGATTATACATATAAAAAACATTATGTATAAACCTAACAATGAAATGAGTGCCTGTCAAAGCTTTTTCGTTTAAATACACATAGAAAACATGTACTGCTATTTCGCTGTATGGCAATACGGAAACATGATTTCTATGTGTAATTTTTTATCTATACTCTGCTATGTGCCTATTGAGCTGTTGAGCCTGCAGCTTGAGGTGCTTGCTTACTCTCTTGAGCTTGTCGTGTTGATTGCTGCTCTACAGTTGTCTGTTTTTGCTCTATGTTTTGTTGTGTCTGTTGTGCTGGTTGCTGGACATAGATTACTTGAGGTGCCTGTTCATAATATGGCTCATCATAATAATAGTCATCATAGTATGGGTAGCCATAATAACCGTAGCCATACCATGGCCAGCCCCAGAACCATGGCCAACCATAATAGCCGCCATAGTAGCCACCGCCATAATAGCCGCCACGATAGCCACGACCACGACCGTGTCTGCGATAACCGCGACCACGATAGCCGCCGCGTCCGCGATGATAGCCTCCGCGTCTGCCGCCGCCACCACGTTTTGGTCCCATGCCGCCACGACCACCACGTGCCATCATTCTACGACCACCGGCGCGTCCAAAGCCGCCACGGCCCATACGACCGCCTCGACCCATGCCGCCACGACCACCACGTGCCATCATTCTACGACCACCGGCGCGTCCAAAGCCGCCACGGCCCATACGACCGCCTCGACCCATGCCGCC
>Ga0180438_10005342_pt1 | contig 17927 bp, 11 predicted proteins | sample SS_ome_12_FD_132455 | JGI IMG/M metagenome (GOLD analysis project Ga0180438, IMG submission 132455) | Hypersaline lake sediment archaeal communities from the Salton Sea, California, USA - SS_3_D_2 metaG | ecosystem: Environmental > Aquatic > Non-marine Saline and Alkaline > Hypersaline >...
GAGGCTGCATAACGAGTTGTCCTCGCTTGCGCTTCGGGTTAGTATGCAGCGCTCTGCTATCAGGCAACCAGTGGCATGAATAATCCGGGCTGGTAGCCATCGGACTTCGATATCCTCTTCGGCTGCTCGTTTAAGACGACCCGCTGGCCGCAAGCGGATCGTCGAGCCGCCCGACGTCTTTGCTGTTCTCGTCGATCACGTAGAACGCCCCGGCCCTGGGCACGTCGACGACAATCTTGCCGAACTCGGGGACGGTGATCTCGACGCCGTCGCGATCCGCCAGCGGCGAATGGCTGTAGACGAGCCACCTGCGCTTGCCGGCCTCGCCCTGCACCATCGCCAGGCTGAACACCGGCAGGTTGGTCGTTTCCCGCCACGGCCGCGGCGGGTCGAGACTGCTGTCCAACAGGTACCAGCGGGGAACGTCCCGGTACGTGGCCGGCACGTCGACCTGATAGGGGTGGAGCTGCGCCGCGTTGGGCACGAGCCGCCCATGCCGCCAGAACTCCCGCAGCGCCGGGCTCGCCCACACCCGGTCGACCGCTTGGACCGTTTCCATCCAGAACGGCTCGACCGGTGCCAGCGGCGTGGCGTGGCCGCGGAACTCCCGCACGGCGCGGGGCCGCACGAGCCACAGCCCGAATTGCACCCAGCCGCCGGCCCGCTCGGGCGGGTACGTCTGCCCATCGACCAGATACTGCAGCGCCTTTGATTTTTTGATCTGCTCCTGGTCGACTTTTTTGGCTTGCTGGGGCGAAAGCCCCCGGCTCGATTTTTCCACCAGCTCGGCCGGCGTTTCCGCCTCCACGCCCTCCATCCAGCGCTTGATCTCGTTGCCGTCCCAGGTGGAGATCTCGAACCAGAAGTCGGGGTTCACCCGCCAGGCCTCGTCGAGCATGAAGATCCAGTTCATCGACTCGATTTGGGTCGAGAAGACCCAATGGTCCCGGTTCTGGTCCCAGTTGTTGGTGTAGTAGGAAGGGCTGCCGCCCTGCCAGAAGTGCCAGTCGGGCGAGGTCCACTCGTCGGTGATGAGCGAATAGACTTTCCAGCCGTCCCAGCGGCCGAGGTGCGAGGGGCCGAACGCCCCGTAGCCCACAAAACGCACGTTCCGCCGCCACGCCGGGCTTGCCAGGGCCTCGCGCATGGCGTTGAACATCACGGGGTAGCGCTCGATCCAACCCTCGGCGACGACCTTGCGGCGGAACTCGTCGTCGCGGCCCTCGCCGTAGCGCTCCACGTACCGCTTCGACAGCTCCTCCAGCGGACCGTGCTTCGCCCAACGCAAGTCGGGCGGCTCGTTGTTCGAGACCAACAGCACGAGCGGCGGGTCGGGATACAGCTCCTCCGCCCGACGCATCGCCGGCGTGTCGACGTACTCCCTGGCCGGGTCCTTCCACGGCTCGATCGCGCCGAAGGGGCTGAGCCTGGGGACTCGCCTGCCATCCGGGGCGATCACCCCGGCCCACTGCGACTCCGGCCCCTCGCGGTACTCTTTCTTCACGAGCATCGCGTCCCACTGCGTGCCGCGGATCGAGATCGGCAGATCGAGCTCGGCGAAGTATCGCAAGAGGCGGCCGTAGTACGCGTCGAAGCGCTCGTCTTCTGGATCCCCGCCGGGCCAGCTCATCCAGGGCAAAACGTGATGCCCCCCTTGGATCAGGCCGATTTGATGGTCCGGCTCGAAGCTGCCGCGGACCGTGCCGACGTTCCAATGACTGACCAGGGGGAGCGGACGCCCCTCGGGACCGTTCGGCGGCAAGAGGGCCTCGCGGCGGATCTCGGCGGCCGCCCGGCGTGCCGCCTGCGTCGGCGAATCTTCCCCTCGGACCCCGGCGAGGCCGATTCCAATCGATGCCGAGCAGGCCAGTAGAATGCTTTGGGCGACGGAGCTACGCCTGACTTTCATGTTACACCCCCGATTTAGTGAGAACGGCGGACCATGTCTGCGCCTTCCGCCTGCGCTAGACCCAACGCAAACAACCTTTTGGAGTGCGGTGACTTTTCACCGCTTGTTGAGCGGTCGGAAAACGCAGCAAGATGGTTTTCAGGAGAACTTGGATATCGCTCGCTCGTTATGGAAACAATCGAGAAAGCGGCGCCGAGGCGCCACACTCCAAGAAGACCTCGCTTGATTCAGGGCTAGAATCGCCGCTGGCGGCGGGCGAGTCAAGTCTCTCCCAAAAATCCCCCCAGAGGAGCGACTGCTCTTGGAAACGGCGTGCGGCAGGAGATCGAGGTGCCCACGCCAAACGTCCGCGCCGAGGGCGCGATCCTCTGGGCCGTCTCGACCGACGGTCGGAAGCTCTCCGAGCTGGAGCTCGACGCGGTTCCCGCCTGGGACGGCGTGGCCGCCGCGGGAGGCAAATCCTGTTGACAAGCGGCCGACGGCCGCGCGACAATTGTGGCAAAGTCGTGCGGAAGCGGACGCGTCCGGGCCGTTTCAACTAGCGCAAGCGAGCACGGCGCGAGATCGCCACCTTGCCGGGAGGAAAGAAATCATGTGCGAAAACTGCAATCGGCGGGAGTTCTTGGGGACATCGGCGACGGGCGGCCTGCTTTTGGCGGCGGCCCAAGTCCGCACGACAGCCGCGGCCGCCGCGAATCCGCCCGCCCCCATGCCGTCGAAGGTCCGCATCGCGGCCATCTTTGCCGGCCGCCCCACGCCCTGCGATCGCAGTTGGGGAGTGTGCGAGGAGGAAATCGCCGCCATCGAGAAGAAATTCGCCGAGGTCGAGAAGAAGCTGGGCAACGTCGAGTTCGTCGTCGGTCGCGCGGCCAATGCCGAGGAGGCCGCCGCCGTGCTCAAGCAGGCCGGCGACGGAGCGCCCGTGCTGGCCGTCAACTTGTGCATCCGAGGGCTGCTCAATGTATCGCCGCCGATCCTGGAAGAGGAGCGGCCGCTGGCCGTCTTCTCCGCGCCGGCCAGCGGGCACGACTGGATGTATCCCTACCGCTGGCAGGCGGAAGGAAAACCGGTGACCATGTTCACCAGCAGCGACTACGCCGAGCTGGAGCACGCCGCGCGGCTGCTGCGGGTGATCCCGCTGTTGCGTCACAGCCGGGTGGCCGTCTTCCTGCCGCTGCGGGGCACGCCGCCCGCCTGCTCGCCTGAAGAGGTCAAGGCGAAGCTCGGCGTTGACGTGGTCGTGGTGCCGCAGGAGCGCTTTAACGAGCTGCTTGCCGGCGTGGATCAGAAGAAGGCCGAGAAGGACGCCCAGCAGTGGATGCGGGAGGCCAAGCAGACGGTCGAGCCGACGGCGGAAGACGTGCTCAAGGCCGCCCAGGTGAGCCTCGCTTTGGATCAACTGATGGAAGAGGAGAAGGCCCAGGCGCTGGCCGTGGGGACCTGCATGGGCTGGCTGGCCAGGGGGTTCCCCTGCCTGGGCTTCACGCGGCTCCGCGACCGCGGCATTCCCGCCTCGTGCGAGGGCGACATGGATTCGCTCTGGACGATGCTCTTGTTCCAGCAGATGTTCGGCATCCCGGGCTTTCAGGGGAACGCCACCTTCGACACCTCGAAGAACGCCCTCTGGACCGCGCACTGCGTCGGGCCCTTGATGATGGACGGCCCCGACGGCCCGTCCGCCCCCTACCTGCTCCGTAGCCATTCGGAGATCGGCGGCGGCGTCGTGCCCGAAATCCAGTACCGCATCGGCCAGAAGGTCACCCGCTCCAAGCTGGTCAACCTCAACGAACTGTTGATCTCGACCGGCACGATCCGCGAGGTGCCGGAGAAGTCGACGCGGGCCTGCCGCACGCAGATCGTCACCGAGGTAGCCGACGCGGCCAAGATGGTCCGCGACTGGGGCGGCGGCGTGCTTGAAGGCGACATGATGACCCTCCTGCACCGCGTCGTCTTCTACGGCGACCACGTCCAGAGCGCCCGACACATGGCCGACCTGCTGAAGATGAAAGTCGTCGAAGAGGGGTGAAAATCGCCTGCACGGCAGAAGCGGCGGTCGGTTATCAGGCAGTCAGCGATCGGCTGTCAGCTATCAGCGAGCTGGAAACTCCGAGCAAGTAGCTACTGATGGCTGACGGCTGAAAGCTGATAGCTGATAGCTTGAAGCGAGCCGTGCCGGTTTGTGCTCGTCGCGGAGAATCTCGATGGCTGAAGAGCAAGACTCGGGCGGGTGGAAAGAGGCAGAGGGCCTGAGCGAGGCGATTCTCACGGCGGCCGTCGACTGCATCCCGTTCGCTTTCTTCGCACTGAACACCGAGGGGCGGTACATCCTCGTCAACGCAGCTAGTCGAGCCGAATACGGAGACGCCGTCGGCAAGACCCCTCGAGAGATCTGCCCCAACGAACAGGACCTCGCCCTTTGGCTCGACAACAATCGCCGCGCCCTGTCCGGCGAGAGGGTCGAGGGCGAGGTCGAGCTGACCGTGCATGGCCAGCGGCGGCACTTCTACAACGTCGTCGCCCCCATCCGCGACGGCGACCAGATCTACGGCGTCCTCGGCGTCAACGTCGACATCACCGAACGGAAGCGAGCCGAGATGGCCTTGCAAAAGGCCAACGAGGGGTTGGAGCAGAAGGTGGCGGAGCGAACCGCGGAGTTAACCGCGACGATCGAGCAGCTCGGCCGCGAGGTCGAGGAGCGGCGGCGGGCCGAGGAGGCCCTCCAACGCGAGCGGCAGACCCTCTTTCATCTCTTGCAGGCAAGCGACCACGAGCGGCAGTTGATCGCCTACGACATCCACGACGGACTGGCCCAACTGCTTGCCGCGGCAATCATGCAATTGGAAAGCTACCAGCACCGGAGGGATGGGCAGCCGGCGGAGGCCGAGACCGCCTTCGATGCGGGCGTGCAAATGGTCAGAAAGGCGCACGCCGAAGCGCGACGGCTCACCAGCGGCGTGAGACCGCCGATCCTCGACGAATCGGGGCTGGTAGCCGCCGTCGCACACCTCGTGCACGACCAACGGGCTTCCGCGGGCCTTCGGATCGAATACCATAGCGCCGTGGAAGCCGGTCGGCTCACCCCGAGCCTGGAGAACGCCGTTTACCGCATCGCCCAGGAGGCCCTAGCCAACGCCTGCAGCCACAGCCAAAGCAAGAAGGTGCGGATCGCGCTCGTCGAGGACGGCCGGCGCCTGCGGCTCGAAGTGCAGGATTGGGGCATTGGCTTCGATCCGCACGCCCTTTCCGAAGACTGCTTCGGGCTGGACGGCATCAGGGAACGCACTCGGCTCTTGGGCGGCGAGCTGTCCATCGACAGCCAGCCTGGAAAAGGCACGCTGATCCGAGTCGTCGTGCCGATCCTGGAAGTAAAGTAGCCCGGTTGCGTCAATACTGCCCGCCCATGACGGAAGTCAAAGGTTACCGCCTCTGCGTCGACTTGCCGGCCTCGGAAGTCAGGCGGCGGCTCAAGGGCCGCGGGCTGGGCGTGCGAAAAATCCACAGCGGCGGCAAGAATCGCGCCGTCATCATCCACACGGCAACCGGCGAGCACCTCCGCCGACTGGAGGCGTTTTTTCAGGACGTGCTGCCTCGCGACGGGCCAAGCGGCAGCCCCTGACGCCGACTGCTGCCACGGAGCCGGCGCAGCACCGGCACCAGAAGCGTCACGGCCGTCAGCGGCGCGTTGCCATCGGCCGTCAGTTGGACTTGGAATCGCGGCCGGTGGCGATCAGGGCAACGGGTACCGCAATTGCCGTGACAACCAGGGCAGACGTCAGCCAGAAGTTTTCCGAGACCCACTGGTACAGCCCGCCCTGCCCTCGCACGAGCGTGCCGTCGGAGACGATCAGGACCTCGGAGCGGGCCGAGGGCGGCGCGGTCGCCTCCGGCCAGACGCGAAAGGCCCCGATCCCCTCGTCGGCCGCCGCCAGGTACGTCCCCGGGGCGAGGTTGGTGACGGCGAAACGCCCTTGCGCGTCGGTGACGGTTTCGGCCACCGGGCCGGCCTCTTGCACGAGCACGACGGGGGAGCCCGCCACCGCCGCCCCCCGGGAGTCGACCACTTTTCCGTGAAGCGTGCCCTGCGGCCCCAAGACGCTGTCCACCATGCGGAGCATCGGTCGGACCTGCGGCGCACTCGGCGGCTGCGGAGATGCCCCGAACAATGTCGAGGGCAACAGCAGTCCCAAGCAGCAAAGCAACGAGATGGCGGTCCGGAGGGCAAACGGAATGTTCATCTTGCAACTCACGATTTGGACGGAAAATGGGCAGTTTTAACTAGCATCGGCCGGTTGAGCCGATTTCATTAGTCGTAGCGGTCGTATCGGATCTAATGATCGCAGGGGCCTGCCGACTTGTCTCGCGCCCGGACAAATCGTCCCGCCGCGACCATCCCGATCGCCGCACCCACTGTCGAGAGGATCACGTCGGTGACATCCGGGACGCGGGCAGGCAGGAACACCTGGAGCATCTCGATCGCCGTGGCCATGCCCGCGGCAGCGAGTAACAAAAGGGCCAGAAGCGTTCTACGGACCGCAGCAGGCAGCCGATGGTGGGCCACCACTAGGGCGAGCATCCCCCCCAGTGGCATCCACGCGAGCATCGTCGCCACCAGCACCCAGAGCGTCTCGAACTCCGTGACGTCCCGGAGCCGGGCGACGGGCATTTGCCAGAATCCGTGGTAGCGGACTTTCAACTGCTGGGGATCGGCGATCGGCTCCCACGGAGCACAAGACACGGCTAGCAGCAGAAGCGTGTAGCCGGCGGCCAGCCCCAGCCAGACCCACGTCGGCCGCAAAGGGCCGGCGGTTGCCGGCGCTTTGGGCTGCGGGCGCCCACCCCGCCAGCGGTGCATCGCCCAGCCGCCGATGCCGACCCCGAGAGTCCCGAGAATCACGTGATCGATGCTGGTAAAGCGAGGTACGACGAGCAGCCTGACCGCTTCGATGGCCAGTACGACCACGGCACCCAGCAGCACGCTCGTTCCCATCGACCGCACGGGGCGCTGCCTGGGCGTCAGCCACGTCGCCGCCAGCATGCCGACCGGCACGAAAACGGCCACGTCCCTGCCGATCGTAAAAAGCATCGCCGGCCCGGCAGCTATCCCGGAGAACGGCACGAGCGAAATCAGGCCGTCGCGGTATTTCTGAGCAAGGTCCGTAACACTGATTGTCAGGTCCAGCGGCCACGCGCTCCAGACCACCAGCCCAACCACGTAGGCTTCCAGCAGCCAATCGATCCGGTTCCTGGTTCGCCGGCTGCCGGTATGCAGGCGAAGCCAGTCGGTGATTGCCTGGCCGCTGGCGCACCACAGCGAGACCCCCACCAAGGCGCCGATCGTCTCGGCCACCACGTCGTTCTGAGAGACGCTGCGATCGGGAAGCCAAAGCTGGATGAACTCCAGCGTTGCGCTCAGCCCGCTGGCCGAGAGCACCACAGCCGGCACCGCCAAGAGGGCATGTGTGGTGCGGCGGCTGTCCAGAAGCCACGCGCCCAGCCAGAGGTAACCGAAGGGAATAAACAGCAGAACGTTGGCCGCCCAGTCTGCCCGCGTGGTGGCACCGGGCGCCCGAAACGGCATCGATCGGAACTGCTCGACGGCCTCGTGAAGCGCCAGGGGCCGGAAACGCAGGGGGACGAGCGAGCCATAGACGGCAACGGCCGTGAAGAAGACCGCCAGCAGCAGGTAGCTGCGACGATCGGGCCAGCGAGAGGGGGGAATTTTGGACGAAACTGCGGCGTCGGTGCCCTGCCGCGATCGTCCCATGACGCCCTGCCAAGCTCCCTCAGTACATTGAGTAGCCGCCGCCGCGTGAGGGCGGTGGAGGGGTCCACGAAGGCCCGCTACTGCGGGCGACCGCCCCCCCTGTGCCGCCGAAGAAGTGCGAGTAGTTCATGAACGTGGCGCCGGTCCCCGTGGGGGCGATGGCCGTTTCCGGGCCGAGCTGCGACAACTCCGACAACTGGCCACGGAGGGCGCCGATGGCGGCATTCTGCCGCGCCTGGGCCGTCCGCTGCTGCGAGAGCCGGCTGAGAAGCCTCTGCTCGGGCCGGACATAGCTCAGGTAGGGCCCGATCGGGCCCGGATCACGGCGGTAGAGGTTCAGCCAAGGGCTCAACGTCGGCCGGTCCCGGATCGGCAAAGGCGGTTGGGCCAGGGTCGGCTCCGCCAGCCAACAAAGGCCAACTCCGACCAGCAACACCAGAACGGGCAATGACCGGCTCATGGCTCGCTTTTCTCCCCTCTGTGCGGTCTATCGGCGACTGGCCGATGCGGCCGGGGCCGCCGTCCGCTTCTGGCCGCCGCGGTCACCGCAGCCGGATCGGCCGCCGGCACACTCACAATATTCGATAAACTCTCGTTATTTTATCGTGGACCATCCTCGCAGGAAATGCCCGCCGACAGCCCTACTATTCGGAACTATCGTCAACACCCGCCCGCCAACTTCTCGCAATCCGCAAGATTCTCGCCCCGCCAGAACGGCAACCCGCCGACCGGCCCGCTCCGCCGCGGCTTTGCCGAGGCCCTGCGGTCCTCGCTACCCGAAGCACCGCAGGATGGCCTGCTTGATGCGGTGCCAGCGGGTTTTCGACTGCCGGAAGTTTACGAGTTGATCGGTCAAGCGGTTAAAGATCTCGTCGGCTTGATCCTCGTCGGTTTCTTCCGCGTCGCGATTTTCCCCGCGCGGCGACGGGACATCGGGACGGACGGCTGTCGTTGTCGCCGGTAGCGTTTGCTCTTCAGGCTCGCTTTCAGAATGCGGGGCGTCGGCCGGCGAGGGGCCAGACTGCTGCTGCTGCTGCTGGTGCTGCTCGTCGCTGCGCCGCTGCCACGCCAATTCCTCTTGCTCGCGCCGCTCGATCCATTCGGCTTGTTCTTGCCGCTCGGCCTCCAGTTGCCGGCGTCCGGTTTCGAGATCAGCAGCCTGTTCGGCGAGCCGCCGGGCGCGCTCGGCCAACTCCCCCTCGAGCCGCACGCAATCCTGCTGCCGCGAGCGAGAGCTTGAGGACAGCTCTTCCCGCTCTTCCGCGAGCCGGAGGGCCTGCTGGTCGAGTTGCGCCGCTTGGTCGGCCAGACGGTCGTCTTCCTCTTGGCGGACGAGTTGCCACTGCTCCTTCTCGGCCTGAAACGCCTGCTCCTGGTCTCGGAGCCGTTCGAGTCGGCGTTCGAATTCGTCCTGGCGGCGCGCCCAGTCGGCTTCCGCATCGGCTTGCTGTTCTTCCCAGAGCTGGCGCTGCCGCCGGGTTTCGGCCGCCGCGGCGGCCAATGCCTCGCCTTGCCGGCGGAGCTCGTCGGTGCGGCTCTGCCACTGGGACTGCCGCCCTTCTTCCTCTTGCACCCATCGCTGATGCGCTTCACGAATCGCTTGCCGCTCGCGCTCCAATTCGCCACGGAGCTCTGTGACGGCGGTCATCTGGGCGCTCCACTGTGCCTCTTCGGTGCGGCGCGCGGCGTCCAGCCCGGCCCGCTCCGCGGCGAGTCGCTCGGATTGCTCGCAGATTTCCTTCTCGACCTGCTGCTGCCGGCTTTCCCAGTCCCGCCGCTCGCGCTCGAGATCCTGCTTGGCGGACGCCAGACGAGCGGCTTCTTCCTCCCGCTGCCGCAGGGCGGCCTCGCGGTCGTCAAACTGGGCGCGGAGTGCATGGATCGATGCAAGCTGTGCATCGCACTCCGCTATTGCCTCCTGGCGCTGGGCGTCTCTCGCCTCCAACTCGTGCTGACGATCGAAAAGGCTCGCCTCCAGCCGCCTCTGCTCGGCTTGCACCTGCTCCTGCTGGTCGGAAAGTTCGTGCGACCGGCGGGCCAGATCCTCCTCCAGTCGAGCCCGATCCTCCCGCCATCGGAATCGGTCGGCCTCCAACGCCTGCCGTGCGGCTTCCAACTCCTGGCGTTCCTGTTCGAGGCGGGCGGCTCGTTGGGACGCCTCTTGTTCCAGCCGGCTCCGCTTCTCGACCCAGTCGGCCAGTTGCCGCTCGAAATCCTCCCGGTCCGCTGCCAAGGCCGCAGCCAACTCCTGCAAGCGGGCGACATCGGTCAGGCGACCGGCCGCCGACTCCGGCGCCACGCCGGCCGCCGACTCCGGATGGCGGTCGGTCAATTCGATCGGGTAGGCCAGCTCGGCCCGCCCCACGCGGAACGATCCGCCGGGCAAGAGCCTGGCAACCTCGATCGAGCGACCGTCGACCCAGGTCCCACCGAAGCTCAAGAGGTCGACCACCCAAAGGCTGGCCGCATCCCGATACAACGCGCAGTGGCAAGTCGATACGGAGCGGCTGGATAGTCGGATCTTGCTCGGCCGCTCGCGACCCACCATGGTCAATCGGCGGATGATCGGCGTGTTGCCCGCTTCTCGCCCTTCCACCGTCAAGCTGAGCAGGGGGTGCGGGGCGGTGCAACTCTCTTCCGATTCGAGATCGGGCAGGTCGACATCCGCCGCATCCGGCGGGGGAACAAGGCCTACCGAGATCCGATATGGCCCCAAAGAGACCGCTTCTCCCGGCGCGAGCCAGCCGCGCACCCGCTCCTGCCCTTCAACCATCGGCGACAGGTCCACGCAGAAGACGCCCTCGTCGGTCGCGTGGAAGTAGAGGCCCTTGACGGGGACCTCCTCGTGCTCGAGGACGACGTCGGCGCGCTGGTGGCAGCCGATCGCTGCAAACGGCTTGTCGATCACCCTCTCGACGCGTCCTTCCGGACCGTCCACGGTGATGCTCAGGCTTCGCTCGCACCAGAATCGGGAAGGCATGGTCACGTCAGTCCGACGGCAGCCCGCGACGGAGGCGGCAGGGCGGCCTTCGTCGTCGCGAGGCGGGGATTTCAGGGTTTCCGGGGCAGCTACCGACCAATCTCCAGAATGACACGGCGAGGAGAATCCTGCAACTACTCACCCCGAAGGGGGAAGTGACGTGGGCGATTTGCCGGCTGCTTGCCGGCAGCGAACGACGGAAACGCGCTGAAACTCGGGGCTTCGAAGTCCACTTTCGGTTATGCGCAAAATGGGCCGGCGGCAAGAAAAACTCCCTCTTACCCCATTGCAGCGTCAAACCTGGTTTGACGGCCGTAGCTGAATCCGCAAGAATTCAGCCTCAGGCAGCCGAATTCTTCCCAGTTCAACAATTCTTGTCCGGTCAGCAACTCCCGACCCGTCAACCCGTCAATCAAAGATTGACGGAACCTTAAGGACCATGAGGCGTCTTGGGCATCGAGGACCGCATTGCCTCTTCCATTGTCTGTTCTGAGCAGCCGCGGCGTTTTGCGCCGGCGCAGGGTTGCACCCGGCCGTCAGCCTCCCGAGGCATCGCCGCTTTCGACCGAAGGCGGGCCGGCTCGTTTGCGCCGCTTCGCTCGGCTCGCTCTGGTAGGGTACGTTTTCGCGCTGCTTTTGTCGTCTTGGTGGGGCCCTCGTGCCGGGTCATCTTTACGGTTGGAGGATCTCATTGAGTTTCCTCGCTGGATTGCCGGCATCCTCAGCGCGGGGGTTCTCGCCGGCGGAAAGTTTGCCCTGCTCGGTTTCCTGGGGGTCCTGTCTGTAGGGCGAGGAGCGTTTTCGGGTTTGGCGGAAAGCGGAACCGGGGGACGTCCCGGCCCCCGCCCGGCACTTGGCGGCGAACCTGCTTCCTCACCGTCGAAGTCACGCCTTCGAGAGACTTTGGTGCGGCGATCGTCGGTCGTGCTCTTCGGGATGGGAGTGTTCATCGTCCTCTCCCTGGTCGAGCGGGGGCGCCTGCCGACATTCGTGGCCGGGCTGTTCCCATTGGCCGGCTACCTCATGGGGGCCTGGATCGCAACAACCTGCCTGAAGGGGCATCGGGCCGCGTGGTGGCTCCTGCCCAAGCTGGGGCTGCTCCTGCTGCTGATCGGAGCAGGCTGCGCGGCGATCTTGTTTCTGGCGGTGGACGAGGAATCCTTGTCTTTCGAGCCGCCCAGGGTGACCTCGGCCGACAAGCGCCGTCTGGCCGACATCCTCGAACACCCAACTCGGACCGACGACGGCTGCAAGCGGCTCTGCCTTTCCGAGTACGATGCCAACCTCCTCCTGGCGATGACAGTGCCGCAACTCCTTCCGCAGGGTAAGGCGAGAATCCGCCTCGATCGAGGGGCGATTCGTGGCGACTTGTCGGTGACGACGGCGGGCTCCTCGCGATGGCCTCGCTGGGTCAACCTTCAGACAACATGCCCGGCGGCCGTCACGGATGGTCAGCTTGAGGTCCGCATCGAGCAGTGTCGCGTCGGGCGTGTCCGGGTGCCTACGGTGCTGCTCGACGCTTTCTCGACGGCGCTATCGACGGCGATCCTGGCAGACCCCGACCTGGAGCCCCTTCTCGCCGCGATCCGTCGGCTCCGCGTGCAACCGGACGGCGTTGAGCTTGTCTACGAGGGCGGAGACTTCGGCGACAAGGTGATCCCGTCTTTGCTTGCCCGACTCACGCAGAGGCCGGACGTCGTGGAAACAACGCGGCTCTACATCCGTCACCTGGTTCACAGCGCGGAGGCTCTGCCCGACGAAGATCGCTTGGCAGGCTTTCTTGAGACGGCTTTCCGGCTTGCCGAGGCGCGCTCCCGCGTCGGGGATCCGGTTCTTGAGAACCGGGCGGCGGTGCTGGCGTTGGCCATCCTGCTGGGGCACTGGCGCGTCGAGACGCTGGTCGGGCCGGTCACGGACCATGACCTGCGCGCGTCGGCCCGGCAGCACGTCGGCCGGGTGGCCCTGAGGGGACGTCGGGACTGGTGCCAGCACTTTTTCGTCAGCGCCGCGGTGGCGATTCTGTCGAACGAATCGGTGAGCGACGAAGTCGGCTTGCTCAAGGAAGAGCTCGACGCCGGCAAGGGCGGCAGCGGCTTTTCCTTTTCCGACCTGCTGGCCGACCGGGCCGGGACGCTCTTCGCCCTGGCCGCGACCCGCGACGAGCCTTCGGCGCAGCGGGTGCAGGCGAGACTGGCCGCCGGCGCGGCGATCGACGAGATTTTCCCTCCGGCCGCGGACCTTCCGGAGGGGATTGCGGACCCTCAGTTCGAGGCCGAGTATGGCGGCGTCGGGGGCAAGAGGTACCTGGAGGTGATCGGCGAAATCGAGCGCCGCCTGGCAGCCTGCCCGGCGCTGAGGTAGGCGCGTCGAGCGAACCCCCCATGGGTTCCCACCGATCCTGAGGGCCGGCTTGTCGGCAGGGCGGGGTTTTTGTCCAAGTTTTTCTTGAAATACGCCGCCGGTGAGCTACCTTTTTCTGGACTGGGAGGGTTCCCCTCATCCTTCGCGTCGGCGATCCGCTTGACGCGACTTCCGGTCGAAAGATGCCGAATCGGGCGGGCCCGTTCGAGGGTTTTCGGCCCGAGTCGGCGGCAAAACCCGCGGCAAGATCTCCAGACGCTACGTTGCCGGTCGGTTTCGGCTTGTCTTTGCCGGTCGCCGCCTCGCTGCGCGTCGGAGATGCTCCGCCGGAAAGCAGCAACCTGTCGAAGATCACGCCTTCTTGCATCCGCGTGTCGGGCGCGAGCGCGAGGCGGCGTGACTTCGGGACGACGATACGACCTCCTCGGATGTGCACCATGTCCCTTGCCAGACTGAGGGCGGAGCCGTCTTGCGCCGCGACGGCGTCCGTCAAGTACAAGATCGCAGCCAGCCGGGAAGAGCGGGCCAGCGCCTTTCGGCTCGTGTACCGGTCCTATCTCGAGGCCCAGTTGGGCGGCTCGAACCGATACGGGATGCGGGTGACGCCGTACCACCTCTTGCCCAGCACGGAAATCTTCCTCGCCACGCTCCGCGGCGAGACGATTTTCACGGTCACGCTGATCGGCGACGGCGAGCTGGGGCTTCCCATGGAAACGGTCTACGGCGAAGAGGTCGAACGGCGACGGCGGCAGGGGCTCGCCTTGAGCGAGGTCTCGTGCCTCGCCGATCGGCGAGCCTGGTTCCGCGGTTTCTTTCCGATCTTTGTCGGCATCACCCGGCTGATGGCCCAATACGCCAGGAGGCGGGGCTTCGACGAGCTGCTGGTGGCCGTGCATCCGAAGCACGCCAGGTTCTATCGGCGGTACATGGATTTCGAGGTCATTGGCGAAGAGAGGGCCTATCCCACGGTTCGCAACAACCCGGCCGTGGCCCTGTCCCTGAACTTCGATCGCGTCGATCGCGATCGCCCCAGAAGTTACAACACGTTCTTCGGCCGGCCGATTGCCGACGCGCAGCTCGAGCCCCGGTCGATCACGGCGAGCGACCGCGATTACTTCGGCGAAATGGTCGAGCCCGGGTTTTGCATCGCGCCGCTCTTGTGCATCGACGAGCTGTCGCAAGAGACGGGGGCGCCGCCGGATTGCCGTGCTTTGTGAGGCGCGGCACACCAACCCGAAGCGCAAGCGAGGACAACTTGCCGTACATTCCTCGCTTGCGCTTCGGGTTAGTATGCGACCCTGAACCCTGAAATCCGGCCTACGGGGCGAGCTGCTCTTCCAGCTCCGCCAACAGGCTTTTGTCCAGCTCGGTGAGGTCTTTGCTCCTCAAATTACCTTCCTGCGCCTTGCCGAGGGCCGCGCGGGCTTTGTCCGGCTCCCCCGCCCGCTGGTAGGCCAACGCGAGGTGGAAATCGTATCGCGGGTCGCGGCCCAAAGAGGACGCCTCCTCCAGCAGGGCGACGGCCTCCGAGGCCTTGCCGTCCAGCGCGAGGATCGTTCCTTTGACGTCCAGAAAGCCCGCCTTCGGTCCGGCAATGGCGATCGCCTGGTCGACGTGGCTGAGGGCCTCCTTCCGCCGCGACGGCTGCTCCACCAAGAGCGTCGCCAGGTTGTTCAGGACCAGGAGGTCGCGGGGATTCCGCGCCAGCACCGACTCATAGAGCCCCACCGCGTCGTCGGCCCGCTTCTGCAGGAAGCGCACGTAGGCGACGATCCGCAGCAGCTCGGTGTCGTGGGAGTGCTCCGCCAACGCGCGCGAGAGGAGCGGCTCGGCCGCGGCATAGTCTTCCGCCGTCGCCGACGACGAGGCGAGCATCGTGGCCATGACGATCGCCGGGCGGGCGGAGCGGTCCGATGCGGCGGCCCGGACGCAAATCTGAATCGCCTCGCCGATTTGCCCTTGGCGGGCCTTCGCCGCGACCAGCGGCGCGTAGCGGTTCGAGTCAACGTCGGCAAGCAGCGCGTACCACCGCTCGGCCTGAGCGTGTTGCTCAACGGCCGAGTAGACGTCTCCCACCTTGAGATAGACGTCGGCCCTCTTTTCCGCGTCGTCGCCCGCTTGCTTCGAGAGCTCGTCGGCAAGCGCGTCGATCAGCGGCTGGATTTCCGACGCCCGCTCCACGGCGGCGAGCCAGCCCGCCCGCAGCCGCGCCGCGCCAAGACGGATGCCGCCGGCGACGGTTTGGGCACGGGCCGGGGCCTGCTTCTGGAGTCGGGCCAGCCAGTCGGGCAAGATCGCATCGAGCTTGCCGAGCGCCCGCTCCGCCTCACGGTGGCGGCCGTGCCGCAGCAGGAAATCGACGTAGCTCATCACGTGGGCGGGTTCGGGCTCGGGCCGCTCCGCCACGGCGGCGAACTGCTTCGCGGCGTAATGCGCCAGCCCCTCCTGCTCGTAAAGGGCCGCCAGGAGCAAGCGGTCTTCGTCGGCGGCGAGGTCCGGGTCGCGAATCAACTGCTCCAGGAGCCGTTTCGCTTTGGCGAGGTTCTCCTTGCCTCCGCGGCGGAAGAGCAATTGGGCTTGCAGGCGCCGGTCGAGGCCCGAGATCTCCTCGCCGGCGCCCTCCGGTTCGATCAGCCGCAGCGCTTCCTGCCACTCTTCTGCGCCGCCGCGAGCGGCGAGAAGGCGAGCCAAGGCCCGCCGCGCCTCGCCGTCTTGCGGCGCCAATCGAAGCACCCGCCGCAACGCCTCTTCCGCCCCCCGCGGATCGCTTTCGAAAAGCAAGGCGGCCAATCGCTTCTGGGCGGTGACGTTGTCGGTAGGCTGCTCGGCTGCTTGCCGGTAGTATCGCTGCGCCAACTCTTCCTCGCCGAGCCGCTGGTATCCTTGGGCGAGCGCGAGGATCCGTTCCGCCTCGGAAAGCCCGGCAGTCCGCGCAAACCGCTCGAGCTCCTCTTTCGCCTGCTCCCGCTGCCCGGTATCGAGGAAGAACGTGAACATCGCCTCGAAGCTGCGGTAGTCGCCGGGCGCCAATCGCACGGCTTCGGTCAGCGCGGCTTCGGCCTCTTGCGTTAACCCATCGCGGAGGAGCATCTGGCCGAGCCAGATTCTCGCCATGGGATCTGCGGGGCGCGTCCGGACGGCCTCACGCGCGGCCTCCAGCGCCCTGGCGTTGTCGCCCAGCATTGCCGCCGAATGCACCTCCATGGCGGAGAGCGAAGGAGACGCCGGCACGTGGTCTTTCAGCCGCGAGAGGTAATGGCGTGCTTGCCGGAAGTCCCGCTGCTCGTAGAGCAGCGTGATCAGTCGCTCGTAAACCGAGATCCGCTGCTCGCCGCATTGGATCGCTTTTTCGTAGGCGGCGATTGCCCTTTGCCGGCGGCCGATCCGCTCGCAGCGAAGGCCTTCGAGCACGTAGCCCGCCGGCCACGTCGGCCGCTGGCTTTGCACGGACGATTCCAGTTGGGCGACCTCGGCCAGTACGGGGTCATCGGGGCCCCCCGCCGCGGCCAGCAGCCGCCGCGCCTGCAAATAACGCCAGCTCGATCCGTCGGGCCCCTCCAGGTCGCGGAGTTTGTCCTCCCACCGCGCGGCGTTGCCCAAATCATTGCTTTCCAGGGCGATCTCGGCCAACGTCCATACGAAACGAACGTCGCCGGGCGAGCTTTCGCAAAGGTCCAGAAGCAGTTGGCAGGCCGCCTTCGGCTCGCCCGCTGCAAGACTCACCTGGGCCAAAGCAAACCGGAGGTCGCGATGCGACTCCGGAGGCAGCCTCTCGAGCCCCGATCGGAGCACTTCGCGGGCCTCGCTGTACTGCCTGCGGATCAGGTGGAGGTTCGACCGCAGGATCAACGCGCGGGCGGATGGGCCGCAAAGCTGCTGGAGGCTTTCCATGGCGCGATCGGCATCGGCCGGCAAAGCAAGCCCCTGATAGGCCAAGACCAGCGCTTCGAGCAAGGGCTCGGAGGCCGGATGCTTGGTTTCCGCCAGGCGGAGCAGATCGGCCGCGTCGTGGAGCGCCTGTTCCTGTTCCTGTTGGCCGCCCTCGCCGGCTTTGACAACCACGGCCTCGGCCTCCGCCAGCGCCACCCGCCACGGCTCGGAGAGCGAATCGCTCCGCGTCCTGGCTTCTTTCAGAGCCTTGTCGAACGGTTCCCAGTTCCTTTGCTCGGGCGGCAGCGCGATCAGGCACCGATACCGCGCGACGGCCAGTCCGAGCCGGGCCTCTGCCGTGTCCGCCAGCCCCAGGGCCTGCTCGTAAAGGGCGGCGGCCCGCTGCGGGCTTCCGGCCAGAACCCAAGCGTCGGCCGCCGCCAGAAGCGATCGTGCCCGTGCCTCGGGCGGGCCATCTTCGGGCTCGAGCTTCGCCGCCTCTTCATGAGCCTGGGCCGCGAGGTCCCATTGGCTCAGCTCGCCATAGGCGCCGCTGAGCAGACGCCATGCCTGGCGGACCAGAACCCCGGCCAGTTCCGAATCGCGGCGTCCGACGGCAACCCGCCTGAGCAGAGGAATCGCTTCGCCGAAGCGGCCCTGCGCGACGAGCCACTGTCCGCGCAACAGGTCGTTCAGGCCCCGCAACACCAGCCGGCTGCCTTGATCCACCAGCGGGGAGAGCCGGGCCGACTGCCGGTCCACGGCGTCGAGGTGGTGCTTGGCCTCTTCCAGTTGACCCGCAGCGACCAGCGCCTCCATCAGGCGCCAGTGGAGCATCAGGTTCTCTGCACCACATTGGTCGAGGCCACGGCGCCACGTCTCGATCGCCAGATCACCGTCGCCTTCCGCCCGGCAGACTTCGCCGAGCAGCAAATACCCGTCTTCCCGCGACGGAGCGGCCTCGATCGCGCGGCGGCAGAAGGCGGCGGCCTCCTGGTATCGGGTCTCGACCTCTTGGGCATCGGCTCGATCTCTTCTTAGCC
>Ga0180438_10005343_pt1 | contig 17925 bp, 16 predicted proteins | sample SS_ome_12_FD_132455 | JGI IMG/M metagenome (GOLD analysis project Ga0180438, IMG submission 132455) | Hypersaline lake sediment archaeal communities from the Salton Sea, California, USA - SS_3_D_2 metaG | ecosystem: Environmental > Aquatic > Non-marine Saline and Alkaline > Hypersaline >...
AAAATGTTTTTTAACTCAAGCATGGATAGTGGCAATATTCCTCTTTCCCTGCATGCGCACAGGTTAAATTTGATCAGCGAATTTTACCAGATAGGGGATAAAGACGGGCAGCAGACACCCAACATAACGCAATATTGATTGACGAAGATTGATTAACTACGATAATTCTTGGATCTTAGGTAAAATGAGACTTCAAGTTATATCCATCGCTGCAAAACATTAAACCTGAATATTTATCGCAACTTCTCAGCGGACATACATATTGTGCGTCCATGGTTGACTATCAATGGCCGTCCAGTAATTATCGAATTAAAAAGATCTAAACAAGACCTCAGTCACAATGAAATGGATGATTGTCATTCTGGCGCGACGCAGAAGAATCTAGAATATTCGCGTGCCTTCGGCACACTGTTCAGCGCTCCCGCAATAAGCGCGGGACAAAAGTCAGAATGACGGCCTTTATTCAATTTATCCATCCAAATCATAACGACTTATTACCAGGGAGTTGAAAGCATGTTTGATGATTTTGTAAAACTGGACAGCACCCCATTTTATAAGAATGAAAGCGATTCTGATAAAAAGTGCCATCTGTTGTGGGGGGATGGCGTGTTTTACCAGGATTCTTTGGTTTTGAATAACCGCAGGAAGGTAAACGCGCGCGGTAATTTCATCAGGGGATAACGAAGGACACGACCACCCTCGACCCAATGTGATTGCAGCCAGCGCTACAACCGGTTATATGCACATAGAAAACGATGAGCTCGTCAGCCCATTAATCTTTTCGACCGAACTGGCTTGCAGTCTTGATCTCGGTCGCCCCGAAAAACTTGAAGAAAAAGATACTACCGGTAGTACTACGGATACGATCAGCGGTCTTGTCCTGGAGCGGTCACTGCTGCATATCACTTCGCCTGAAAAAAGACGTAAAATGGGAAAGACGCTGGTGGTTGGCGACCTGATTTGCGGAATGGTGAATGTGCGCACGGACGGCAGCAAGATTCTGTGCGCCACGCGTGATGAGAACAGTAAACGCTGGCGGAAAAATGTGATCCTTTCCCGCTTTCAAAGTCCTTAAATTTTATTTTCTGGATTGACCGTCCCATTGGTGATATCAATTTTATTTGTCGAACAATTCCTAAACTGAATTGGAGTTAAAAAGGGTTTCACCAGCGGGGGCTGGCCAATCCAGGCTTTTATTCCCAATAATCACCAATGATGGGAAGACAATTGAAACGAACTAATTGATCGATTCCCACAGCGCTTCGTCAAAAGCTGCGCGGCGGTATTCGCAATTTTCACGCTGGCAAAGCTGGCAGTTCTGGAATGTGGTCTCTGCTGGAAAGAAGATTCCGGAGGCTGAAATGTCCGGCTGCATCAGGAAGGAAGGCAGCAATTTCACTCCGATCTGCCCCTGGACATCGCCAAACATCGAGAACAAAGCCTCCTGCTGCTCGATCGGCCATATGTTTATCTCTCCGGAACCGGGGTTCATGGAAGATAGTTTCGTGAACTTGAAACTTTGGTTGATTTCATCCTGAATGAACGCTAGGCTGGCTTCAAGCAAGTTAAGCTTAATGGAGTACAACCAGACCTGTTTCAGAATATCGTCCTCACCTGAGGTAATTTCATCAACTTCGCCGCCGCAGGTGGCGATATATGGAAATACCCGGTTTACCTGGTCAAGGTTATGCCGCAGCGCGGGACTTTTAAACGTGACCCCCTCCATCGAAATGGAATCTGGACCCTTTTCATCGATGAAACAAGCTTTATACAGCGCTTTTGGTTTTGCGATTTCCTCAACCACTCTCACGAATTCATCAAATTCTAATGAGAGGCGTGTGTTGGTTTCTAGGTTCAGGCGTCTTTTCAAATCATCGGTTTGCAAGTTGAATGGGACTTCATTGACAAATTGTTTATGATTGAATTGTTTCATGGATTAATAGAATTATATTGGTTTGCCCGTTGATTTTATGGATACAGAAATAATCCCTGGATTGTCTTAAGAAGATTTTTATTCAATAAAAATTATAAACATAATCTGGGACGATTTCAGTGTTTTCTTATACGGTAAACAGTAAAAACCTGGTTATCAAAAATGGGGTCGAACTCCGGCTGGGGACTGCAGTTTTGGATCTCTCCGATGGAAATCCGTTCTTTATCTTTCTCTTTATGGAACACCAGGTAATCCCCCAAAAGTATGTTTGGGCAATAAAGCGCCTTCAAAGACCTCCTGCCTGTTATTAGTCTCAATACGCGCGGTTTAAAGAACACGATCGTACTCTCTACTCCGGTGTTCTTCGTTATGAATCGAAACATTTCTGTACTGGAGCGGTCATACGGGCCCTCGATTTGGCGCCTGCCACTGAGATTTTCGATCGCTAATGATAGTGAACTGGCAATACCAACCAGAAGGATTATCAATAAAAGAGCGTTTCCAAAATACCGGACAACTCGCAAATTTCTATCTTTGAGAATCGAACTTAACCAGTCCCACCCCACAAGTATGAAATAAATGTAGAAGGGAAGGACCGGAAAAACGTACCTGAGCCCTGCAATGAAAGGTGGATAAGAATATAATATTAACGTGAAACCTGAATAGATAATAAAGTGGTAATCAGAACGCCACCGGGAAAGGACACCCATCAACGCGAAGGGCAAAAAAATGATAAATAAAAAAATATTGAAGGGTGATTCATAATCGTATGTATGCAGCATTGTAGGCAGCAACATCGTGTAGCGGTACAGGAATTTTACCGCTCGGACAATATTCAAACCATCCGATTGTGAAATATAAGAGGCGCTGCTGTCTGGTAGTTTGAGCATGGATAAGCCCAATAACGTAAAAAAAGCCAGATAGGGCAGTACATTGAGGTAGATTCGTTTGGTATTGATTGGATTTGTGTTTAATGAAGTTATACGCTTTACGATCTGGGTGATCAACAAAACCAACAGCAGCAATGCCCCATTTGTTCGTGTTGAATATGCGGCAAAGATACTGAACCCCAATAGTAAATTGTCAAAGGTAAATGAGACTAATTTCTTCTCAGAGAGAATAAATCTATCGATCATAAATACTGATATCGTCGAAAAAAACAGGAAAGGAATATCTGAAAGGATATTATCGTGTGCCTGGATGATCACAGGACTGAACGCGAAGAAGGCCAGCATTACCAGCCTGTTAACAAAACTCAGCCTGCCAGCGAAGAGCAGAAAAATGCAAACCAGGAACAGCAAATATATCAGGATGTTAATGGATTTCAAGGCGAGTAAATTTATCCCGAATAAATAAATCACCGGTGAAATCAGGATCGGAAATCCCCATGGATAATTGATGGGTCCCAGGGCAGCGTTGCTATTTTGTATGGTAAAAGAATTCTGGTGGATAAATTCCGACTCAGTTCCTTCCAGGAAGCTGACGGATTGCATAATATATGCTGAAAAATCACCACCCCAATAATGCCCAAGGGTTAAAATTGAACTGCTGAGAAACAGGTAAAGAAGAAGTAACAGAACAATAACAAGATGTTTGGCTTTCATTTCGGCAGGATATATGGTGATAGCGTTACAACATACTATATCAGTTCTTGTCAAATGATCAGGCTTTCAGAAAAGTTATGCGGAGGAATTATATTATGGAAGGGCGTCGATATTCATTCTGGCTGATCTCAGTCAAGACGATCGTTGTTCATACGGTTACCTATTTCATTACGGGTTTACTGGCTTTCGTCTTCCTGGATTATGCGGACAGATTCGCCGATCCAGCCATCCGGGTTTTAATGCGCCAGGTGGATGACCCGCTGGTCGCAGCTGGGCCTATGCTGCAGCCGCTGCGCGGGATTTTGTTTGGACTGGTATTTTATTTGCTGCAAAGCGAGTTCTTCGAGCAAGATAAAGGCTGGCTGGTGATGTGGGTATCCCTGGTGGTCCTGGGAATTTTCTCCACTTTCGGTCCTACGCCCGGCTCGATTGAAGGGTTGATCTACACAAATATCCCGGTTAAATTCCAACTGCTGGGTTTGATCGAGGTAATTCTTCAGGCGCTGCTTTTTTCAGCACTCCTATTCTGGTGGGTGAAATATCCTGAAAAGAAATGGCTGAATTGGGTCATGGGTCTCGCCTTCCTATTGGTGCTGCTTATGTCCAGCCTGGGTGTGGTGATGGGGTGAACCCAATTTAATTTTCTTGAAATACGACTATTCTCCTTCTACATCGAACTTTTGCTAAATAAAAAACTGGTCTCGACATTTGATGTCAAGACCAGCGATATTCCGAATTGCGATTTGTTGGCGAAGGATACGCGTTACTGCACAATAACCGGGTATTGGCCTACTGCAACCTGGCCGCTGCTGTCGGTCACCGTCAATAACACCGTATATGTGCCGGCAGCCGCATAGGCGTGGTTCACAATCGCGCCTTCCATTGCAGGCGAGCCGTCACCGAAATCCCAACTGTAGCTTATGATATCCGCGTCGGCGTAGGATGAGGAACCATCGAAAGTCGTATCTCCACCTGCGGTACTGGGGTCAGGCGTAATTGCAATAATTACAACCGGAGCTTCTCCAGTCGCGATCGGTGGTTCAGTTCCTGGCGTTGCAGAAGCGGCCGGGGTTTCAACTGCAGGCGTTTCAGAAACGACCGGCAGTTCGACAGTTGGGGTAGCAGTCTCGACCGGCATTGCCTCATCGGGACTGGCTCCATAACCCAATACACCGAATTGGCTGGTAATCAGCAGTTGGACAGGATCGTATGAAATAGCGCTGGAAGTCCCAAGGGCTGCCAGGTAGGTCGTTTCCTGATCCATGACTGCCTGGTCGCAGGTAGTTTGGGTTGATGTAATATTGGCTATGGTAAACATTCCCGTTATATCGCCTGTGTAAGTATTGCAGCCGGAAAAGCCGCTGATGGTTCCAGTCAAACCGTCCGGATTAATGAAATACTCGGCTGTTATTTCAGTACCCGGTATCAGCGCAGCCGTTTCAATTGACTTCAGCCACCACTTTGTAGCATTCAGCGCAGACAGGTCACCGGCAGCCGGCGCTTGTGTCGGTGCAGGTCCCGGCGCGCCGCCAATCGCATAGTTCAATACCTGATCTCCAGCGAACATCTGCATGTTATTGCTCGAGATGCGGTAACTGCGTACAGCGTTTAAAGCCAGGTAGTATGCCTGTTCCTGCTCTGGAAGTCCAGCCGGGCATCCGGCGTTCGCGGTCGCTCCGGGCAGGTTAATCTTGATTTCATTCTGGGAGGCGTAATAGGAAGAGCGGTAGTCGTTGCATCCTGTCCCGCCTGTGAGCGCGCCAGTGGGATAATTGGGGTCGCGCACGAATTGCGCTGTGAAATTGGCTCCCGCAACGGGCAGCTGTGGGTTGTCAGCCGGCCCAAAGGAGACCAGCGTCCATACGCTGCCCTCCAATGGCGCGCGCTCCGGGATATAGGTCAACATTTCCTCGTATCCGACCCCCGAATCATATTTGATATTCAGGTTGCCGTCTTCGGTAATCTGGTATGCCTGCGCAGCTTGCAGGGCAGCCAGGTAGGCTGCTTCCTGTTCCATGCCTCTATCACAGGCCATCATGGTGGTCGCGATCGGGCTGGCGACAGTCAGCTGGTCACCGTTAACCTGGAAAGTGGTGTTATAGGTGTTGCATCCGGAGGAACCATTAATTGCGTTATCCGGCCCAAAAAAGGCATTAATCAACGTCGAATCTTCGACCACGTTGGGGTTGGCTGCGTCGCCATAGCTGACCAGAACCCAGGGTGTGCCAACCAACGCAACACTGGTGTCAACCGGCGCTTGCGGCTGCTGCGACCCACTGGTGTCTGCAGCTTGATCTGCCTGCTCGCCGTCTGAACCGCATGCGGCAAGCAAAAGTATCACTGCCATGCTGACCATCAAAGCAACACTTGAAAAGCGTACTTTGCTTCTGGTCTGGCTGGTGTTTGATTTTTTTCCGAACATTCTCTCTTCTCCTTTGTTTAAACTGTCCCAATTCATTAGTAATTTCCCCAAAAGCAGTAAAAAATTCTCGAGGATAAATTTTTGATATTTTTCATTCGCCGGTCGATTATACACGAAATATGGTAAGAATTATGTTAAATCAAACCAAAAGATAGGTTAATGAACACGGCGTGCGAAAAAGTGGAAATGTATAATAATCCAGGTTAATTTATGGGGAAATCAAGTTGGAATGGGTAAAAAAATATTTCAATTTTTTCAGCGTGGTAATAAAGTCAGTCGTTTAGATGATTATCCTATCAAATTCCAGTCCAGAAAATGACCGGGCTGCTATTACAGAACATGGTAACACATTCCCGGTCACCTTCAGCGAGGTGTCAGGCAGCCTCTTTGATGGATTCTCACTTCTCTGCGACAATCCACCGCTCTCCAACCCGCAGAACCCGGCCGAAGCCGCTTGCCCTCAGCAGGTTTTGATATGCCGCATAGCTGTATGCGGTTCCGCCCGAGTTTGCCCAAAGCATAAAGGAAAAGAACGCTGCCGTTTCCTCCAGTTCACTTCCACTCATGGTCAAATCGATGACAAATATGACATTGTCAAGAAGCGCCCTGTTGACCCGGCGGAAGAGGTCGTGATTCTGCTATTCTGTCAGGTAGTGGGTAATCTGCCCAGCCAAGCAAGCCTCGCAGATACCCTCCCCCAATGCAAGCGAAAGCAGATCCCCTGAGACAAGGGTTACCTGGTCGTTTATCCCCATTCTCGTGGCCAGATTCCGAGCGAGAGGGAGAATTTCTGGCTGGCGAACACACACTTCTTTGATTGAAGTTTGTTTCTGGGCAAGGCAGAAGCGCTTAATTCCGCACCCGCATGCCAGAACCAGAATTCTCGCCACAGCCTGCAAATTTGGCTCGAACCCAGCAACTTACCACATCTCAAGGCTGCTCGCAAAGCGCGAGTCCCGTTAGCTCTCAACCCATGCGTTCTGGTCAAACCGCTCTAGCAGGGATGCCGGCTCTCCTGACCGGAGACTTCTCGAGCAGATTCGCGAGGCTGTTAGCCTCGAGCATAAAGTCGATCGAAGGCAAGAAACTTACATCGTTTGCGTTAGCGTTGTATCCTCTTTCAACCAAGGCCCCATACCAGAGATCAAATTTAAATTGGACGGAAACCGTATTAATCGATTAACCAGGTGTCAATGGCACGATCGAATATCAAATCGTAATAATGCGTGTTTTCAACCACGCTGCCGTCCGCCCGGTGGTAAATCAGACGCACGGTTGCCAGCGCGCTGTTCTCGCTCCTGGGTGTGGTCTTGACCGAGTAGACCTCAACTTCATCGATTGTGTTCCACCAATCGATATAGGGTTGGATTTGATAGGAACCATCCGGGTTGCAGCAGTGGAACCTGTCCTTAAAATTATCCGAAAGCATGCTGAAGGAGGTGTTATATTCGCGCTGGTTAATCAAGGCATAATACAAGCGCATGAATTCCCCCGGTGATCCATAGTTTGGGAGGCTGGTCGGATTTTCTGGTGGGGGTTGGTCTGTTTCGCCGGGAGAGGGAGGTGGTGTGCTGCTGGGTACTGTAGTCCCAGTCGGGGCAGTTGTACCGCCAGGATCCGCAGTTAGACTGGGTGTCGCCGTGATGATGTCCAGGCGGAAGGGTGTGTTTGTAGCATCAGCGGCTGTAAATTGGGTGGCAGTTGCTCTGGGTGTGCTTGTCGGAACCACAAATGGCGTTGTGGTAGAGATTTTGGGGCGCGGTACGACCACAAAATAGATATATCCGACCACCAGGATTAGGATCCCGCTCAGGGCGAGTATGATGACGGAAAGCAGTAACCAGAAATTTCGTTCTTCCATAGATATTTATTTGCAGCCGGAGCATACGCTGTGATTAACATCATATTTCCGACCACGGCTTTAAGCTGTTCACCCTACAAACAATCTGCACCGGACATGTACTTTTGTACTCCTGCACAATTTCTAATTGGGAGAGTGCGGTGATTCGCTCAATAATATCATAACCCTGCTTGGGGGTGACACCTTTTTTGATAAGGGACACTCGTCAAAATCCAGGGAGGAACGGCGCTTTTTAAAGCCAATATAGCGTTTAATCCAATCTGCCAGGTAAAAGCTCAGATTATAATTGAACAAAGGATGTGTTTGTTAGTTAATTTCAGGTTGTCGATGAGGAGTGATCTATGAGCACAGATGAGTCAAAATCAAGAAATAAGCGGTTGGTAATTGGATTGGGCGTCTTTCAAATCATGATGGCGCTGACCGCAGTGGCGGGCGGGATTGGAATTTTAGGTGATCCCACTGGCGTGAACATGGGTTTCTCACCAGACCAGTTGAAAGGCACACCATTTTCCGATTATATGATCCCTGGATTATTTTTGCTGCTTGTTATCGGGCTCGGACAACTGACCGGCGGGATCGTGACATTCGCACGCTATCGATACGCGGGTGAGATTGCGATGTTCCTGGGAGCGCTGTTAATCATTTGGATTGTCGTCCAGGTTTTGTTGATTGGCCTGGCATCTATACTGCAGCCGGCGTATTTTCTGTTTGGAGTGGTTGAAATTCTGTTGGGAAGACGCCTGCGCGAAAGCATGAAGGATTAACCAATTTTTTATCAGTTACCGGACCTGCGCCTTCCCGCGAGTTGCGCGTCATATATTTCCACACTCATCAGAACACTCGTACTGCAGGCACCTCATTCAAATCTATCCCGCGGGGTGTTGAGGACAAAGGTTTCTCACCAGTGCAACCCACCGCAGGGAAGCAAAAAATACCGGTGGGCAGGTTGCTAAATCCAGCTTTCTTGCGTAAGATAAAACTATGTGAAACTGCCTGTCTCCAAGTACCAATTTTGAATTACCTGTAATTATCGATACGAAAGACGGGCTAACAGTACAAACAAGGGATGTTCCGCGAACGTTAAAAAAATACGCCTGGCAATAAAACGCCAGGCGTATTTTCCAAACCTTACGGTTTTAACGCTTTTTGACTTACTCGATCCCTCTAAATGAAAGGGCTGCATCATCATATCGGGCAACATCACTTGTTACTGCCAAGAATCCACCGCTCGATTCGCCGGAACCTTCACCAACGGTAACGCTGGAAGAACCCGATCCGGATTCAGCATTCCTGTCTGCCGGGTAATAACCATCATCACCAGCTGCGAAAGCAGTTCCGACCCCGAGGACCAACATTACAGAAACGAGTACCGCCACAAATATTAAGTTTTTCATTGTTTAGCTCCTTTGGCTATATAAGATATGCCCCATATTGTACAACTTTTATCTTATTTGTCAATATCAAAAAGAAATATTTATATTATTCTAATAAATATAAATATTACCCCGTTAGAAATGAATGTTTTCGTGGTTGGATAGCGTGTTGTGGTTGAGAAATATCGCAAAATAGCTTCCCGCGCACCAACCTTTCACGCCTTCCCGCAGGCGGCAAAGCTTTCGCAGATAAGTAGTCAAAATCAATGAGGAGTTGTGATCAAGGAATTCTCATCGATACAATCATGGAAAAATCGCTGTGCATGTTTTCTTTCCTGAAATATCTTCCACATATAATATACGTGCATTCCGTCGAATCAAAATCAATAATCGATATACAGGATTGATTCGTTTTCCATAAACTTCTTTAAAAGGTAATTCAAGAGGAACGGTGACTCTCATGGTTTATCTATTATCCGCTTTACTGATCGCCTCAGGCGCATATATCATTTTTCGAGTCTTCGTGCGGCGCGATTATCAGCGAAAAGGCCGCTTGAGATTTATTACCAGTATGCTCGAACTGCTGATATTTATCCTGGTGTTTTGTTATCCATTTCTTTACAGCTCACCCGGATGGGGATGGTTCTGGTCAACCAGCGCGCCGGTTGGGACGACTGCCTGGATTACGGGTATGTTGATCATCACAGCCGGTTTCGGGCTGGCGTTCGGGACTATGTTCTGGTTTGGGATACGGAGAGCATTTGGTCTGCAGGTTAATAAACTGGTCCAATGCGGCGTGTACCGTTTTTCTCGCAACCCGCAAGTTATTGGAGGATATTTGCTGGTTGCTGGGTCATCCATCATCTGGCAGTCATGGTATAACCTGGTATGGATTGGGTTGTATGCCGCAGCAACGCACTGGATGATCATCACTGAAGAGGAACATTTGCGCCAGTCATACGGCGCTGAATATACCTCTTACTGCCGGCACGTGCCGCGCTACCTGGCTTTCAGGCGCAAACCCCAACCGGCGGAGAACAGCAGCAAACGAAAAAAAACCGAAAACTAGAGCACGTCAATTCCATGTTGAAAATACAAAGGGATGCCCATGGACCGTGAATACTGGAACGACTCATTCAAGCAAGACCCAACCAGCGTGCATGTTGAGGACCATATCCTGGAAGCTGAATTAAAAAACCTGCACCCCGGGACCGCCCTGGACCTGGGCTGTGGCGCCGGCTATAACGCGTTGATGCTGGCGGAAGCAGGCTGGTCCGTTACGGGCGTGGATTGGTCTGAACATGCGGTCAAACTGGCAAACAAAAGGGCTGAAAAGCTTGGATTGTTGGCTAAATTTATCGTGGGTGACATCACCAACTGGCAGCCGGCTGAATATTTTGACCTGGTGATCTCCACTTATGCGCTGCCCGGTGGCCAGGACAGTCTCAAAGCATTGGATACAGCACTTTCCGCTTTAAAGACTGGCGCGACCCTTATCCTAGCAGAATGGGATGTCTCCATGGCGCAGGCATGGGGTTTTGAGGAGAGTGAACTGACCTCTCTCAATCAAATCGTTCACCATCTCACGGAAGTTGAGATAGAGGCAGCGGAAATCAGACGTCTCGATTGTATCTTCGCCGATGATGACCCGCGTGCATTTGCAGGAACGTCCGCAAATATCGTTTTTGTAAGAGCCCGAAAGGTTTAAGATATCCAACTATATGGTGGTGGAAAATATCACAGATACATGTGATTTAGTTTTCGCTTTGATCGCCCCCAATTTTCTGAATAATCAATCTCTGGCGCACGGATTGTATTCCCCATATTAGCGCAAAAACCGCAGTACAGGTCAGCACGATCGCCGCCCCGGAAGCGATGCTCAAGTAATACGACAGGTACAGCCCGATGACCCCCGAAAGCGCCGCGATTATCGCTGCCAGCGCCATCATCACCGGCAGCCTGCGGGTAAGCAGAAAAGCGCTCGCGGCTGGCGTGACCAGCATAGCGACCATCAAAGCCACCCCCACTATTTGCAGCGATACCACAATCGTCACTGCGATCAAGATTAATAACAGAAACTCCAGCAACCTTACGGGTAAACGTAAAGTTGTGGCTAAAACCGGATCAAACGACAGCACCATAAACTCTTTATAGAAAGCCAGAATAGCCAGTATCACCAAGCCGCCAAAAATAACCATCAGCCACAGGTCAGCCGGCCGCACCCCGAGCACATCCCCGAACAGAAAATGAGCCAGGTCTACCGAATAGCTGCGCACGGAAGAGATTAACGCTACCCCCAATGCAAAGGCGCCCGCGAATACGATCCCAATAGCGGTGTCTTCTTTGATTTTTGTGGTCCGGCTGATCGCCCCGATACCCAATGAGCTGATCACAGCCGCGATCAGCGCCCACCAGAACAGGGGCTGGCGCGCGCCGTCACCTACCAGGTAACCGACCGCGATCCCCGGCAGGATGGCATGCGCCAGGGCGTCCCCAAAAAATGCCAGCCCGCGCAGCACGACGTAGGCGCCCACCACCGCGCACACAATACCAACCATAACGGCTGCTGCCAGGCCGCGTGCCATAAATGCGTACTGCAGAGGTTCAAGGAGAAGAGACATTATTGTTCGTCGCAGCAGGTATCCCCCAGCGCCAGCATGCCATCTTCGGTTGGCACCAGGTGCAGATGACCGCCGTAAGCCGCCACCAGGTTTTCGGGATTCAATACCTCCTGCGGCGCTCCAATCCCCAGCATGTGATGATTAAGCAGCATAATGCGGTCGAAATGCTGCGATGCAATTTTTAGATCGTGCAGCGAGATCAAAACCGTCACATTTGCCCGGCGCAGGTCATCCAGCACACCCAGGATCTTCTCCTGCGAGTTTAAATCCAGCCCGCCCAGCGGTTCGTCCATCAGCATCAGCTCAGCCTGCTGGGCCAGGGCGCGGGCGATGAACATGCGCTGCTGCTGCCCGCCCGAGAGCTGGCTGATCTGCCTTTTTGCGAGATGGTTCATTTTGACCACTTCCAGGGCATTGTTAACAATCTCCCAATCCTGGGCTTTCGGGTTGCGGAACAAGCCTAACTGACCGACGCGCCCCATCATGACCACATCCGCCACCGTGACCGGGAAACTCCAATCCACCTGGCTGCGCTGGGTCAGGTAGGCGATGCAAATATGGCCTCTGGGCGAATGCCCGAAAATGTGTACCCGCCCTTCCGTCGGTGATTCCACGCCGGCAATCACCTTGAACAGTGTGCTCTTACCGGCGCCGTTGGGTCCAACCACAGCCAACTGTTCTCCCATATCAATTTCGAAGGTGACGTTTTCAAGAGCTGCACCGCTTTCGTAGGCTTTGCTCAGCCCTTCAACGCGCAAGATGGGCTCATCCACCTCATGCGGATCCCGCTGCCTGCTCAAGTATTGGGTAGTTTTTTGCAGTTCTTCAATTACTGCCATCTGGTCATCTTCCTGGGATAGTTTGGGAGAAACGCTTTGCGATAATAGAATTACTTCAGCGCATCGACAATTGCGCTGACATTATAACGGATGTATTCAAGATACGTTTCAGCCTCGCCGCCGGGTTCGCTGAGCGAACCAGTGTAGAGGTAGACCAGCGCTACGCCCGTGTCCGCAGCCGCCCGTTCAGCCAGGGAGGGGTTAACCGTATTGCCGACGAAGACCGCTTTCACATTCAATCGGCTGATGGCGTCCTCGATCTCCGCCAGCTCCTGTGCGGACGGCTCAGCCAGAGTGCTGTAGCCCGGTATAAGTGCACCGACCTGTTCGAAGCCGTACTCATGCGCGAAATAATTGAACAGGGAATGATCGCTGACCAGTACCCGGTTTTCAGGCGCGATTTGAACGGTCTGCTCTCGAACCCAATGATCCAGTTCCTCGATCTCGGTTTCAAATGCTGCCGCATTGGCTGCGTAGACAGCTGAGTTGCCTGGGTCTGCTTTACTCAGATTTTCTTCGATATTTTGGATCCAAACCAGAATGTTATTGGGGTCTGTCCAGGTGTGAGGGTCAACGTTATTGGGCGCATGCTGGTGCTCATCACCTTCCGGATCTTCTTCATGTTCTTCTGCCCCGGCGCCCAGAAAGTCAATCCCTGAAGATACGTACACGACTTTATCCTGCGCGCCTGCGCTTTCGATCAGCCCCTCCAGAAAGGTTTCCAGACCCGCGCCGTTGGCGAAAATCAGGTCCGCTCCAGCCACTTTGGCGATGTCCTGAGGGGTGGGTTCGAAGCTGTGCGGGTCGCTGCCGGACGGCAGTAAAACCTCCAGGGAAATATTATCCCCGCCCACTTGCGAAACCACATCACCCACGATCGAAGTGGTGGCGACCACTTCCAGTCTCCCGTTCGCCCCTTCCTGGTCACCCGCAGGGCTGTTGGAAGAACAGCCTGCCAGGGACATAAGCAGCAGGACGGCAGCAGAAAACAGGTAAAGTTGGGTCTTGTTCATGTTCTCGGATATGGTTTGACCGGTTTTGCTTGATTTTATTCCTGGTTACACGACCAGATTATACTGCGTACTTCGGTTCCCTATATAACATTTTTTAATCAATATCTCTATTGAAACCTGGCGTGCTGGTTTCTGAAGAGGGCTGTCCCAATTGGAAACCTTGATATCTAATTGAACACTAATTGTAGCGCAGGTTTTAATCCTCCGAAGGAGGGTATCCCTACCTGCGTCTGAATCTTACGGCTAAGGATATCCCACAGGGACGAAAGCCCGCCCTGCGGTTTTTGTGACACACCATGTATGTACAACAAGTTCCCCCAATGAAAAGCCGCCCCACTTAATATCAAACAGATATCTCGGACTGATCTCAACCAGGGATATGCACCTCCAGCACCCAGAATGAGAAAACCCTAGGAAACACGACCTTATCCAGGCAGGCGGCCGACAGCACGCCCAGCGCATACATCACGATATCCAGCGGGTCAAAAGTGCTGCCCAGCAGGGGGATGCTGAAATACTGCGCCATTTCCACACCCAGTCCAAACCCGAAAACGACGGCGCTCTTCACCGCCCAGGACTGCAATAGGGGCATTTCGACCTGGCACAGCAGGAAGTAAGTGCTGAACGGCAGCAGCAAATCGATCATATAACCGTTGACAAATGCCGGAAAAGGTCCTTTATACGCTTCCCCGGTCACGAAGTGCAGCAGCGCAACTGAAACAGATATGCTCACCACCAGGATTATCTTTTTGGTCTTTACCCGTTTTTCCATTAGAACGAAACCTGGTTACCGATAATCGATATACTCAGGCACAATTGTACCCTCCTCAGGTGTGGCAACTATCAGAAATAAACCTGCGCTTTAACCTTATCGTGCTGCCTATCAGAGCCTGGCCACTTAACTGGTCAGCCTGCTGCCAGGCGCTTGCTGCTGGAGCATGCAGGCGGTCGGCAACATCTATGCCGGCTCGCCCTGGGCCAGCGAGGGCAGCTTTTGCTCCTCAGCAAAGTATGAATTATGTGTCAAACTGATCGAGAACGGCAGCGGAGGGACTGGTTGGACTGCGGCCGTGTTTCCCGGATGGCATTGTGGTTACATTGACCGCCCCAGCAGATTTCAGGTCCAACTTCAGCGGCTCTGCGCAGCGCTGGTTTGCGAGTGTTTTTTAGTCCATCGACTTTGTTTAATGTTTCGCGCCGATGGTAGAATCAATAAGTAAAAAAGGCGTTCCTTCACCCGGTATGCCTATATATTAAAACGCCGGTTCAGGTTTTTTACCTAATCACACCCATGCTCAACCTGATTAAAAACACTTTGATCGGTTCTCCACTGCCGACTCAATTTCTAGGCGCCGAAAAGCTCAACAAGGTTCGCGCCCTGGCTGCATTTTCGCCAGATGCGCTCTCATCCATTGCCTACGCCAACCAGGAAATCTACATTGGCCTGGTCGTCGCGGGCGCATACGGACTCAGTATGAGCATGAATATTGGATTTGCAGTGGGGATTTTACTGGTTATTGTGGGAATTTCCTATTTCCAGATCATCCATGCCTATCCTTCCGGAGGCGGCTCGTACGCAGCAGCCAAACACAACCTGGGCACCAATCCGGGTTTGGCTGCTGGTGCAGCCTTGCTGGTTGGCTATCTATTGACTGCGGCAGTCAGTCTGACTGCATCTGTTGAGGCGCTCGCCTCAGCTTTTCCAATTCTCTGGAATTACCGGGTAGCGCTTGCTCTATTTTTACTGTTCATTTTGACTCTCATAAACCTTAGAGGCACTCGTGAATCAGGCACGCTTCTGACACTGCCGGTTTATTCTTTCCTGGGCGCTTATTTGTTGATGCTGGCCTACGGATTGTGGCTTGCCTACCAGCAAGGCCCTGGAAATTTGATGAAAAGCAGTCCCCTCGCAGTCCAGCCGTTATCACTGCTGCTGATCCTGAATGTATATGCCACGGGATGCACCGCCCTGACCGGCGTTGAAGCGATCAGCAACGGTGTACCGGCTTTCAAATCACCGGAATCTAAAAATGCCGGAAAAACACTGCTGGTGCTGGTCGTGCTGATGGTTATCCTATTCCTGGGAAGCATCGGTCTGACCCAGTATTTCGCAATTAACGCTACACCGCAGGAAACCATCCTTTCTGCCCTGGCGCGCCGCATATTGGGTAATAACATCGGATATTTTGTAATCCAGATTACCACCATGTTAATCCTGGCAGTGGCTGCCAATACCAGTTTCGCTGGTTTTCCCCGCCTTGCAGCTGTACTCGCCAGCGATAGATTCCTGCCGCGCCAGTTTTCCAGCCTGGGAGACAGGTTGGTTTATAAAAACGGGATCCTGCTGCTTTCATTAGCCTGTGCGGTGTTAATCGTCCTTTTCAAAGGCGACAGCCACCGCTTGATCCCGCTATTTGCGGTGGGGGTTTTCCTGGCTTTTTCGTTAGCCCAAATTGGTATGGTTTTACATTGGTGGCGCGAACGTGATAAAGGGTGGCTTCCCAAAGCATTTCTCAATGGTCTGGGGGCGGTTGCAACAACTTTATCTTTTTTGATCGTACTGTTCAGTAAATTTCTGGAAGGCGCATGGATTGCGGTTATGTTGATCGGAGTTCTAATTTATCTGTTCAATAAAGTTTACTCGCATTACCAGGATATCCGAACGGGACTATCATTGAGCGAATTTAAACCTTCCTATAAGGCTGCAGTGCCCATGCGGGTGGTCATCCCAATTTCCGGGGTACATGTAGGTACGCTCAATGCAGTTTACCAGGCACGCTCGATCTCGAACATGCTGACTGCTGTGTTTGTGGAAGTAGAGCCTGATTCGGGAAACCAAATCATGGAAAAATGGAAACGCTGGTTTCCGGATATACCCTTGGTTGTTGTCCCTTCACCTTACCGTTCGTTGATCGGCCCGTTGTTCGATTGTCTGGATGACCTCGACAGGAAAGCCGGCGATGGGCAGCTGGCTGCAGTTGTGCTGCCCGAATTTATCCCCGCCAAAGCCTGGCAGGGTGCGCTGCACAACCAGTCCGCATGGTTAATCCGCGAGGCGCTCTTCCACCGCCGGCGCAACATGGGATTCCAGAGAGTAGTGATTGACATCCCCATCCATCTTCAAAAATAGGTTATCGTTACTTACCTCAACCTCTGGTTCAAATTAATGGTTTTACCGGAGAAGCAATTCATTATTTTGCACTCACCCTGATCATATTGCTGCGCTCATTCCCGTTTGGATCAAAATCATTCAACGCACCCTCCGGGTCTGCCTGCACTACCCACGTGTACATGCCCTCATTCGGATAACCAGCATAATCACAGCTTACCGTCACCCGGTGGTCTGTACCGATCAGTTGGTCATAAATATCCCAGCTGCAGCCGACAAAAGTGCCTTCCGGCAGCCAGACAACCGTATAAGCGCCAGCGATGTCCGGCCCGGCATTATGCATGGTGATGGTAACATCGAAGGGTGTGCCCCGCATAATCTCCAGAGGAAGTTCAACATCCAGGATGGATACATCCGATTCGGGCTGCCCTTGCTCGACCTGTACGGGCTGCGGAGGTTCACCGCCCTGATCTGGAGGCGGTCCTTGAGGAGGTGCTTTTTGTCCCTCACCGGAGACTGCCTGACCTTCACCGGCCGGCAGCACGCTGGATATGCCTTCAAACGTATCCTGCGCGGCTTGCGCGTCAACCATGGGAGGCGGCGCGGAAATCGGGGCGGATGTCAGCGGTCCTGTAATTTTGTCCACCAGCACGTTATCCACTGATGCCATCGAGCCGTCCATGGTCCCCACCGCAATCGTACCTATGGAAATAGGATCCGGGTCGCTGAAATCGATCCACAACTGGCCATCCACAAAAACCTGGACGCGCCCGTCTTTGGTTTTGATCCCTAGACGGTGCCACTCGCCAACCGGGACAGGTCCGGTGTGAGCCAGCACCAGGTAGTTGTCCACCGGCTGCTCTTTTACCAGGAACAAACCATCCTCGCGCAGCTGCAGCAGATATCGTCCCGCTTGGGTATAATTAAAGCTCAAATTCAGGCTGCCGTTATTCAGCACAGCATCGGTTTCGAATGCATAACCGCTCCAGCTGGCGCCCGCCGGCACATATGCGCCGCCTTTTCCCGCCCCGCCAAAGACATAGATATCCCCGGATTGCTGCACGTACCAGGTTGAGACCAACTGCCAGTTATCCGGCTGCCCGTCCTGAAAATCATCCTGGAATAAAATCCCGCTTTCCATTGATTGCGG